>Ga0182021_10007564_pt1 | contig 12875 bp, 8 predicted proteins | sample 612E3MmetaG_FD_120493 | JGI IMG/M metagenome (GOLD analysis project Ga0182021, IMG submission 120493) | Permafrost microbial communities from Stordalen Mire, Sweden - 612E3M metaG (Illumina Assembly) | ecosystem: Environmental > Terrestrial > Soil > Wetlands > Permafrost | place: Sweden... | reverse complement strand
TCCCAATAAAAGAATCGTTACCATGATGAATGTTCCCGCATCGCTTGTGGTGGCATCGTTGACCACCGTGCCGGCGTGTCTGTCCAGCCAACCTACTTTATCCTGAACCTTTATCTGATACCACAGCGTGCCCTCAAAAACGAGGGGAAAATGGTCGCCTCTTTTCGCCACGCGGATAATGTTCGATTTTGGGTCCAAAAACTCGTATATGTTGGCCAACGGGCTGTCGACCTTGATGAATTTAGTCGCTGAGGCATGCGTCGAATGAACAAATGCCATAACGATGAAAGAACATACACATACAGAAAACACGAAACTCCTTTTCATGAAGACCTCCTGTTTTATGAGTATAGTATTAGGGAAGTACGGTATCAATTATACGGTTAAAGAGTTGATGTGATCGTTCATCGGAAAAAACCAATTCTATTTTAAGATACCAAATATCCGGCCAAGAAACAAGTTTTAATGATTGTAACCTGAAGGCGTCCTTTTCCGTCGTGACTATTCCCGATACTCCAGGTCCGTTTGCGATCGATTCAATTTCATGGTTCTTGAAAACGTGATGATCATTAAAAATAGACTGTGCGGAAAGGGAAATCCCCAATTTTTTTAATAAAAAAATGAATCGCCACGGTCTCGCGATTCCGCAGAGAGCCGCGGGACGGATAAGGGGTAATGTATCCCTGTATTCCCCGGTTTTTAAACGCACCCACCCCGCGGGCGCTTGATCCATGACCACGATTTCGGCCTTCGGAAAACGGGCGGTCAGCGCCCGCTTCATATCCTCAAGAACGGCGGTGTCGTCGGCGGTTCCGATCAGGCACAAGCAGCGGGCTCGACTAAGCCCCTTAAGCGGCTCCCGCAGCATGCCCGACGGCAAGAGTCTTTCGTTCAGCGCTCCCGGCGGAAGGCACGCGATATCGAGGTCGCGCTTTAAGTGACGATGTTGAAAGGCGTCGTCCAGCACGAAGACCGCTTTTTTTGAAAGCAGCGGCGACAGTCTTTTCGCGCAGTGGAGACGGTTGCGCCCGATGCCCAGCCACGATTGGGGCAGCGCGGCATGGAGCAGCGCCGGTTCGTCGCCCACGGTTTCCCATGTGTCAAAAGTACCCGGCGCGCTGATGACGGCGCCCGTTGATTTTCGCCGGTATCCGCGGCTTAAAAACGCCGGCTCGTACCCCCTGCTCAGCGCATAACGGCCTACCAGCAGGGCAAGGGGAGTTTTGCCCGTTCCGCCGGCGTGAATGCCGCCGATGCTTATCGTGGGCCTTCCGGTGAGTTTTGACAAATAAGGAAAGGCGTCGAACGCCGCGTTGCGCGCGCCGACGGCGGCTCCATAGAAGGCGGACAATACGGAAGCAACGGCGCCGTTTCCGAGGGGTTCCATGGATCAGGCGCGGCTCTTTAATAGACGGGGGAGCGGAGGCGGGGAGAGGGTCACTGATTGTTTTCCTTGTTTTTTTCCTTGTCCATTTCGTCCAGGGCTTTTTTCGCCTCGATCCTCGATTTTTCGGGCTGGTCGTTTTTAACGCATTGCTTATGACAGCAGCAACCGAAAACGAATGCGCCCAGGATTGCCGCGGAAATAATGATTCGTTTCACAGGGGACTCCCATGGTTGATGAGACAATTACATACATCTTCGCCCCCTCAATCCCCCGCACGGGGGACTTTTCTGAAAATCAACGCATGATAAGTCCCCTGCGGGGGATTGAGGGGGCGCTTACGCGGTTTTACGCGTACCTCTAATATATAACCTTTTTCTTCCCTCCGCATATATTATTACAGGGCAAAGAATCATTCTCATGGGTGGGCGGCGGTGATAGTTCTTGCAAATGGAGGGATAGAGAACTATACTTTTCTTGTGCATCGAAGAGGGGGCATGGCGGAGCCTTGGCATGAAAATTTATTCCATATTGAATTGCAAAGGGGGCGTGGGAAAGACGACCTTGACAGCTTGCATAGCCCAGGCGCTGTCGCTGACCGGCCTTCGGGTGCTCGTGATCGACAACGACATGCAGCACAATCTGTCGATCATGCTGACCAAGAGCGAAGAGCGGCCCACGATAAAGGACATCTACCGCGCGTCTTCGCTGGGGTTCGCCTCGCAGGCGATGTTCAAGGCCATCAAACCCACCGATTTACCCAATTTGCACGTCATCGTTTCCGCCGCCGACCTTACCCACACCGACGTGCGCGACCAGTTCATCCTCAAGAAATGCATCGGCTACAGCAGGCTCGACCGTTTTTACAATTATATCCTCATCGACAACCCTCCGGGCATGGACAACCTGCAGTTGGCGTCGATTTACGCGTCGGAAGGCATCATCGTGCCCACCGAACTATCGCATTTCGCGCTACGGGGCATTTGCGATATGCAAAATCTTCTTACCAAGAAATTTCCCGGCGCATGCCCCATTTCCAAGATCGTGCCGAATTTTTACCGCAACAAGGCGCGGCAGCGCGATTATCTGGATAAACTCAACCAACTCTTCGCGGGTAAGGTTACCGAAACGGTCATTCCCTACGATCCCGTGTTCGACCTGCTCGTTACGGAGAGGAAAATATTGTTCCTCCACTACCTCAATTCGCGGGTGACATCGTTTTACGTCAAACTGATGCACGAGCTGTTCGATCTGGACGAAGACAAGATTTGGCAGGTAACCTTGCAGCAGGAAAAGGGTCGTTCCCCGAATACGGCGATTTCCCTCGTTTGAGGGAAGGTCGGGTTTTGAGCGCTCCCGCCCCTCTCATGCATTGAAGTCGTTTAGCAAGTGTACGGTGGCGACGCTTCCGACCCTTGGAAGTCCCTGAAGAGGGAGAAGTACCCGGAGGGGTAAAGCGGGGAAACAGGTGAAAATATGGGCGTCTGTAAAGAAAAATAATTCATACACCCGCCCGTTCCCGAAAAATCAAATTACTTATCAGCATGAAATGCAATTCTCTGAACCTTCTGTGGCGTGAAAGGTCCTCATGAAATTTGATGCAGTAATTTGCTGTGCTCAGAAGGATTACAACAAACTTCCGTTTTCCGTTGGTGCAGCTTTAAAAAATATCAAGGGACTTGATTCCATCATTATCATTACTCCCGGTCCAATACCACCGCTTCCCTATAAGGGAATCAGGTATTTTCTTGACAAAGAAGTTCTTGACATCGATATCATGCGATGGAAGTTCAGGCCACATTGGATTTATCAACAATTTTTGAAGATGTTTCAACGGGTGAGCTCCTATGAAAATTATATCACTATTGATTCCGATATTGTAATTGCAAAGCCGCTGGATTTTTTTGATGAATTGGATAAACCGATTTGGTATCTGGGTAGGGACCAACTTCATAAACCATATTTTACTTTTCAAAAAAAGATTTTCGGATTGGATCGAGTGTACCCCCATTCTTTTATAAACGATATGGGCTTTTTCAATAGCGTCTTAATTGATGAGATGCTTGCCCGGAATAATTTAACGTTCAATGATTTACTTGAGACCTCATATCGTACTATTACTAAAAAATGCTATTGTTCCGAATCGGAACTCTATGGCAATTACATCACGAAGTATCATCCCGAGCTTTATTCCATTAAGCATTTGAAAACGTGCTATGAAGGCAAAAGTCAAAATGATCGAGCTGCTTTGACCTGGGACGATTCAAGCATTAATGCTTTTATTAATCAAAAGAGTGCAGAGGGTTATGATTTGATCGCTTTTCATTCATGGTCGGATTAGTTTTCGAGGGGTGGTTTTTTTGTGGAACTTAATCTTTTAATTTTCTCCAAAAACAGAGCCTGTCAACTCGACAGTCTCCTTCGAAGTATGCGTGATAATTTCAGCGGCTCTTCTAACAAAGTATTTATTCTCTATAAAGCCACCGACAAATTATTTGCGGATGGGTATCAAAAAATAATTGCCAAACGTATTCTTGACAATATCGAATGGATTGAAGAAACCTCATTTAAGGCTGATATTCTTGAGGTGTTACGAAAATTGCCTCAAGAATCATATCTTATGTTTTTGGTGGATGATAATGTTTTTTATTTGCCGTTCGATATTTCTCAAATAGCGCCTTTTTTCGGCAAACGTCACCTTTTCATAAGCCTCCGTTGTTCTCGAACCTATAAAGACGATATTCAACCAAAGTTTTTACGAACCGAAAACTATCTTGAATGGCGCTGGACATTCAAGTCCAAACCGCGCGGAAAATGGAATTATCCTTTTAGTGTTGACGGAAATATTTTTCATACAGGATTCTTTGTCAAATTAGTTGAGTCCCTTGATTTCAAAGCACCTAATTCTTTTGAAGGAGCATTGCATTCTAAACGGTGGAAATTAGGCGTGCGATGGCGCAGTAAAGCGTTGGCGCCATTAGAGTCAGTATTATTCAACAATCCGCTCAACAAAGTTCAAACAGAAGGTGAAACCTGGCATAAGGATGTAACGGCAGAGGAGTTAAATGCCCGGTATTGTGAAGGGTATATTATTGATAACCGTATTCTGTATGCGGCTCAGCCGGATTCGGCGCATTTTGCGGTTGATATTATTTTTAAAAAAGAGGAACCGTGTCGATAAAAGAAATTTACAATAACCTGCTTTTTAGCAATGATAGGAGTGAGATATCCGGGCCGGAACAAACGTGCGCGTCGCGGCATAGCAATGAACATACATGATTATATGAGTACCGCCCATATTTCTTTTACTTTCTATTGATTCATTGTAAAAAATAGTATATATTTTTGGAACGGAACCGGGCAAACAACGTCCCGTCGTTATCGTCCAACCCGATCTTCAAAATGGACAACATCCCAGTACTATTATATGCCCTATTACGACAAATGTCGTTAAAGAGGCCGCTATTTTAAGGGTGCATCTTACTGAAAAGGAAACCGGGCTGAAAAGCCCGTCCGATATACTTGTCGATCAGATTCGGGCAATCGATAATCGACGTTTTTTAAAAGAAGTCGGCAAACTGTCTCCCAACCACCGGACCCGCCTTATGCAATGCTTGACAACCGTTCTTTATGATTAACAAAAAGAAGAAACTTCGGTTGATATTTCATAGGAGAATATTGGAAACGGCAAACAATCACAATCTGTCAATCAAAACCGGCTCATTATGCAAGCGTTGCTGTTTAAGGACGTTGTACATGTGCCGCGATAAAAATATAGATATTTTGACTTCTTCGGATATGTTCCAACGGTGAAAACGGCGGATTCAATTTTCAAAAGAAAGCTGTCCACGTATGGTTTTAAAAACAATAGGTTTTCTCGCATCGTGCTTCGTTGTTTTATCTCTTACGTGTGTTTTTTCCCCTAAGTCCGAAGAAATCGTTTCCACTAATGCGAAAACAAGCGCCTGCCGTGGCTTTTCCTTATCAAAAAAAGCAATACGCGGACTTATTGCTGAAGACACTATGCGCTGTTTGGAAGAGACCCTTTTTTGGCGCTATGATTCCGCTACGCAAATTCTTACCCTGGTCTATCGCCGGTTCCCTGCCAATTGCAGCGCTGTTTTGCAGATGGATGTAACGCGAAGCGGCAGCGGATATGCGGTCCATACGCGCGATGTGAGCAATCCGAACGGGCGGGCCATGTGCGATTGCACTTTCGACATGTATTGTGAAATACCTAATGTCAATGCCAAGACCGTAGAGCTTTCCGTAGACACGCTTCGCTTTAGTGTTGACCTTACCGCTCCTTCGGGCAAGCAGGTCATCCATCCCCTCAAATATCTCATGCTTGCCGAGGAGCCTTTATCTGATCTATCAATTCTTTGGGAGTACCCGCAGCTCATCGGGCTTTCCGATGTTGACATGAAAAAGTATCCGGATCTTTCACCGATCAAAGCATTGACCCGCTTGAAATCGCTCTCGTGTGATAATGTTGACTCGCTTGGGTTTTTAAACGGCCTATCGTCGCTTGAGACCATTCAAATTGCGGGAACAGACAAGCTTGTTGATCTTACACCTTTGGGAAATTGTACCGTATGCACTTCTTTGGAGCTTTTCGGTTGTTCCGGAGTAAATGATCTTGGACCGCTTAAAACCTTAACAAACCTAAAAAGCTTAAATGTTTCCGGAAGTCCCGCAATAACCGGTATTGGCTCACTCGCAGCCTTAACGAAACTGGAAACGATTTCATTTTCACCGGCCGAAAATATCACCAGTTTGCAGCCGCTTTCCGGGCTTACGGAGTTGATTTACGTGCGGCTAACCGGATTATCAAAAGTTTCCTCAATTGAACCCATGAAATCACTTTTGAAAATAGCCCAGCTTGAAATAAGCGGTAATGGTCTTATAACCGATATTTCCGCTTTATCGGGGATGACTTCTTTGCAATCTTTGGTTCTTTCAAATATGACGGCAGTCCAGGATTTCAATCCGCTTCTTAGCTGTCTGAGAAAGGACGATATATTTATCTTTCAAGGCACCGCAGTTCCGCAAAATGTGTTAGATCTGTTGCGCAGACAAGGGGTTGCCTATAAAAATTGAGTTTTAAGAAGTATTGTAACGGGGGATGGCAGAGAAGACAAAAAAGCCGGTTGTACCTGCGCTGCCCGGAATGCGACGTATACGCTTTGGAGGTCGACGGCGACAGCGGCATCCCCTGAAATGTCCGCCGCGAATACAACCGGATGTACGCCTCAATGAGCAGCCGCGAGTAAGATTGCATGTTGTCCCAGGAGCGAACTGCGGTGGTACGATGAGGATTGTTGCGTTTATCGAGGAAAAGACCACCTTGAATATTTCTTCACATTAGATATACAATTATTCTGTATCCTTTGTCGATCATGTCGTCGGGCAAGGCACCTAAGCCCGATTCCGCCACTTCTCCACTCGGTTTTAATTAAGTAGGACAAACAAATGATTTCGCATTTTATACGTTACTGTGGAAGAAAATGAAGAAAAATTGAACTTAATTTCCATGTTTCGGCACTAACCTAAGTATTAATAAGTATTAAAAGGAGTTGAAGCTTGTTCATTTAAGCGTATAAGGAGGTAACTTGTAACAAAAATGAAAATTTGCTATGTGCTGAGATATTCTTTAAACATTTAACTAATCAAAATTAAAACGGAGGTAATAACAATGAAACCGAAAAAAAACAACGTAGTTTTAATTGCGGTAATTTTGTCACTTATAATCTGCGCAGCTAGCCAAGCCGCGAATGAGTGGGCGGTCGATTCTAAAGGTAACATTACCCTTAATGGCTCGTCCTTCCGCGTAAAAGGTGGATCCTGGTTCGGACTCGAAGGACGTGCAGAGGCCTCCAACGATTCGAAAAACCCGCGTGGAGCCCCGATGGAGTTGTACATGGGCAACGTGTTCTGGTCATCGAGCAACCGCACCATCGCAAGCGATGCAAAAGAGATAAAACAATTGGGATTTAACTGTATCAGGCTGCCGGTTGTCCCTCAGACCCTCAATGACAACGACCCTCAGGGCAGGGACCCATACCTTAAAAATACCGAGTCTGTTCGTATTCAAGGCTCTTTTACTGCACTCAAGGCGGTTATCAAAGCATGTTCCGACGCCGGCCTCTATGTCCTGCTGGACTTGCACTCCTGTTCCAACTACGTGGGTTGGAGGAAGGGCCGATTGGACGCTCGTCCACCGTGGGTAGATGCAAACCGTGAGAATTATGACTTCAAACGCGAAGATTGCTCATGCGCAGCAACCAATAACCCGAGTACCGTCACCCGTATCCAGGCTTACGACCAAACGAAGTGGCTTGCAGACCTGAAGACACTGGCAGGGCTGGGGGCGTCAATCGGTGTAGACAACGTTATGGGTATCGACATTTACAACGAACCCTGGGATTACAGTTGGGACGAATGGAAATCGTTGATCGATCAAGCCTATGGAGCGATCAGCCCCGTGAATTCTCACATTCTGATCTTTGCCCAGGGAGTTGGCGGCTCGAACGGCAATCAGGACGGCACTCCAGACACGAAAAACGAGACACCTCATGGGGTCAATCCACCAAACTGGGGCGAGAACCTCTATGAAGCCGGTGCCAATCCGCCGACCATGCCAAAGAGCAAGCTGGTATTCTCACCGCATTGCTATGGTCCCTCGGTATGCACTCAGCCGTTTTTCGCGGACCTGGATGCCCAGCCGGAGTGCGCGGGCCTCATAGAAGATGCCTTCGGCAATATGAGATGCCGAATCGTGATTAATCCGGCGAAACTCATACCAGGATGGCATCAGAATTTCGGGTACTTGAGAGCCCTGGGATATGCCGTTTGCATCGGAGAATTCGGCGGCAACATGGATTGGCCCAACAAGGCCGAAACCCGCATGCAGACTCGCTATAGCTATATCACCGACAAAACGACAGACGAGCAGTGGCAGAAGGCTTTTGTAGACTATCTGATCGCGGAAGGTATTGATAATTCCTTCTACTGGTCAATCAACCCGGAATCTTCCGATACCTATGGTATTTACCAATCTACCTACGATCCCATCTCCAATATATCCGGCTGGGGTACATGGTTAGGCACCGACTCAAGGAAGACCTCGCTGTTGGCAAAACTCTGGAATGCGCCCGAAGTACCAAATCCAGGTACAATTCCGGTTGTCCCTTCCAAGCAAAGTACCATCGGAGGGGGGAGCAGCTTCCATGTTTCAAATACAGGACTCATTTCCTATTCATTGTCCAAAGCGGGATTTGTTTCGCTCAAAGTTTACAATGTTAATGGCCGTTTGCAATCAGAAATAATCGGAAAGACGCAAGAGGCAGGCTCTCATTCCATAGATCGGCAACAAACGGGATTCGCCGCAGGATCCTATATGCTTGTTTTCAAAGCCGGTGAATACAGTCGCACGCAAATGGTCTGTTTGACAAAATAGCTTGTATCGTTGATTATTGATAACGTATTAAGTTAAGTCAATTATTGATCGGCGCTGAGGAGGTTGTAGAAAGAGTCTTTTTTTGACAAATGTGCGGTGAAATTCGCTTAATTTCGCCACACATTTTTCTCACATTTTGACTTTTTCTGCAACCATGCCAATCCCACCCCTCATTAAAATTAAAATCGTTGAGAATGCTTCTTCGGAAAAAAAGTAATATGATCTTCGTAATGGAACGTTTTTTCACGATTTTTACCCCTCGGATCGTACTTTTTTGTACGGCAAATAGTAATTTTTGAATTCTGTAATAGTATTCAATGAGTACGGCTGCCGGGTCTTTGGCGCTTGTACTCATCTTTATTTTATAACCCCCGCCTGGACAACCTATGTCTCATGAAATGAAAACGATAGAGGATCGCGTGTGGGATAAGGCATCGGCCGCTTTGCTGGCCAAAGCGCAAAAAGATTGCGCTGACACCTGCTTCGACCGCATGGATTCGCAGGAGCGCCAGTGCGCTTTCGGCTCATCGGGTGTTTGCTGCCGCATTTGCTACATGGGGCCATGCCGCATCACCAAGGCCTCGCCTTTAGGCGTGTGCGGGGCAAATGCCGACACCATTGTCGCCCGAAATTTCCTGCGCGAAACCGCTGCGGGAGCCGCCGCGCACTCGGACCACGGCAGGCATTTAGCGCTGCTGCTGGGCAAGGTTGCCGACGGCAAAGGGGGCGACTACCGGATCAAGGATGAAGGCGCTCTGCGCGCCGCGGCAAAACTGTATAAGATCGAAGAGGCAGGCCGCGATGTCAACGCCGTCGCCAAAGATTTGGCGCGGCTCTTTTTGGAAGAATTTACTTCGCAGGAAAATATATTGAAAACCCTTTCGCTCGCTCCTCAGAAGCGGCAAGCCGTATGGGGCAACCAGGGAGTTTCTCCAAAGGGCATCGACCGCACCGTAGTCGAGTCCCTTCATCGAACGCACATGGGGGTGGACCACGACTACAAGAACCTGCTTTTGCAGGCCTTCACTACCGGCCTTGCGGATGGCTGGGGCGGCTCGCGCGTGGCCACCATCGCCTCCGACATTCTCTTCGGGACCCCAACGCCGGTGAGAAGTACTTCCAACCTTGGCGTGCTCGGAGTCGACACGGTCAATATCATCGTGCATGGCCATGAGCCGGAACTGTCGGAAATGCTCGCCATTGCGGTGCAGGAACCCGATATCATCGCCTATGCAAAAAAAACGGGCGCAGCCGGCATTACGCTTGCCGGAATTTGCTGTACAGCAAATGAGATTCTGCTTCGTCACGGTATTCCGGTTGCCGGGAATTTCCTCCAACAGGAACTTGCGATTATTACCGGCGCGGTTGAAATGATGATCATCGACGTGCAGTGCTGCATGCCCAGCCTCCCCGACGTTGCGCGAGCTTACCATACCGAAATCGTTTCAACATCCGATATCGCTAAAACCAGCGGGGCCTCGCACGTGGCTTTTAAGGAAAACGACGCCTTGGCCTCCGCGAGAGGCCTGCTTAAGCGGGCAATTGACAATTACAAACGGCGCGACCCCAAGAAAGTAGCCATTCCGTCGGTGTCCAAGCCCCTCGTGGCGGGCTTCAGCGTGGATGCGATCAAATATATGCTGGGGGGAACGTTTCGCGCCTCGTTTCGGCCTTTAAACGACGCGATCATTTCCGGCCGCATCAAGGGCGTCGTCGGCATTGTCGGATGCAATAACCCAAAGTCCAAGACCGACGCCTATACCAACGAACTGACGCGCCTGCTCATCCAAAACGACGTCCTGGTGTTGAAAACCGGCTGCGCGGCAATCGCTTCCGCAAAGGAAGGTATGCTGACGCCCGAGGCGGCGCTTGCATGCGCCGGCAGCGGACTTCGAGAAGTCTGCGAAACCGTGGGCATGCCGCCTGTTTTACATATGGGAAGCTGCGTGGACAACTCCCGCATCTTAGAGGCTGCAACCGAAGTCGTTTTTGAAGGCGGACTGGGCGAGGACCTTTCCCAAGTGCCCGCCGTGGGTATAGCGCCGGAATGGATGAGCGAAAAGGCGGTGGCCATTGCCTGCTATTTCGTTGCGTCGGGAGTCGACGTCATATTAGGGCGGCCTTTCAGGGTATCAGGGTCGGAAAACGTGGATCGTTTTCTTTATAAGGACGTACAAGAGCTCTTCGGCGCTTCATTCCATGTATGCACAACGGCGAAGAGGGCGTTTGAAAAGACCATGGAACTTATTGAAGAGGCGAGGCGCAAACTGGGAATCGATAAAAAATCGGAACGCAAGCTGTTCGATATGAGCGACAGGAGGAGAATGAATGTCTAAGATCATTTGCGCCGAGGCAATTGACGGCGCGATCGGATGGGTTGCGCGCGCGGAAGAAGCTCTGGAGAATGCCGCGCGGGAAAAAGGCGAAAACCAAGCCGTCGGCTTTCCCAATACGGCCTATTACCTTCCCGTCATTTATTCATTTACCGGAATAAAAATAAATACAATCGGCGATATGCGGCCGGTCATTCGCCGCGCCAAAGAACTATTGCCCTTGCGGCCGTCTCCAAACGTATGGCTGCCGTATCTGGGAGGGACGCTTGACGCCGGGGTGGCGGCGCTTTTCGCCTGCGAAATCATCGAAGCCTGCAAGTATATCATGGGGCCCGACCCGGTGAGCGATATTTGGCTCGGCGCCGCAAGCGACGTCATCATGCGGGAGCGGGGGATAGAGTTTGTCGACGGCACCGCTCCGGGATTCGCGGCAATTACCGGCGCCGCGCCGGACAATAAAACCGCCGTGAAAATCGCCCGTCAACTTCAGGAAAAAAACCTCTATGTGTTCATGGCAGGCTGCTCATGCGGCAAGCAATTTGCGGAGCAGTTGGCGCAGGAAGGCGTGCAGTTGGGCTGGGAAACGCGCCTTGTGCCGTTCGGCAAGGACGTCTCCGCGCTCATTTACGCCCTGGGCTTCGCCAACCGCGCGGCGCTTTCGTTTGGAGGCGTTGCGCCCGGCGATTTCGCGTCGAACTTGCGCTACAATAAAAGCCGGATATTCGCGTTCGTCCTTGCCCTGGGCGAGGTGACTCCCGACAAATACGCCGCCGCCGCGGGGGCCATCAACTATGGCTTCCCGGTCATCGCCGACACCAATATACCGCAAATCCTGCCCACGGGCGTCTGCACGTATGAACATGTCGTTTCCAATGTGCCCTACGAAACCATGGTCGAACGCGCGCTTGAAATTCGCGGTTGTAAAATAAAAATAGCCAAGGTGCCTATTCCCGTGCCCTACGGCCCGGCCTTTGAAGGCGAGCGCATCCGTAAGGCCGATGTCCAGGTCGAATTCGGGGGGAACAAGACCAATGCTTTCGAGTTTGTCACTTCGGTGGACATAAGCGCCATTAACGACGGCGACATCGAGGTCATCGGGCCCGACATCGACGCCGTCCCTGAGGGTTCCATGTTACCCTTGGCCATTTGGGTGGAAGTGGCCGGACGCAAAATGCAGCCGGATTTCGAACCGATTTTGGAGCGGCAAATTCATCACCTTGTCAATGGCGCCGAGGGCATTTGGCACATGGGCCAGCGCGACATCGTATGGACGCGCATTTCCAAGTCGGGGTTTGCCAAAGGCCTGAGGCTTCGCCATTATGGGGAAATCATTCATGCCAAGTTTCTTACTGAGTACCCCGCTATTGTTGACAAAGTAAAGGTGACGCTCGTCACCGACGCCGATGAAGTCAATAAGCGCCTCGCCGTTGCCCGCAAAGTCTATGACGAGCGTAACCGCCGCATGGAAGCCATGACCGACGAGTCGGTGGACATTTTTTATTCGTGCCTCCTGTGCCAGTCCTTCGCCCCCAACCACGTATGCATCATCACTCCCGAGCGGCTGGGGCTGTGCGGCGCGTACAACTGGCTTGACGGCAAGGCCGCCTATGAAATCGACGAAACCGGGCCCAACCAGCCGGTGACCAAAGGGGAGTGCATCGATCCCGTGAAGGGCATTTGGAAGGGCATCAACGATTTC
>Ga0182021_10007561_pt1 | contig 12877 bp, 13 predicted proteins | sample 612E3MmetaG_FD_120493 | JGI IMG/M metagenome (GOLD analysis project Ga0182021, IMG submission 120493) | Permafrost microbial communities from Stordalen Mire, Sweden - 612E3M metaG (Illumina Assembly) | ecosystem: Environmental > Terrestrial > Soil > Wetlands > Permafrost | place: Sweden... | reverse complement strand
TATTCGACCCGTGGCGCCCGCAGTCTGGATAGCTCAAGCGAGAGATTGGTTCGACCCGTGTCTACGTACAGCCCGAAGCCTGGCGAGATCACCAGGAACTGGCACGTCATCGATGCCCAGGACATTGTCCTCGGTCGCCTCGCTACGACTGCCGCAACCCTCCTGCGTGGCAAGCACAAGCCCACGTACGCGCCACACGTCGACACCGGCGACTTCGTCGTCATCGTCAACGCGTCGAAGATCGCCCTGACGGGGTCGAAGCGCACCACCAAGATGGCGTACCGCAGCACGACCCGTCCGGGCAGCCTCAAGGCCGTTCCGTACGGCGAGCTGCTGGACAAGGATCCCCGCAAGGCTGTCGAGCGCGCAGTCTGGGGAATGCTCCCGAAGAACAAGCTCAGCCGTCAGTTGCTGGGCAAGCTCAAGGTCTACTCAGGCCCCGAGCACCCGCACGCTGCGCAGCAGCCCAAGCCGTACACGATCACCCAGATCGCCCAGTGAGATTGAGGAACTGCCAGTGTCTGTGACCGAAATCGTCGAGCCCGAGGGCGAAGAGATCGCCTCCTTCACCGACGAGAGCGACCGTGAGATCGCGTACCGCGCTGAGGCTGTCCCCTCGAGCGCGTCCCCCTCGAGCCGCCCGGCTGTCGTCACCAAGACCGGTGGCACCGGCCGTCGCAAGGAAGCGGTCGCCCGCGTCCGGCTGATCCCGGGTACGGGGACGTGGACGATCAACGGCCGCACCCTCGAGGACTACTTCCCGAACAAGGTGCACCAGCAGATCGCGACCGAGCCGATGGAGACCGCGGCGGTTGCCGGGTCGTACGACGTCATCGCCCGCATCAACGGCGGCGGCGTGACCGGTCAGGCCGGCGCCCTGCGTCTCGGCGTGGCCCGTGCGCTCAACGCCGCCGACGCCGAGGCCTCGCGCCCCGCGCTGAAGAAGGCCGGCATGCTCAGCCGCGACTCCCGGATCAAGGAGCGCAAGAAGGCTGGTCTCAAGAAGGCCCGCAAGGCTCCTCAGTACAGCAAGCGCTGATCAAAGGACGCCCCTGTCATGGGTCGTCTCTTCGGTACTGACGGTGTGCGCGGGGTCGCCAACGGCGACCTCACGGCCGAACTCGCGCTCGACCTGTCCGTCGCGGCTGCCCACGTCCTCGGAGAGGCTGGCGCGTTCGCGGGCGGGCGTCGGCCGCGGGCTCTGGTCGGTCGTGACCCGCGTGCCTCCGGGGAGTTCCTCGAAGCCGCTGTGGTGGCAGGACTCGCGAGCGCCGGCGTCGATGTCGTACGGGTTGGCCTCGTCCCCACCCCCGGAGTCGCCTACCTGGTCGCCTCGACGGGTGCCGACCTCGGTGTGATGCTCTCGGCCTCGCACAACCCCATGCCCGACAACGGGATCAAGTTCTTCGCGCGCGGCGGTATCAAGCTCGACGACGACCTCGAGGACGCCATCGAGCTGCGGATGGGCGAGACGTGGCAGCGTCCGACCGGCGCCGGTGTGGGCCGCGTCACGGACGACCCGGGCCTGGTGGACGCGTACATCGCCCACCTCGTCGCGTCGCTCGGCGTCGACGCGAGCCTTGAGGGCGTGACGATCGTCATCGACTGTGCCAACGGGGCGGCCTCGACGACGGCACTCTCCGCGTTCGCCGCGCAGGGCGCCACCGTGATCGGCATCCACCACACGCCTGACGGTCTCAACATCAACGACCGCTGCGGCTCGACCCACATGGACGACCTGCAGAAGGCCGTCGTGAAGCACGGCGCCGACCTCGGCATCGCGCTCGACGGCGACGCGGACCGCTGCCTCGCGGTGGACGCGACAGGGGCGCTCGTGGACGGCGACCAGATCCTCGCGATCCTCGCGGTCGCGATGCGAGAGAGCCACGAGCTCCAGTCCGACACCGTCGTGGCGACCGTGATGAGCAACCTCGGCTTCCTGCACGCGATGAGGGCCCAGGGGATCCGGGTGGACCAGACGAAGGTCGGCGACCGGTACGTGCTGGAGTCGATGAACGCCAACGGCTTCACCCTCGGCGGCGAGCAGTCGGGCCACGTGATCATGAGCGAGTTCGCGACGACCGGCGACGGCGTGCTGACAGGGCTGCACCTGACCGCGCGCATGGCTCGTACAGCCACGTCACTCGCCGACCTGGCCGAGGTGATGACGCGCCTGCCGCAGGTGATGATCAACGTCCGTGGCGTCGACAAGCTGCGCGCCGGGTCCGACCTTGAGATCAAGGTGGCCGTGAGCGCCGCGACGAAGCGGCTGGGCGACTCCGGGCGGGTGCTGCTGCGGCCGTCGGGTACGGAGCCGGTCGTACGCGTCATGGTGGAGGCGACCACGTTCGACGAGGCCCAAGAGGTCTGCGAGGAGCTCGCCGGCATCGTCAAGGCTCGGGTCAGCCTGGCATGACCCCCCGGCAGCGCCTCGTCGGCACGGTCGCGGGGACGCTGCTCGCGGTCGCAGGGCTCGTGTTCGCCGTACTGGGAATCTCCTACGCGTATGCGGGCCTCAGCGAGCCGGACGTCGGAAGCCTCCTCCTCGGCCTCGGCGGGGTGACGGCGGTCATCGGCGTCGCTCTTGTCGGTGGCGGGTGCGCGGTCGTCGTTCGGGCACGCCGCAAGAGCTCATGAAGCTTCCGTACCAGGTCCCGCCCGGTTTCGCCGCACAGGCGCCTCTGGATCCGGACCGAGCCTCCTTCGCTCGGCGCCTCCCGCAGCTGGCCGACCGGATCACAGACGAGTGGGCCCTGTCGTACGACGGTGAGCCGAGCTTCGGGTACACCGGACTCGTCATGCCGGTACTCACCGACGCTGGTCGCCGAGGGATGCTGAAGATCGGCCTCATCGATCCGGAGTCCTACGGTGAGCCGGTCGCGCTTCAGCTGTGGGCAGGTCGGGGAGCCGTCGAGCTGTGGACCGCAGACCCTCGGCGCGGAGCCACGCTCATGGAGCGGCTGGGGCCCGGCGACCTCACCAGCATCGACGTCCTGGAAGCCTGCGAGGTCGTCGGTGAGCTGTACGGTCTGATCCACCGTCCGTCGAGCCCCCGTTTGACCGACCTGCGGGAGCTGCTCGGCCCCTGGCTCGACGACGTCCGTGCGCTCCCTCGAGACGCCATGGCATCACGGTTCGTCGAGCAGGCGCTCGCTGCGGCTCCCCGCCTTCTGGCCGAGGAACCGAGCGCCGTCATCCACGGTGATCTCCACTACGAGAACGTCCTTCGCGGCGAGCGCCGGCCCTGGCTCGTCATCGACCCGAAAGGCTTGGCCGGCGATCCCGCGTACGAGCTCGCCCCGATGCTCTGGAACCGCTGGTCCGAGCTCGGCGACGACCCGGGCGCGGGCATCCGGGAACGCTTCTACGCGCTGGTCGATGCATCGGGGCTCGACGAACGCCGCTGCCGGGACTGGGTGGTCGTGCGGTCGGTCATCAACGTGTCCTGGGCGCACGTCGCAGCGGCCGGTCGTCCGCTGAGCGACTCCCAACGCGAGTCGACCACGAGGAACATCACCATCGCGAAGGCGATGCAGGACATCTGAGGACCTCGGGGTGCACCCCGGAACGTGGCGCGAATAGCCTGGTCGTATGACGATGGAGCCTTCGGATGTTGGACCCAAGTACGGGGGTCACCTGCCGGTGACCGAAGCGGACCGTGCGGACGCGATGGCACTGCTCGAGGCGGCGCGGACGCACGGCTACCTCAGCGCCGATGAGTACGAGAACCGCTCGGTGGCGGTCAGGTCGGCCGCGAACCGCGACGACCTCCGGCCGGTGACACGCGACCTCGCGAACGTCACGCACAACCCGGTCACCTACTCCCAGGTGCCGACCGCGAACGCCGTGGCGCGCCCGTCCGGTAACGCTCAGGACTCGATCGTCAAGGTCGGGTTCTTCAGCGGCGCCACGCTGGCGGGCAGATGGGACACCCCGAGTCAGCTGCACTGCTACGCCGCTTTCGGGGGCGTGGACATCGACGTCACGGACGCCGTCTGGACCTCCGACGAGATCGTCATCGACGCCTATGCGGTGTTCGGCGGCGTCAACGTCAAGGTGCCGGCAGGCGTCGAGGTCATCGACCACACGTTCGCCATCTTCGGCGGCACGTCCGTGAAGCGCACCACGCCCGGCAGCAAGCGGATCATCATCAAGGGCTTGGCCATGTTCGGCGGGATCGACGTCAAGGGACCGCACGCCGGCTAGGTGGGGCTCCTGAGCGCTCCTGCCTACGCGGCCGGCTGGTCGAAGCGTGCGCCGGCACGGTTCGAGGGCAGGAGGGTGAAGATGAGAATGAAGAGCCATCCCGCCGTCGGAATGAGTCCCAACAGACAGAACCATCCACTGAGGTTCGCGTCGTGGAGCCTTCGCAGGAGGAGAGCCAGCGTCGGTACGACCGTCGCCAGGAACCAGAGCAGGCCGACGACGAGCACGATGACGATGCCGGTATTGATCTGCAGGCCGGATCCACCGGTTCTGGCGGCCAGGAGCGACGGGATGTAGATCGACAGGACGATCGCCCCGACGATGCCGCTGACGAGCGACCACCACCAGTACTCGCTCCGGCTGGCACGGCCGCTGAACGTCGCGTACTTCTGCCAGAACCGCTTGACGGCGATGGGGAAGGTGGCGCCGTAGTACGGCTGTGACAGCGACACGGGCGGAGTCGTCGGCGGGTGGGCGGTCATGTCGTTCTCCTAGGACGTCTGACCCGGTGGCGTCGAACGCGTCAGCGAGACTCAGAGCGATGCAACGCTACGCGCCTTGTCGGAGGCAGGTAGAAGAACACGGTCAGACCTTGCGGATCCGTACCCATTCGATGTTGTGCGCCAGTCCCTTGCGCAGTACGACCGTGGCGCGTCCTCGGGTCGGGCGAATGTTCTGCACGAGGTTGGGCCCGTTGATCGAGTCCCAGACGGCACCGGCGGTCTCGACCGCCACGTCCTCGGTGAGCTCCGCGAAGCGGGTGAAGTACGAGCTGGGGTCGCGAAACGCGGTCTCGCGGAGGTGGAGGAAGCGCTCGACATACCAGTTCCGGATCGCCCGCTCCGAGGCGTCGACGTACACCGTGAAGTCGAAGAAGTCACTGACGACGAGCGCTCCGGAGCCGTCCTTGCGGGGCCGCGGCGGCTGCAGCACGTTCAAGCCCTCGACGATGAGGATGTCGGGCTGGTTCACGGTGATCGTCTCGCCCGGCACGATGTCGTACACGAGGTGCGAGTAGACGGGCGCGGTCACGCCCTCCTCGCCGGACTTCACGTCGCGCACGAACCGTACGAGCGCGCGCCTGTCGTACGACTCGGGGAATCCCTTCCGCTCCAGCAGCCCCCGCCGCTCGAGTTCGGCGTTGGGGAGGAGGAAGCCGTCGGTCGTGACCAGGTCGACGGTCGCGCCCTCGCGGCGCAGCAGCTCGCGCAGCAGCCGAGACGTGGTCGACTTGCCGACCGCGACCGAGCCGGCCACGCCGATGACGAATGTCGTCTTGCGCTCCGACAAGCGCAGGAACTCGTTCTGGTCGCGATAGAGAAGGCCCTTGTGCTCGATGTAGAGGTTCACGAGCTCGGTGAGGGGCAGGTAGACCTGACGTACCTGATCGAGGTCGATCGGGTCGCCCGTGGAGCGGATGTTGGCGAGCGTCTGCTCGGACAGGTCGAGCTCGTGATGCCGTGCGAGCTCGGCCCAGTGGGCTCGGCGAAGGGTCAGGTACGGCCCGTACGGGTCGTCCTCCGGCTCGTCCATGTGCCACCTCCCGCCGGAACCCTCTCAAGCGCCGACCATGCCTGTCCATCCGACACGACAACGGATGGCATCTGTCCCGCGCCTTGGCGCGAAAGACCGGGCAGACACGCGGTGATAGACGGCCAGGATCACGACACCGTGGTCGCAACGTCGACCCCGTCGGAGCCTCGTCTGTGGGTCAGTTCATCGAGAACCGTGCGCAGTCGCGCAGGGAAGCCCTCGGGTACCTGCGTCGGGAGCTCTTCCACATCGAACCATGCGACTGCTTCGCTCTCGAGGCTGACCACGGGTACGGCGTCTACGTCGGCGAATGCCACATACCCCACATCCCAGTGGACCCGACACGCCCCGAAGCCACCGCTCAGCGAGTGGCGGTCGAGGTCCAGAGGCACACCGCCGAACGAACGGAGTTCGGTGATGCCACCCTCTTCGCGGGCTTCCCGGTAGGCCGCTGCGGCGACTGAGACGTCTCCAGGTTCCACGTGGCCGCCCAGCTGCACCCAGAACTGGCCCTTGCGGTGGAAGCAGAGAAGCACCCTGGACAGGTCGGGCGTGAGGACGAAGCAACTGCCGGTGAGGTGCTCCGGGCCACCATGTCGGGCGAGCGCCGGGTCGCCCGTCGTACGCACGAAGGACTCGTACTCACCTTTCAGCTGTCGCTGAGCCGGTGCCACCGGTGACCACGTGTCCAAGGCGGCGAGGATCTCGCGTGCGGGCGTCGCCATGGCTGGGCTCTGGATCACCTGGCCAGACTACCGACGCGAACCGTTCTCACCCCGGTGGTTCCGGGCACCGCCGGAGCGTGGGCGTCGGGGACAAGTAGAGTCCTGGCCATGTGCGGAATCATTGGGTACGTGGGCCCGAGACAAGCTCAGGACGTCATCATCGGCGGTCTGCGCCGTATGGAGTACCGGGGGTACGACTCCGCCGGCATCGCCGTCGTCGCTGATGCGGGCCTCGCGCTGGCCAAGAAGGCAGGCAAGCTCGCCAACCTCGTCGCGGAGCTCGCCGAGAGCCCGCTGCCGCCGTCCACCCAGGGCATCGGCCATACGCGCTGGGCCACGCACGGTGGTCCGACGGATGGCAACGCCCACCCGCACGCCTCGCAGACCGGCCGGGTCGCGGTCGTCCACAACGGCATCATCGAGAACTTCGCCTCACTGCGCGCGGATCTGGAGGCCGAGGGCGTCACCTTCGCCAGCGAGACCGACACCGAGGTCGCCGCCCAGCTGCTCGGCCGCGAGGTCGAGCGGGCGGGATCGCTCGTCGATGCGATGCGGGCCGTGTGCAACCGGCTCGAAGGCGCATTCACCTTGGTCGCGGTGGACGCGCTCTCCCCCGGCCGGATCGTCGCCGCCCGCCGCAACTCGCCGCTCGTCGTCGGCGTGGGCGTTGGGGAGATGTTCGTCGCCTCCGACGTCGCGGCGTTCATCGAGTACACCCGCGAGGCCGTCGAGCTCGGCCAGGACCAGGTCGTCGAGGTCACCCCTGACGGCTACGAGGTGACCAGCTTCACCGGCGAAGCGGCTCCCTCCCACCCGTACCACATCGACTGGGACCTCTCGGCTGCCGAGAAGGGCGGCTATGACTGGTTCATGCGGAAGGAGATCTTCGAGCAGCCGCGCGCCGTCTCTGACACGCTGCTCGGGCGCCTCGACGGCGAGGGCCGGCTCGTCCTCGACGAGATCCGCATCGACGACGCCGAGTTGCGCCGCGTCGACAAGATCGTCATCGTCGCGTGCGGGACCGCGTTCTACGCCGGAATGGTCGCGAAGTACGCCATCGAGCACTGGACGCGCGTGCCCTGTGAGGTCGAGATCGCCTCCGAGTTCCGCTACCGAGACCCGATCATCACCCCGACCACGCTCGTCGTGACGATCTCCCAGTCGGGCGAGACCGCCGACACGCTCATGGCCATCCGGCATGCGCGGGAGCAGCACGCGAAGGTCATCGCGATCTGCAACACGAACGGCGCGACGATCCCTCGCGAGTCGGACGCAGTCATCTACACGCACGCCGGACCCGAGATCGGGGTTGCCTCGACGAAGGGCTTCACCACTCAGATCGTCGCCTGCTACCTGCTCGGGCTGTACCTGGCGCAGGTCAAGGAGACCAAGTACGGCGACGAGATCCGCGACCTTCTCAGCGAGCTGGAGCAGCTTCCGGCGAAGATGCAGCACGTGCTCGACGGCCTCGACCAGATGGCCGGTCTTGCCCGGGACTTCATCGGCTGCAAGTCCTTGCTGTTCCTCGGCCGCCACGTCGGCTACCCCGTCGCGCTCGAGGGCGCGCTGAAGCTCAAGGAGCTCAGCTACCTGCACGCGGAAGGCTTCCCGGCGGGCGAGCTGAAGCACGGTCCGATCGCGCTCGTCGAGGACGGTCTGCCGGTGTTCGTCGTCGTGCCTCCGCAGGGACGTGACCAGCTGCACGACAAGGTCGTGTCGAACATCCAAGAGGTACGGGCTCGGGGTGCGCTCACTGTCGTACTGGCCGAGGAGGGCGACGACGAGGCTCGGCCGTACGCCGACATCTTCGTCGAGCTGCCCAAGGTGCCCACGCTGTTCCAGCCGCTCGTCGCGGTGATCCCGCTCCAGTTCTTCGCCTGCGAGCTGGCCACGCTGCTCGGACATGACGTCGACCAGCCGCGCAACCTCGCGAAGTCCGTCACGGTGGAGTGATGATCGTCGGGATCGGCGTCGATGTGTGCGACATCAGCAGGTGGCGCGAGATGGTCGCGCGTCGGCCCGGCGCCGTCGACCGGCTGCTGACCCCCGCCGAGGCGACGCTCAACCACACCTCTCAGGCCGGACGGTTCGCCGCCAAGGAGGCGTTGGCGAAGGCGCTCGGCGCCCCCGGAGGGCTCGGCTGGCAGGACGCTGAGGTCGTCGTCGACACACTGGGGCGGCCGTCGTTCCGGCTCACCGGCACCGTCGCTGCGCGTGCCGAGGAGCTCGGCGTCACCCACGTACACCTCTCCATCACCCACGACAGCGGAATCGCGTCGGCGTTCGTGATCTGCGAGGCGCTCTGATGTTGCCGATCCACACGGCCGGGCAGGTACGCGCCGCGGACGCCGCCGCGATGGGCGTGCTGCCCGACGGCGAGCTCATGCAGCGGGCGGCGAGAGGCTTGGCGGACGTTCTTCGCGAGGAGCTGGCCGACCGAACTTCGAGCGTGTTGCTGCTTGTCGGGCCTGGAAACAACGGCGGAGATGCGTTGTACGCAGGGGCCATGCTCGCCACGCGCGGCGTGTCCGTCAGCGCGTGGCGGGCGTCGGACTCGTGCCACATGGGTGGCTGGGAGTCGTTCGTGGACGCGGGTGGTCGCGAGGTCGACCACGCGCGGGCCCGGGGTCTGCTCGGCTCCGCGGGGATCGTCGTCGATGGCGTGTACGGGGTCGGGGCGCGGGCGGGTCTCCCGGAGCCGGTGACTTCGCTGGCGGCTGCCTGCCGGGAGTCCGACGCGCGGATCGTCGCCGTCGACATGCCGTCGGGACTCGAAGCAGACTCGTGCGTCGTGCCGGCAGATGCGTTCGCCGCCGCTCGTACCGTCACCTTCGGCACGTACAAACGGTGCCAGTTCCTCGAGCCGGCGCGTTCACGCTGCGGCGAGGTGACGCTCGTGGACATCGGGCTGGAGCCGTCGGCGGCTGAGGTCGTCGCCTGGCAGCGGGACGACGTGGCGAATGCCTGGCCGTTCCCGGACGCGACGAGCGACAAGTACGCGCGCGGCGTGGTCGGTGTGGACACCGGGTCACCGGACTACCCGGGCGCAGGCCTCCTGTCGACGCTCGGCGCCGTGTACGCGGGGGCCGGCATGGTCCGCAGCCTCGGCGCCGAGGCAGTCTTCGAGGCTGTCTCGCGCATCCTGCCCAATGTGGTTCGAGCCGACGGCCGCGTTCAGGCGTGGCTGGCCGGATCGGGCTGGGGGAGCCACCACGACGGCCGGCTGTCCGAGCTGCTGGAGACCGGGCTCCCGATGGTCGTGGATGCCGATGGGCTGTCGCAGGTACCGGTCGGACTCAAGCGTCGCGACGTCCTGCTGACACCGCACGCGGGGGAACTGGCGAGGCTTCTGGGGAGGGAGCGGGGCGAGGTCACGGCGGATCCGATCGGAGCGGTACGCGCCGCGGTGAAGCGCTTCGGCACGACGGTGCTGCTCAAGGGTGCGACCCAGTACGTGTCGGGCCCCGGCGACGGCCGCGTACACCTCGCGGTTCCCGGTCCGGCGTGGACAGCGCAAGCGGGATCGGGCGATGTGCTCGCGGGCATCTGTACGACGATGCTGGCTGCTGGCCTCGACCCCATCGAGGCCGCCATCTGTGCCGCCTCGATCCAAGCCATGACCGCCACCGCTCACCCCGGTCCGTACCCTCCACAGGACCTCGCCCGCATGCTCCCTGAGACCATCGCGTCCCTGCAGGGCTGACGCCACCCGGTCGATCCACATGCAGTGGCGGATACGGGCCCACCGATGCCGTATCCGCGACAGCGGGTGCGCATGTGCCAGTGACTGGGGGTGAGGAGGGCTACACGACCTCTAGCTCCCCATGTCGTACCGTGCTGCAGGCATCGTCGTAGTGGGCGATGAGCTGGTCGCAGATGTACGACCACGTGCGGTGCTCCACGGCGGCGTGAGCTCCTGCCGAGAGGCGGTCGCGTCGTACGGGGTCGTTGACCAGCGCCTCCGCCTGCGCCCGCATCTCAGCGAGGTCGCCGGGGGGATAGAGCAGCCCCGTGACGTCAGGCTCGATGAGGTCGAGCGGCCCTCCCACGGCGGGAGCGATCACCGGCACTCCGCAGGCTTCGGCCTCCTGGATCGCCTGGCCGAAGGTCTCGAGCTCACCGGGGTGGACGAAGACGTCCATGCTCGCGACCACGCGCGGCAGCTCGTCGCCGTCGAGCTTGCCGCAGAAGTACGCCTCTCCGAGCAGCTCCTCGAGCTCCGCGCGTAGGGGACCGTCGCCGACGATGACGAGCCTGCTGCCCGGGATGTCGGCGAGCACGGCTAGGTCTGCGACCCGCTTCTCCGGCGCGAGCCGGGCCATGGTGCCGACGATGACCTCGCCGTTCGGCGCCAGCTCGGCGCGCAGCACCTCATCCCGTTTCGACGGGCTGAACCGTACGGAGTCCACGCCCCTGCCCCAGATCCGTACTCTCGGCACGCCCCGCTCCATGAGCGTCTGGGCCGTGTACGTACTGGGCGCGAGCGTGAGCGTCGCGAGGCTGTGGATACGGCGCAACCGGTGCCACAGAACCGGGGTGATGCGGGCCCAGCCGTAGCTCGTCGCGTACGCGGCGATCTCGGTCTGGAACACGGCGACGCTGGGGATCGACATGCGGCTGGTGGCCAGTACGGCGCTGTAGCCCATCGAGAACGGCGCCGCGAGGTGGACGACGTCGGGCGCGAAGTCGGCGAAGATCCGCTCGAACTGCGAGGTCGGTGTCAGCCCGATCCGTACGTCCGCGTAGCCCGGCAGGCTCATGGCGGCGAGGGCGATGACGGGGAACCCGGCGTACTCGTCGGGGACCCCCTCGTCCTGTGGCGCGATGACGAGCGCCTCGTGCCCACGGTCGCGCAGGTGCTCGAGCACGCGCAGAACCGAGTTCGTCACCCCGTTCACCTGGGGGAGGAAGCTTTCCGCAACAATCGCCACGCGCACGTTCCCGATGCTAGACCCCGCCTGGGAGAACCCCGCCGCTGACGAATCGACGACCACGTGATCTGGAGGTGAACACAGCCGGCCATACGATCACGCTGACGAGGCCATCCCCACGTGCAGCCTGGGGCGGCGCTGTCGGCAGCGTCGCGTCGGCTGGCGCTAAGCGCGACCGGTCGTCAGCTGGCCTGTCGCAACGCCGCCGGCTGCGGGAAGAGATGACGCCTCATGAGAAAACTGACTGATCCACGGGAGAAGATCCACGTCGCTGGTATGAATTTCGACGAGAGGGGCAGCACCTTGCCGGTGACGCTGTTCCTGGGCGTCAAGCCCCGTGAGACCGAGACGTCGATCACCTTCGAATCGGAATGTGACGCTGTAGCCGTACGAGCAGATGGGGGGTGGCTGTGGTAGCGGTCAAGACTGCGTACAAGTTCCCGACGTCGTTGGGTCCGTCCTTCCCGGATCACGAGACCGGCCTGTTGGGTGGCGGCTCGGGTGATCCGTCATGACGGTCTCTCATCTTCACGAGTCTGACATCGTGCCGCAGACCGATCAGGACATCCAGCCGCTGGTTGCGTCCACCAACCCTCCTCGACGTCTGATGGGCCTGATACTCGCAATACTCCCTTTGGGGGTCTTCATGGTGTCCCTCGGCATCTGGGGTGAGAACATCGATTTGGGGATCTATCGCGGCGCTCTGACCGACATGCTTCACGGCAACAGCGTTTACACCTTCTACGTCTCTATGCCTAAGCAGAATGCGAATATGGGCTTTGTCTATCCACCATTCGCCTCTTTGGTGATGCTTCCTCTTGCCCTGGTTTCCTCCAGCGCCAGCAAGATGCTGCTGGCGGTCGTCACTACAGTTCTCGTGGTGGTTGCGCTTGTCGGTTGTTACAGCGTCGTCGATGCACGCCGGGAGGCGGTGGGCCGTAAGGCGGTCTCACTCTTCATCTGGGTCGGGGTCTCGATGCTGATAGCTACCTCGATCCCGGCTGTGGTGAACATGCAGTTCGGGCAGATATCCTTCGCGGTCGCTGCTCTGGTGCTGATCGATGTGACGCTACTCCCGCCCCGTTGGCGAGGCGTGCTTGTAGGACTGGCCGGCTCGATCAAGCTGACACCGATGATCTTGGTGCCGTACTACCTGGTGACCAGACAGTGGCGCGCAGCACTCAACGCGTGCGGAGCCTTCGGCGTTGCCGCCGTGATAGGCGCGGTCTTTCGTTGGCCGGACAGTGAGCGCTACTGGCTCCAGCGTGACGTGATCGGCAACTCGATGGGAGATCTCGCCCGGTGGGACAACTGGTCAATCTACGGAGTCCTGTCCCGGCTCGGCCTCATCGGTTCGCCGCTCAACATCAGCTGGGTCGTCGGCTCAGCCATTGTTCTTGGTTTCGCCGCATGGCGGTCCAGAAGGCTCTTCGTGCGCGGCCAAGAGTTGGAAGCCACCCTGATCATGGGAATCTCGGCTGG
>Ga0182021_10007560_pt1 | contig 12878 bp, 10 predicted proteins | sample 612E3MmetaG_FD_120493 | JGI IMG/M metagenome (GOLD analysis project Ga0182021, IMG submission 120493) | Permafrost microbial communities from Stordalen Mire, Sweden - 612E3M metaG (Illumina Assembly) | ecosystem: Environmental > Terrestrial > Soil > Wetlands > Permafrost | place: Sweden... | reverse complement strand
GTTCAGGCGACCGGCGCCGGAACCATCACGGTCACCGCCAAAGCGTCTGGGCTTACCGACGGTACCGCCACCATCACGGCCACCGAAGGCACGTGGATTCCGTGTTCGGACACGTGTGACTAGCGACAGGGGTTGTTTTGACAAGAGAGTTCGCCTTCTTGCCCTAACAAGAAGTGTCGAGATGAACTGGCTGTGTGATCGGACAAAGCACACCAAAGCAGCAATGGCAATCTCACTACGATGCCGAAGATCGGCGGAGCGACTGATTCGGCCATCCTCAACCGCATCACATGACCGTAGATCCAACACTGTGAGAGAGGCGCGATGAGAAAGTTCCTGGGAATAGAATGTCGAGGTTCGCTGGCCGCAGTTGTCGCCTTGAGCCTATTCGGGTGCAGCTCGGGGTCCGGGTCCAGTGGGACAGCGACGGGCGGCTCCGGTGGCGCCGGGCCTGGGAACACCGGTGGCGACGGACAGTCTACGGTGACGTCGAGCCCCGGCGGAACCGGCGGCGGCCTGGCTGGCGCGTCTGGAACCGCGGGCGCGGGGGATGCGGCAGGCTCCACTGTCACCCCACCTCCCGCTGGGGGGGAAACCGGAGCCAGCAGCGGTGGCACAGTGGGAAGTGCTGGCTCTGGCGGCCGCGGCGGCACTGCTGGAAGTGCTGGCCTTGGCGGGACTTCGACGGCTGCACCTGTCACCGGCGGCGCCGGAAACACGGGCGGTATTGTTCGCACCAGTGGGACTGTGGCATCCGGCGGCGCACCGGCATCTGGCGGGACAGGTGGACCTGGTGGAACCACGGCACCCGGTAGCGCAACGGCGACCGGCGGCACCAGCGCACGCAGTAGCACGGTCTCAATCGGTGGCAGCACCCCAGGCAGCGGTACGCCCGTACAGGTGAGCACCTTCGATATCAGCAAGATCAGCGGTACCCCGGGAATGCGGATCGGCGACATCAACGGCGATGGCCGCATCGAGATCGTGATGGGTCAGCCGACCGACCAGGCTCCGCTCGGCGGCGGTACCCCCCAGATCGTGGTCTGCGTCACGGCGTTTGACCTAAAGGGAAAGCAACTGTGGCAAGCCGGCACGCCCGGCCAGTTCCACGGAGCCAGCTCCGACATCCCGATCCAGGTTTACGACATGGACGGGGACGGCGCCGCCGAGGTCTTCGCCGCCATGGACAACAAGTCGATCTCGGTGCTCGACGGAAAGACCGGCACAGTGAAGCGCAAGATTCCTTTGCCAATAACGAACTCCAACGACTGCATCATCTTCGCCAACCTGACCGGCAAGGCATGGCCACAGGATATAATCGTCAAGGACCGATACAGCCAGGTTTGGGCGATCACTGGTGACACCGGCACTTTGCTGTGGACCCACAAGGGGACCACCGGGCACTACCCATTGGTGCATGACTGGGATGGTGACGGGAAGGACGAGATCATGGCTGGCTACGATTTCTTGGACGATGATGGCACCATGCTGTGGTCCGTGGACACCACGTCGAACCCGAAACTCACCATGCATGCAGACGCCATTGCCTCGGCCGATGTCGATGGAAATCCGCAAAACGGATACGAGATTGTCGTCGGTGGAAACCACGCCGCGATGTTCGATTGGAAGACCGGGAAACAGCTCTGGCAGGACAACAACACGGTCGAGAATCAGCAGATGGGAATTGGCGAATACCGCTCGGACTCGCCGGGTCTCGAGGTGGTCCTGCTGGACCGGATTGGTCCACGAACCTCCACCGGCCATGATGCCAACGTGCTCTTGTCCTCGACTGACAAGCTTCTATGGAAAGAATCGCGGAAGGATTACGGCTGGATCACCGTGACGGAAAACATGAACAACTGGGACGGCAACGGCACCGATCTCATTCTGTCTTATCACCGAGGCGGCGAAACACCTGCCACCCTGTACGACGGCGCTCAGAAGGTGATCGCCCAATTCCCCCATAGCGGCAACCTCGTTGACAACGCTCAGCACGCCGATCTTTGTGGCGACGGCAAGGAAGAGGTCATCGTGTACAATGAGTCGGCCGTTTGGATTTACGCCAATGGCGGCTGCAATCTTGACGATCCACCAGCCCATCCCAGTGTCCCCCAGCAATTCCACCTGCACAATTGGAGCGAATACACGGGATGGATCACTCCCGACGTGAAGTTCTACACTCCCGGTTCGAAGCAATAGGATCCTAGAACGAAATGGGCGCCACGCGAGGATCAGACCTTCGTTCGGTTGACTCAACGAAGGTTGCGTGAACATAATTCCAGCGATCCACCATCGCACGGCTGAGAAGGCGGGTGCCGTCCTGGCTTTTTTCGCCATGGTTGCGTGTTTTGCATGAGTCCCACCTCTTCCGATACTGAGCCGGCGGTTCTGTGCCGGGGCTTGCGCAAGATCTACCAGGCGGGGCGTGGTTCTGGGCGAAAGCGCGCGGGCGCAGTGGTGGCGGTGGATGGTCTGGATCTCTCGATTCGCCGCGGTGAGTGTTTCGGGCTGCTCGGACCCAACGGCTCGGGCAAGACCACTACGGTGGAGATGCTGGAGGGGCTGCTGGCGCCCACGGGTGGCGAAGTGAAGTTGCTGGGCATGGATTGGGCGCACGATGAGAGCCGGCTGCGCGAGCGGCTGGGCGTGGCCCTGCAGGAGACGCGCTTGCCCGAGAAGCTGACCGTGCAGGAGGTGCTGACCTTGTTCCGCAGCTTCTACCAGCGCCCGCGGCCGCTGGAAGTGTTACTCGCAGATGTGCAGCTCGAGGAGAAGCGGAGCGCCTGGGTCAGTAAGCTGTCGGGCGGTCAACGGCAGCGGCTGGCCATCGCCTGCGCCCTGGTGGCTGAACCAGAGGTCCTGTTTCTCGACGAGCCCACCACCGGCCTTGACCCGCAGTCGCGTCGGCAGATCTGGGGTCTGGTGGCCGCCTATCGTGCCCGCGGCGGCACGGTGGTACTGACCACGCACTACATGGAAGAGGCCCAGCGTCTGTGTGACCGGGTGGCCATTCTGGATCGGGGGCGACTCATCCGGTTGGGCACCCCGGCGGAGCTGATTGCCGGGCTGGGCGCGGAGCACGTGGTCGAGTGGGAGCTGGAAGCGGGGATGGGCGCGCTCGACGAGGCCACCCTGCGCGGCCTGCCCACGGTGACCGAAGTGCACCTGTCGGGCGAGGGCGTGTGGGCCTTGGCCGCGGTCGAGCCCGAGCGCGCGGTGCCCGCGCTGCGCACATTGCTCCAAGAGCGCGGACAGCACCTGGTACGCATGGGAACACGCAAGGCCACCCTGGAAGATGTGTTCGTGTCCCTGACTGGAAGGGCCCTGCATGATGACTGAGTCGCGCCGTCCGCGTCCGGTGGTGCAACTGACCCTGATGCGGTTGCGCGAGATGATGCGCGAGCCGGGCGCGCTGTTCTGGACCTTCGGATTCCCGGTGCTTCTCTCGGTGGCACTGGGCATCGCCTTTCGCGTGAAGGGGCCCGAGCCCGTGGTGGCAGGCGCGTTGCCCGGGGTGACCGGACAGATGCGCGCGACGCTGACGAAATCTGGTGTGGAGGTTCGGCCGCTCGACCAGGCGGCCGCCAGGGCCGCCCTGCGCGCGGGCCAGGTGGCCTTGCTGCTGGTGCCGTCCGAACGTCCGGGCGAGCCGTTTACCTATCGTTTCGATCCCGCACGCCCCGAGGCCCGTCTGGGCCGCGCCACGGTGGATTCCATTTTGCAGAAGGCCGCGGGCCGCCAGGATCCGCTGGCTGTGCGCGATGAGGAGGTGCGCGAGCCCGGCTCACGCTACATCGATTTCCTGATCCCGGGCCTGCTTGCGATGAATCTCATGTCGGGCTCCATGTGGGGTATCGGCTGGGTGATTGTGGAAATGCGGGTGCGCAAGCTGCTCAAGCGTCTGTTGGCTGCGCCCATGCGGCGGCGACATCTGTTATTTGCCTTTGGGCTGTCGCGCTTGGTGGTGATCCCGTGCGAGATCGCAGTGATCTTGATCTTCGCGCGCCTGGTGTTCGGTGTGCAGGTGGCTGGCTCGTACGCCGCGCTGGGTTTGGTCGGCTTGGCGGGCACCGCCAGTTTCGCGGCCATCGCCATCCTGGTGTCGTGCCGCGCGCAGAACACGCAGACGGTAAGTGGCCTGATGAATCTTGTGATGTTGCCGATGTTCGTGCTCTCGGGCGTGTTCTTCTCGTCCGCTAACTTCCCCGAGGTTACGCGGCCTTTCATCCGCGCACTGCCTCTCACCGCCATGTGCGACGGTCTGCGCGCGGTGATGATCGATGGCGCTGGCCTGGCCGGCACATTGCCCTACCTGGCCGTGTTGGCCGGGTGGGGAACCGTGTCGTTCGTGCTCGGCTTGCGTTGGTTCCGTTGGGGGTAGCTAGTCCCTTTGTGGTGCGAAGGTGAGGCCGATGCTGGCGAGGATGTAGGCGCCACTGATGCCGGCCAGCGGGACGCCGTCGACCCTTGCAGTCAGGCTGCGAAGCACCGCCCCACCCTCTAGATCCAACCGCGGGTGGAGGGTTCGGCCGGCGAAAGGTTCCAGCGAGAGGCGAAGTCCCGTGTTCGCGACGAAAGTGGATCCGCCCGTGCCGTGTCCGGGGGGGCCGAAAGCCTCGCCATCGGTCCAAGCCCAACCGAGCTCGGCGCGCAGGCCAAGGTCAACGATCACATTCCCGCGCGCCAGGCGAGGCCCAAGGGTGAGGCCAGCGCTCGCCATTTGCATGAAGATCCTGCCCAATTCCACCCGTTTGACCGCGACGCCCCCTCCGAGATCGAGTTCCGCATGTAGGTCGCGGTTGCTCGCCGCGAATGCCAGTCTTCCGCCCCAGAGGGTATTCCCGCGCACCGGGTAGCTGCGCAATTCGAAGCCGCCGAAGAACGAATACAGCCAAGCGGAAGAGGCAGCCGCAGAGCGTGGTGGCGGGGCTGGACTCTTCCTGGCGATGGTAGCCACTGCTGGCTTCACCGTCGGGTTGTTTCGCCCGGCAGCCCGGATCAGTTCCGCCACGGCCAACGCCAACGTGCGCGAGAGGGCGGTGGGCGCGACATCGGCCAGCGTGACCTCGTGGTGAAGTTCGCGCTTGCCTTCTGGCGCGCTCACCCGGATGGCAATGAGGGCAGGACTGGAATCGCAGGGCTCGATGGTCAACTCGACGTGAACTGCCGCACCCACAGACGGCCCGTCCTGCGCGTCGCCAACCGCACAGCGCAGTCCCTGTCCTGCCAGTTCAACTCGCAACGACTCAATGAAGGAAGCGAATTGCAGAGCAGGGGTCGCGCAGCGAGGCGGCAGCACCACCACGGTCTTCTCCGGGATGGACCGGCCAGTTTCCGTCTGTGCTTCGACGGACGCGGCTGCGACAAACAGGCCAGCCAGAATCCAACCCGATCCGGCCAGCCAGCCTGGAGATCCGATCCGCCGCGGGCTCATCGATCGGCGAGCCACCTTCCGATGGCATGGCGGTGGCGTCCGTCGGGGAATTCCTGGAAATAGGCATCGGCCGCGCTGCGAGCGGCGGGCCGATCTCCTTGCCGCACATACGCCTCCACCAAACGCGCCTTCACATCCTCACGCAAGCTACGTGGGATTCCGAGCGCAAGCGCCTGGTGCAGGGCTGACACAGCACGGGCTGGCCGGCCGAGCGAATCCATCTCCAGGCGTCCCAGGGCGAACGCCGCCAGGGGCGCCTGCGGATCCTCAGCGAATTCGGCGAGGATCCGTTCCAGCGGAGCCACGGCGTCGGCCGGATGTCCGGACAGCCGAGCGACGTCTGCCAGGGCGAGCAGGTCCCTCACGCCGACGCGCTTCGCCTCGCGGCGAAGCCCCTCCCCCCCAAGCGCGGTGAACGCTTCTTGATGTTGCCCGCGGCCGGCCAGATCCCGCCAGGACACGGCGTCTGCGCGTCGGCCCAACGGCCTTTGCGTCCCGGGGCGATCCGATGCAGAAGGCGAGTACCGAATCGGAGAGGAACCCCCTTGTGCTGGCGCGGGCGTCACGGCGGGCGGCTCGACCGCCGACGCTGCCGGGCGGGGAATTACATCCAGCACGTCGAGCCACTCGCCGGCCGTTAGCCGGCGGACGCGATCCGGGACGCGCTCGCCGCGCATGAGCACTATGCCACGCTTGACGCTCACCCGGAGACGTCCCTGCCCGCGCTGGCACGTAAACTCTGTCCCGATGACCTCGACCGTGGCCAATCCGCACTCGACCACCCAGCGACGCGGCCCGCCTGGGCGCACGTTGAAATTCGCACTTCCGTGTACCAGCATGGCCGAGAAGGTCGCACTCGATGCCTCAAGCGGTTCCAGTCGTGCCCCGGGTAGGAGTTGAATGCGGGATCCATCCGATAGGACGAGGTTCGCCTCCTGCCCAGCGGCTTCCACGGAGAGAATCGGGTCGCCACTGGCGAGGCGCAAAGGGCCGCGATCGCGGCGCGCCGTCAGGCTTGCCGTCACAATCGCGGCCAGCACTGCTACGCTGGCGAGCACCAGGGGCAGCAGACGCCGCGGCGTGTGCTGCGGGAAACGGGCATCAACCTCCTGTTCGATCCTGTGCAGCGCCGTCTCGTCCACGGGATCCAGCAGATGCTGTGCAAGCGGGAAGCGCAGCTTGCTCATGGCACAACCTCGTCGTTTGGATCGAAGCGTATATGTTGGTGGACAATAGCGTCCACGTCGCCAATGCGCCGTTTGGCGGTTGCCAGGGAACAGGCACAAGCGGCTGCGACCTCGGCCAGCGAAAGTCCGTCAACCCGGCGGAGTATCCAGGCGATGCGCAAGGGAACCCGCACGCGGCCAAGCAGCCGATCGAGAAGGGCGAGTTCGGCACGTTGGTCCAGGTGCAAATCCGGCGCGGCCAGCGCAGCCAGGGTTGCGTCCTCGGGCGACCGATCCAGCCCGAGAAAGCGCATCAGCCGGCCGCGGCGCAAACGGCGCTTGACCAGGCTGACCGCGATCTGCGCCAGCCATGCACGCACCGCTGCGGGCTCGCGCAGGGAGCCGAGTTGGGCAAAGCCGACCACGAAGGTATCTTGGACGATCTCCTCTGCCTCGCCGCGATTTCCGAGCAGGCGTGCGCTTACCGCGAAGAGATAGCGCGCGTGCCGGCGATAGAGCACGTCGCGGCCAAATCGGTCGCCCTCCTTCGCGCGTGCCACCAACTCGGCGTCGCCGACGCTTTCGGGCGTGGGCAGTCGAGTCGGCTGGTTCATGGGCAAGCCCATTATATGGAGAAGATGCGCGAGCCGCGCAGATCGGCTCACCGGAAAGGCAGAAAAGGAACTCGCTTGTTTGGCAGGGCTCGAAGACGGCATGCTTCGTCTTGGCGGTGAGCCGTTTCGCCTTGCTGGTGGATCTCCTTTCCTATGCGACTATTGCCAAGCTTTCGACTCTCTCTTGTGGCGGCAGGCGTGATGGCCCTTGCGGGTAGCGGCTGCGGCAAGTCAGTGACCGTGCTTTCGAGCAGTTTGGGGGGGGACACGGGCACGTCTTCGAGGACGGGCGGCATCTTAGGCGGCAGCGGCGGGGCAGGGGTAGGCCCGGGCGGCACAACCGGGGACGCGGGAGCTGGTGGAACTGCTCCCGTGGGCGCCGATGGAACATCAGCCGTGGACGGAGCCGCGTCTGGCAGCATCGACGGATCCGTGTACGGAGGTTCTGCTGGCACAGCCACGGCAGTCGCAGGTGGCACAACAACGGTCGCTGCAGGTGGCACGACGACGGGTGGCGCGGGCGGAACAGCAACGGGCGGTGCCGGTGGCACCAGTGGCGGCGGTTCAGGTGGCAGTGCTGCGGGTGGCGCAGGCGGAACAGCAACGGGCGGTGCCGGTGGCACCAGGGCCGGCGGTTCAGGCGGCAGTGCTGTGGCGGGCGCAGGCGGATCTGTCAAGGGCGGTTCCAATGGTGGCGGTGGAACAATCGCAATGGCCGGATCGACCGCCTGTCATACGCCGGGCGCCGGTGGCTACGCGACCACGGGCACCGTGAGCGACCTGGTGCCCACCATCGAGCGGTTGGTGGTCAGCGTGCAACGGGCTGAACCGATTTCCACCATGGGGGGACCGACCGATCAGTGGACCGTTGACGTCGCGACCCGTGCCGCCACGTTGAACTTTGGGGCGCCGGTCACGGCGACCGTGGCGCAGATCCAGGCGCTGGTCAGCGCGGCGGCGTCCAGTGCCTACCGATCCAACGACAGGTGCTGCGGAGACTACTTGAGCATCGACGGAGCGCCCGCCCCGCCGATCCTCCGGGCGAGTGGCGGCAGTGATGAGCACGATTTTGGCGTGAGCGAAAGGAACTGCGCCCCCTCGGACCACAGCCACGTGGGCGAGGTGTTGAGCTGCGCGGATTTTGCCACAGTCTACCTCCTGCTTGAGGCGATCGCGCCGACCGGCGTGGCGTTTTCCTGCAGCAGCGTCTGGTAGAAGTGTCGCCCCTCTGACCGGCCAGCCACAACCCGGGCGCGAAATCCTGCGTCCAAGAAACTCGCGCTTGCGCTGCCGAAGAAGGGATTCACTGTCGCTTCACCGGGGTGCAAAAGGAAGCTTGCAGTTGAGGCCAAGATCCGGCGCAATGATGTGTGCGGACGGAACATGGCAGATCCCCTCGATTCTCGGCTGCAAGCCCGAATCTCGGACCAGCTCCGCTTGGCGCAACTGGCGCGGTCGCTCTCGCCCCATGCGGCCGTGCCCTATTTCGCCCACATGCGGCTGGAGACCGACGGCCGGGTCCGCGACGTAGTGCTGGGCCCGGACACGCGAACCGGGGGTGGCGTGGCAATCATCGACTGGAGAAGTGCGCCCCTGGCCGAGGTCTTCTTCTCTTGCGCTGTGGGCGACGACTACGAGATCGACGTTGGCGAGCGCACGCTGACCGGCTCGCTCATCGAGCGCAATCTGGTCAGTTTCTGCGGGGGTGAGTTGTGCGGGATCGAGACTGTGGAGGGTGGGCTCCGACTGAGAGACGGCGCCTGGCACTTTCAAACCGGGCCCACGTTCGGGTTGGTGCTACGGCCCGAGGCGGCGCGCCTGCGGCAGAGCTCGCCCGCGGACGTGGTGCTGGATGCAGCCCAGCGACGCATCGTCGAGCTACCGGCCGGCAAAGCGGTGCTGCTGCTCGGCGAGGCCGGGTTCGGCAAGACCACAGTGGCCCTGCATCGGCTGGTGCATCTACGTGAGCGTGCCGGGCCTGGGCTGCGCGCCGCTGTCATCGTTCCCACCGAGGGCCTGCGTCGGCTTTCAGCCGCGCTGCTCGAACGGATGGGGGTAGGCGGCGTCGAAATTTGGCTCTATGACCGCTGGGCTGGGGTCCAGGCCCGGCGCGCCTTTCGCAAGCTGCCCGAGTGCGAGAGCCAGGACGCCAGCGCCGGCGTCATTCGCATCAAGCGCGATCCAGCCCTGCGGGGCGTGTTGGCTGAGCTGGCGGCGCGACAGCCCGGCCGGCGGACGCGTCGCCGCGATCTGCTGCACCTCTTTGGCGATCGCGTGCTGATGCAGAAACTGGCGGCAGGTTCCCAGCAGGGTATTGGCGCGGGCATGGTGGCCGAAGTGCTGGAGCACACCCACGTCCAGTTCAGCGCCACCGCAGAGGAGGAATTCGCGCATGTGGATGCCGAGCGGTTGGTGACGGTGGACGGCCGGTCCATTGATGACGGCACGCCGACTGAGGATGCCGGCACGCTCGATACCGAGGACTACGCGGTGCTGTTCGAGCTGGACCGGGTGCGCGCCGAGCGTGCGGGCGGACGGCCGGCGCAGCCGCACCAGTACGACTGCCTGGTGCTGGACGAGGCGCAGGAGTTTGCTCCCCTGGAGCTGGCGCTGCTGGGCCGGGCGCTGGCCCCGGGCGGCACCCTGATCGTCGCGGGGGATGCGGACCAGCAGGTGGATCCCGCGGCGTGCTTCTCGGGCTGGGAGGGCAGCATGGCCGAGCTGGGCTGCGCGGCCTACGAGACCGCGGTGCTGGAAATCAGCTACCGCTGCCCCCCTGACGTGACCGAGCTAGCCCGGCGAATCCTCGACGGTGGCAGTGTGCCTTGGCCGCCCGGGCCTTCCACGGTGTGCGCGGAATTCGCCAATGAGTGCCATCAGGCCGACTGGCTGACCCGCGAGCTGCGCGAGCTGCAGAGTAGCGATCCCCGCGCCTCGGCGGCCCTGATCTGCCGCACGCCCGAGGCGGCGCGGCGTCTGGCCCAGTACCTGCGGCGCGGCCTCGGCCTGCGACTGGCGCTCGACGGCGATTATCAATTCGTGGGCGGCATCAACGTCACCAGCGTGCAGCAAGCCAAGGGTCTGGAGTTCGACTACGTCGTGGTCCTCGATGCCTCGTCTGCAGTTTATCCCAGCACCCCCGCCGGCCGCCGCGCCATGTACGTGGCAGTCACGCGGGCGTCGCACCAGTTGGTTCTGTCCACGATTGGCCCGTGGACGGAGATTTTGCACCGGTAGACGTGGATCCGACATGCGTCATGGTCACTGTTGGCTGCGAGCCGAACACAGTGGACGCGGGGTTTGAAACGGCCAGGAAGTGCAGGCCTGCGCCGTGCAACCCGTCGGTCTTCAATGGAATTCTCGACAAACAAATATGGTAGACAGGAAGGCATGGCAAACGACACGAACCCGGTCAACAATGCCCTGGACAAGAAGGATCCTCTCGCTCTGGCGCAGAACGCAACCACGGGAGAATTGCATCGTCTGAAGCTGGCGGAGGAGGTTCTGGCGCTTGCCCTTGGTCGCAAGAAGAACACTTCGCGCATGGCCGTGCTATCGCAGGTGATGGTCGGAGCAGTGGCCGTGGCCGGCATGTTGGTCAATGCCTACCAGAACTTCAATAACAAGAAGCAACAACAACATCAGGCCCAGATTGATCAAGACCGCTGGAGCAAGGAATTTGTGCGCGCCCAGCGCGCCGACAAGTACCGAGCGTTTTTTGAAACCAGCGTGCTGGCCACCGATCCCGCCAACCCGGACAAACGCATGGTGGGGTATGCCTTGCTGCAAGAGTTTGTGGCCGACGATGACTACAACTCGAAAGCCACCCGCCTACTCGAAGAGGCGCTGGCGCAGGAGCTGCGCACCAACACCAAGGACGGCCTCGACGACGAGCACCGCAACGCCGTGGTTTCCATCGTGACGGCCCTGTCTGCAAGCGAGGACTGCAAAGCCATGGAACGAGCCGCGCGCAGCATCGACAAGATCGCCGCACGCCACGCCAAGGCCCAGGACGTTGAGGAAACGAGCAGCATTTTCCACATCTATGTCCGTCGCCTGGCGGGTCGTGCGGCGCTGGTGTGCAGGAACATGCACGACTTCTCCCTGGTGCGACGTCCGCTCAGCGAGACCGTTCTGCGGCTGCCGGAAATCATCGACGTCAAGGGCAAACTCACCTGGTCCCAGGCCAACGAACAGATTGCCCGGATGCTGATCGATGACTGCCGGGAAGAGGTCGCTCTCACGGGCGTGACCGAGTGCCCGAGCATTATGCAGCACTACCAGATCCTGTGCGCGCAGAAGAGCAAGGACAAGACCCAAAATGACTACAAGGACGACGATGCGGCCTGCGCTCTCATCAAGAACGCGGGGCCCGAGATCGTCAAGCTGGCGGCTGGCACCGCCGCGGCCACCCCATCCCCGCCCGACGCCGGCGACGATCACTGAGGTCGTTGCGCGATCCGTCCTTGCCGACCGCGCCCATGGCCAAGGCACCGCAAGTTCCTCGCTGTCGTCCCGAGGTTCGATGTTGTGCCTGGCAAAAAAGACTGTGCCAACGTGACAATGTATTCCATTTCCTTCAACAGCGTGTCCAGGCGGGCGCGGTACCTGGGCTGGGCTTGTGGCTTCAAGATTTCGCAACTCGCGCGCCGCACAGGCTGGGTTCACCTGCTACGCTACACACCCCCCTATGGATGAGCAGTTGAACCGTTTGCGGGCCGAGATCGCGGCCCGGCGCACCTTTGCCATCATCTCGCACCCTGACGCGGGCAAGACCACGCTGACGGAGAAGCTGCTGCTTTACGGTGGCGCGCTGCACGTGGCGGGCTCGGTGCGCAGCCGGGGCGAAGGGCGGCAAACCACCAGCGACTGGATGGAGATCGAGCGGCAGCGCGGGATCTCGGTGTCCACCAGCGTGCTGCAATTCGAGTATGCCGGCCGGCGCATGAACCTGCTGGACACACCCGGCCACAACGACTTCTCCGAGGACACGTACCGCACACTGGCCGCCGCGGACACGGCCATCATGCTCATAGACTGCGTCAAGGGGGTAGAGCCGCAGACCATCAAGCTGTTCCAGGTCTGCCGCATGCGTGGCATTCCCATCGTCACCTTCGTCAACAAGCTGGACCGGGACGGCAAAGACCCGTTCGAGCTGCTCGATGAGATCGAGCGCGTGCTCGGCATCCCGTGCAGTCCGGCCAACTGGCCCATGGGCGCGGGCCGCTCGTTCGTCGGGCTGTTCGATCGCTGGGCCCAGTCGCTGCAGGTTTTTGAGGGGGGCAGCGGCAGCCGTCGGGGCGAAATGCGCCAGGCGAACTGGGACGACCCCGAGCTGCTGGAGAGATTGGGGCCAAGCCAGATTCACCGTTTGCGCGAGGAGGTGGCCCTGCTGGAGTCGGCGGGCACGCCCTTTGACCGCGAGCGTTTTCTCGCCGGTCAGATCACGCCGGTATTTTTCGGCAGCGCCATGACCAACTGCGGGCTGGAATCTTTGCTGGATCACTTCGTGGACTTGGCGCCGGCGCCGCGCACGCGCATGACTTCGGTCGGGCCGCTGGCTCCTGACGATCCCGCGTTCTCGGGCTTCGTCTTCAAGATCCAGGCGAACATGGATCCGCAGCACCGCGATCGGATTGCGTTCGTGCGCATCTGCAGCGGCCG
>Ga0182021_10007559_pt1 | contig 12878 bp, 8 predicted proteins | sample 612E3MmetaG_FD_120493 | JGI IMG/M metagenome (GOLD analysis project Ga0182021, IMG submission 120493) | Permafrost microbial communities from Stordalen Mire, Sweden - 612E3M metaG (Illumina Assembly) | ecosystem: Environmental > Terrestrial > Soil > Wetlands > Permafrost | place: Sweden... | reverse complement strand
GTGCGGGCCGTCGAGGCCGGCAACGTTCTACGACGACGCCTGGCCCCGCTTCGCCCACTCCTTGACCTGCGCCTCGATCCACGGATAGGTGAGTCCGATGCCTTCCCGAAGGAAGATCCTGGGGCGCCAGCCGGCCGAATAGATCCGCTCGTTGCTGAAGTTGCGCGACTGCACGCCTACGGGGCCGTCGATGCAGTTGACCTCGATCTTCTTCCCGGCGACCTCGGCCACCGTGGCTACCAGCTCGTTCACGCTGACGTATTGCGGGCAGCCGATGTTCACTGCCCCGTGAAGGTCGGAGTGCATCAGGATGTAGATGCCCTCGACCATGTCGTTTACGTGCGTGTAGGAGCGTATGGCGGTGCCGTCGCCCCAGATGTCGATGGTGCCGCCATCGCCGGCCTCGGCCACCTTGCGGCAGATGGCCGCGGGCGCTTTCTCGCGGCCGCCCCGCCACGTGCCTTCGGCGCCGTAGCAGTTTTGGAACCGCGCGATGCGCACCTCAATGCCGTACCGCCGCTCGAAAGCCAGGGCGACGCGCTCGGAATACAACTTCTCCCAGCCGTACTCGTTGTCCGGGTGCGCCGGGATCGCGTCCGCTTCCGTCATCTCGGGCTCGCCGGGCTTCATGTCGCGGTAGACGCATACCGATGAGGAGAAGAAGTACCGCGGGATACCCATTTCGGCCGCGGCGTGCGTCATGTAGATATTGATCAGGGCGCTGTTGCGCATGATCTCGCACTCGGCCGAGTGGATGAAACCCATGCCGCCCATGTCGGCGGCCAGTTGATAGACTTCGTCGATCTTCCCGCCGGAAACCGCCAGCGCGGCCTCGCAGTTTCTCGCTTCGCGGAGGTCCAGCTTCAAGAACTCATCGGCGGCGGTGGAGGCAAACTCGTGCTCCTTGATGTCCACCCCGCGGACCCAATACCCCTCGCGCTTCAATTTCTTGACCAGGTGGCCGCCGATGAAGCCACCCGCACCACAGACCACCGCTTTCTTCATGATCTCCCGCAGCCGAAAAGTATGAAAGCACCCGAGAACCAGTATACTCAACCGCCGGAAGCGCCCACTCGCCGCCCGCTGTCCGCCCGGCGTGTGTAACGGGCCCGCCTCCGCGCAACCGGCAGGCTCCGCCGGGACGCCACCGCATCCGGATTTGTCCGAAACCTCGCCAGCCGGCGGCAGCCGCAGTTCCGCAACCCGCGATGGCATACGAGCCATGGAATCGTCCGGATGAGGCGTCGCTCGATGCCGCCAGCCAGCTCCTGGAGATAGCCAATGATGGAATCCCACGAGCGTGACATTGAGGCACCCATGTCTCTGAGAAGCCAGCAAGCCGTGGAGGGTGAGTGGAGACCGCGAGCTACGATAGGGAGTCGTGCCGGAGGCCAGGAAAGGCGCCGGGAGAGGCGCAGCAATGACGGTGCTGCGATATCATGAGGAGGTCCCGGCCAACCGCGCGGCCGCGGGATGGTTATGTCTGTATCTTCCTCCGATGGGTATCTGGCACATGCAGCGGGATAGGAACGGCTGCACCGGCACCGCCCACCGGCGGAGGCGGCCCCGGTGAGACTTTGGCCAGGCGGTGTCAAAGGCAAGCTTGGAGGTGACGCCGGACGGAGGCCGGAGGAGGGGCCGGCAGGCTCTCTCATGGAGGCTTCTGTGAGCCATGTCTCCCGGTGCTGGTGCGGCGATGAGGCGCTGGGGGCGTTTTCGAAGGACTATCTTCGATGCACGCGTTGCGGGACTCTGGTTGCAGCTCGGATGCCCGACCCCAAGGACCTGCTTGTCGGCCAGGATGAGCGAGGCTTTTACGGGCACGACTATTTCGTAAGTCACCAGGTGAAGTGCCTCGGGCACCCTGCGATCGCCGAGCGCGCCAGGCTGGACTTGCCCGAACGATGCGCGCACTGGCTGCGGGCGCTCCTTAAGCACAAACTGCCACCGGCCAAGGTCCTCGAACTCGGGAGTTCGCATGGCGGTTTCGTTGCCTTGATGCGCTGGGCGGGATACGATGCGACCGGGTTGGACCTGAGCCCGTGGGTCGTGGATTTCGCTCGGAAGACCTTTGGCGTTCCTATGCTCCAGGGACCGATCGAGGAGCAGTCCGTCCCACCGCAGTCGCTCGATGCGGTGGTGCTTATGGATGTTCTAGAGCACCTTCCCGACCCGGTCAACACACTCCGGCATTGCGTGCGGCTTCTCAAGCCCGAAGGCATCCTGCTGATCCAAACCCCGTCCTATACCGAAGGAAAGAGTCTCCAGGAGATGATCGCGGACGGGGACTCGTTCGTGAACATGCTCCGGCCGGATTCGCACCTGCACTTATTCAGCCAGCGGTCCGTCGCCGAATTGCTTCGCCGCCTCGGGGTAGGCCACGTTCGGTTCGAGCCGGCCATCTTCTCGGCCTACGACATGTTCCTGGTCGGGACGATGGCGCCGGCTTCCGTGTTTGCGGAGGAGCGAATCCACGAGGCATTGAGCGCGGCTCCGGCCGGCCCGCTCGTACGCGCGCTGTTGGACCTCAAGGCGAGCTTTGAGAATCTCAACGCGCGCTATGCGGAATCCGAGATCGACCGGGCGAACCGGCTCCAGGTCGTCGCCGAGCAGGGCCAACGGCTGGCGGCACAGGACGCCGCTATGAATCGGCTGTGGGAGCGGCTAGAAGAATTGCAAGCCCCACGGGCCAACGCCGGGAGCATGCGGAAGCTGCCGGCGGAACCGGAGGCAGACCGGACCGAGCGGCTCCAGAAAGTCGAGGCGCCGGATCCCTCGCGCGGAGAACCGGAGGCCGGGCCAACGGGTTCCGAAGCGGCAGCCGGAGCCGCCGGGGCAGAGGGCGGCCCGCTCGACAGTTTTCCGGCCGGACCCGAGCGGCGTTCTGGTGAACTCGACGAGGAACTGGCGTCGAAGCGGCGCGCACTGGAGGATGCGCAACTCGATCTCCGGTCCGCTCGCGATGCGCTCGAGCGGTTGCGGGCAAGCCACGTGTACCGGCTGATGCGGCAAATGGGGCTCTGGCAGTGGCTGGACCAGGCAATCGTCCAAGTGGCGCCCGGCGAAAGCGCGGGGGAGCGGCCATCCAGAGGAGGGAGCCTCGAACGAGTGGTCGTGGACCTCACGCCAGTGTTGCCGGGCGGCGACAATGGGGGCGCCAAGCTGATGACGATCGAGCTGCTCCGTCACCTGAGCCGGCTCGCAGAAGGCTGCCAGTTCATCCTGCTGACGTCGGAAGCGAGCCACGAGGAACTGGCGTGTCTCGATTCCCCCAACATGCGGCGGCTCTGCGTCCGTGGGGGCGGCGCGGAGCCAGTGCAACCGCCGTCCTTCTTGAGGATCCGCCAGCGACTCGCCCGAATCCTCCCTCCGGCCATGCTCCGGCGCTTGGGGGGCCTCTACCGGGCAGTGGAGCGTCCCGACTCGAGCAGCCTGCCTAGCCAACTCGAAGCCGACGTCGTGTTCTGCCCATTTACCGCTCCGTTCTTCTACGATCCTCGAGTGCCTGTGGTGTCGGTGATCTACGACCTGCAGTATGTCTACCATCCGCACTTTTTCGACGCGAACGACCGTGCCGAGCGGGAGCGGCACTTGCGAGCGGCTTGTTCTGTCGCGAGCAGACTGGTCTGCATCTCCGAACATGTCCGGCAGACGGTCCTCGCGAACACCGGCACCAATCCGAAGCGCGTGGAGACGATTCACATCTCTCTTCCCAACCGGGTTTCCGAACCTTCGGCGGCGATTCGGGATGAGATACTCGGCCGCTATGGACTGGAGGCTGGCGGGTTCCTGCTGTACCCGGCCAACTTCTGGCTGCACAAGAACCACGAAGCGCTGCTCACGGCTTTCGGCATTTATCGCGCCGAGCATCCGGATTCGAAGCTGAAGCTCGTGTTGACGGGAGCGCCCGGCAAGAGGATGGACTACGTGAGAGAGGCCGCTCGGCGCATGGCACTCGATCGGTGGGTGGTATTTGGAGGGTACCTTCCGGACGACGAGTATGCGGCGTTGCTGTTCTCGTCCCTGGCTCTGATCCTCCCCTCTTTGTACGAAGGATTCGGCATGCCGGTGCTCGAAGCGATGGCGGCCGGCAAGCCCGTTTTGTGCAGCAACACGTCGAGCTTGCCCGAGATCGCCGGCGACGCGGCCCTGTTGTTCGACCCTAGGAAGCCCGCCGGGATCGCGGAGGCGATTGCCCGTATCGCCGCCGACCCGGAATGCTCGCGCGAGTTGGTTATCAGGGGATATGAAAGAGCCGCGTCGTTCGGCGGGCCGGAGGAGATGGCGAGCAGATACCTTCGGATTTTTCGAGAGGTGGCAGGACTTCCCGCTTTCTCCGAGTCCCTCGTTTACGGCGTTTTTCCGGATGGATGGGCCAGCGGACACCTCATGGTTACGTTAGCGGACGGCCCGGAAGCGCGGAAGCTCCTGGTCGAACTGCATGCGCCAGAGTGGTCCCCCGTCGACCGGGCGTCCGTTCGGGTGCTGCCAGTCCTGAACGGACACAGTGAGGTGCATTCATTGCGGCGCGGCCAGACATTGACGATCGAACGCGAGTTGCCCCCTGCCAGCGGTCTGGTCGAGATTACGATCCATCCGCTGTTTCAACCGCGGGCGTGCGGAGCGGGGCCGGATACCCGATGGATCGGCTGCCGTTTCGGGTCAGCCCGCATCCTCTCCCCGGACGGCAATGCCGTTTCAATCGAACCAGGCTCAAATGGCGTATAAGGTTTCGATCGTCACCCCTTCTTTCAATCAAGGGCGCTTCATCGAGCGCACGATTCTCAGCGTCCTGGAACAGGGAGTGAAGGACCTCGAGTACTTCGTGGTAGACGGCGGCAGCCGCGATGAGACTGTGGAGATCCTCAAGCGCTACGAGTCTCGCTTGTGGTGGGTCTCCGAACCCGACCGGGGCCAGGCCGATGCGGTCAACAAAGGTTTGAGGCGTTGCCGCGGAGACCTGATCGGCTGGCTGAACTCGGACGACATATACTATCCCGGCATGGTCGCCGCCGCGTGCGAGTTCCTTGCGTCCCGGCCTGAAGTCGACGTCGTGTACGGCGATGCCAACCACATCGATGCCCAGGACAAGGTCATCGAGCCGTATCCGACTGAGGAGTGGGATCCGCGGCGGCTGGTGGATGCCTGTTATCTCTGCCAGCCGGCGGTGTTCTTCCGGCGCAGCGTCATCGAGAAGTTCGGACTCTTGAACGAGCGGCTGAATTTCTGCATGGACTACGAGTACTGGCTCCGCCTCGCGGCCGGGGAGGCCAGTTTCGGAAGGTTGCGGCAGGTGATTGCCGGCTCCCGGCTTCACCCGGAAACCAAGACTCTGGGATCGCGAGTGGAGTTTCATCGGGAGATTAACGACATGCTCCATGAGCGGTTGGGCCGGGTCCCCGACCGCTGGCTGGTCAACTACGCTCATGCGCTGCTGGATGAGAAAGGGGTTCCACGGACCGCGCGGTTCCGGTTTCCGGTGCTGGTCTCAGCCGCTTCGATCATGGCCGCGATGCTCTGGAACCGGCGGATCTCGCCAGGCATGTTGCAGCTCGCGGGAACCTGGGTCGGCGCCGGGGTTCAAGGTGCGCTGCCCGGCCGGGTAAAGAGATGACGATCGGCTTCGATGTCAGCCAGACCGGCCGCTCGAAGGCGGGTTGCGGGTATTTCGCCGATGGCCTGATCCGCCAACTGGCCGAGGTTGACCGGGAGAACCGTTACGTGCTCTATCCGGCCGTCGGAGACATGTTCTGGGACGCGGATTGCGCCAAGTCGACTTTCTCTTCCGGCCGGCCGAATTTCCGGCGCACCCGGGCGCCGGCGAGTTTCGAGAGCTCGCAGGCTTTTTGGCGCTACCCGCAGGCGGACTTCGAGCAGCAACTGGGATCCCCCGACATCTACCACGCCAACAATTTCTTTTGCCCGGAACTGAAGACCGCCCGGCTGGTATACACCTTGTACGATCTGGGCTACCTCGAGGAGCCGGCCTGGACGACGGAAGCGAATCGCGCTGGTTGTTTTCGAGGCGCGTTCAATGCCAGTCTGCGCGCCGACCGGATCGTCGCGATCTCCGAATACAGCCGGCGGCACTTTCTCCGGGTCTTTCCGCACTACCCGGAAGAACGAATGAGGGTCGTCTACCCAGGCAGCCGCTTCGAAACCCGTTCCGGTTCGCCCAGGCCTAAAGGCCTCTGCCGCCTCGCGCCCGAGAAGTTCTGGCTCAGCGTCGCCACCCTGGAGCCGCGCAAGAACCATCGGCGCCTGATCGAAGCGTATTCCAGAGTCAAGGCGGAAACCGGCTCGGCGTTGCCGCTGGTGCTGGCTGGCGGACGGGGCTGGCTCATGAACGATTTCGAAAAGACGCTAGCGGACCTGAAAGCGGGCGCGGACGTCATCCTGACGGGATACGTCAACGATTCGGAGCTACAGTGGCTGTACGAGAACTGCTTTGCATTCGTCTACCCGTCCCTATTCGAGGGTTTCGGATTTCCGGTCCTGGAGGCGATGAGCATGGGGGCGGCCGTGATTTCCTCGAACACCAGCTCACTGCCCGAAATCGTCGGCTCTGCGGGCGTTCTGGTGAATCCGCGCGATGCGGAGGAGATCGCCGCGGCGATGAAGCGGCTGACGGTGGAGGATGGCTGGCGTGGGGCGTTAAAAGGACTGGCGCCGCAGCGAGCCCGGCTCTTTTCGTGGCAGTCGGCGGCAAGGCAGGTGCTGGAGTTGTACGCAGAGTTGGCGCGGCCGGCCGGTGCAGCGGCAGGCCCACCCGGCTGCTCGCCGCGATTCGGCCAGTTCAAGAGCGCGGGGCGTTCTGGAGAGTGAATTCGCGATCGGACGGACTCTACGCCCCGACCCTGGCACCGGCCGTGAGAGGGAAGACCGCACTGGACGACGGCGTTTGGCGCGGTCCTGCGCCCCGATTTGCCGAAAGCCAGGGCAGAGCCTCCAGGGCGCTGCTCCGGCGCCGGGTGAACCGTGGGCGAGCGTAGTGTCCAGGAAATAGCTGGACAGACGAAACGATGGCTACCTGGCGAAAAGCGGCGCGTCAATCGAATCGGGAATCTGAAATCTGCGGACGATTCGCTTCCACTCGACCTTGGGTTTCTGGAAATTGACGAGCGGACATGGACTCCGGCCCGAGGCTCGCAAATAGCTGAGACACTGCGCGGTCGGTTCGTTGCAGAGACGCTCGGCACATTCGACTCGATGACAAGCACTTCTTCCACGCGGAGTTCGGCAAAGTACTCTCCCACCGCTTGGCCTTTTTAAGTCACTGGAAATGAGACTTCGGCAGCAGCCCGGATGCCCCGAAGGCGGAGTTCGTGGAGCAGCGCACGCTGGTAGACCTTCTCCAGGAATCCCGCGCCCAGAGGATTGGACACTTCCAAGACTGCTCCGAGCACTCGCTCGGTCAAGGCATCGAAGTATCCGCGTTGATCGGCGTTCATCGGCGGCCCATCATCATAAAATGCCGTTCTCGACCAACACTCTCCCAGTTATTATTGGCCGCCGATCAACACCGATGAACGCGGGTTTTCGGATGACCTCAGGATTCGATTGTTCAGTTATTTCGTGGACACTGCGCTAGAATGCGGGAAGCCGAGGAGGTCCCGTGCAAATCGTAAAAGGACTCGCCGCGCTCTTCCTGCTCGCCGGATGGCTGCCCGCCCAGCAGGCGCCCGCCGGGGGGATCGACCGCTCCTACCTGGATCCCACCTGCAAACCATGCAAAGACTTCTGGCGTTACGCCGACGGCGGGTGGATCGACAAGAACCCCATCCCCGCGCGTTTCTCCTCCTGGGGCACGCCCGCCGTTCTGGCACAACAGAACCGCGAGCGGCTCCATTCCATCCTCGACGCCGCGCGGAACGCTTCCGCCGCCCCCGGCAGCAACGAGCAGAAGATCGGCGACCTGTACGCGAGCTGTCTCGACACCGCCTCGATCGACGCCCTGGGCTTTCAGCCGCTCAAGCCGGACCTCGACCGGGTGGCCGCCATCCAGTCGCCGGCCGATCTCAAGGCCGCGCTCACCGCGCTCGACCGCCTGCATCGCCCGGGCCCTGTCGGGCTGGTCGCGATCCAGGACTTCAAGAGTTCGAGAGAGACCATCGCCGGCATCGCTGCCGGCGGCCTGTCGCTTCCGGATCGCGACTACTACTTGAACGACGACCCGCGATCCAAACACATCCGTGAGGAGTTCTCGAAGCACGTCGTCAAGATCCTGGAACTGGCCGGCGACAGCCCCGAATCCGCGGCCGCTGCCGCCGCCACTGTCATGTCTTTCGAAACGGCGCTGGCCCAGGCTACCCTCACCCGGGTCGCACGCCGCGACCCTTACGCTGTCTACCACCGAATGAACCTGGCCGGCCTCGCCGAGCTCGCCCCCAACTTCGACTGGAAGGGCCTGCTCCTCCAGTTCGCTCTGCCCGAGTCCACCCCCGTCAACGTCTCCGAGCCCGAGTTCGTGAAGACCTTCAGCCGCCAGCTCGACGCCGTTTCCCTCGCAGATTGGAAGACCTGGCTGCGCTGGCGATTATTGGACGGCGCGGCCGCCGACCTCTCCCAGCCCTTCCGCGACGAGGATTTCCATTTCAACCAGACCGTGCTCAACGGCGTTACGGAGCAGCAGCCGCGCTGGGAGATCTGCACCGCCACTGTCGACCGCGAACTGGGCGATGCGCTCGGCGAATTCTTCGCGCGGCAGTACTTCCCGCCCCAGAGCAAACGGCGCATGAAAGAGCTGGTGGACAACCTGCGCGCCACTCTGGGCGAGGAACTGGGCACGGCCGCATGGCTCACGCCCGAGACCCGCAAAAACGCCACCGCCAAGCTCGATGCCTTCTACGCCAAAATCGGCTATCCCGACAAGTGGCGAGACTACTCCGCGGTCGCCATCGCCCGCAATTCCTACTTCGGAGATGTGGCCGCCGCGAGCCTCGGCAACCGCCTCTACCGCCTCTCGAAAATCGGCCAGCCGTTCGACCGCAACGACTGGAGCATGACGCCGCCCACCGTCAACGCCTACTACAATTCCACTCGCAACGAGATCGTCTTCCCCGCCGGCATTCTCCAGCCGCCGTTGTTCGACCCCGCCGCCGACGACGCCGTCAACTACGGCGCTATCGGGGCCATCATCGGCCACGAGATGGGCCACGGCTTCGACGACCAGGGCTCGAAGTTCGACGCCAGCGGCAATCTGACCGACTGGTGGACGCCCGGCGACCGCACGGAGTTCGAGCGGCGGGCCGCCTGCGTGATCGGCCAGTTCGACGCCATCGACGTGGGCGGCGGACTGCACCACAAGGGCAAGCTGGTGGTGGGAGAGGCCATGGGAGATCTGGGCGGCCTCACGCTGGCATACCGCGCCTACCATCGTTCCTTGCGGGGAAAGCCCCAGCCGCCCGTGGTGGACGGCTTCACCGGCGACCAGCGTTTCTTCCTGGCCTATGCCCACGCCTGGGCCACCCAGTACCGCCCGGAAGCGGCCCGCATGTTGCTCGACAACAACCCGCACCCGCTGCCCAAGTTCCGTTGCAATGCGACGCTTCAGAACATGCCCGAGTTCCAGAGGGCATTCGGCTGCAAGTCCGGCGATCCGATGGTGCGGCCCGCCGACCAGAGGTGCAAGCTCTGGTAGCGGCTCGGCGCTCGCGCCTCGCTCACCGCCGCGGCCGGAAACCAAACCCCGATTCCACTACGTGCCCCGCGCCATCCACCACCGCACGCACCGCGAAGCCCCCACGCGACGGCATCCCGAAACGCAGGTCCGTCACCTCGACACGAATCCCGTTCGGCGGCTCTTCGAGCGGCGTGAACCGCCAATACGGATACCGCGCGAAATCGAGGAACACGCGGAACGCCTCGGTTCGCCGCGCAGCCTCCGCCGCCGCGGACTGCCGGGCATCCGGCTCCGGCTTGTAAAGTAGCTGCCCGCCCGCCGGATCGAACTCGCCCAGCAGATTCACGTCGAACACCTCGTAGAACGGCTCGGTCTCCACCAGCCCCCGCCAGCGGAACGGGTTCAGCGGCCCCGGCAGAGCGGCCACTCGCTCCGGCGCCTGGCCGTCGTAGATCCGCGCATCGAGCACCGCCAACGCCCGCTCGTGCAGCAGGTAGCGCCCGCACGAAAACAGCACCAGGAAACACAGCGCCGCGATCGCCCAGCCGCGCCCGCTGCCGGGCCGCGCCCCTATCTCCGAGTTCACCAGCCTCGAAAACCACGGCGCCACCGCCGCCAGCGCCAGCACGCCCAGCATCCAGAAATCCGGCAGGCTCGCGATATCCAGCTCGCAGCTTCTGTCCGAGAACGGCAGGAACAGGCGGATGCCGTAGGCGTTCATCCAATCGAGAAGCGGATGCGACGCCACGCCCACCAGCGCCACCAGGTACGTCCAGCCCCAGGCGAACGGCTTGCGCACAAACGGCCGCACCACCAGCAGCGTCAGGAACGCCATCGCGGGAATCATCACCAGCGCGTGCGTGATGTGCCGGTGGTAGTGCAGGTAGTTGAGGGCGCCCCACGGCGCCGTGACGATATCGATATCCGGCGCGCTCGCCGCCAGCAGCAGCACCGGCGTCGCATGTGCGCTCAGACGATTGAGGCCCGCCCGGCTCAGCGCCAGTCCGGTCAGCGTATGCGTGATGGGGTCCATGAGTTCACCCGCGCCTGGCGTATTCCGGGGGGACCAGCAGCGTCAGCGCGTCCTCATCCAGCTCGACCGTGGCCGGCAGCCGCCCGGCGTACTCGCCATCCACCTGCACGTAAACGCGCCCGTCGGCCGGCCCGGTAAAGCGCACGCTCTTGGCTCGCAGGAAGGACATCCCCTTCACATTGGCCGTCCGGCCCGTCAGCACCGCGGCCAGATACCTCACATAATAGCGGAGCACCGAGCCGCCCTCGAACAGCACCGTTTCAAACTCCGGCTTGGCCAGCGTCACCCGCCGCGCGATTTCGAGATACCCCGCATAGTTGCGCACCCGGCTCGCCAGCGCGAACGAGCAGGAGAAGGATTCCCCGTTCGCCTCCACCTGGAACTCATCCAGGCGGCGCAGAAACTCCTTGGACGCGCTCACCCAGTAGGCCAGTTGCCCCGCCCTTGCCTTCAGCGGCAGATTCAGCCGGTAGACGATGTGCGCGTCGAAACCCACGCCTGCCATCAGCAGGAAATAGCGCGGCTCCGCCTCGGATTCGCACTGCAACACACCCAGAGGAACGCGCAGCGGAACGCACTCGGCCAGCCTGCGGACCGCCTTGAGCGGGCTCGCCCCCAGGCCCAGCTCGCGCGAGAGCACGTTGGCCGTGCCGCCCGGAATCACGCCCAGCGGGACGCTGCTGTGGGCTACGCCGGGCAGCAGCTCGTTCAGCGTGCCGTCCCCGCCCAGCGCCAGGATCAGGTCGGCGCCCTGCTCGATGCGCTGCCTTGCGATCCGCCCCGCGGTGCCCGGCCCCTCGGTCTCGATCACGGTGACGCGGTGTCCCTCCCTGGCCAGCGCCTCGGCCACCTGGCGCGGCAGGCCGCGGCGCCAGCGCATGGCTCCGGCGCTCGGATTCCAGATCAGGGCGATGTTCCGGTAGGTAGTGATGGCAAGGTCCTTTGAAAGTGTTCATTATAGTAGACAGCGCATGGCTCACGACGGACCAACGATCCCCGGCACCGGCCCCCAAGCCGAAATCGAGTCTCTTCGCGAAACCCTGCGGCGTCACGAGCGCCTCTACTACGTCCTCGACAGCCCCGAAATCTCCGACGCCGAATACGATCGGCTCATGCAGCGGCTCCGGGATCTCGAGGCCGCGCATCCCGAGCTCCTGGCGCCCGATTCGCCCTCTCAGCGCGTGGGCGGCAAGCCCCGCGAGGGCTTCGTCAAGGTGCGCCACAGCTCCGCCATGCTCAGCCTCGACAATGTATTCAACGAGGGCGAACTGCGGGATTTCGACCGCCGCGTCCGCCAGCTCCTCGGCACCGCGCCCTACCGCTACGTGGCGGAGCTGAAGTTGGACGGCCTCTCGATGGCGGCCCGCTACCGCGAGGGCTCTCTTCATCAGGCCGTGACGCGCGGCGACGGCCTCGTCGGTGAAGACGTCACCGAGAACGCGCGCACCATCCGCTCGCTTCCCCTGCGCATCCGGAGCGAGCGGGCCGACATCGAAACCCGCGGTGAGGTCATGATGAACCGCAAGGACTTCGACCGGCTCAACGCCGAGCGCGACGAGCAGGGGCTCTCCCGGTTCGCCAACCCGCGCAACGCCGCCGCCGGCTCCATCCGCGTTCTCGAACCCCAGATCACCTCCGCCCGCCGCCTGCAGTACTTCGCCTACTTCCTTCTGGCGAACGGCAAGCCCTGCTACGACAGCCATTGGGCGTCGCTCGAAGCCCTCGCCGGGATGGGCTTCAAGGTCAACCCGAACCGCCGCCTCTGTGCGGACGTGGAGGCGCTGATCGCCTTCTACCGCGAGTGGGAGGCCAAGCGCGACTCTCTGCCCTACGAAATCGACGGCGTGGTGGCCAAGGTGGATTCCGTTCCGCAGCAGGACGAACTGGGCTGGACCGCCAAGGCGCCCCGCTGGGCCATCGCCTTCAAGTACGCCGCGCGCCAGGCCGAAACCGTGGTCGAGAACATCGACGTCCAGGTCGGCCGCACCGGAGCTCTCACTCCCGTCGCCTGCTTGCAGCCGGTCGAGGTCGGCGGAGTCACCGTCTCCCGCGCCACGCTGCACAACGAAGACGAGATCGAGCGCCTGGGCCTCGAGATCGGCGATTCGGTTCTGATCGAGCGCTCGGGCGACGTCATCCCCAAAGTGGTGCGCGTCACTTCGCACGGCTCCGGCCGCCGGGCCTTCCGCATGCCCGCCCATTGCCCGGTGTGCGGCGGCAAGG
>Ga0182021_10007557_pt1 | contig 12878 bp, 12 predicted proteins | sample 612E3MmetaG_FD_120493 | JGI IMG/M metagenome (GOLD analysis project Ga0182021, IMG submission 120493) | Permafrost microbial communities from Stordalen Mire, Sweden - 612E3M metaG (Illumina Assembly) | ecosystem: Environmental > Terrestrial > Soil > Wetlands > Permafrost | place: Sweden... | reverse complement strand
CCACGTCCGAAGCTAAGTGGGACTATAAATCCGCAGCTTGTGCGGAATTTGTTACCAAAGCTTGCTTTGGGGTTTCATACCCGTGATCCTGCCGGTGATAATATCAGCCAATTCTTTTTCCGGTGCATTATCCAGATCAACTGAATCGCCGGCGACGACAATCCACTTTCGGGCAAGATTTTTAAACTCCGGTTTGTCCGCGCAGGCAGTCAAACAGCCGCAGACCATAATGCCGATATCCCAGTGAGAAGAGGGTTTCGTTTTGAAAACATATTCCGGCGACAGCAATTTACTTATTTCCTGCACCAGCTTTGTTCTATCAATATGCGGGTTGCACCCGCCGCAATATTTTATGCCTATGACAATTTGCATTAATTTATCAAGAAACTTATATTTCAAAACCTGACCATATCATTTATGGAATTAAGTTAGATTTCTTAAGATTTGCTTTTTTTACACAGAGGCTGCATTCCCTTATCATAGTTGCCTGTCTTACCTAGTATTATTCCTATGTTACTGTTTTTTTAAATTCAAAGTAAGATAATAAATGATTATAACGCATCAATAATTTAGTATTTTTCTTTTTACGCCAATATTCTAATTGCTCATTAATATATCGGAACGCAAGTTCAAATAGTTTCTCGTATTTATCTTTAAATCTTTCTTTAAAACTTTGCCCAAGATAATCAATTATGTAGTTGCCATCAAAGTCAGTGATAATCATATCCAGGCATTTTTTTGCCACACCGCGATTAAATTCACTAAAAATATCTGTACCAGGATTTTGTAAACAAGAATTCAAGTAATCAACAACTCTTTCACCAATCACAATCCTTGGATATTGAGCTACTTTGCTTTCAATCTCATAAGCATTTGCCACTGCCGCACCATACAATTCACCAGGATGCAATTCAACTCCCCAAGAGATATCCAGAGACCCTCTTATTGGATGTTTTCTAGATAAGCCAACAAAGCACAAACCGCCAACAACTCCAAGTATATAAAATACTCCAGTTATTGGACATTTGACATTTTCTTGATTGAGAGCAACAAAAAATACCATTCCATCGGACCATCTTTGTTGATTAACTTTTATTTCTCGTATTTGGTCATACTGTTTTTGTTGCGCCTCGGATAAAGTATTTTTTAGAGTCCCTTTGTAGCTTAAAGCTCTTTCCCAGTATTTAGAGGAATCTTTTTGAAGAGTATATATGGGATTGATTGTTTTTTTAATTTTATTTAAAAAAAATTCTATTTCATTTTTTGATTGAGGTAAAAATCCTTCACCTTTGTACTCATCCCTTTGGCCAAGAATGTCAACAAAGCTAATACAGTAATTAGCAGCTATTATTTCAGGATGAGTATTCATTTTTCCCCACCATGTTCATATCCTTTCTTTTATATGAATTAAGGATTGTTTTCTGTTTCTTTAAGTAACTTTCTTGCTTCTTCAATATTTATTCTAAATTTATAACCGTGTTTATCTAATAACCACAATAACTCCGGACCATTTAATAATTTGATAGGTTCATTGTCAGCAAAAGCATATGCCTCAGCACCATAATTACTGGTTGTCACTAAAATTCCTTTTAAAGCACCTTCTTTTTTGACAACTGCACATAAATCTCTCACAGCACTAACATCTACTGTTTTAGTATAACGTTTGGCTTGTATAACAATTTTTCCACCCCTGATTGGGTCGGGGTCAAAGATAATAGCATCAACACCACGGTCACGACTTGATTGAGTTACTTTGACTTCTGCATTGTTTGAGGCAAATTCTCTCTGAAACAACTCGGTAATAAGCATTTCAAAGTCCTGCCAATCCATTGATGCCAAGTTTGTTTCACTACTAAGATTATCTATTACTTCCTTAGTTTCAATAAACCTCTTATCTTTTCTATCTAGTGACAATATAGGTTCTACAGGAATAATATCTATTAACTTTCCAGCAGATTTGCCTTTAAGATTCAGAAATGCTGCGACAGGGTCAAGCTTACTAAGATTCAGTTCTAAAACCTGATTACGATTCACAACAAGTGATGCTGTATATGTTTTTGTTTTATTACCAGTTGCAGGGTCATCATATTCAACCCAACCATTTATTGCTAAAAGTTTAATTACTTCATTTTCATCATTTAGAAATATTTCATAAGCAACTCTTAACATAATGGCTGGATGAAATTTAGGCACATATTCTTGAGTTTCCTTTTTTGTAAGTGGTTTAAATGTGTCTTTATATTTTATCTCCACTATTTTGGATATTTGAGTGTGGACTACATCTGGTAGTGCGATTTCAACAATAGCTATAGATTGTTCAGGGTCATAATCAGAATCCCATAATTTGGGAAACGACTCAGGAAATTGAATATTATTTATAATAAAATCAATTCTCTTTAATACAGCTTCTTTATGTCTTCTATTAAAACCATCATAAATACTTTTAAAATAACTTTTATTATATTCATATAACGCATTATCTCTTTCAATGTTTCTATTATATTCTGCAATGTCGTCATTTAATTTTTTAACTTCGCTGTTTGATATTTGGGAAGTAAAAATAGGGAAGGGTTTAGAAGTTAATTGGTTATTTATCAATTGAGTTTCAATATTCTTCCACGTTACGGAATTAATTTTTAGTAAAAAATCAATATCATTTAAAACAATTTTCCTGTTACCTGGACATTTTGTAATCTCTTTGTATTTATCTGGATTAATTCTTATTGATTTTAAATTATTTAAATCTGTTCTTGTTTTATTGATTTGAGTCATCAATTCGTTTAATTGTTGTTTTGTTTTTTGAAAATAGCTTTCAATTTTTGAAGCAAGGGTAGACCATTCAATGCTCGCAGTTTTTTTCCAATCACGTAAATACCTAGAACCAGGTTGAATAGATATTTTATTTTCAGCTATACAGATTTCATTTATACAGTCACGAGTTAAATTTTCTATGTAGTAAGGCTTATATGAAGTGGTCCCTATTTTTTTTGAGTAGTTTTTAATAATAGCAAAATTTCTATCAAATAAAGTTTTCCAAGTGTCAGTTTGGCTAATGCCAAATAATTTTTTATATAACATCCATAAGAGACCAATTATTATTAATGATGCTACTATTAATGCATCCATAGGCATTTGCTTTTTCAGATTAGTTTATGTGTGAATTCAGGTAACATAACACTTAATTTAATCTTTGTCCCGCGGCGCTATGCGCCTGGGATAATTTCCAATCCCGATATATCGGGATTGGAAAGTTCGATTTACTCTTCGCTATAGCTCAGAGAATCTCACTACGACTAGCGCTTCCTATAGTCAGCGAGTCTCATTAATTCCGGCGATTTCTTTGGCCAGTTTCTTTTTCTGTTCCAGATTGCCCTGACGGGAAATCATGATTCGTTGGGCCTGCGGCGAACCGGCGCCATGCATGGATTCCGTACGATAGCCGACAGCGGCCGTACCCAGAGTGATATTTTCTATCAGTCTCAAAACACGACAGCGGTTTTCCGTGGGCACTGAAGCGATGCCCTTAAAATATTTTTCGACAATTTTCCCGATTTCCGGGTGACGCAAATCCTTTTCCGAGGCCAGTGTCACCATCAATCCTCCGGCGATATCTTCCGCGAGCCTTGCGATCTCATAAGGGAATCTGGTCACATTTTGTTTGCAGACGTTGGCCAGCAGTAAATCAATCAGATAAGTACCGGAAGCGGTTTTGTGTCCCTGCGCCGAGCAGGCAATTCCGCAGGAGAAAAGAGTTTCATTAAGATGTGTCATTTCAATGAGCTTGTCTTTGATGTGTGAGGCCTTGGCTGCTCCGTTGTAATCGGCGGCCAGAGCCGCTGCTCCGATGAGCACGTCGCCGACACCTACTTTACATCCGCCGTAACTCTGTCGATGGTAACCGGCAAAGCGTTCCACCAGAGCGCCACTGAAATCGTGTTCCCCACACATAAAAACATTTTCCCATGGTACGAATAAATTATCAAAAACCATCAAAGCTTCATGGCCGCCGAATTGCCGGTTGCCCACATCTATTTCACAGCCTTCCAGTTTCCGTGTATCGCAGGACTGCCTTCCATAGATGTAGGAAATGCCTTTCGCGTCTGCGGGCGCAACAAAAGCAACCGCGTAATCGGCATCTTCCTTAGACATAGCAATTGTCGGCATCACCAGAATCCAGTGCGAATTGACGGCGCCTGTCTGATGAGCTTTGGCGCCGCGCACAATAATGCCGTCTTTTCTTTTTTCCACAACACGCGTGTAGAGGTCGGGATCAGCCTGACGGCTTGGCGACAGGCTACGGTCGCCTTTGGGATCGGTCATAGCGCCGTCCACAGTCAAGTCCTGTTCCTGCATCATTTTCAGAAACTTGATAAAGCGTTCATGATATTGTGTGCCAAGTTTCTTATCCATTTCAAAAGTGACACTGTCCACGGCATTGATGGCGTCCATTCCAACGCACCTTTGAAAACAGGAAGCAGTCTTCTGCCCTAACAATCTTTGCATCTTTACTTTTTTGATTAAATCATCAGTGCTTTGATGCAGATGACAGAAGCGGTTTATTTTTTCCCCGGTCAAATGGGATTTTGCCGTCATCAGGTCTTCATGCTGTGGATCTTGAGCCAATGCGTAAGTCATTTTCACGGAATTCATGGATGGCCTGATTATAGGATTATCTACGGGATTCTTTATTAATTCTCCCAGCAGATATACTTTAAAATTCATCTTGCGCAGGCTTTCTTCATATTGTTCAGCGGTTTTTAATGCCATGGGAAACCTCCTTGAACTAATAAACAGTCTATAAATATTGACCTTATTAATACTTGATGTTTTGATTTAAACTAATACTTTGCTGAGTAAATTTCAAGGTTATTCCGGCAATTAATATATCCTTGACATACAAGAGGGGACTTCTTATACTCCGCTTTCTAATTTTGGATTTTTTTGGCTGAAAATGATTGTCATGTAGTTGAAATCGTTGAAAATTGCGGCCGCGATGGCCGTCAATAATATATCGAAATAAAGGAAGGGAAAGCTATATGTCTATAATGAATTGGGTTAAAGATGAAACCGTGGCGATTATAACCATGACCAATGGGGAAAACAGGCAAAATCTTGTATTTTCCAAAACCTTAAACACCATGCTCGATGAGATAATCGCCGATAAATCAATTACCGCCCTGATTATTACTTCCAATGATGCGAAGAATTTTTCCCAGGGCATAGACGTTGAGTGGATTATGGGGCAGATGCAGAAAAATGAACATCAACCGGTCGTTGATTTCATCAACGAGATGGATGTGGTTTTTAAGAAACTGCTTCTTTATCCGGTGCCGGTAATAGCGGCAATAAACGGCCATGCCTTCGGCAACGGTTCGATAATAACCTGCGCCTGCGATTTCCGCTTTATGCGTTCGGACAGAGGGTTCTTTTGTTTCCCGGAGGTAAACATCGGCATTCCTTTCCGGTGGGGCATGAATGCTTTTGTGAAGAAGGCCATTCCACTGCACATTCTATCGCAGATGCAGTTTACCGGAAACCGTTACACCGCAATCGAATTGGAAAGATACAACATTATTGTGAAGGCCTGCGCCAATCAGGAAGAACTGATGGCTTCCACGATAGCCTTTGCCAAGACATTCCAGAAGAAGCGGGGAATTTTCAGCGAACTGAAAAAGAGGCTGTATGCCGATATCATTAAAATCCTGGATGACGACTTTATGCCGCCGACAGCCAAAATTGATTCACTGGTCATGATGGATTAGCATTTAATCACGGGTATGAACCCCAAAGCAAGCGTTGGAAACAATTCCGCAGCAAGCTGCGGGGTATTATATCCATGCATAGGCAGGATAATTCGACTACAAGCTTCAGTATACGCTGTTTCTGAAGCTTGGGTCTCATTACCCTCCGCTTATGGCGGGATTGTTATATTGTCCCGCTAAGCTTTGCAAGCGGGATAATTCAACTTACAGATATTACCGCACTACGCTTGTAATATCTGAGTTTCATTAAAATTTGAGTCTCACAATAAAATTTATTACAGCGATTAAAGTTAAAGAGGTCTGAAATAAATGAAAACAGCCATTACCGAAATGTTCTCAGTAAAATATCCCATTATCTGCGGCGCCATGATGTGGCTTTGCAAACCACAGCTTTGCGCGGCCGTATCCAACGCCGGCGGTTTGGGAAACCTGACTGCCGGAAATTATCCCACCGAGGATGAATTCCGTGATGCGATCAGACAGACAAGAAAACTGACGGACAAACCTTTTATGGTGAATGTAACCATTCTGCCTTCGGTGCATATCACGGCGGAGCATCATAAAATGTATTTGAGGGTTTGCGCCGAGGAAAAGGTTGCCGGTCTGGAAATATCCGGCACGCCGCTGGACAAGGCGGTGGGAAAGGAATTTATAGACGTTCTGAAAAAAGCAGGCGTAAAACTCTTTCACAAGGTAGGTTCCGTGCGTCATGCCGTGCACGCCGAGAAGGCTGGCTACGACGGCATTTACGCCGCAGGCATCGAAGAAGGCGGTCATCCACTTAATGACGACGTGACCACAATGGTGCTTACTCCTCGTATTGTTGAAACGGTTAAAATTCCGGTTGTAACAGTAGGGGGCATTGCTGATGGACGCACTTTTGCGGCGGCGCTGGCACTCGGTGCCCAGGGAATTATGATGGCAACACGTTTTGTCGCCACTAAAGAGTGCGAAGTTCACGATAACATTAAACAGGAATTAATCAGACGTCAGGAATACGAGACGGCGCTTATCTGCAAATCCATCGGCTTGCAGGGACGGGCTATAAAGAACAAGCTTGTAGAAGAAGTATTGGCTGTGGAAGCAAAGGGCGGAGGACTGGAAAATCTGATTCCACTGATTGCCGGAGACAGGGTAAAGAAAGCCTGGGAGTTCGGCGATGTGGACAACGCTCCGATGATGATGGGGCAGTCGGTCGGTCTGGTGAAGGATGTTCCCTCATGCGAAGAACTTATTGAAAAAATAGTTGCTGAAGCAAGAGCCGATATTGAACGCGTAAATAATATATTTAAAAATTAATTTTCAAAAAAAGTTTTACGTTCTCTATCCCGTGTATGAGTGAAAAATTCGATACTTAAATCAAAGTTCTTTTAATAGTTTGTTTTCAGGAAGTTTTTCAATAGTTCTGCCAAATGCTTCCAGAGAAGCGGAAAGTGACGCAAAATCAGGATTATCGGTAAAATGCATTGTGTTGATACCTTGTCTTTCAATGGCGTCAATTACATGCTGAATAGTAAGCGTGCTGACATCAACGGCCGGTTGATAACCTCGTTCAATGTCGCCCTCAATCTCTACGACAGAAACGATATTACTTTTAACCAGATCAGAAATAATTTCATTGACAAAGCGAATGGGAATTTCCAGTTGATTCGATATTTCGCCGGCGTTCATTGGTTTTTCTCCCCGAATAAAGTTTTTAATTAAACGGCCGGTAACAAAAAGAGAAAGCAGTGTCCGGAGACGGCGGCTGGCCTGAAGGATATCGGGTTCGAATTCATAAGTATCCACGTTCTGATAAGCAAAGGATATTTCAGCACCATACAAAACAATCAGCCAGCTCAACTGAAGCCAGGCCAGAAAAAGCGGCAGGGCGGCAAAGCTTCCATAGACGGCGTTGTATTGCACAGCCCCGATCTGAAAAGTTATATATGCCAACTGAACAACCTGAAAAGTAGTGCCGGTAATTATTCCAGCGACTAAACCGGAAGAAAAACGGACTTTCGTATTCGGCATAAAAATATAAAGAAAGGTAAAAAGACTCCACATTAGAGTATAGGGTAACAGTTTCAGCAAAAAGAATATAAGAGAGCTAAAACTCCCCAGAATGGTGAATTTTTCCACAATCAGGTTTACCTGTGTGGAGATAAAAACGGTTACTCCACTGGAAAGAATGAGTATAACAGGACAGACGAGCATAAGCGAAAAATAGTCACCGAACATCCTGCCTATTGTTCTTTTCTGTTTTATATCCCAGATGTCATTAAAAGAATATTCAATCTGCCCCAAAAGCTTAATCACGGCCCATAGAAGAACGAAGAGACCGACACCGGCGATTAACCCGCCCTTGGTGTTTGCCAGAAGAGAATGGGAGAAATTGATAATGTTAGTGAGAATCTCCTCATGACCGGCCAGCTTATCGCGTAATTGAGCTTCAAGTATTTTCTCAAAACCGAAACCCTTGGCAATGCCAAAAGCCATCGCGGCAACCGGAACTATTGAAATAAGTGAATAAAATGTCAAAGCGGAAGCGCGTAACTGACATTTATCTTCATCATAACGCCTGATGGAAAGAAGCAGAACTCTTACTTGTTTTACAAAAAATGATTTGCCCGTAGGAAGTTGCGCCCGGCGAATTCTCCAGATGTCGTTTTTTATAAAATTTAAAGTCTTTTTAATTTTTTCCCCTATATTCTTCATCATTTTTCCTCCGCTTTATTACTATGCCTCAGACATTGTAAATTATTGGGAAGATTTCTGGTGTTGAAACTCTCCTCTGGGCCATAAAATTATCTTGATTTTGTGTGGTGAAAGTATAGAAATAACGGATAGGTATGTCAACCAGAAACTGGCCGGCGAAATATATTCCCTGATATTTCTTCTCTCATATTGATTATTAAATGGCACAATCATTGCTGTTAATTAAATAATTAATTAGTTCAATTAAGCATAAAAGAGTGCTATTAATAAACAAAGCTTTTTTACAAAATGTATTTCAGTATGGAGAAAAATTATGAATATTATAATTTTTAAAAAATCAGTTAGGAAGTGGACAGGTTTTTTGCTTATTTCCGCTGTTTGGCTGTTGAGTTCCTGTTATTATTACCCATATGAACAGGTCGTTACTCAACCGGCTCAGGATGAAAATATCAGCGCCATTACGCAAATTTATTTTTATCCCAATAATGGTCAGTCCACCGAGCAACAATCACGCGATCACTATGCGTGTTATAATTGGGCGGTGGATCAAACCGGTTTTGATCCCAGCGCATCATCAATTGCTCCTGAACAGCGCGTCAGGGTTGTGCCCATGCCGCCGCCGGGACATGATACAATAGCGATGTCCATTGCCGGAGCGGTGCTGGGAGCATTAATCGGTGGACCGCGACATGCTGTAGAAGGCGCTTTGATCGGATCAACCTACGGTGCTATGGCTGGAGCGACCTCTGATATTTCCCGCCAGGAATCAGCCAGGCAAATGGAAGAAGCTTATCAGAATCGCAATCAGGCGCGTGACCTTCACAAGGAGAGAAAGGCTCTGCAATTTCGCCGGGCAATGTCGGCCTGTATGGAAGGCCGCGGATACACAGTAAAATAATTTCTTATCTGCAATGAGTGAGGTTATGATGATGACATCAAATATTAATTTTAAAAAATATTTCGCCTTTGCGCTTTCCATATTTATGTTGTCGTCAATAAGCACATTAACTTTTATACAGCAGGTACAGGCGCAGACTCCTAAAAGAGCCTCAGTGCAGGCTGTTAAACGGGCACCGGCTTCCCACCAAAAAAGCTTTATTGATTCCCGTTATCAGCACAACCGTTCCTATCCGTCCCGAGGCCAATCATTTAGAGCTCTTCCCAGAGACCATAAATCCGTAATACATGGCCACTCGCGTTATTACTCGTCTCACGGAGTTTGGTACAGACACGACCGCGGAAGATATTTTGTGGTTGCTCCGCCCCTCGGGCTATTTGTGCCATTTCTGCCTCTTTTTTATACTACGGTCTGGTTTAATGGGATACCTTACTATTACGCTAATGAAATTTATTACTCGCAGACTCCCGGAGGTTATGTGGTTGTAGAGCCGCCTCAGGGCGAAGTAAGCGAAACGCCACCGGACACAGAGGGAGAAGAAGGCGAGGATATAGCAGGCGATAAAATGTTTATCTACCCGCGTAATGGTCAGAAAGAAGAACAGCAGGAAGTTGACCGTTATGAATGCCATAAATTGGCGGTAGAGAATACAAATTATGATCCGACGAAAATTACCTCCCAAGTTCCGGCCGAACAGATTATGCAGAAAAGAGCGGATTATCAAAGGATGATGGCAGACTGCCTCGGTAGTCGCGGTTACACTACGAAATAATATTTTATAAAGTAATATTAATTTATAATAGATCTTCTTTTAAAGGAGTTGAAAATGGACAGTCAGGAAATAGTTCAACAGATGATTGATTTGCATAAGACGTCTTTTGATAATTTTTTTTCATTGATGGTTATGATCCAGGACCAGACGGAAAAGCTTTTAAGACCCTTTTTAGATAATACACCCGGGATCAGCGATGAAGGAAAAAAGGTCATAGACCAGTGGACTAATGAATATAAGAAGAACAGAGATAATTTTAAGAAAACTATCGATAATGGGTATGAAAAGGTAGAAGCGTTCTTTGATTATAATGCGATTCTCAAGTTTCAGGAGCAGAACGAGAAGATATTTAATGCTTTTTTAAGCCAGGCAAACTCGATGCCGAAGGATTTCAAAAAGGCCGCGGAAGAATTGGCTGCCACGTATAAGAGTAGTCGCGATAAATTTAAAAAATACGTCGAAGAAAACATTAATCGCGTGGATAATTTTGTATCTCCTGCTAATAAACCGCAGAAAAAGACCAAAAAGCAGAAATAAATCTCTGCAATTTGAAAAAATGTTCAACTGCCTTATCATGATCAACTTAACAGAATGGGTAACCCCTGATGTCGTTAAAAAAATACAAGAGTAATAATAATGAATAAAACCACTAAAATGGGTATAGAGTATTTAAACATGTACCCCAAAAAACTGGGCATCTTCACACCGGCATCTTCGGCGATAGCTTTAACCATGAAATTCGGCGCATTGCCGATATAAGTATTTGCTCCCATAAAGACCGAACCTGCTGATATTGCCGCCAGGTATGGAATCTTTTCCACAATCAAGCGGGTAACGGCCGAAGCTTCCGGTATCCCCGGATAAAACTTGCCGATCGCGCTGTTAAAAAAAGTCAAATATGTGGGAGCATTATCCAGAAAACTGGAAAGAGATCCTGAAGCCCAGAAATATTGTGCCGGTGTGTTTATAGATTTTATTAGCCATGATAGCGCCCCATTTTCGCCTGCTCTCAGAATAGCCAGAGCAGGTATGATGGTCATAAAAATCCCCGCAAAGAGATAGGCCACTTCTAATATGGGAGCCCAGCTAAACTCATTGCCCTGTCTAACTTCCGGCTTGGTGAAGATAAGGGATAAAGATCCCATAACAATTAGAGTGGCATCCTTGATTAAATTCTCTAGTGATTGATGAATGCCTAAAATATTTATTTCGCCAAGTTTAACCATGCCGCTGAATAAAACCCCGCCGATTATTCCCGCTAGAAATATAAAATTATAAGCTCCTTCAATTTTCAAAGGTTCCGGCGCGGAATCAGGTACGGCAGTTTTGCTTTCTTTTTTATAGTAATGTGAATCCAAGATAAAATAGAGTACGAGAAGAAAGACACTGGCAAAGACCATCTGGGGCAGTATTCTTAATGTCCAGAAGAAAGGTACGCCATGTAAAAATCCAAGAAATAATGGCGGATCGCCGAGCGGTGTTAGAACCCCGCCAATATTGCTGACTAGAAAAATAAAAAATACTACCGTATGAACTTTATGTTGACGCCAGGCATTGGAGCGCAATATTGGTCTGATCATTAACATGGACGCGCCTGTAGTTCCGATGATGGAAGACATTATTGTACCGATGAGCAGTAGGACAACATTAATAAACGGTGTTCCTTTAAATGATCCCTTGATATAGATACCCCCCGAAACGGTGAATAGTGCCCATAAGAGAATTATGAAAGGTATGTAGTCAACAATAAAAATATGGACTATTTCATAGAAGGCAATTCCTTTAAAGAAAAACAAAAAGGGTATAGCCAGAACCAAAGCCCAGAATGCCGAAACTTTAGGGAAATGATGCTCCCAAAAATGAGGCGCAAATAAGGGAATAAGTGCTATGGAAAGTAAAATACCGACAAATGGCAGAACCGACCAGAGTGGAAGCAGAGCGCCAATATCGATGGCCGGTAAGTTTGTTGCGGACGTATTGGCAAGGCCGGCCGCCGGAACAAGTAGTAATAAAATCAATATTACGGATAAAAAGCAGCTAAATAGTTTCCAGAAATTATTTTCTATACACCGCATATATTATTTAACTTTCAGGAATTATTAAAACTGGCAAATTAACGGCCTCCATGATTTTTTCGTCAGAACTATCCAAGAACAGAAAATATAATTTGTTCCTGTGTTTATGCCCGGTTATTATTAAGTCAATATTATTACTTTCACAATATTTTATGATTTCTTTATCCAGGGCGCCTTTGGAAACAGCGTATATTATGTTTTGGTTTTCCAATAATTCCGCAGGAACAACTTCTCTTACTCTCAGGCTTACTGCATCTTCATGATCGGTAGGGTGACGATAACCAGCTTCTATATCATTAACGTACAAGATATGTATTTTGCTTTTGAATAATTGCGCAAATTCTAAAGCCTTCACTACTGAAGAAACATTTTTTGAATCCAGATCAATTGGATATAAGATATTTTTAAAATCGAGCATATACACCACCCCAAAATAAATTTTTAAAAAAAAGGGATATACTTCAACTATGCAATGAAGCATATCCCTTTTTACATGTCACCTATTACTTGGCAGCAGGAGCAGGAGCCTCAGCTGGGGCTGGAGCTGGTGCAGGAGCTGGTGCAGGAGCAGGAGCTTCAACGACGGGAACACTCATTCCCAGGGATTCCATAATTTTAACAGCTTTATCTTTCAAAGAAGTTGCCACGCTGATGGCTTCATTGAAATTGCCGCT
>Ga0182021_10007556_pt1 | contig 12878 bp, 11 predicted proteins | sample 612E3MmetaG_FD_120493 | JGI IMG/M metagenome (GOLD analysis project Ga0182021, IMG submission 120493) | Permafrost microbial communities from Stordalen Mire, Sweden - 612E3M metaG (Illumina Assembly) | ecosystem: Environmental > Terrestrial > Soil > Wetlands > Permafrost | place: Sweden... | reverse complement strand
GAATCCCCGGGATATTTTTTTATGAAGGCTGAATAAAGCTGAAGAAGGCTGTCGGCACCCGGTTTGTTGAATGTAGTGACTGTCGGCGCATAGAGGCGGTCTTCGAGGCTTTTGATTTTTGATATCTCCTTGTTTTTTGATGGTCCGCATGAGACAAGACAGAGAATTACCAAAGGCATCAGGGATTTTATTGTTTTCATTGTCAGGTTTATTTGTTTTTTCGTTTTTTGAATTGGGGAAAGATCATCCGGTAAGAAGTCTCCACTTTCCCGCTGCTAATATCATTTAATCTCCTGTTCAACAGGACCCGCCGTAGGGAGTTGATCCTGTCAACCATCAGGATGCCTTCAATATGATCGTATTCATGCTGGATGACCCGGGCAATAATTCCTTCAAATCTTTCATCATGAAGTTGAAAATCCTCATCTACCCAGGTCATATGAATAACAGGTTTCCGGCTTATATCTTCCCGCATACCAGGGAAACTGAGGCATCCTTCGTTAAACACCCATTCTTCGCCTTCCTCACTGTGAATTTTTGCATTGATAAAGAGTTTTTTAAATCCTTCCGTTTCAGGATGATCCTTGACAAAGACAGATGCATCAATAACAAACATGCGGATGGAATGATTCACCTGGGGTGCTGCCAGTCCCACTCCATCAGCCTGATACATGGTTTCCCAAAGGTCCGCGATGATTTGTTTCAGGTCAGGGTAATCGGGGCTGACATCAGCAGCCACCTTTTTCAGGACAGGATGACCATATGCAACAACAGGAAGGACCATTTTTATTTCTGTTGGTTTAAAAACGTTTCTCTTTCCATGAATGACTGAAGAATAATAACTGCACTGACTGCATCGACAAGGCTTTTGTCACGGCGGGCCATTTTCTTTTTTCCTGATGCCAGTATTGCCCTGGCGGCGATCAGCGAGGTAAACCGTTCATCCATCCTCTCAAGCCTGACACCAGGGAATTCTTTGGTAAGCCTGTTAATAAATGGCTTAATGAACCGGTCAGAATCCGAGGGGGTATTATTCATCTGCCTGGGTTCTCCAACCACAAAACAATCCACAGGGTTTACGGAAATATAAGCTTTCAGATAAGGCATAAGTTTCAGTGTAGGCACAGTCTCCAGAGCTGTTGCAATCAGTTTCAGCTCATCCGACACTGCCAGGCCCGTACGTTTTTGTCCGTAGTCTATTGCAATGATCCTTCCCATGTTGATTATCTGTTGCAAAAGTACATTTTTTTTGAAAAATCATGTCCGGCCTTATTAAGGGGAGAGAACGCGGCATGTTGCCAATTCTTTTTTATGTATTTTTGGTGTAACATATAATTTCAGATGTCAGATCAATTACGTTCAACTATTGAATCGGCCTGGATCAAACGAGACCTTCTGTCTGCGAGCGAAGTTCAGCGGGCGGTGCGTGAAGTGGTCAGAATGCTTGATAAAGGGACAATCAGGATTGCAGAACCGGTTATTGAAGGATGGATCATCCATGAATGGATCAAGAAAGCCGTGATCATGTATTTCCAGGTTCAAAAGATGGTCGTCACCGAAACCGGCCCTTTTGAGTTCTATGATAAAATTCCCCTGAAGAAGGGTTATAAAAGCCTTGGGATAAGGGTTGTACCTAATGCGATTGCGCGGTATGGTTCCTTTATTGCCAGCGGTGTTGTGATGATGCCTTCATTTATAAACATAGGAGCATATGTTGACCAGGGGGCTATGGTTGATACCTGGGCAACAGTAGGCTCCTGTGCCCAGGTGGGTAAAAATGTCCATCTGAGCGGAGGGGTTGGGCTCGGAGGTGTGCTTGAACCGGTCCAGGCAGCCCCTGTAATAATCGAAGACGGTTGTTTTATCGGCTCAAGATGTATCATAGTCGAAGGTATCAGGGTAGGCAAAGAAGCTGTTCTGGGGGCCAATGTGGTACTGACTTCCTCGACCCGTATCATCGATGTTTCAGGAGCCGAAACTGTTGAAATTGCAGGTGTGATCCCATCAAGGTCGGTTGTGATTCCCGGAACATATGAAAAAGCATTTCCTGCCGGCAAATTCCAGGTAAGCTGTGCTCTCATCATAGGTAAACGCAAGCACTCCACCGACCTGAAGACTTCCCTGAACCAGGTATTGAGAGATTTTAACGTTTCGATCTGAGTACTGAAACATTCCTGCTGCTTGAACAAGATACTTGTCATACAAACCGCTTCAACCGGAGATGTGATACTTTCAACTCCCCTTATTGAAAACCTGCATTCGTTGTTCCCTTCCGCTTCTATCGACCTGCTGTTAAAAAAAGGCAATGAAGGTTTGTTCAAAGGCCACCCTTTCCTGAACAGGATGATTATATGGGACAAGTCAAAAAAATACACTGATCTGTTTCGTATACTGGGCGAAGTAAGAAGAACCAGATATGAGCTGGTACTGAACATCCAACGGTTTGCTCTTACCGGGCTTATCACGGCTGCATCCGGAGCCGGAAAAAAAATAGGCTTTGATAAAAATCCTTTTTCCTTTCTTTTTACCGATAGGGTAAAGCATGAGTTCACGACAGGCATCCATGAAGTAAACCGTAATTTAGAACTGATCAGGCCGGTTTTACAGGCGAAGGCTGACCAGGAGGATGCTGACAATTTCAAAGGCAATCCTGAGGCTGTAAGCCTTTCATCCAGGCCAAAGCTTTATCCAACCTCTGCTGATAAAGCCAGGATCAACGAATATACCAATAAAGCCTATGTCACCGTTTCACCGGCATCCCTTTGGTTTACAAAACAATACCCTGGGGAAAAGTGGGTCGAGCTTATCAGAGGACTGCCATCAGGAATCAATATTTTTCTGCTTGGTGCCGGAACAGATCATTCATTTTGCGAGGGAATCCTGCGTCAGTCAGGCAGAGAGAGTGTGATCAACCTCTCAGGGGAGCTCAGTTTCCTGGAATCCACTGCCCTCATGCAATGCGCTTTAATGAATTACACTAACGATTCGGCCCCCATGCATCTGGCATCGGCTGTAAACGCCCCGGTTGCCGTAATATTCTGCAGCACAGTCCCGGAATTCGGCTTTGGACCACTGTCCGACAATCAAACCATTATCCAAACGACATTATCGCTGAAATGCCGCCCTTGCGGGCTTCATGGCTTAAATAAATGCCCCCTTAAACATTTTCAGTGCGCCTGGTCCGTCAGGGCCGATCAATTTCCTTTAGCCCCGGGAAATATTCCTGAATTATAGGTAATTTTGTGTTCTTTTATTATTCAGGGATTTGATCAGCGAAGCTATCCGGAATGAGGTGTTAAAATGCACTGATGTCCTGAAATCAGGAGGTACAGTGCTTTATCCTACCGATACGATTTGGGGGATAGGCTGTGATGCTACCTCACGTCAGGCTGTCGATAAAATTTACCGGATTAAACAGAGGATGGGGAATAAAAGCCTGATCGTCCTGATCGACAATACCGATAAGCTGCCCTTCTATGTCGAAAATCCTCCGGAGATCACCTGGGATCTTCTTAAGAATGTCACCACACCCCTGACGATCATCTATCCGATGGGCAAGAATCTGGCGGAAAATATCCTCGGAAGCGATCATTCCGTGGCCATAAGGATCGTCAATAACGAATTTTGCAGTGAACTTATCCGTGTTTTCGGCAAACCAATTGTTTCAACCTCTGCCAACATTTCGGGTAATGCCAATCCATGTAATTTCAGGGATGTTAATCCTGATATAGTCAGGCAGGTCGATTACAGCGTACAGCTTTACCATGATATTATGACCTCGGTAAGGCCTTCACGAATAATCAAATTATACCAAAGCGGAGAATTTAACGTTATTAGGCCTTAAAACCTGCTCCTTTCATGAAGCAAATTCTTTATTTTCCATTTCTTTGTATTTTTCTGGTTTCTTTTTCTGCACCTGCTTTCTCAGACAATATAAAAAAATATACTGTCGTCGGAAAAGTTACGGACCAGAATGACGGAGAGGCTCTGGTAGGTGCCACAGTTTATATCAGGGAACTGAAAACCGGCACAACGACCGATGAATACGGACATTATTCCGTCACACTTCCGCAAGGGACATATACGCTGGTTTTTTCATTCATAGGATACAAACCGGTTGAGAAGACTGTGGAGCTCACCAGAGATATCATCCTGAAGATCGAGCTACCCCAGTATCAGCAGGAGTTAAAGGAAGTCGTTGTAAACAGCGAGAGGAATGATCAGAATGTTGTCAAACCCGAAATGAGCGTAGTCAGAATGGATATCCGAACCATCCAGAAAATCCCTGCGCTGATGGGCGAGGTGGATATTATCAAAGCCATCCAGATGCTCCCGGGTGTTCAAAGTGTGAGTGAAGGTTCGAGCGGCTTCAGCGTCAGGGGTGGTGCCCCTGATCAAAACCTGATCCTGCTTGATGGAGCCACCGTATACAATGCTTCCCACCTGATGGGATTCTTCTCGGTATTCAATAATGATGCGGTCAAGGATGTCAAATTATATAAAGGTGATATCCCGGCAGAATTCGGGGGACGTTTATCATCGGTGCTTGATGTAAGGATGAATGAAGGAGACAGCAAAGGGTTCCAGGTGAACGGAGGGATAGGGATTATAGCCAGCAGGCTTACGGTTGAAGGCCCGGTTAAGAAAAACCGCTGTTCATTTATTGTGACGGGACGCAGGACTTACGCCGACCTCTTCCTGCCTCTTTCATCAAACAAAGCCCTTCAGAATAACCGCCTGTATTTTTATGATATCAATGCCAAAATCAATTACATTATAGACGACAATAACCAGATCTTTCTTTCAGGATATTTCGGCCGGGATGTATTCAGCAATAATTTTGCCCGTATGAACTGGGGCAATGGCACAGGGACATTCAGATGGAGCCATATTTTTACGAAAAAATTGTTTTTCAACCTTACAGCAGTATACAGCGATTACCGTTACCTGCTTGGGACGCCGACAGGCACTGCAAACTCCTTTGAATGGAATGCCACCCTGCGTGACATCGGCCTGAAGGGCGATTTTTCGGATTATATCAATACGAAAAACACCCTGCATTTCGGAGCTGCCCTCACCTATCACATGATAAACCCCGGGACAGCCAGTGGTATGGGCAGTGAGACCGCTTTCACATCCGTACAGGTCCCGAAAAACTATGCACTTGAAAGCGGGATCTATGCTACCGATGAACAGCAGTTAGGCAGGCATTTCACTGCAAAAATCGGCCTGAGGATTTCAATGTTCCAGAACACAGGCCCGGGAACTGTGTATCATTATACCCCGAATTATGTTGCCATTGATTCAGCTGTTTATAAAACCGGGGTGGTATATCACACATACGTTGGCTTTGAGCCAAGGCTTGGCCTGCTCTATGATTTCAACGAAAAATCCTCGATCAAGGCCAGTTATGCCCGAACATACCAGTATCTTCAGCTTGCCCAGAACTCCTCGGCCGGAACGCCGCTTGATATCTGGTTCCCGGCAAGTCCAAACATCAAACCACAGATCGGAGACCAGGTCGCACTGGGATATTTCAGGAACTTCAGAAAGAATACCATCGAAGCTTCTGCTGAAATATATTATAAGTGGATGCAGAATGTCATCGATTTCAAGGATTTTGCCCAACTCCTGCTTGTAGATACACTGGAAGGCCAGATCAGGACCGGGAGGGGTTATTCATACGGAGCGGAGTTCATGGTGAGGCTGAATGAAAAGATAGTCAGCGGATGGATCAGCTACACCTATTCCCGTTCTTTCAGGATTATTCCCGGGATCAATAACGGCAATGCTTATCCCGCACCTTATGACAAACCAAACAGTATAGCGATAGTGGTGAATGTGCAGCTTGCCAAACGCTGGAATATCTCAGCCAACTGGGTATATGCCACAGGAGCCCCGGTCACCTTTCCCACAGGCAGGGCCTTGATAGGGGGCAAGATCATCCCGATCTATTCCAACCGTAATGCTTACCGCTACCAGGATTATAACCGTCTTGACCTGGCCGTTACTTTTTCTTCCAAAGAAAAGCCTCACAGGAAGTTTTCCTGGGATCTGAATTTCTCAGTTTATAATGTATATGACCGGCATAACACCTGGTCAATAAACTTTGTCCAGGACAATGTCGACCCCAATACAACCTATGCCGAGAAGATCTACCTGTTCGGCATCATTCCTTCAGTGACATTTAATTTCCATTTCACCCATGAAAAATAAACTTCTCAGCCTGATCGTCCTGGTCCTCGCTGTCGGATGCACTGAGAGGATCAATGTGAAACTTGACAACACCTATGTCAGGCTTGTCGTTGACGGAGGGATCACGAACGACAGCCTCCAGCGCTCGGTTGCACTGACCCGGTCGGCAGATTATTTCAACAACCTCCCTGCTTCCAAAGTAACAGCAGCAACAGTGACCATGACCGATGGATCAGTACTCTATACTCTGAGAGAGACAGTACCGGGAATCTCAGGCATTTACCAGACCGACAGCAGCTTCAGGGGTGTCATCGGAAAGACCTATGCCCTGAACATTGATCTGCCGGTGGCAATAGGGAACCAGGCGAACTACTCGGCAAGCTGCAAAATCATGAAAGTGGCAAGGCTGGACTCCATTAAAACAGAGTTCGATGCCAATATCGGAAAGGCCGGGCGCTGGCTGGTCAAGATATATGCCATGGAACCCGGGGATGAGGTCAATTATTACATGCTTAAATATTACCGCAACGGGGTCCTGATATCCGACAGCATCCAGAAATGGGTCACATCGGATGATAAATTCTTCAACGGAAGTTATATTAACGGGCTGGTGGCCTTCCGCATAAGTAACAATAATCCATGGGAAACCCTTCACCCGGGAGATACTCTTCTGGTTCAGATGTCAGGAATTACCAAAGAATACTACAATTTCATCAACCAGGTCCAGCAGGCCGGTTACCAGATACCGTTCTTTTCAGGCCCCCCGGCCAATGTGGAAGGCAACATCAATAATGGCGGCATAGGATTCTTCTCAGCCTATTCCAATTCCTACGCTAAAACCATCGTGCCAGCTCAATAAACGCCAGTCACTGCGATCGTGTCAATGCACCACGACCATTCGTTTAGTCTCCAGTGTCCTGCCTTCTGAAACAAGCCGGTAGAAATATATTCCCGAATTCAGTGAAGAAGTGGAAAGAATGACTGATTCCGATCCTGAAGGAATATTTACAGACAAGCATATCCTTCCAAACGGATCCAGCAGCTGAAGGCTCATATCCGAGGTGATATTATTTAACATGATGGTTGTATTCCCTGTTGCAGGATTGGGGAAATTCTGACCAAGGTAAGCCTGTTGGGCCGGAATGACCGGTGCAATCCCGGTCGGAATTCCGCCAAACCAATCGTGGGCTGTTTTAATGATCGCCATGCGGACCATGCTGTCGGAGATCTGTTCCAGGCTGGCTGCAAGATATACTGTTTTCCATGGGCCGCTGTAAGCTCTCACACCCCCGTCTTTGGAATGGGCGGTATTATAGTAAAAGGTCACTTTACCGGGGCCATAGGGCTGGATCTGATCCGGGAAGAAATTCGTGCCTCCGTAAACATTACCAAGGGGAGAAGTACTGATTTGTCCGAAGACAGAATCTGCCGGATTTGCAATATACTGGCTGTTGTTTGCATCACCGTCAGCAACCCAGGTTGCACCTAAAAAGTTCTTATAAAAAGTCTGGGTCGCAACGGTACCATGCCCTCCGCTGGCCGAACCTGTAAATACATCCCAGCCGATATCCTGGCCCGAGATAAAAAGCCTTTTCCCGGCATTCAGTTCACTGGTAAACATTGCAGCAAGATCATCAGTGAGAGCGGGGAAAGACCATCCAACATTATAATAATAATTCTGAACATCGCCCATGCATGTATCGTTATATCCGCGCTTGAATGTGGTCAGGTCAATTACAGCAAATGCGCTGGCTCCTGCATACTTCAGGCCGCTGATATAATTATTCTGGAATGTTGCGGAAGACATCCCGCTGCCATCACCCCATCCCCCGTCATCGTTAATGATCAGTTCATTGACACCTGAGATCACGTAGGCAGTAAGGCCATTGGGCGCAAACTCGGGATGATCCAGGGATTGCATGCTGAGGGTATGATTTCCCACCGTGTCAACATCTCCTATCGTCATATTCACGACCAGGTCCCAGACTGCCTTGCCGGGAATTGAGATATCCGTGGAATCAGTACCGGGAGTACCGTTCAACACATAGCTGGCATTCCAGTCGCTGGGTGTTTGGGTACTCAGTTTAAAACGGAAGTTTTCGGCATTGCCTCCAAGGTTAAAAACCTTGTAATGCCAGGTTATCTGATCGCCCGGCTGTCCTTTTTTAAAGCTCTGGTCAACAGGGACCAGTTCCCAGTCCGGGTCAATGGACGATCCTGAGTTGACAATCCACTTTGTATTGTTATCCTGAATAAAGGCCACAGTATATATCTGTGTTGTGTCCCAATGCGTATAATCAAGATTATAAGTATAGATAACCGTCACCGAATCGCCTGGTGCAGCGGGTGTGAATGAAGCTCCAAGGGAATCGGGAAGTAGCATCCTCATGACATTGTAAAAATCCTTCTCCCCATTGCTTCCGGGAGGCGAAGAATAATGGATATGTTTTTCATTGACTGATCCGAATATCCTGTAATCGCTGGAGGAAGGCACAGTTCCTACAGTATAAACGGTGATCTTCGCTGTCCTGACCAGTCCGCTTGATGTTTCTTTCACCCTGATCCTGATGGGGGCGGCCTGATAGGCAGTATTATTGATCAGTTGCTGGGTGACAGCTGTGGGACTGCCAAGATTTGTACTGCCCAGCATAAAAACATCCGGTACCCCGTTCACACCATAATAGTTGGTACGTTTATGGTTGCAGGGTTTATTATAGGTATACATAGGATCGGTAGGCCCCGGCCACCATGTATGATAGGATATCTGGTGGTAACGGCCGAAATTTGCTGCAAATGTGGCCTCCATAAACGGGTTCTGTGCAGCACAGGGGGGGCAACTTGCATTCGTAAAATGGTCAAAAAGGATGTATTGCTTGGCCTGTGCAAATATATCAGTCAGACTGATAGCAAACAGAAAGGCCAAAATCAAAGGTAAAAGTTTTTTCATACCGGCTTGTTTGTTATGGTTCACGACAAAGATAATACAGTTTTATAAAGTTGATGACTTATTCGTATTTTCGTATGGAAATTTTCAAGAAAACAATCCTTATGGATCCTTCCCTTTATGCAATCTCTCCTGTGGACGGAAGATACAGGAAAGTTACCGAGAAACTGGCGGCATACTTTTCCGAAGCTGCAATAATCCGTTACAGGGTGCTGGTAGAAGTCGAATATTTCATTGCACTTTGCAAAATTCCCCTTCCTCAGTTAAAAAGTGTTGATCGCAAAGTATTCCCTGCCCTGAGAAAGATCTATCAGCAATTTACCGAAACCAGTGCGGCAAGGGTAAAGGAAATTGAAAAGACAACCAATCATGATGTCAAAGCAATCGAATATTTTCTTCGCGAAAAATTCCCTGAACTGGGGATCTCCGGGTATGCTGAATTCATACATTTCGGGCTTACCTCGCAGGATGTGAACAACACCGCTTTCCCAATGGCAGTAAGGGATGCTTTCCGGAACATTTACCAGCCCCTGCTTGAGGAGATCTATACTGTTCTTTATGCCCGTTCCCAGGAATGGAAAACGGTTCCCATGATGGCCCATACCCACGGCCAGCCTGCCTCCCCGACTACAGTTGGAAAAGAATTGTTTGTGTTTGCCGAACGGCTTGGGAAACAGATGTCCATGCTTGGCACCATAGCATTCGAAGGGAAATTCGGGGGAGCAACGGGAAATTTCAACGCCCACTTCTCGGCCTACCCGGAGATCAACTGGAATAAATTTGCGGATCAGTTCGTCGGAAGGGTCCTTGGCCTGAAACGCCAGAAGACCACCACGCAGATCGAACATTATGACACCCTGGCTGCTTTCTTCGACAACCTGAAACGGATCAATACCATCCTGACCGACCTGGACCGGGATATCTGGACTTATATCTCAATGGAATATTTCAAACAGAAAGTCAAAAAAGGAGAAACCGGATCATCCACCATGCCACATAAGATCAATCCCATTGACTTTGAAAATTCCGAAGGCAATCTTGGGTTTGCCAATGCCATCTTTGAGCATCTTTCAGCAAAACTTCCGGTCAGCAGGTTGCAGAGGGACCTGACAGACTCAACCGTGATCCGTAACATCGGCCTTCCATTTGCCCATTCCGTTATAGGGTTCAGATCCCTGCTCAAAGGTTTGGATAAACTGATCCTGAACGAGGATAAACTGCGTTTTGACCTCCAGAACAACTGGGCTGTTGTTTCGGAAGCCATACAAACCATCCTCAGGCGTGAAAAACATCCCAACCCTTACGAAGCTCTGAAAGACCTTACAAGGGGCAATGAACATATCAACCGGGACGTGTTGCACGAGTTCATCGATTCCCTTAATCTGAGCAGGAAAGTGAAAAATGAGCTAAAGAAGATCACACCCGAAAACTATACCGGCATTATATCGTTCTGATATGAAAGTCAGCGGGTTTACATTTGTGAGGAACGCTGTAAAATTCGATTATCCTGTTGTGGAAGCCATAGGCTCCGTACTTCCATTGTGCGATGAATTTATTATTGCCCTTGGGAATTCCGAAGATACAACCCGTGAACTTATTACATCCATATCTTCGGATAAAATTAAAATTATTGATACCATCTGGGATGAATCAATAAGGGAAGGCGGAAGTGTACTTGCCCTGGAGACTGACAAGGCCATGGATGCTGTTTCATCGGATTCCGACTGGGCCTTTTATATCCAGGCCGATGAAGTCATCCATGAGAGATATCATCCGGCTATAAGGGAAGGGATGGAAAAATGGAAGGACGATCACATGGTCGAAGGCCTGCTGTTCAACTACCTTCACTTCTTCGGATCCTATGATTTCACAGCCACTTCCCGTGACTGGTACCGCCGGGAGGTCAGGATCATCCGGAAAGACCCGGGAATAAGGTCATATAAGGATGCCCAGGGTTTTCGTAAAGAGGGAAGGAAGCTGAAAGTCAAGCCCCTGGAAGCATGGGTATACCATTACGGGTGGGTTAAAGCCCCTTCATTCCAGCAAGCCAAAATGGAGTCATTCCACAAACACTGGCATGACGATTCATGGATGAAAAAACACATATATGGTTCAGGGGAATTCGAATACAACACCCAAAGTGGATTGAAAAAATTCGAAGGAACTCATCCGGAACTAATGAAACAACGTATCGCTTTAAAAAACTGGGCATTTTCCCCTGATCCTCAAAAAAACACCTCACCGGCTGCGCAAAGGGTTCTGATGGGAATTGAAAACCTGACAGGATGGCGCATAGGCGAATATAAAAATTACCGGCTGATCTGATCAGGTTATCCGAAATCAGAGTATCGGGAGAAACCTGTCATGGATTACCGGTGCCAGCAATGTTTGTACGAATCGGCAGGAGGATAAGATAAGGTATTCAGGATGAAAATCAATAAAATGATCCTGTTTCACATTGTAAAAATTACAGGTTCATTGTATATTTGCAAAAAATGAGAGTTTATGGACCTTACTAAAATTGTCTCTATTTCAGGTAAAAGTGGTTTGTTTAAGGTTGTGTCCCAGGGTAAGAATGTGGTGATCGTTGAATCGCTTGCCGACCAGAAACGTTTTCCTGCTTTCGGTCATGAAAAGATGAGTTCGCTTGAAGAGATCAGTGTGTTCACTACCGGCGAGGACCGGCCGCTTAAAGAAGTTTTCAAAACATTTTACGAGAAACTGGAAGGCAAGGCAGCCATGGATCCGAAATCAGAAACCGGCGTATTGTTGAAATTTTTCGGCGAAATGGTTCCTGATTTTGACCATGAAAAAGTTTATCTCTCCGATATCCGCAAGATGATAAGCTGGTATAATCTGCTGACAGAACAGAAATTGCTGGACTTCACTGAAGCCGGGGAAGATAAACCTGCTGAGCAGGCAGAACAGGAGGCCCCGCAGGCTTCCGAGCCTGAAGAGATTGCAGTTGCTGGAGAAGAGACCAAAAAGCCGGCTGTCAAAACCGGGAAAAATAACCAGCCTGAAAAGAGGGAGAAAGAACCTGCCCCGGAGCCCACAAACTTAACGGAAGAGACCAAAGGGAAAGCAAAACCTCCCAGAAAAGCTCCAAGGACAAAGAAGCAAGAATAGGAATTCAAACCTAATCCTCATAAAAACAGACCATATGAAAATCATCCTGAAAAACATCCTTCTTCTGATCTCTGTGTTAGCTATCAGTTTTTCTGCAACAGCAGGGAAAAAAGTTGTCAAATTCAGTGTATCCGAACCTGACGCCAAAATCTATGTCGACGGCAAATCGATGGGCTCCGGCCAGCTTGATATTATGATACCTGCTTATGCCTGCGTTACAGTAAAGGTTGAGAAAGTTGGTTACCTTGACGGCCTTATCGAATTCTGCAATAAGCGGGATTACAGTCCTCCCCCGAAGAACTATTATTTCCAGATGGAAAAAGACGATGCTTATGATGCTTCGGAAGCTACAGATGTTGCCAATGTTGATATTGAGGTAAAAACTCAAAAACCAGAAGATGAGGCCTGGAAACTGCTCAGCCAGATCATCACTACCTATTTTGATATTATCGAAGTCACTGATAAATCCACAGGTTATCTGCGTACGGCCTGGGTTGTGCAGACCTTTAAGCAAAAAACAATACGTACCAGGGTGATTGTCAAACTGGCCTCGACCAGCCCACTGGGATACAAGATCAAGCTGATCAGCGAAGTGGCAAATTCAGGACAG
>Ga0182021_10007555_pt1 | contig 12880 bp, 8 predicted proteins | sample 612E3MmetaG_FD_120493 | JGI IMG/M metagenome (GOLD analysis project Ga0182021, IMG submission 120493) | Permafrost microbial communities from Stordalen Mire, Sweden - 612E3M metaG (Illumina Assembly) | ecosystem: Environmental > Terrestrial > Soil > Wetlands > Permafrost | place: Sweden... | reverse complement strand
CAACCTCACGTTCTGCCAGGGCGCGCCGGTCGAGATCTCGATTTCGCCCCACCGGCTGCAGCTCGCCCAGCGCACCGACTACTCGCATTTCGAGGTGCTCCGCTCGAAGCTGAACTGGAGCGTGCCGGCCGGAGCCTGAGCGATCTCTGGTGACCCGCCGGACCCCGGCCATGACCCCGCGGATCGGCGTGCGCGGGCCCCAGACACGGTGGTCGCGCCACGGCAGAAAAAAGCCCCGGGCCGGGCCGGGGCTGCGGGCGAAACGCTGGATTCGGGAAGAAGTCAGTCCCGTTCCGTGTCGGGTTCGTCTTCCGCCGCCTCCTTCGGGGCGGCCCGCGTGGCCTTTCTCTTTTCCGCCGCGGCCTGGCGCTTTTCCGCATCGGCCTTCACCAGCGCCAGCTCATCCTCATCGAGCTTGCCATTATGGTTCTTGTCGTATTTCGCGAGCTTCCGGGCCTCCGCGGCCGCCTTTTTTTCCGCCCGCGCGGCCTCGCGTGACGCCTGCTTTTCCGCCCGCGCCTTCGCGGCGTCCGCCTTCTCCGCCGCCCGTTCTTCCGGGTTGATCTTGCCATCCTTGTTGGCGTCATACCGGGCCAGTTCCTCGGTTCGTCGGGCCTCGCGGGCGGCCTGTTGCTTTTCCTTGCCCGCCTCCTCCGCCGCACGCTCGGCTGGATCCAGCGTGCCATCGTGGTTGGCGTCGTATTTCTTCAGCACCGAGGCCGGGATCTTCTCCTCGGCGGCGCCGAGGCGGGGGGTGAGGGCCAGCGGCAGCCCGAGCAGGGCCGCCACGCAGATGATGGGAGCATAGGGGATGTTTTTCATAACCGCGAAACGATGTAGTAGTCGCGATTTTTCCTGCAAGCAAAATATTTCACCGTCCGCGTTCCAGCCCTGGCGATCGCCGACATGTCAACTATTAGTTGACATGTGACGCAGCGCGGCGCCCGGCTCCGGCGCAGGGCAGGAGGCCGGCAAGATACCGCCGGGCGGGAGTGGCGCCGTCGCCGTTGCCGGCCGTTACGGGCGCACGACCAGCTGCGCGCGGAGGTCCCGCTGGAATTGACTCCGGGCCCACCGTTGCAGATCCGCCGGGGTGACGGCGTCGACGCGGGCGTCGTAGTTCTTCCAGTCGTTGACGGGGAGATCGAAGAGGGCATGCAGGCCGGCCTGCATGGCGCGCGCGGAGTTCGTCTGCAGGCCCAGGCGGCGGGCGGCCTTGAGCCGGGTCTGGCAGCGGCGCAGTTCCTCGTCCTCCACCGCGCCCGCCTGGACCCGGGCGATTTCGGCGTCGAATTCGGCCAGCACCTCGGCGTGGCGTTCCGGGCTCGTGCCGGCGAAGAAGTAGAACATGCCGGTGCGCAGCCCGATCACCCGGGCCGCGCGCACAAAATAGGCGAGCCCCTTTTCCTCGCGCACCCGTTCAAACAGCCGCGACGAGAGACCGCTGAACAGCTCCTCCGCCACCTCGCTGACGTAGTAATCCGCGGCGAGCAGGCCGGGTCCGGGAAAAGCCTGGAATACGACCGCCTGCTGCCGGGGCCGGTGTTCGACAAAATCGCCCGCGGCAGCGGGCCGGGATGGGCCCTCCTCCACCGCCGGCCGCGGTCCGGAGGGAAGGCGCGCCAGCAGACGTTGGAGCTTGGGCAGCAGGACCCGCGGCGCGAAATCGCCCGCCACGGCGAGGACGGCGTTGCCCGACACCGCCAGGCGGCGGTGAAGCCGGACCAGATCCGCCGGCGCCATCGCCTGGAGACCCGCCTCGTCGCCCTGCGAATCGAGAGCGAACGGATAATCGCCAAAATAAAGCCGCCGCAGGCGTTTCTGGCCGAAGGTGACCACGTCGTCCGCATCCTCGCGCAACCCCGCGAGCTGGGCGTCGCGCTCGATGTCGAGCGTGGTCCGCCGGAAGGCGGGCGCCAAGACGGCCTCGGACAGCAAGTCGAGGGCGCGCGGAAGATCGGTGGGCAGCACCTCAAGGGCGAGTCCAAAACTGCTGTTGCCGGAGAACGGAAAAAAGGCGCCACCAGCCTCCTCGATCAACCGGGCCACTTCGGCTGCGGAACGCCGCCGCGTATCCCGCGTCAGCATGGTCGCCAGCAGCTCGGTGGCGCCACGGCGGTCGGCGGGCTCCTGGAGCGGGCCGCCATGGAAAAGCAGGCGCAGGTGGACTTGCGGCAGCCTCGGGTCGCGCTGAAGAACCAGTCGGGCGCCGCCCGGGGCGGCCGCTTCCGCGAAGTCCGGCAAGGCGGGCGTGTCCTCGGTGCGGCGGCCAGCGCCGGCCGCGGCGGCCGCTCCGGCCGGGTTCATTGACACCGCAGTCAGCCGTTCGGGCTGCAGGTAAGTTTTCAACACCCGACGCAGGTCGTCCGGCGTGAGCGCCCGCAGGCGCCGAAAGTAAGTGCGGGCGTAGTCGAGATCTCCCACGACCACCTCGCCGACACCCAGGCGCGACGCCTGACCCGACATAGTCTTGCGGGTGTTGATTTCGCCCACCACCATCTGGCGCAGAGCCTTGGCCAGGAGCCGCCGGGGAAATCCGCGCCGGGCGCACTGGGCGATCTCGCGTTCGATGGCCGCCACGGCCGCCGCGCGCCGGCCGGTGTCGCAGGTGAAGGAGACGAAGAACAGGCCGGCGGAGCCAGGATTCCAGGCATGCGCATCGATGGCATGGACCAGCCGCGCTTTTTCGCGGACGCTTTGCCACAAGATCGAGCTGTCGCCGCCACCGAGAATGAGGGAGAGCACGTCCAGCGCCGGCGCATCGGGATGGGCCAGCCCCGGGATCTGCCACCCCAGGTCCGCCCGCGTGAGCTCGACGTCTTCAAACCGGTGGAGTTCCCGGCGGGCCAGTTGGAGCGGTTCGCCGGGCACCGTGACTGGCGCCAGGCGTCCCCGCGGAACCGAGCCGAAGTGCCGGTCAATGGCCTCGCGCAGCGCCGCCGGATCGAACGCGCCGACAGCCACGAGCACGAGATTGTTGGGCACATAGCGCGCCCGGTAGTAGGCGAGCAATTCGTCGCGCGTGACCGCGGCAAACAAATCGCGGTGGCCGATGACCGGGTGGCGATAGGGATGTTCGCGGAAGGCCGTGGCGAAGAGCGCCTCGCCCAATCGGTGGTCCGGATCATCCTGCCCCATGTCGATCTCGCGCAGGATGACGTCGCGTTCCCGCACGACCTCGTCGGCCGGGAGTGTGGAATGCAGGACGGCATCGGCCAGGACATCCACGGCCACCGGGGCGTGTTCCGCCGGCAGGTCGATATAGTAGACCGTGCGATCGAAGGTGGTGTAGGCGTTGAGATAGCCGCCGTGAGCCTGGACGGTGGTGGTCAACTCGCGCCCGCTGCGCCGTTCCGTGCCCTTGAACAGCATGTGTTCCAGGAAGTGCGACAGGCCGGCGCCGAGGCACCCCTCCTCGTGGATGCTCCCGGTCTTCACCCACACCTGCACCGAGGCGACGGCCGTGGACGTGTCGCGCTTGAGCAGAACGGTGAGCCCGTTGGGCAGGATCACTCGCTCGGGCGTGTCACGCCACAAACGTTCCAACAACGGAAAACCGGCCGGGAGCGCGCGCATGAGCGAACCAGACGAGGGTAGACGCCACCAAAACGCAAGATCGCACGACCGCGGGCCGTCGGCCAGTTCCCGCCGGTACCAATGATCAGGCGGAGCCCAACACCTCCGGCGGCAGACTCGGGCGGCGCCGACCCGCCGGTTGGAAAGGCTTCACGAACGCGTCTTCAAAACCGTAGACCTCGGCGAAATCCTCGCGCCGGTCGTTCTCGGTTTTGCTGAAAACTTTGTATTCAATCAGATTGAAAACGATTTCGCCAAAATCCGCGCACCGACCCACTCCCCACGACTCGAGGACGGTTTTGGACAGCGGTCCAAATTGTTCGAGCGCGTGTGCGCGCAGTCCCTCCAACAACTCGCGGCCCGACACATGCTGTGACTGCTGCAAGCGTTCCGGATCGCTTTTCTTCAGTGTTTTGACCGTGTCATCGAGCCCTTGTCGCACGAAAAAATAGGCCTTTTTGTCGTAGCGCGTATCCTCCCGGCAAATGAGGTCGACGACTTCCGCGAAATCAAGGTCATGCATCATGGCACGATGGAAGTGGTAGCACAACTGGCCGCGGCCCGCAATCCGCAAGACCGCAAACGCAACCTTGGAACAGTATCGTATTGTAATTTCTAATTAGTGACAAGAGCGATCCATCCCTAGCTGAAGGAAGTATTGCATTTAAAAAATTGGTTATCAATTTATTACGCAAGATCACTAGGTTTTGTTCGAAAGATCACCTCCGCGGCATCTAGTGCAAACATATTGCTCGCATTCATAGAGAATACACCCTTACTCTACTGCAAATGATTGCTTCTAACCAATCGAGTCACCCGCTGAGCGGCGTGAAGGAGAGCGGTCGCGCCGTTTCCCCACTCGAGCTTGCCTGCGCGCGCCTGAAATCCGCGGGCATGAGGATAACGCAACCGAGAATCGCGATCCTTGAGGCACTTATTCGCCGCGAAAGTCCGGCCAGTATTGAGCAGTTGCACAATGAATTGGCCAGTGACTCCTGCGACTTGGTGACGGTTTACCGATGCCTGGCGGTCTATGAGGAATTGGGATTGGTGCGCCGGTGTTTTTTCCACAACGGCACCAGTTTGTACGAGATCAACCTGAGCGACTCGCGCCACCACCACATCGTCTGCAAGACCTGCGGCAAAGTGGAGCGGATTGACTTTGATCTCACCCAGGGAATCGAACGGACGTTGCGCGAGCGCGGGTACGACCAGGTGACGCATATGATCGAGTTCTTCGGCGTCTGTCCTGAGTGCCGGAAGAAGGTGGCCGCCGCGGACCCGGTGTTGGGCGCGATCGTCCGCTGAAGAGCTGTCGAACGTCCTGCGGTTTCGCCGCCCCAAGAGCGGTGATGCGCACGGGGGCGTCTGCCGCGCTCGCTGGCCGGGTGATTGACCCGCGTCATGCCATCGGCAACTCGTTTTGAGACGGATGGAGGGACGGGCTCCGTCCAGTCCGTTATTCGGCCCGCACGGAGGCGTGCCTCCAGGAAAGAGCCCGAGTATGGATGGTGAATGATATTATCGGGTTCCGCGGGCCAGGCGAATCCGCGGATCGAGCCACAGCAGCAACAAATCACTCACCAGCGTGCCCACCATCCCCAGCAGGCTCATCACCATCAGCATGGAGCCGGCCAGATAGACGTCCTCGGTTTGCAGGGCATCGAGCATCACCGGGCCAATCATCGGCAGGTTGAGCACCACCGCCACGATGGCACCGCCGGAAACGAGTTGGGGAAACAGGCTGCCGAGGCCGGAGATGAAGGGCGTCAGCGCCAGGCGCACCGGATATTTGAGCAGGAGCCGCAGCGGGCGCAGTCCCTTGGCCCGGGCCGTCGTGACGTAGGGCTTCTTGAGTTCGTCAAGGAGGTTGGCGCGCATCACCCGCACCAAGCCGGCCGCACCACCGGCACCGAGCACCACGACCGGCAGCCAGAGGTGCCGGCCCAGATCGACGATCTTGGCCCAGTTCCAACCGGGCATGGTGGCGTAGGACGGTGAAAACAACCCGGAGACGTTGACGCCAAACCACGCCTGACCGAGGTAGATCGTGACAAGCGCCAGCAGGAACGACGGCACCGAGGCGCAAGAGAACGCGAGCAGCGTGAGGACGTGGTCCCCCCACGAGTAACGCCGCACCGCCGAGTAGATGCCCGCGGGCAGGGCCACCATCCAGGTGAACACGATCGTCGCCACCGTGACGATCACCGTGAACAGAAGCCGGTCGCCGACCACCTGGTTGACGCTGCGGTTGTGTTCCATCGAGAGGCCGAGGTTGCCCTGCAGCAAACCGGTGTCCCGCTCGTCCAGCGTGGTGAACCACACAAAGCCGGCCCAGCGCAGATACCGCACGACGATCGATTCATCCAGATGGAAATTCCGCCGCAGGTCCTCGATCTGCGGCAGCGAGGCCTCGGTTCCCTGCATCTGATACTCGAGGATCCGCGATTCCAGGTAATCGCCCGGCGGCAGTTGCACGACGACGAAGACCACGATGGAAACGACCAGCAGCGTCGGCACCATCAGAAGCAACCGGCGGCCGACGTACGGATGGCGCGCCGCCACCATCGCGACGCCCAGCAGCGCCACGCCCATCACCAGCAGGCGGAGCAGGCCGCCGAGCGCGCGCCCGGATCCTTCGCTGCCCGCGCGGCCGGCTGCCTCCGGCGCCATCCCCGCCACGGCCCGTTTCGTCATCGCCACGACCCCGGGCGGATCGGCCGGCGCGTCCCAGAAATAGGTCTCGAGGCCCGCGTTGCCAGGGGTGTTGTAGATGGAGCCAAACACCGCCGTCCGCGGCACGTTGCGGAAGCCGTCCTTGACGACCACGAGCTGGGGCGGTGGCGTGCAGATGCTGATGTGCCAGACCTCGCGGGCGTTGATTTCCTGGATGAGGCCGAAGAGTTCGCGCCGCTGGGCCACGTCCGGGGCGGTGTCGATTTGTTGCAGGAGCCGCATTTCCCGCAGGATCGGGCTGCCGGGCGGCGGCTCCTCCGCCCCGGGCCCGTGCGAACGCGGATCGCCGAAGAGGCCGCCGCGTTGGTACCACATCCCGTAAGACGGCGCAAAGAACGACTCGATGTTGGTCGCGACGAAGCTGCGGGGCTCGCTGAACGGGAAGAACTCGCTCTCGCCGGTCCACACCGTGAAGTCGTGTTCCAGCGCCGCCTTCTCCGCCTGGAACAGCGCCCGGGCGTGAAAGCGCGGCACGCAGCGGATCCCCACCCGCCCCCAGTCCTCGACCACAAACGGGGCCGGCCCGTTGCCGGTGTAGTCGCACAGATTGAGGAACCAGACCATCTTCGTGCCATCCGGAAAGGTGCGGAAGCCCTCGCCGTCGCGCCGCGCCACCCCGAGCTCGTCGAGCAGGCGGTCGGCGCGCCCGGGATCGAAGTCGGTGAAACTGTGGAACAGCTTCTCGCTGAAATACGGGGAATCGCGGCCCGGATCGATCTGGGCCGGCTCGCCCTGGCCGTTGAACTCCGCGTCGATGATCTGGCGGCGGTTGATCGCCAGCGAGAGCGCCTGGCGGAAGCGCCGGTCGTTGAGCAGCTCGTGCTTCCACCGCGTCTCGGGGCGCGCCGGATCCACCGCGCGATTGAGCACCGGGTAGATGGTGAAAAGCGAGCGTGAGGCGGGGAACCACTGGTACACCGCGTAGCCGTGGCGTTTCGCCTCCCCGAAGAGCAGCACATGGTCCTCGTACCGGATGCGCCGGTCCTGCATCGACGCCTCGCCGTTCGAGGCGGCCACACCGAGCAGGTTCGTCGACCGCAGATCCATCACCAGCCGGTCGAGATAAGGCAGCTGGTTGCCCTGCGCATCGACCGCGAAGTAATACGGATTGCGCACGAAGACGTACGGCGGGAGCTGCGACTGGCTGCGATAGATCCACGGCCACAGCCGCGGATGATCCGGATTCAGGTAGTGCTTCATCCGCCGGTAGACAGCGACCGGGGTGGACAGATTGAGCGCGTCCATCGTCCGCTCGATCAACGCCTGATCGCCCAGCGCGGGATGATAGCGGCGAAGGTAGTGCGCCGGCGTCAGGCAATCCGAGAAATCCTCAAAATTGTTGGCCTGGGAGGCGACGCGTTCCGGGAACAACGGGTTGGGCTGCGCAAAGCAGAATCGCACGCAATAGTCGTCCACCTTTTCCACCCAGCCCAGGCCGGCCCCGCTGCGGAGCATGCGGGGCGGAGGAACCTTGAAGTATTTCACCTCGTTCTCGTACCAGTAGACGAGATCGTCGGCCGTGAACGGCTCGCCGTCAGACCAGCGCACGCCGCGCCGCAGCCAGAAGGTGAAAACGCGGCTGTCCGGCGACGCCTGCCAGGCCTTCGCGAGGTGGGGCACCAACGGCTCGCCGAGCGGCGACCAGCGCACCAGGCTCGGATAGGAGAGCCGCCACTGGATGATGTTGATGTCGTTGTAGGAATTGGCCAGCCGCTGCCAGGTGCCGCCGTACCGGCCGATCCCATCCACGCCCAACATCACCACCGGCTCCGGACCCACCCGCTCCGCCAGCGGAGGCAGTTTCCCCTCCCTCACAAGTTCGCCCAAGATTGGCGCCTCGTGTTTGGGCCACCACTCCGCGCGCGCCCCTTCCGCGTAGTCCACCTCCTGGGTCACACGCACGCGCGGCTGCCCCGCCAGCGACTCCGCATGCCGTCGCGCCTCCTGCGCCGCCGCCGCGTCTGCGGCCGCCGGTGGAGCAGGCGGGGTGGTCACATCAGGCCGGAGCAACGCACCCATGCCGTAGAGCATCGCCGCCACTGCCACCAAGGCGGTGCCGAACCCCACGAGCGATGAGAGAACGCGGTTTTTCACCGAGGGACGGCCCCGACACAAAGGGCCGCCCCGGCCGTCGGCAACGCTCATTTCTGTCCGGCTCGTCGCCGGCTCGCGCGTCCCGGTCTCCAGTTTTGTTTTGGCGCCCGGAGGGCGGGCGCTATGTTCGCCGCATGCTCCAACCGACCTCCGTCAAAGACGCCCTCGCCCGCACCGCCCCGTGCGACGCCCTGCTGGTCCAGGGCTGGATCCGCACCCGCCGCGATGCCAAAACGTTTTCCTTCCTCGAGCTGAACGACGGCTCCTGCCTCAAGAACCTGCAGGTGATCGCCGACGCCAGCCTGCCCAATTATGCCGCCGTTCAGCGCCTCACCACGGGCGCCTCCGTGGTGGTGCGCGGTCGGCTCGTCGCCTCGCAGGGCCAGGGCCAGAAATGGGAGGTCAAGGCCGAGGCGGTCGAGCCCCTCGGCGGCGCGGACGCCACCTACCCACTGCAGAAAAAGGGCCACACGCCCGAGTTCTTACGCGAGATCGCCCACCTGCGGCCGCGCTCCAACCTCTTCGGCTGCGTCTTCCGCGTGCGCAGCCGGCTCGCCTACGCGATCCACCAGTTCTTCCAGGAGCGCGGCTTCGTCTACATCCACACGCCGATCATCACCGGCAGCGACTGCGAGGGCGCGGGCGAGCTCTTCCGGGTGACGACCTTCGACCTCAAGAACCCGCCAAAGCGCGACGACGGCGAGATCGACTACGCCCGGGATTTCTTCGCCCGCCCGACTTATCTCACCGTGAGCGGGCAGCTCGAGGCCGAGGCCTTTGCCTGCGCGCTGTCCAAGGTCTACACCTTCGGCCCGACCTTCCGCGCCGAGAATTCCAACACTTCGCGCCACGCCAACGAATTCTGGATGATCGAGCCCGAGATGGCGTTCTGCGACCTGACGGGCAACATGGAGACCGCGGAGAGTTTCGTGAAGTACCTGATCCGCGACGTGCGCACCCATTGCGCCGAAGACCTCGAGCTGTTCGCCAAGTTCGTCGACAAGGAACTGTTGTCGCGGCTCGACTTCGTGCTCGAACGGCCCTTCCAACGCGTGAGCTACACCGAGGCCGTCAACCTGCTCAAGCAGAGCGGCCAGGCGTTCGCCTTCCCCGTCGACTACGGCGTCAACCTCCAGTCCGAGCACGAGCGCTACCTCACCGAGGTGCTTTTCAAGTGCCCGGTCACGGTCTACAATTACCCGAAGGAGATCAAACCGTTCTATATGCGGCTCAATGACGACGACCGCACGGTGACCGCCATGGACGTGCTGGTGCCCGGCATCGGCGAGATCATCGGCGGCAGCCAGCGCGAAGAGCGGCTCGACGTGCTGGAGGCCAGCCTGCGGCGCCACCACCTCAACACGAAGGATTACGGATGGTACCTCGACCTGCGCCGCTATGGCACCGTCCCGCACGCCGGCTTCGGCATGGGTTTCGAGCGCATGCTGATGTTCGTCACCGGCGTGGCGAACATCCGCGACGTCATCCCCTTCGCCCGCACCCCCGGCAACGCCGCGTTCTGAGCCGGGCGCGCCGCTCTCTGTCCGGCATCCCTGCTCACTACGCGCTCCTCGATGCTCGCTACTCAATAAGCGGCACCGCCGACCACACGAACACGCGCCATGACTGACGAACTGACCATCGACCTCGTCGTCCCGTACGGGGAGGTCGATCGCGACGATCAGCTGCTGCTCCCCGGGATCTTCAAGTTTCTGCAGGAGGCGGCGATCAAGCATGCCAACCAGTTCGACACCGGAGCCCGCGCGATGGTCGTGCGAGGCGAGTCCTGGGTTCTGCATCGCCTGGCGGCGGCGATCCAGCGCTATCCGCGGTATGAGGAGCCCATACGGGTTGTGACTTGGTCGAGCGGAATTCGTTTATTCCGCGGCTACCGTGACTTCCGGTTGTACGCCGGCGACGAGTTGCTCGTGTCGGCTTCTTCGCTCTGGCTCTACGTGAATCGCCGGACCAAGGTGATCACGCGGGTGCCCGAGGCCATTGCCACCGGGTTTCCTACGGGGCACGGCGCCGTCTTCCGGCCGGATCTGGAAAAATCCCGGTTTGTGCCGCCGGACGCCCGCACGGCCCGCGCGTGTCCGGTGTCCGTTCGCTACTCCGATGTCGATGGCAACGGCCACGTGAACAACACGGCCTACCTCGATTTTCTTCAGACCGCACTCGTCAAAAATGGATTCCCGCCCCGGCCGTCGAACGTGGAGATCCAGTTCCTGAGGGAAATCCCGCCCGACGCCGACACCGTGGAGGTGCGCCTCGAGCGCCGCGGGCAGACCATCGCCTTCAGCCTTGGCGGTCCGGCCGCGCTGTTCGCCCAAGGGCAGGCTGGCTGATGGGTGCGTTTCTCCAGCGGCGTCGATTTGAGCTGCTCTGCGCCTGCCTCATTGTCGCAGCGGTCGCTGCCACCTTTGGCGGGATCCTCCGCCATGGCTTTCTCGAGAGTTGGGACGACGACCTGATCTACAACAACCCCCACCTTCGGGCGTTCACCTGGGAGAACCTCCGGTGGGCATTCTCCGACCTCACCGCCCACCCGCGCCACATCTACATGCCGTTGAGCTGGGTGTGGTGGACCCTGGTCAACCAAACCGCGGGGCTGACTCCGGCCGTGTATCACGGGATCAACCTCGTCGTCCACGCTGTCAACGCCGTGTTGGTCTTCTTGCTGGTGCGGAGGTTCCTGGTACGCCTGCGGCCGGAATTCGCGGTAGCGGCCGGCGCCGGCACGCGGGTCCGTCCAGCCGAGCCGGCCGCCGCTGGTTTCTGGCTGGCACTTGTCTCTGGTGCCGCCGCGCTGGGGTGGGCGCTGCATCCGCTCCGGGTCGAGCCGGTCGCCTGGGCGATCACCCAGAAATTCCTGCTGGCCACGCTGCTCGTGCTGCTGTCCCTCTTCTGCCAGCTGCGGCGGCTGGAAAATCACGGGAAAAACCGATGGCTGACGAATGGTTGGTACTGGCTTTCATGGCTGATTTTTGGCGCCTCGGTGCTCTTCTACCCCGTCGCCATCGCCTGGCCGGCGGTGATGGCTGTGGTGGAGTATGCCTGGCCGCGGAGCGCGCCACCGGCGCCTCCGCTCAAGCGGATCGGCCGCGCGCTCGGCGCCGTCGTTCCGTTTCTGGTGCTCTCGCTGGCGGTGGTCAGCGTGCCCCTGTTGCTGGCTCCACCCGCACCCATGGAGGAAGCCGTGGCGTTGCGCAGCGCGTCCAGCGCGTGGATCACCCAGCCGATGGAGGCCGCGTACGTCTGGATGTATTTCGCGTGGAAGCCGCTGGTGCCGACAGGCCTGTTCCCAATCTACACGACGTTACTGCGGATCGACCCCTGGTCGTTCACGTTCGTGGCCAGCCTCCTCGGTCTGATTGCGACCACCGCGTTGCTTGTTGGGCTGCGGCGCCGCTGGCCTTGGGCGCTCGCGCTCTGGCTATGCCACCTGGTGTTGCTGGTGCCTATGCTCGGCCTCGGGGTGTCCACCGAGAACTATCCCAGCGACCGTTATGCCTACCTGCCGGGCATCGGCTGGGCGCTGTTGACGGGTGTGCTGCTGGCGCATCTCACTGGGGACCGGCCGCGGTGGGTCCGTCTGGCCTGGTTGCTGCCCGCCGGCGGCATCCTCGCGGCGCTGGCGATGGCGAGTTCCCGTCAGGCGGTGATTTGGACCGACAATGTCGCGTTCTACGAGCGCGCCCTGCAGGCGCCGCACATCGACGATTTCCGTTTCGACCTCCACTGGCGGCTGGCCACCTACCACATGGACAAAGGCGCCTTCGGCGCCGCCCGCACGGTCCTCGACCAAGCCGTCAAGATCAGGCCGCGGGATGACGTGTCGTGGGGGCTGCTCGCGGTCGCGCACGAGGCGTTGGGGAACCTCGCCGAAGCCGAACAATGCGCGCGGCGTGCCGCCGAGATCCAACCCAAGGCGGCGGCATGGCGTCTGCTGGCGCGAATCTGCGTGCGCGCTGCAAAACCCGCCGAGGCGATCAGCGCGCTCGAACAGGCGGTTGCGCGCGAGCCCGCGAACGTTGAAACGCACCTCCTCCTCGCCATGCTGCTCGGCGACGCAGGCCGGCTGCAACAGGGTCTGGACGAACTCGATCAGGTGCTGACCCTGGACCCCGCCCACGCCAACGCGCGCAACCTTCGCGCCCAACTGTTGCAACGGATGGGCGCCCCGGGGCAGATCAAGTGACCGGACCGCCCGCGCGGCGTCAGCCCGGAAGAGCTCCTGGAAACGCGACGATTCTTCAGGTAACACGGGTCGGGAGACCCGTGCCACCTTTGGTTGCCCTTCGACTCGGCTCAGAACCTTGAACTCGTCTGCGGTGAGCTTCGAATCCGTCGAAACGGCGGCTCTGCCGCGCCAGGAAAGATCCCGGCTACGCATCGTAGCGATAGCCCACGCCGTGCACGGTGGCGATCGACCGCGCCTGCTCCGGGTCGGCCTCCACCTTCTTGCGCAGCT
>Ga0182021_10007553_pt1 | contig 12881 bp, 15 predicted proteins | sample 612E3MmetaG_FD_120493 | JGI IMG/M metagenome (GOLD analysis project Ga0182021, IMG submission 120493) | Permafrost microbial communities from Stordalen Mire, Sweden - 612E3M metaG (Illumina Assembly) | ecosystem: Environmental > Terrestrial > Soil > Wetlands > Permafrost | place: Sweden... | reverse complement strand
TCGAACTCCTGGGCGCTCCGATCCCACTGACCCTGAAGTAGCCAGAACACCCAACCCCGAAAACGATGAAACCCCTGCTCAACAGGGGTTTCACCCGTCTTCAGACACGTAACTTCGGGCTAGCGGGTGACCGGGACGGTGACTGGCCCGAAGTTCGGGATCTGCACCGAGACCGATGTGACGGTGAGCGGGAGTGCTGGGTACTCCGAGGTCATCCGCAGCGGGTCTGGACCCACATGGATTGGGTACCTCGAGCAAACGCAGTATCCAGCGTCCGCGACAGTCATCGTGTTGACGGCGTATGACATCTTGCCCACAGTGTCGACAAGGCGAACCGCGTCGGGCCAGATCCGGGGCCCGTCTGTCGTATTAAGAGAGTAGCCCTGCACTGGGATGTCCGTGGCCGAAGATAGCTGCCAGGTCAGGACGGTAGACGCATCACCGGCCTGGACCGAGATGATCTCGGCCGTGGCTGGCGCGGTCGCAGGCCTGTCGAAGCCAGTGATGGGGACCAGTCTTCCTTCGGTCTTGGCCACCGGTGCCGGCGGGGTCCAGGCCAGCACTGCTGCGGACTGGTCACTCAGCGGGCCCGACCCGGATGGGCTCGACGACGAACCCGGCGATGCCTTGGAGGCGGACTTACCACCGGCGCAACCGGACACTGAGACAGCGACGATCGTGGCCACAGCAATGAAACCTGCGACAGTTCGAGCGCTCCCTCGACCCGGGCGGTTCACTTGGCGCCTGCCTGCGGGGCAAAGACGATACTTACTCGGCGGTTCAACCCGCGACCCTCGGCCGTCGTGTTGGGAGCCACCGGGTCGTCCTCACCCTTTCCCGAGGTCAGCAGCTGGACACCGACCGGAAGTAGCGGCTTGATGGCCGCGGCCACGGCTATCGCCCGGCGTTGGGACAAGTCCATGTTGTGCGAGGTGGAACCCGTGTTGTCGGTGTAGCCAACAACTTCAAGGCTACCGGTCCCGCCCGCGGCCTTGACGTCGGCCGCGGCCTGCTGGAGCACGGCGCTCGCCTTGGGCGAGAGGGTCGCCATGTCTGTTTCGAACAGGACGTCCGAGGCGAGCGCGACACTGATCTGCTTGGGGGTCGAGCGAGTGGTCACGGTCTGCTCCAGATCGGCGACCGAGGTGGTGAGGTCGATGATCGATGTCGCCGGTTGGACCGAGGATGCCACGGCCGACTGGTCGACCCTGGGCCAGCCCATACCCACCAGAATGGGTTTGCTGGGGTCGACCGCAGGCGTCATGACCCCGGCGCCGACCTTGACGTGCCAGATGACCTGACCGGAGATGAACACATCCACAAACTGCACCGAGGCCGGTAACGGGGCGACCACCTGGTAGAGGACGCGCGCCTGACCCCCGCGGGCGTCGGTGAGGCCATGGGAGTCGCTGCAGATGCAGTCGGAACCGCCGTTGAGCATTGACGTGTCGCCCGCCGGGATCAAACTCGTGTAGACCTTCCTTCCCGCTGGGTCGACCAGCATGTTCCTGGCGAATGAGGTGAGGTCACTTGAGCGCGAATAGGCTGGCGAGAATCGGTCGAGACTCGGAAGATAGGGATGTGCGTCGCGGGCCGAGGCGGGGAAGCCAATCGAGAAGTAGATCACCGTGCCGCCGGGGATCCGGCGCACGCCATGCAAGGTGGCCACTGCGGCGGGTTGGCCGGTTTCGGAGTTGTTCTTCAGCGCCGCGTGACCCAGGATCGGCACCGACGGGTTATCCGCTCTAGGCAGCAGACTCGCCCGTGCCGGCATGGCTGTCATCGTCAAAGACATGGCAGCCGCCGCTAGGCACAGCAGGGTTACCCCCACGAACACGCCGCGGCTTCTGGTCAGATGTTGCATAGCGCGCACGGTATCCGATGACCCCTGCCTAGTCCTAAACAGGAGCCGACCATCGTCGTTCACGACTTCAACCCCGGTTTGAACATGTCCAAGATATCGGAGCTGCTCGGTGCCAGGATGTCACCGGTGGCGCCGTCAAAGACGATATCAAGGGACAACCCACCACAAGACACCGCGACCGGCCCAGGCTGGGTGGTCGGCGGAGGCTGCGTGGTCGGCGGAGGCCGCCTGATGATGGTGGCCGTCGGCGCAGGCGTCGCGGGTTTTGGCGTCAGAACTGCACAGTCACCCACGGTCGTACCGACTCGCGCCTCTGCATCGGCCTTGGCCTTTTGTCCGGACACGCTGACGGACGTGCTTTCGACAGACACCTGCACGGTGTCGGTATCTGGGTGATAGCAGTACGTGGTCACATCCGTACCAGCTCGGCCAGCGAAATCCATCGCCTGAGCACGACCCATGCCACAGGGGTCGTAAACGAAGGGGTTGGCGAATCGATCATGGATGGCCGTAAGAACCAACTGTGGGACCTCTTTGCGGATTTCTTGGGCCCCGGCCAGTGCCGCGGCGTCCGCAGCGCTTTGGACCTTGCTCTTCTGGTCGGTGGCCTGTCCCAGCTTGGTCACCAACAACGCCAACGCCACCATCATCACGATCCCGACCATGACCAAAGCCGTAGTGATCTGCCCGCTATCGTCTCGGCTAAGTCTGGTCATATCCAATTCCCTTGGCATCGTCGTAAACCGCCGTGCGCGGTGCCGCGGCGCTTTTCGCCGTGCCACCGCGTTCGGCTCCTTCACTAGGAAAGGTCAGGGGCCCACGATCTTGGTGATTGCAGCCTGGAGTTTGGTACCCACATCGACGTTCTTAATAGTCAGCGCCACGGCCCCCACGAGAATGGCGGCGATGATGATCATCCCGATGTACTCCAACGTGCCCTGACCGGACTCGCCCTTGGCGACCAGCTGCTGCAGACGGATCTGGGTCTTGACGAGTGCCTTGGTCATTTCTGTCTCCTGGTGTGAATCCTGCTTGAGCGGGACGACTTCGTGTTCCTGCCCACCGTGTCGGGGTCTTTCCCGACACCTGGAACAGTAGGTGCCAGTCCGAGGCGATCTGCGGGCCCCAGGGCCCAATCTCGACCCAACTTGGGCCCAGATATCAGGCACACCGCCTCGGGCACCGGGGCGCCAACCAAGCAGGATGCTCAGCGTTCAGCTGGCGGTGCCGTTCCCAGCCACACCGCAATGGCTTCAGCTCGACTGCCCACATCGAGTCGAGCGAAGATCTGGTTGATGTGGTTTTTGACGGTCTTCTCTGACAGAAAGAAGACCTGGGCAATCTGAGCGTTGCTCCGGCCGGAGGCGATGGACTCCATGACCTCTACCTGGCGCGCCGTCAGATGGTGACCACCCATCCTGATCCCGATACCCGTCAGCGGGCGGCGGAGCGAGGGACGGAGCGCATCGAGCGCGCTGGCGGTGAATGCACCGCTGCCTGAGGCGGCTGCCCGGATGGTCTGGGCAAGGGTGCTGGCATCGAACATGCCGTGCACGAGATATCCAGAAGCCCCCGCAGCCACAGCGCCACGAACCACCTCCGGCTCGTCACTGAATGTCAGCATGATCACGATCGCGAACACCGAAATCTCCGCAACCACCGAGACCCCGTCACGGTGTGGCATGCGGACGTCCAGCAGCACCACGTCCGGCTGCAGCTTGCGGGTCAGCTCCACCGCCTGCTCGCCATTCCTGGCCTGGCCAACGATCATCAGGTCCGCGCTTGCCTCCAAGAGCGATCGCAGGCCCATCCGGACCACGTCATTGTCATCGACGATGAGAACTTTCGTCGGGCCCTTCGAAACCGAGGCCCAACCTGTTGCCGCCATGGCCGTCATCGCTGGACCAACCCCTCATGGCGGAGCCTGAACGCCACATTGGTCCCGACACCCGGATCACTCTGCCAGCTCACCTGGCCGCCCACCGACTCAAGACGCTCACGCATTCCTCGGATGCCGAAATGACCAACGGACTCAGCACGGGCGACCCTGTCGCCGCTGGTGCCGCGGCCCGTGTCCGCAACAGCCAGCACGACCTGCTCACCCTCGGATCGAAGAGTGACCAGCGTGCGACAGGGTCCGGCATGGCGGGTGATGTTCTCCAGTGCCTCCTCCAATGCCACCAGCAGCTGGTAGCGATGGGAGTCAGAAGCAACATCGACGTCGTCAAGGCTGACCTCGGCCCGGTGCTCGCCCCCGGACTCCCACGCCATCACGACCTGGCGCACCATCTGCGGCAGCGGATCGCCCGCCGTCCTGACCCGCAGGTTGCTCATCAGCACCCTGGCGTCGGCGACCGCCACAGCGGCGGCCTGCGACACCTCCTGCGCCTTAACCTTGGCGACCTCAGGATCGCGCTCGATCCACGTCGACAACGCCGATGCACCAAGACTGACTCCCTGCAGTGACTTCGCCAAGTTGTCATGAATCTCCCTTGCGAACTGGGCGCGTTCCTCGGCTGCGGATGCCAGTCGCACAGCGTCCTTAAGAGCGGACAGGGAATGCTGCTGCTCATCCACGGCCCTGCGCACGCTCATACCGACCGCTGCCAGCGACACATAGGCGAACGGGATGACCACCGCTGCGAGGAACTGGTCGTGCTCGAGGGTTCGCTGGTCGCGGAAATGCCAGACAAGGATGTAGCCCATCACCAGGACGAAAGCGACAAGCCCGGCGCTGCGCTGGTTGAGCCACAACCCGATGAGCAACGCGGTGGTAAGGGTCGCCAGTACCAGGGGGCCGTCAGTGCCAGTCAGCAGCAGCACCAAGAACAGGACGAGGACATCGAGCATCGCCAGCAGCGGATGTGAAATGACCAACCGGGCCACTGAGGGCCTCATCAGCCCGTGAAAGCTCGTCAGGGCCAGAACGACGATGGCGACCATGAATACCGGCGTCAAGGGGCGACCGATGTTGTCCAGCAGCACCGCCAGGAGCGCCGCGAGCCGGACCAGGAAGGATACCTTGCTGATCTGGACAAGAAGTGGTGAGATCTCTGGCTGCAGAGAGGTCACTTGGCAACGCCACCGAGCATGGCGCCAAAGTCGACGCCGGAGCCGAGCAGCATGCCGGTCAGCAAGATGATCAGTGTCCCCGGAACGAGCACCAGCGAGTTGACCAGTGTGACCCGTGGTGCAACCTGCGCAGCCTTTCGCCGCCGACGCTGGGCCGACGCCTTGCGCATATCGGCCGCGATCTGGTTGAGCGTCTGAACCATGGGGGCACCGAGCTCGTCGGACTGTAGGTATGCCGTGACAAACTCGCCGAGCGACTCTGAGTCGTTGCGGTCTCTGAGCTGGATGAAGGCGCCCCGCACTGTCGCGCCGTTGGCGATCTGGTGCAGCGCCGAGGTGAACTCCTCAGCCAAAGGACCGCCGAAGCGTTCAGAGACCTGTGACAACGCCGGACGGAACGCCACTCCCGCACTGACTGTGACGGCGAGCACATCGAGGAAGTCAGGCAGGTCACGGTCAAGCTGGTCACGGCGCAGGCGAGCCGTACGGGATAGACGGGCAAGGGGCATCACCAGCACCGCCGCCATGCACAGTGCCAGACCCATGAAGCTTGTCTGGACGAGGAAGATGAGGGCGGCGGGGCTGACGATGAGGGCCCACATGATGAACTGCTGCAGGACAGTGTCGACGGTCGCACCCTGCGGGCGTCCCGCAAGGTCGATCCGCCGCTGCAACCATCGACGCCATCTGGGCGGAACTCTCTGACGCAAGGCTGGGACAAGCTTGCTTGCTAACCGGGAAAGGGGACCTTCCCCCCGCGCCCGGGTCCGCTCGCGCCCCTTGAGCAGGATCAGATCGTCCAGGTCGAGGCCCTCGGCCTGGTCGGAGCGCAGGAGCCGGTACCCGTGCAACATCGCCAAGACAACCAGCGCCGCAACCAGACCCGGGACTGCACCCACAACAAAGCTCACTGCTCGATCCTGGTCATCCGGCGGATCGCCAGGAAGCCGGCGGCGAACAGTCCACTGGAAAGGACCAGGGCGACCTGCCCCACGGTATTCCGGGTCATGAGCGCAACGGTTCCTGGATGAAGCACGTTGAGCAGGAACAACATTCCGAAGCCCAAGACGATGATGAGGTGACCCGTGGCCAGGGACTGAGACAGGGTCGTACGGATCTCACGGCGAGTCTCCTTGCGTGCGTCGAGCGTGTCGGCAATGTCTCGCAAGGAGTTGACCAGCGACCCACCGCTTCGAGAGGCCACCACCAAAGTGCTCACCAGCACTGCGACCTCGCGCGATCCCACGCGGTCGCGCAGCTCGTCCAGGGCCGAGGCCAGATCTGAGCCGAACATGACGCTGGTGGACACTCGTTTCAGTTCCGAGCGCGCCGGCTCGTCCAGCTCATCACCAGCGATCGCCAGGGACGTCGCGAGCGAGAGGCCGGCGTTGGTGGCATTGGCCAGCACCCTCGCCAGTTCGGGGAGCTGCCCAATGAACTGTTCCCGGCGACGTTCGCGTCCACGGCGCAAATACCAGCGGACCGAGAAGATGCCGATCGCCAAACCGGCCACACCAAGAACTGGCGCCAGCAGAGTCCAGAGCAGGTATGTCGACACGGCGGCGATGCTCGTGGCCGCGCCGAGAATGACGATCGGGCGACGGTCAAGACCGGCGAGCTGCAGCTCGCGCTCAAGGTTGCGTCCGATCCTCGTGGAGCGCAGGAGCCGGTCGTAGCGCTCTAACAGAGGCAGGTCGTTAGCCCCTGATCTGCTGGTCACCGCCGCAATGAGCCGCCTGCGGCTGGACAATACGGCGAGAAGGTCACCCAACCCAAGTAGCGCCAAGACCACAGCCAGCGCGGCTCCGACCAACACGAACACGATCACTGTCGCTCATCCCAGTCGGAGGGTGGCTCCTCCCGGCCGTGCCGAAGCCGGCGCAGCAGTTGCTCCGGAAGCGCAAATCGCTCAAAGCCGCCGTGGACGCCGTCGGCTCGGCGCAGATCGGGGTCCCAACGCATCAGCGTCTCCAGGGCGAACTCCTCCTTGCGCCGGCTGCTCACGTAGCTGACTTCGGTCACTCGACGGGTGCCGTCATGGGTCCGGTTGAGCTGGACGATCACGTCGATCGCCGAGTTGACCTGGTCGTGGATCGCATGGAACGGCACCTCGATGTCGCTCATCGAAGCGAGTGTCTCCAGCCGGGACAGACAGTCCTCGGGGCTGTTGGAATGGATGGTCGTCAAGGACCCCTCGTGGCCAGTGTTCATCGCCTGCAGCATGTCGAGGGCTTCGCCACCGCGGCACTCACCGACGATGATGCGATCGGGTCGCATCCGCAAGCAGTTGCGCACCAAGTCACGGATAGTGACCGCGCCACGGCCCTCGACATTGGCAGGCCTGGTCTCAAGCCGGATCGTGTGCTCCTGATCCAGGGACAGCTCAGCGGCGTCTTCGACAGTGACGATGCGCTCACTGCCCGGGATGAACGAGGACAGGACGTTGAGCAGAGTGGTCTTCCCCGAGCCGGTGCCCCCGGAGACGATGATATTGAGCCGCGCCCGCACGCAGCTGCCAAGGAAGGCGGCCGTGCGCAGATCAATACTGCGCATGCCGATGAGCTGCTGGAGGGTGTAGGCCTTCGGGAACAGTCGAATCGTGACCGTCGGACCGTTCAGCGACAGCGGTGGGAGCACGACATTGACCCGAGCCCCACGAGGCAGGCGGTGGTCGGCCGGCAGACGAGCATCAACCATCGGGCTGGACTCGTCCACGCGACGGTTCACCGTCGAGACGATGCGGTCGATGGTCTGAAGCAGTTGCTCGTCGCTGCTGAAGCAGGAGGAGATCTTCTCGAGGCGACCAAAACGCTCGACATAGATCGTGTCATGACCATTGATCATGATCTCGTTGACCGACGGGTCGGCAAGGATCGGCTCGAGTACGCCAAGCCCGACTGCCTCATCGACCACCCGGCGCACCAAGCGGTTACGCTCACTGGTGCTAAGGATGACGCCTTCGCGCGAGACAAGGTGGGCGATGACGCGCTCGAGGCGCACACGGCGCTGGCTGGCCTCAAGGCGGCCGAGCTCGTGCAGGTCAACCTCCTCCAGCAGGAGGTGACGGAACCGAGATACCAATGACTCGTCAGCGTCCGAAGCCGAGCGAACAGCCGGTTCGACCTCGCCTCCGGCGAAGGAGCTGTAGGAACTTCGGCTCATGGGATCATCGGCATGACAGCGTCGCGCGTCACCGTGAATGCGCCAAGAGGCAGCACGCGGGGAACCTCAAGCTTGACCTCGACCCTGGCCTCGTCAGGGCCATTGGCGATGTCGTAGATGCCTGCGACAGTCAGGCCGCCGGGCAGGGACGTCCGCGCGGCGGGGTCCATGGCGCCAATGCCGTGCAGTGTCACTGCTCGCGCCGCCGATCGCGCCGCCGTGTCAGCCGCAACCGTCGTCCAGATCGTCACTCCGAGCTGGAGCACCAAGGCACCCACAAGGATGAGGGCGGGCAGCAAGGCGACAGCCTCCAGTGAGGCAGACCCGCGCTCGCAGCGCGCAACCGGCATCTGGGCGGGCCGCGCAGACGACTGCCCGATCACGGCTCACGAACCACTGAGTGCGTGGTGCTGATCTTCACGGGGAGCCTGACCCAGCCCGGGACAATCATGGGGATGGCCAGCGAGACCTCGACAGTGTCGGCCAGGGGCGAGGGCGGATACTTCACACTCATTCCCGACTCCACCCAGGCCGGCAGGCTCCTGGCCGCCGCGGCGCGCACCTCATCCACGTTGGTAGTCATGGAGTACTTCCGTGCGGCCGCATCCGATGCCAGCCCGGACCAGACGAAGGTCATGCCGGTCAGGCAGAGCTGCCAGACGATCAGAGATATCAACAGGACAACGGGGAACATACCGACGTTCTCCAACGCGATACTGCCTCGGTCCGCGCCGACGAGACGAGAACGCCCACTCCTGGTGGATGTGTCACCGCTGGTCGCTGAGCCACCAGTGGTTGTCGCGCCCCCACCAGAAGATGAGCTCGCCAGCCCAGCAGAGAGTCGGGCGCTCGCCGTGACCACGCGCAGTTCTCCTCCAATCAGCCGGAGGACCTTCCACCACGCGCTCTCGCTCACCTGGCGGGGGTCGCGGGCATTGAGCGAAGGCTCTAGGTATTTGAACATCGACGGCACGAACGACTCGAGCACCGTTGCGGACGTGAGCTTTTCAACAGCGGAGTAGGGAAAGACATCTTGCTTGCTGACTTTGTTGACCAAGATGTGCAAACCTTCCTCGCCGCGCACCGCCAGAGACTGCCAGGCTGAGATCGCCCGACGCAGCGAGCGCAAGCAGAGAACGTCAGGGGTGACCACGACCACGATGTCGTCAGCGAGCTCGACCAATGCTGCCTGAGCCGGAGTCACGTGGGCGCCACCGTCGATCAGGATCAGGTCGTACTCACGGCGCAGCAAGGCCATGATCGCGCGAATCGACTCTGGCGAGACATACTCGGCGTCACGGACGTCCTGGGGTGCAAGCAGCAGATGCAGCCCCGACTCGTGCACCACGATGGCGTCACCGACCGTGCCGACGGAAAGGTCCTGGGAGACTTTCGCAACGTCGGCGATCGACGTGCGGTGACGCACATCGAGGATCGAGCTTATGTCGCCCTTCTCCAGGTCGAGGTCAACCAGGCAGACCTTCATTGTCTGGACCTGCTGGCACACGTCCATCGCAAGGTGGGTCGCCAGGGTTGTCGTACCGACACCTCCTTTGGCGCCGACGAAACCGATCACACGGGCCCGGGACACCGCAGAGCTGTCACCGCCCCCCTCCCCACCAGCCAGGAGCTTGCGCATCTGGCCGGACCACTCAACGGCGCCTGACAGACGGCTGAGCACCTCTTCGAAAACAAGGGGGTAGGAGACGACGCCGCGACCACCGGAGTCCATCAGTGATATGGCCGTCTGGGTGGTGGCTCCGCTGGTCACCAGCAGGGCCGCACTGGCCGGGCGCCGCAAGCTGAGGTCGCGAATGACCTGCAGAACAGGCTCGGGACCGAGTCCGTCGTGGACGAAGACGATGTCGGGACTTTCACGCAGAACCGCCCTGGTCAGCTCCTGGCTGGAGTCCGCGACGAAAAGCACCTCGACACCCGCAACCTCCAGCAGCGTGGAGCGCAGCTCACTGGCGACCACCTGATCCGCGATACCGAGGACGACTCTGGTCATTTGATGGCCTCCGGGATGGCCTTGCCGCCGAGGTTACCTGCGTCGAAAGTGTTCGTCTCTCCTGCTCGGTTAGTGCCCACGTCCAGCGGCAGTGCCACCAGCCGCACCTCTTGGGCGAACGCCGCGGCGTAGGTCACCGAAAGGGCACCCTGGGGCTCCAGGGCCAGAGTCACCGGGACGACCGACTGCTGGGAGACACCGCTCTGGCCTTGGTTTGTCACCGTCTGCTGACCTGCGATCGAGACCACGCGGATGTCACGGGCCAGGACCCTGACCCCCTTGGCCAGGCCGGGCACGTTTGCGAACACGGCGTAGATGTCGACCCTGTCGCCAGGGCGCACACGACCGGCAACACCGGTCACCGAGTTGACGTTGATGGCGATCTCACGCTCGGTCGGGCTCAGGTCCGAGGGCGGGATCAGCATGTCGGACGACAGAATCGTGCCAGCCGTGAGGGGGAAGCTGACTCGTCGCCCCTGGAGGTCCTTCAACGACAGGATGGAGGTGTTGGATACCCATCGCTGCGGGATCTGGGCCGGCTCAAGGTTGCTCGCCGACAGGTCGGTGTAAGCCTGGATCGGCTGCGTCGCACGGTAGATGGTCACCATTGAGCCCACCTCGCTGTTGACCGAGGCGGTGTAGGACGTCACTGCCAGGAACGTGCCCACCGACACCAACATGGCAACAAGAATGAAGGTCAGGCCTCTGCGTTGGCGGGGATTCACGCGACTCCTTGGTAACGAACGACAGCCACCCGACAAAACGGGCAGAACTCTCCCCAGACGGGGCTTTGGCATACCTCACACCAACCAGAGGGCCGGCCAGTCTTGACCGCGAAGGCGCTCGGCATCCAGATCAGCTCGACCGCTTGAGACGTGCCGTACTGGGACTTGCCATCCTCAACCGCCGGAAGGACCACCAGCTGGGATACCCCTGCCTGGCGCTGCAAGGCGTCGCGGTCGCTCTGAGGCAGTTGCCCGCCCATGATCAGGGTGGCACCGGACAGCTCGGACGTGCCTTCAGCCGAGGACAATCGGGCGACCCGCGCCTGGGGCGTCAGCATCGCCAGGTAGGCCACCTGCGCCGGCATCATCGAACGCAGATGCTGGATGAAGCTGGGTCGGGGTTCAGCCAGTCCTGTGACACTTGGCAGCCATGCTGCCGACCAAGCGACCGGCACGAGCTGCTGCATCTGAGCAACTGCCTCGTGAGCGCACTGGGCTGACTCGTGAACCTGCGCTGACAGAACAGCCAGACCCAACGTGGTGGTGCGCCAGGTTGACGTGCTCACCTGCAGTTGCGGCAGACGACCGGTCAGCAAGTTAGCTGCGACCGCCATCGCTGGCGCATGTGTCTGTCGGCCGACAAAGACGAGCTGCTCGAGGCCATCATGGGCAAGAGCCCAGGTGGTCAGCGCCAGTGGCTCATCCACCGCGACGATCACCACCCGGTCATCGCTCTTCAGCCATTGACGCACCTGACCGTCACGCTCAGAGTCGACCTGGGCGGAGGCGACGGCAAAACACCACTTCTGCTCCACTGGGCAAGCCTCTCCTTTGCGATTCACCGGGGGATGACACCACAGCCGCAAGTGATCAATTGCGCGAACTTGCTCAATTGCCCAACGGGCACGGAGCGTACCAACACTCAGCAGGCGTGGAATAATCGCGACGCGTCATGAGACGCGGCCTGGAGGGCAAGTGGCAAAGCGCGACGTCAGATCGCTGTTCATAGATGGTGAAATCGTTGGTCAAGTCCAGATGGCGACGTCATACCCGGCACGTCTTCGCGGTCTGCTCGGAACCAGCCCTGGCTGCATGCCACTTCTCCTGTCGCCTGCGAACTCGGTACATGGAGCGGGCATGACGTACACGCTGGACGTTGCCTCGCTGGATACTGAAGGTGTTGTCGTGCACGTCTCACGACTGCATCCGTTCGGGCTCACACGACCACGACACGGAGTGACCAGAGTGCTGGAGGCTACTGCCGGTGACTTCACAGCCCTCGGTATCACCGAGGGCGTGATCGTCGCCTGGTCCAACGAAACGTCATGATCAGCATCACGCGCAACGTCGGCCTGACGAAGTCAGGAACCAGAAATGTGACGAACGCGCAACGCAAACGTTCGGTGAGCTTTCTGGTCAGCACTGCTCTGCTGACCGTGGGGACCATCGCTCTGGCGGTCGGTGCCATCGCGTGGCGGATTCCGGCGCCCGAGCCGGTCAAGGTCATCGCCGCTGTCGGCGCGGTCCTGCCGGCCACCAGCGCCTTCGACGCAGGAGTCACCCTGTTCGCCAACGTGCCGGACCACCGCAACCCGCCTGTGCCACGAGCTTTTGGCTGCAGGGTCTTCATAGCGGGCGGCGCGCCAGTCGAGATTCTGACAGAACCCATCCCCGACCTGGTTGGCAGCAGGGTTGTTGACGGTGCAGCGCTGACGGGAGTGATCGACCTCAGTCATCCTGCCCAGGGCGCAAAGATGGTGTGCGACGGACCGGCAGCCATGGCGAGTCCGTCACTGTGGGTGCTGCCATCAAAGGTCGGTCCATCCGACCAGCCGCTGGCCATCATTGTGGCGGCGCTGTTCCTGCTGGGCCTCGGCGCCCTGGTGCACCCCAGAACTCGGTCGATCTAACTGGGCGTTGTTCTATTTGGTGGTGACTGCCGTCGCCGGCTTGGTCGGCACCGTGTGCGCCATGTCGTACTCCAGTGACCTGACCGACGAGCAGTGGGCGCTGCTGGAGCCGGTGTTCAATGCGCCTGGCAAGCGCG
>Ga0182021_10007552_pt1 | contig 12881 bp, 13 predicted proteins | sample 612E3MmetaG_FD_120493 | JGI IMG/M metagenome (GOLD analysis project Ga0182021, IMG submission 120493) | Permafrost microbial communities from Stordalen Mire, Sweden - 612E3M metaG (Illumina Assembly) | ecosystem: Environmental > Terrestrial > Soil > Wetlands > Permafrost | place: Sweden... | reverse complement strand
GCACTTGCACGGACAAGAACGGCAAGAAGCTGAGCCAAGGTGGTTTCGCAAGCGCCGCCGTGCTGCCGAACTGGACCGCAGGCCAATCCGTCGGATCCGGCAGCTACTACGCGAATATCCCAGCCGGCATGGTCGGCGCGGTCTATTCCGACGACCCCAATAACGGCAATCAGTTCTACCTCATGATGAAGTACTGGAGCACCTCGACAAGCAACAACTTCGGCAGCACCAGCTACCTGTCGAGTTCCACCGCCCCCGGCTGCGCGTTCGACAGCTCGCATACCGTCAATCCGCCGCCGAGCGACCTGGCCTGGTTTCCGGCCACCGACGTCTGGGGCAACCAGTTGAACCCATCTTACGGTTATCTCCCCGTCACCCTTTCGAACGGGAGGCTCGTCGCTAACAGTTGGACCACGTACCACAACGCCGCTTTGAACGCCACCGACTACGCCGCCTACCAGGCTCGCACCAACGCGACAAACCCGGCCTATTTCTTCGTGATCGGCCTGGGCGGCACCTCCACGAATCCGCCCGACTACGTCCTGATGCAGCGCATCGCCAACGACCCCAACGGCGACAACTACAACTCGCCTGCCCTATACTCGGCGTGTTCGTCGGAGGCCAACTGCGCAACGAATACCAGCCAGCCTCAGGGCACCTTCATTTTCTCCACCAGCCCCGCCTCACTCTCCCAGGCCTTCCTGTCGATCTCTTCGGAGGTGCTTCGCTTGAGCAAGTAGGATGTCCGGTCCGCGGCGGGTGCGCGCCCCCCCCCGGCGCACATCGTCCACACTCCCGGGGATCTCAAGCCCTCGCCCGGCTGCCCTGCCAAACACGTCCACTCGCGACGGAATCCGGCCTGAAGCCGGATGGTGCGGAGCGAGCTCGTAGCCGCCGCCGGTTCGCTTCCGGCGGCCCAGCCGCCCGAGGCCAGCCGCTCACGCGTGCGCCGCGAGGCTAGGCCCCGAACGCCCGGCGGGACTCGAGGACGCTCTCAACGGCCGCCAGCAGCTCCTGCGGCAAGAAGGGCTTGGCGAGGAAGCGGACGCCGCCGGAGAACTGGCGCTCCTGCGGGGCACCTGAGGTCAACACTGCGGCGGTCGAAGGCGAAAGGCGCCTGATCTCGTCCACGAGCCCCGCCCCCCGAAGTTCGGGCATGCTGACATCCGACACGACGGCGCTAATGTGCGCTCCGGTTTTGACGATCTCGATCGCCTGCGACGGTCCCGGAGCGGTCAGCACGTCATAGCCGGCCCTCTTGAGCACGCCAGCGATGAAATGCAATACCGAGGGCTCGTCATCGACCACCAGGATGCGTGTCGTTTCCATGATCTTCTCCGGGCGCCCGAAGTCGTGGCCGGGACGCGCTACGAACCTCAACTGGTCTCATGCTTCGAGTGCCCAGGCCCGCCTGGCCATCCCTCGCGCGGGCCCGGCGGACCCATCCGGCAGTCCGCGCTACAACTCGCCCTCCCGGCGTTCGGGCAGTGACTGCGCCCGCGCTCCGGCTGACTGCCGCAAGGCCCTTTCCACGGCCGCCAGCAAGTCCTGTATCGAAAAGGGCTTTCCGAGGAAGGGCACGCCTTTGGGAAGGTCGCCGGCGGGCACGCAGCCTGAGATGAACATCACAGCGGTTGAAGGAGCCAGGACCTTGATTTCGTTCGCGAGCCGCGGCCCGCACATTTCGGGCATGACCACGTCGGTCACCACCAGGTCCAGCGGTGTTGGCGCCTTGACGATTTCGAGCGCCTGGGGCGGGCCCTGAGCGGCCAGGACCTCGTAACCGGCGCGCGCAAGCACACCGGAGACGAGTTGCAGCACTACAGGTTCGTCGTCCACGACCAGAATCCTTGCCGTTGCCAACTTGCCGCCCCTCGGGATGCCAACGAGCTCGGCGGACGCACTGCGTAACACCCCTTTGTCTGTTGGATTCAGCGGCCCTGGCCTCGCACTATGAATATTTGCGGCGCGGGGAGCGGGCGGCGCGGAGCGGGGAGCGGACGGTCCGGGGCGCGGGCGGTGCGGGGCGGCGCGGGCGGCGGGCGGCGCGGGGCGGCCCCTCTGGCGCGGGCGGCGCGGGGAGCGGGCGGCGTGGCGCGGACGGCGCGGGGCGCGGACGGTCCAGAGCCGGACGGTCCGGGGCGATTTGGCCGAATGGCGACTGCCCGGCAAGGGGACCGCCGCAGGCGCCAGCCGGGGCCTCAGGCGGCCGGGAATCCTCCTGGGAAGCGGCTTGTGGGACTGAGGAAGCGGCTTGTGGAGCAGCCTGCTTAGGCTACGATGATCCGTAGTGGCGTTGCCCGATACCATCTCCGTCAAGATCAGCTCGGAAGCGGCGGAGTACATCTCTCTGACCCCGGTGGTGGTGAGGGAGATGGCGGTTCGCGAGCTGATTGAAACGATGCTGGGCGTCACCGGCAAGGACGCGGCGCGAATCCGCGAGCTGCTGTTGCGCGGCAGCTTCGTCTCCGGGGCGTCGCGGCTTCGCTGGCAGGGCTGGTCCGCCGATCCCGAGGCGGTCGCTTCCGTGCTGGCGACCTTCCCCGATCCCGACCCCCAGCGTCCGTTTGCGCCGCAGTCCTGCGTTCGCGCGGTGCTGAAGCAACCGTCGGCGCGCGTCGAGATCGAACGCGAGGCAGGTCGCGAACGCCGCCCATTCCGCGGCCGCAGCTTCTGGGACGCGCTCATGGAGCTGGCGGCAACGGGCCAGCCGGCCTACACGGGCTACTCCTACAGACACCGCGCCGACCGTTACTCGGTGGCGCTCTCTCCCGGCGCCGCCGAACGGCTGCGAGAGTCGACCGGCGCGATCCGCTACTCGGCGCTCGAGGCGCAGGTGCGGCGCGCGCGAATCGAATCGGTGGAGTTCTATGTCGAGCGATGAGACCCGCGGCAGCCGTAGGGTCTGGGCGCGGGCCCTTTCGGACACGGCGATCGTGGCCCTGGCTGCAGCGGCGCTGATCCTCCCGTTGTTCAAGCTGCGGTACCTCAACAACTGGTCCTCGATCGAAAGCACCTTCATCGCCGACGGCCGTTTCCTGGCCGAACACTGGGGGCATCCGCTGTGGCAGCCGCTGTGGTATGGCGGCACGCGCTTCGACTACGTCTACCCGCCGGCGGTGCGCTACGGCGTCGCGGGAATCGTCAGGACGTTTCACCTCGAGCCCGCGCGCGCATACCACATCTTCATCGCGGCGTTCTATGCCGTCGGAATCGCGGGAGTGTACCTGCTGGCGTTCGCGGGCAGCGGTTCGCGGCGCGCGGCTTCGGTGGGAGCGGCGGCGGCGGCCCTGATCTCGCCCTGTTTCCTCGTGCCGGCCTATGCGTACGACTCCGAGTACCTGGTGCCCCAGCGCCTCCACGTGCTGCTGCGCTACGGCGAAGGTCCGCACATGAGCGCGCTGGCGCTACTGCCGTTCGCGCTCGCGGCGGCCTGGATGGCGTTGCGCGGGCGGCGTCCCTGGGCGCTGGGACTCTCCGCCGCGCTGGCCGCAGCCGTCGCCCTGACGAACTTCTATGGCGCCACGGCGCTGGCCGTCCTGTTCCCGATCATGGTGTGGAGCGTGTGGGTGACCGGCCGGGAGGGAAGGGTCTGGCTGCGCGCGGCCGCGATCGCCGCGCTGGCGTACGGCTTGTCGGCCTTCTGGCTCGTGCCGTCGTATCTGCGCATCACGCTAGCGAACCTGGGGCTGGTGGCCCAGCCGGGAAATGCGTGGTCGAAGTGGGTGACGCTGGTTGCGGCGGCGCTCTTCGCGGGCCTAAGCTGGCGCTGGGCGGGCGGCAGAAAGGAACGCGCGTGGGGAGTTTTCGTCTGCGGCGGCGCGGCGTTCTTTTCGCTGACGGTGTTGGGCGAACGTTGCTTCGGGCTGCACGTGGGTGGCGATACGCACCGGTTGTTGCCCGAGCTCGATTTGGCGCTGATCCTGCTGGGAGTCGAAGGTCTGCGCCTGCTCTGGCACGCGCGATGGGAGCGTTTCGGCCGGGCGCCGCGGGCTCTGGCCGTCATCCTCCTGCTGGCGTCTTTCGCCCCGGCACGTCACTATCTGCGCCGCGCCTGGGAATTCTACCCGGCTGATCGGGATTACATGAACCGCGTCGAGTATCGGATCCCGGAGCGGGTAGCCCGCGAGCTGGGGGGCGGGCGCGTCTTCGTGAGCGGCTCGATCCGGTTCTGGTACGACACCTGGAGCGACCTCCCGCAGTCCGGCGGCGGCTCCGAGCAAGGGCTGCTCAACCCCAACGTCATGCCGGCGTTGTGGGAGATCCTTAAGGGCCAGCGGCCCGAGCCCGGCGTCCTGTGGCTGACGGCCCTGGGCGCGGACGCCGTGGTGGTTGCGGATCGGACGTCGCAGGAAGCCTATCACGATTTCGCGTACCCGCGGAAGTTCGACGGCGCGCTGCCAGTTCTCTTCGACGACGGCAATGGGAACGTCGCCTACCGCGTTCCGCGGCGTTACCCGGCGCCGGCGCGGGTGGTGGACCGCGCACGAGCGGAGGCGCTCGGGCAGAGTCTGCCGCCGTATGTGGACCTCATCGAGAACGGGCCGCCATCACCGGTCGAGATGGTCTGGGAGGGCACGGACGCGATCCGCCTGAAAGCTGCGCTGGCTGGGGACCAGTGCCTGTTGGTGGAGGTGACGTACGATCCGGCATGGCGCGCGTATGCAGGCGGGAAGGCTTTGCCGATTCGCAGAGACGCACTGGGACAGATGCTGGTCTATCCGCCGCCGGGACGCCGGGACGTCGAACTCCGCTTCGAGTTGCCGCTCGAGAATAAGATCGGGCGCGTGCTGAGTCTCGGCTCGCTTCTCGCGCTGGCCGCGATGGTTGCCGGATGGCGCCGGTTTCGCGAGCGCAAGTTGCGCGCAGGGCCGGTAACGCGCCGCCTGCTGGACCCCGGCCAGCCATCGTCGGGTATCTGACCGGCGAACTGGGCTTGGAAGTTCCTCGCCAGGGCAAGGATCACATCACCGTCCAGCCTGGGGACCCGTCTGGCCGCTACGCCGCCGTCACAACGATCCTGGCCCCGCGGCGGGAATCCGGCTTGGTGCGGATCACGATTTCCACGTCCTGATCGAGGGCGGTGAGGAAATGCATCAGTCGCTCGACGGAAAAGCCCTCCAACCGGTAATTCGACAGAGCCGAGATCTTGGGTTGGTTGATGCCCAGCAGCCGCGCGGCCCTGGTCTGCGCGAGGCGGCGCCGTTCGAGAATCTGGTTGATCGCGAACGCCAGGCGGACCTTGGTTTGCCGCTCGCCGGCATCGGCGAAGCCGAGGTCGGCAAAGACGTTGCCGGAACTCGGGGTCACCGCCCCCTTCGCTTCACCCTTTTGCTTTGCCATGTCGTGCCTCATAATCCCGCTGCGCCAGCCTGAGCCGCTCGGCGACCAGCTCGACATCCGGTCTGCTGGTCCTGATCCCTCGCGGTGACTTTTTCTGAAAGGCGTGCAACGCATACACCGCGCCCTCGAAACGCACCGTGTACACGGCGCGGTAGGTGGAGCGGTCGTGGTCCTCAACAACCTCCAGGACGCCAGTCCCCTGGCCCTTCCAGGGCTTCGCCGAAGGGTGCTTGCCGCCGAACTGGGCCACGCTAAGCGCAGTCCCGATGTGATCTTTGACCGGTTCGGGGAACGCCACCAGGTCCCTCTTCGAAAAGCCCACCCAATACAGCGGCTTCTCACCCGCAATCGGCTTGCGAGCCATCTATCCCAGTTCTAGGATAACACGCCTCTGACAGATTTGGCCTCGAAAAACCCTCTCTATAAGTGAGGGCCTCTCAACCGCAGGAGGTCTCGCTACGGGGCTTCTATGCCGGCCGAAACTGTCTCCAAGACTCCGGCGACCGCCGGTGAGCTTCCGATCCGCGTGCCGGAGGCCGCGGCGTTCCTTGGCGTCAGCCCGCAAACCAGGACGGCCAGTCCGGGGGAGTTCTTGGGCATTCCCATGGCTGCACCTGAGCGCGCAAGTGCGCGCAGGGACGGCCTTCGCTACCATGTATCCAGTGATCCTGATCGAGCTGGTGTACGAACAGGAGTGCCCGAGGGTGGCGGCGGTGCGCGCGAATCTGGCCTGGGCGCTGAACGCGGCGCACGTCTCGCAGCGGTGGACCGAGTGGATGCTCCCGGCCGAGGGCGTTCCAGCGCGCGTCCAAGGCCTGCCCTCTCCCACCATCCTCATCAACTGCCGGCCCGTTGGCGCTTCGAACCCGCTGGACGCTTCGACGACGTACGCCTTGCTGCCCTCGGTCGAAATCATTGCGCGGGCGCTCGAGGCCGCGGCGGCAGCGGCCCCGGATATTCCGCCCCACCGGGCGCGTAAGCCCAGGAAACGCCGGCGGTGATCGCGGTGCCGGTTGCAGTCCGGCTGGGCCGCCCCGTGTCTGTACAATGGATTGCGGGCTTGCGCGCGCCCCACGCGCGTGAGATGGGCGCCCCGCCGGGCTGGGACGAGGCCCGCACGGGGCGGGAGATCGAGCTTCTGTTATGCCGGACGGCGCCGCCAGGACGGGATTGAAGCACAGAGGGCGCTCTTTGTGGGCCGTCACCTGGCTCCTGTCGCGGCGCGCCTTCGTGTCGGCGTATAACGACAACGTTTTCGGCAACGCCAAGGGCGCCGCCTACTCCGCGCTGCTGGCCTTCTTCCCTTTGCTCGCCACCGTGGCGACGATTCTGATCCGATTAGAGGCGCAGTTCATCTCCGACGCCATCTACAACTTCCTTTCCGAGATTCTCCCGCCGGGCACCGAGGACCTGGTTTTCTACTACTTTGCGGTGCGGGGCAAACAGCCGGTCTTCGTTCCCATCACCGGCATGCTGGTCTCGGTCTGGGCCGGTTCGGGATTGATGGTGAGCCTGATGCAGGGATTCCATATTGCCTACCGCGTGCCGGAAGGCCGCCCCTGGGTGCGCGAGCGGCTCATCGCGGTCCTGCTGGTTTTTTCGGCGGCGATTCCGGTGCTGTTCGCCTCGGCTCTGATCTTCTTCGGCATCCGCGCCGAGGACTGGATTGTGAGTTCGCTGGGCCTGGCAGCCCAGGGAGAGGTGGTGCATGGCTGGGTGGCGGTGGTGGGGAAGATCTTGCGCTACGCGATCTCGCTGGGTGGCATCGTTCTGGGCGCCATGATTCTCTATTACCTCGGGCCGAACCGGCCGCAGAAGTGGCGCCGGGTGTGGCCCGGCGCGGTCCTGACGACCATTCTGTGGCTGGCGGCCACGTTGATCTTCGCCTGGTATGCCCGCCACATCGCGAACTACAACGTGATGTACGGCAGCATCGCGACGGTGGTGCTGCTGCTGGCGTGGATGTACGTGCTGTCGATCATTGCGTTTTTGGGGTGCGAGTTCAACGCGGAGTTGGAGAAGGCGGAAGGGGCGGGGGAGCTATGGTAACGACGATGCTCTGCGGGACGTGCCTGCTTGCCGGTCTGCCGGCGGCGAGGACCGGAATCGTCAGGGACCGGAAGACGGAGGCACGCGGCCAATGAGGCAGATGTTCGCCGTTAACAAACTGGTCATCGTGTTTTGGATCCTGGGATCCGCATCGGTGGCAAGCCACATAGGATTCTCGGCTTTCTCGTGTGGCGTGCTGGTCGGCTACTCGCTTCCATTCGCGGTCCTGGCGATACTCCGAATCCCTCCGGGCCGGTCGCCCGAGAGATACATCGTTTTGACTGCATTCGTGCTCGTGCTTGGGTTCAACCTCTACATCGAGGCACGTCGCTTTTTGCCGGGCTATCAACCGAAGGCGCTCGAAGCTGTGGGGCACGTGTTCCTGCCATTCTTTGAACTCGGACTGATCGGGGTGTTCGTCCTTGTTGGGTCCGTCACCGCTCTATGGTCCCGCAAAGGCCCGCAGGCGTGAAGTTGCCTCGCGGGGCGGATTCGTGTTTGCGGCAGGCGGAACCGCCTGCCCCACGGTGCGTCAGCCGCAGACTGGCGGTTGATGCAGGCCATGGCCTTGCGCCGGCAGGCGGAACCGCCTGCCCCACCGTGCGTTTGATGCAGGGCGGTGCCTTGCGCCCGCGGGTAAGATAGATACGTGCTGGACCGCGTCGCCGCCACCATCGCCCGGTACGGGATGTTCGCGCCGGGGCAGCGGGTTGGCGTGGCGGTGTCGGGCGGGGCGGATTCGGTCTGCCTGCTGGTAGTCCTGAGGGAACTGGCGCCGCGCCTCGGAATCGCCCTCAGCGTTCTTCACCTGAATCATCGGATGCGGGGTGGGGAATCCGATGCCGATGAGGATTACGTGAGGGACATCGCCGCACGTTTCGGTCTGGAGCTGCGCTCGGCGCGTGCGGACGTGCCGCAAATCGCCGCCCAGACCGGCGACAACCTGGAACAGGCGGCGCGCCAGGTGCGGCGGGAGTTCTTCCTGGGCTTCCTCGGCCGCGGGGTTCTGGACCGCGTCGCGCTCGGGCACACCCGCTCCGACCAGGCCGAAACGGTGCTGTTCCGGTTCCTGCGCGGCGCCGGGACGGCGGGTCTGGCCGGCATGCGGCCCCTGACTCGGGAGGGCCTGGCGCGCCCGCTGATCGAAATCGAGCGGCCGGGAGTGGAGCGGTTTCTGGAAGAACGCGGCATGGCATGGCGCGAGGACGCCAGCAACTCGGACCGCCGCTTCGCCCGCAATCGCATCCGGCACGATCTGCTGCCACAGCTCGCGCGGGAGAATCCGGCGCTCGCCGCGACGCTGGCCCGCCTGGCGACAGTGGCGGGCGACGAAGAACTGTACTGGGACGCCGAGATCGACCGGGTGGCCGCGGGCCGGCTCATCCTGAGGCCGCCCGCGGTTCTGTTTAGGAGGGACTGGCTGCGCAGTCTCCCACCGGCGGTGGCGCGGCGCGTAATCCGCCGGGCGATTCGGGCCGCCAAAGGCGACCTGCGGTCGATCGGCATGGATCATGTTGAACGGATTCTTGAGCTTACGGGAACTTTGGCGGGCAGCGGAAGGCTCCAAACGCCAGGCCTGGACGTAGTCCGGTCTTTCGATTGGGTTCGTTTGGCTCCGCCGGGGCGTGAAGGGCTGAAGGACCGCGACTACGAACTGCCCGCTGAGGCTCCGGGCCGCGTCGATTTGCCCAAGTCCCGTGGTTCCCTGGTTCTGGAACTCGTAGAACTCGAACCGGGGCGGCAATCGGCTACGCCTGGAGCCGCTTCCGCATATAATAAAGAAGGAACCGAAGTGGACTGGGGTCGGATCTCCGGTCGGTTGCGCGTGAGGAACTGGAGGCCGGGTGACAGATATCGACCAGTCGGGCACGCCTACGAGACCAAGATCGGATCTCTGTTCCAAGACGGCCGCATCCCGTTGTGGGAGCGGCGCGGATGGCCGGTTATTACCTGTGGTGACTCAATAATCTGGGCCGCGAGATTCGGGCCGGCGGCGGAGTGCGCCGTTTCTGCCGGGACTCGGACGGTCCTGAGGGTGCATGAAGTTGGCGACAGCAGCGATTTTTGAGACCGCTTCGCGGGCCTTGAGCGTCTCATTGGTAGGGGACGCCACTTGCGCCGAACGCCGTCGCCCGGCGTGGACGTCCGCTCCTCCGCAAGGCGGGAGACTTGTATGAATTCCAACCTGAAGACTGCGATTTTTTGGGTGGTCCTGATCCTGCTGGTGGTCGTGTTCGTGACCGTAGTGCGCACCGGGCAGCGGGGCACCGACCGGAACCCGACCTTCACCCAGTTCATTCACGACGTGACCGACCACAAGGTGAAGGACGTCACCATCAGCGGCATGGACGTGCACGGCACGTACAACGACAACGCCCCCTTCCACACGCTGATTCCGGCCAACTACCCGGAGATCTACAAGACCCTCGAGGACAGCGGCGTCCCAACGATCATTAAAGAACCGAACGCCAGCAACTGGGTGTCGCTGCTGATCAACGCGGTGCCGTTTATCCTGTTGCTCGGGTTCTGGATCTTCATGATGAGGCAGATGCAGAGCGGCGGCAACAAGGCCCTGAGTTTCGGGAAGAGCCGCGCGCGCCTGCACTCGTCCCAGCAGAAGAAGGTGACCTTCAAGGACGTTGCGGGTGTCGAAGAGGCCAAGGAAGAGCTGCAGGAAATCATCGAGTTTCTGCGGGAGCCGCAGAGGTTCCAGAAGCTGGGCGGGCGGATTCCGAAGGGCGTGCTGCTGATCGGGCCTCCGGGAACGGGCAAGACGCTTCTGGCGCGGGCGATCGCCGGCGAGGCCAACGTTCCGTTTTTCTCTATCTCCGGATCGGACTTTGTCGAGATGTTCGTTGGGGTCGGCGCCAGCCGCGTGCGCGACCTGTTCGAGCAGGGCAAAAAGAACGCTCCCTGCATCGTCTTCATCGACGAAATCGACGCCGTGGGCCGGCACCGCGGCGCGGGTCTCGGCGGCGGCCACGACGAGCGGGAACAGACACTGAACCAGTTGCTGGTCGAGATGGACGGTTTTGAATCGAACGAAGGCGTGATCCTGGTGGCGGCGACCAACCGCCCGGATGTTCTCGATCCGGCGCTGCTGCGGCCCGGCCGGTTCGACCGGCGCGTGGTGGTGGGGCGCCCGGACGTGAAAGGACGGGAGGCGATTCTCCGCGTTCATACCAAGAAGGTGCCGATCGCGGACGATGTGGACCTGATGGTGATCGCGCGGGGCACGCCCGGCTTCGCCGGCGCGGACCTGGCCAACCTGGTCAACGAAGCCGCGCTCATCGGCGCGCGCCAGAACCGCAAGGTGGTCACGATGGCGGATTTCGAGATCGCCAAGGACAAGGTTCTCATGGGCGTCGAGCGCAAGTCGCTCATTATCAGCGAGGAAGAGAAACGCAACACGGCCTATCACGAGGCCGGCCATGCGCTGCTGGCGGCGGTGATGCCCAAAGCGGACCCGGTTCACAAGGTCACCATCATCCCGCGCGGCATGGCTCTTGGCGTGACCATGCAGCTCCCTTTGGACGACAAGCACTCCTACAGCAAGGAGTACCTGCAGACCGAGGTCACCATCATGATGGGCGGCCGCATCGCCGAAGAGCGTTACCTGCACCAGTTGACCACCGGCGCGGGCAACGATATCGAGCGCGCCACTGAGATCGCCCGGAAAATGGTCTGCGAGTGGGGCATGAGCGAGCTTGGGCCGCTCAGCTTCGGCAAGAAGGAAGAGCAGATCTTCCTCGGCCGCGAGATTGCGCAACATCGCGACTACAGCGAAGACACTGCGATCAAGATCGACGCCGAAGTCCAGAAGATCATACGCGGCGCGTACGAGCAGGCGCGTTTGCTGATCGAGGAGCGCTCGGAGGCGCTGGTGCGAATCGCCGAAGCGCTGCTCGAACGCGAAGTGCTCGACGGCGAGGAAGTTAACCAACTGATCGAGGGCAAGCAGCTTCCGCCGGTGCGGCCGATCCCGCCGGGCGATGGAGGCCGGACGCAGCAGGTGGTTCGGCCCGAGGGCGGCCGCAGGATCACGCCGCTGGTCGAGGGAGAGCGGCCTCAGCCGGCGTGAGCCAGCGCTTTCCGGTCTACCTGTTCGACGTCGACGGAACCCTGATCGACTCCGCGGACGACATCTGCGGGGCCATCGTCGAAGCCCTCCAACCCACGCCATTGGGGGGATTGACCAAGGCGGACCTGGTGCGGTACGTGGGAGTCCACCTGCTTCGGACGTTCCAGGAGTTGCTCCCCGGCTGGACGCGCGAACAGCACGAAGGACTGATCGGCGATTACCGCGCCTTGTATGCTGCGCGAGGGCATCGCTCGACGCGGGTCTTTCCCGGTGTGAAGGAGGCGCTCGGAGCGCTGGCGGGACGTAAAGCCACCGCGACAACGAAAGGCACCGCGACCACGCGCGCGATTCTGGAGCAGTTCGGCCTGGCGTCCTACTTCGATCACGTTCAAGGCACCGACGGTTTCGCCTATAAGCCCGCGCCCGATGTGATTTTGGCGTCACTTGGCGCGCTCGGCGCGCGGCCGGAGGAATGCCTGCTGGTGGGTGACTCCCCCGCCGATATGGAAGCCGGACGCCGGGCCGGGGTCTCCATCTGCGCGGTGCGTTACGGGTACGGCGACCAGCGGCAGATGGCGCTCTTCGAGCCGGATCTGTGGGTCGGGGATCTGCGGGAGCTGCTGTAAAAATCCACGGGGCGAATGGAGCTGAAGGCTGCCATCCGCCCCGTTATGCGAGGAAACTGTGCGCCTACCTGCTGCCCCAACCCGCTCCGGATGAACCACTTCCCGTCCGGGGATTGAAGCAACCGCGCTATACATATCTAAGGCCTTGTGGCCTCAGGAATCAATACTGACAAGGGATACTACTTCCCCATGGCTGCGGGTTAGCCAAAGGTTAATACCGATGGTCCGATGACTGGCCCTGCCACCGGCTGCTGTCTGAGACGCTTCTCGCCAACCTCCGAGTGGGAGTGGGCGACCGTCCGATGACTGGCCGTGCCGCCGGCTGCTGTCTGGCTCACGTCCAGATGAAACTAGCTTGCAACAAGTGGGTTTCAGGCTTAGAATCGAACCAGATAGTCGCTGGGAACGGCCGGATGGGCCGTTCCGATCATTCCACTAAGGAGGACTGGCTGATGGCAAACCTCGGAAAACACAAGAGAAACCTGGTATCCGAGTTCCTGGGAGGCGACGAAGCGGCGGAACCGGCCCAGTCGCGCAGCGTCCACCTGACCGTTGTGGCGGGCAAGGCTGCCAAGGGGGCGGTGCGGCGGGTGCGGCCTCCTGTCTCGAACGGACAGGCGCAGAGGCCGGACGTTGCGCTGATCCGCGAGCCGGCTCTGCCGTCCCGGATGGATGACAAGACTTCGCAAGCCAGTTCGCCGGAGCACCTGAGGAAGCTGCAGCGGCTTCCCAAGCTGCGAGCGCCTTACCAGAATCCGGGCCGACGGGTGGGGTGAGAACCT
>Ga0182021_10007551_pt1 | contig 12882 bp, 9 predicted proteins | sample 612E3MmetaG_FD_120493 | JGI IMG/M metagenome (GOLD analysis project Ga0182021, IMG submission 120493) | Permafrost microbial communities from Stordalen Mire, Sweden - 612E3M metaG (Illumina Assembly) | ecosystem: Environmental > Terrestrial > Soil > Wetlands > Permafrost | place: Sweden... | reverse complement strand
GGCTGCCGCCGGCTTTCAGCCGGCGACTCCGGCTGCGAAGACTCGCGCACGACGCGAAAAAGCCGCCTGAAAGGCGGCTGCGGGCAGGATTGCCCGCCCCACAAAACAGGCAAAACTTCGGCCGCACTACACTAGGCACTCTCCTAGTTCCAACTGGCCCCGGCCGGAGCTTATCATCTAGAAGACAAGTCGGATAAATGCAAGACGGATTCGAGGGTATTTGTGGCCCCTCGACTTGTGGGGAAGGGCAAACCATGGATGTTTTGAAGACGATCGCGGAACTTCGCGAGGAGCGTGCGCGCCTCGACGAAGCCATCATCAGTCTCGAAAAGTTGTTGCCGACTCGAACGCCGCGCAGAGGCCGGCCGCCAGCATGGAGCACGCTGACCAGTCTCGCCGAACCTCACGGGCGGGATGGCCGGAACGGCTCAGTGAATGGGGTCGCCCTGTCCCCGCCTCAGGACTGACCGACTGTGCTTTGCCGGCGCTGTGCCGGGACCGAATCTCGACGCGCCGAAATAGCGGAACCCGGGCGGTTGAATCAATCTTACCTACCTAGGCATTCTCCTAGTTCCATTCGCTCCGCCCGAATCCTACGATCAAAAGGAAGCACACTCAAAGAGTTCGAATCGGGGGGGGGTGGCAGCGTCTTGCGGATCGCTGGGTTACCGATCTCCAAGGCGCTGCCGGGTGAGGTTTCGCGCGGTCGCCGCGTGTGAACCCACCAGGCAGGGTGCCTGGGACTGCCGGCCCAGGCCGTCGATTAGGAGCCACGTTGGCTGCACTTCTTCCTGTTGCCCCCGCTTCGCGCGGGGCTGTTGATTCCGATTGGAGGTAACGTGGGAGAGAGCCGATCGCAAACCAAAGGATGGGGCGGCATCAAGAAGCCGCCCGGACTTGAGGCCGCATTCCATACGGTTCTTTCTGTCAGCCCCAACGATGAAGACTGCGCGTCTCTGGAGCGCATCTTCAAATCCGGCTGGACCGTGATCCCCAGCGCCACGGTTGCGTCGGCCCTTTCCGTGTTGCGGGAAATACCGATTCCAGTCGTGATTTGCGATTGCGATATCTCGTCGGGTACCTGGGCGGAGATGTTAGACCACATCTCGCTTCTTCCCGATGCCCCTCTCTTAGTCGTGACCTCCCGGCAGGCAGATGAACGATTGTGGGCGGAAGCCCTGAATCTCGGAGCATGGGACGTGCTGGCGAAGCCGTTTGACGCGGACGAAGTGATTCGAATTGTCGGTTTCGCCTGCCAACATTGGCGGAATCGTCACGACCTCTATATCAGCCGCGCCGGACAAAGGAAGTCCGCACATGGGACCGAACATCTGGCTTTGACCGGAACATAGCTTCCGCGGAGCGAACGAGATGGAAGCGATTTTCGTAACCGATGAGGAACTGAAGCGTCTCGAAACACGATTCGGACCGGTTGTGCGGCAAATGGGTCCGTGGAATTCCGATGGCGTCTTCGGCTATGCCAGCGTTCCGATCGCCGCCGTGGAGAAGGCGGCCGAGACGCTCGCGGATCCCAATCTGCTGGCGGCGCTCCCCCGTTTGCGCGCGCCGGACCGGACTAAGACGTTCACCGAGTTGTTGGACGACTTCGGCTCGGCTTTGGTCGAGAGAATCGTTGGCGCCTACAGGGAATCTTCACTATGGCCTCGCCCATCGGCGTCGACGGATTTCAGGAACCTCTGGTAGGCTTCGTCATGCACCGACAATCCGCGCTTTCGGGCCGGGTCCTCATCGTCGACGACGACGAGCGGCAGCGCAGCGCTTTGGCGGCCATGCTGTGCGAGAGCGACTTCGACACCCAGATGGCGGCCGACGGGCGGGAAGCGCTGGAACGGCTCGCGGCCTTCCACGCGGACGTCATCGTAACGGATTTGGTGATGCCGCGCATGGACGGCTTCGAACTGCTCCGGCATTTGAAGGAACGGGGCGATCCCACTCCGGCGATCGCGCTCACCGGCTTCGGAAGCATGGAGAAGGCGCTTTCCGCCGTCCACGACCTCAAGGCATTCTGGTTCCTGGAAAAGCCGGTGGAACCGCGCGCCTTCAAGGTCCTTCTGGATCGCGCCATCCGCCAAAGAAGAAGTCTCCAGAGGACCGACGAACTCAGGCGCGACCTGAGCCTTCGCGGCGTGCTCGGAGATTTGGTGGGAATTTCCCCGGCCATGCAGCAAATCTTCTCGATGATCCGGCAGGTGGCGCCCACCTCGGCGCCTGTATTGATCTGTGGAGAGAGCGGCACCGGGAAGGAATTGGTTGCGCGGGAGATCCACAGGTGCAGCCCCCGCTGCGATGGCCCGTTCGTGGCAATCAATGCAGCCGCCTTACCCGAGGCTCTGATGGAGAGCGAGTTATTCGGCCACGAGAAGGGCGCGTTTACGGGAGCCATGGAGCGCTCCGCCGGCTGCTTTGAACAGGCTCACGAAGGCACGTTGCTGCTCGACGAGATCGGCGAAATGCCGCAATCCACGCAGCCCAAGCTGCTGCGCGTGATCGAGGATTTGCGGGTGCGGCGCCTCGGCGGAAAGCACGAAATCGCGGTAGACGCCCGCATCCTTGCCGCGACCAGTCAGAAAATCGGAACGCATTTGCGCGAAGAACTTTACTACCGGTTGAGTGTATTCCAGATCGAACTTCCGCCGCTGCGTGAACATAAAGAAGATATCCCGCCGATCGCCGATGCCATGCTGCGGAATCTGAACAAGAAACATGGCACGCGGGTCACCGGGGTCGATGCCGAAGTGCTGGGTGTTCTGTATCGGTACGATTGGCCCGGCAATGTGCGGGAACTGCGCAACGTTCTGGAGCGAGCCGCCATCATGGCGGGCGAGGGCTTGATCCATCCGGCGAATCTGGCCTGCCCTGCGTTGGGTCTGGGTCCGGGCCCGTATGGCCGGCCCTCACCCGGCCATGAGGGCGCTCCCATGCTCCAGCCTGGACACTCGCTCATCGAAGTCGAGGAGAGTTACATCAAGCTCACGCTCGAGCACGTACACGGCAATCGCAAAATCGCCGCGGAAATGTTGGGGATCAGCCTGCGAACGCTGCAGAACCGGATCGCGGTACTCCGCGGAGAGGCAATGGCGGCGCCTCCCGGCCTGTCGAGGACGCGTCATCCTCGATCGTGTGGCGCACCTTGACGAAATGCCAGCCACAGGCGGCGCTGGCGATGGATTGCGGCCGGAAAGGCGCTCTCGCCGCCTACTTGGCCCGCCCCCGATACCGCTCCGCCAACATGTGTACCTTGAACAGGCTTTCATGAGTAGTGATGTATAGCGTCTTTCCGTCCTTGCCTGCGAATGCCAGGTTGGTGGCCTGGGTGCCCACGGAAATGACGCCCAGCGGCTCACCCTTCAAATTGAATACCTCCACTCCGTCATGGCTGATGGCGTATATGTTTCCCTGGCTGTCGAGCGCCATACCGTCGATTCCGGAATCGATTACCCCCTGCTCGTTCTTCCTTACTCCCTTCAGCTTGAGGAAGTTCCTACGGCTGCCCAGCGTGCCGTCCGGCTTCACATCGAAAGCCAGGACGTACTCGGAACGGCTGTCGACGACATAGAGGGTCTTCTCGTCGCGGCTGAGCAGAATCCCGTTGGGACTGGCGAGGTCGTCCGTGACCAGGAGAACCTCGCCGGACGGCTTGACGTAATAGACCGCATGAGGGCGAACCGGCCCATCTCCGGGATCGGTGAAATAGATCCCGCCGTTCTTCCCCAGGGTGAGGTCGTTGGGCGCGGAAAAGGGTTTGCCCCGATACGAATCCGCCACGAATTTGGCGTCGCCGGCAGGGTACACGATCGCGATGCCTATCTTGCCGGGACCCGCCCTGCGGCACGCGAAGATACGGCCGCGACCGTCCATCGCCAGGGCCGGGAGGCGCCACCGCTCGCCATTTCTGTCATCGACCCTGCCGGCGTCGAACAGCACGGTGATGTGATCGTCGGCGTCCACACGGTAGATCTTGTTGTCCGAGGGCTCGCTGAAATACAGGCTGCCGTCCGGCGCGGCAACCGGACCTTCCGCGCTGTTCAGGCCGCCCTTCACCAGGATGACGGGCGTGCCGCCGGCCACGATTCCAGGGATGTCCGGCGTGGTGAGAGCAGTCTGGCCGAACAGCGCCGGGGCCGCCAGGGCCGATAAGAGAACCAGGCAAGCATTCCATTTGGACATACAGCCAGTCTCCCACATGCCGCGGCGTTCCTCGCGTTCGCGCGGATTCGAGTCCAGCCGGGCCTGCCGGCGTCCGCTCTACTTGGACCCCTTGGTCAGCCAACCGTTCAGCTTCAGCCACTCCTCCAGCCGATCCAGGTAGCGATCGGCGCCGCCGCCCTTCTTGGCGAAGCCGTGCTGGCCGGTCTGGAACACGTGCAACTCGGCCGGCACCTTGGCTTTGATCCAGGCGCCGAACAGGTCCACCGACCCCTGCATGCCGACGGACTGGTCATCCGACGCCACGGCGATGAACAGGGGCGGGGCGGCCCCTTCCGGCGGTGGATTGGAGTTTGCGCCGGCGGCATAGATGGCGGCTGCGAAATCGGGCCTTCCATCGGCGGGGCCGTACACCGTCGAGAGAACCACGGCGCCGCCGGCCGAGTAGCCAATGATGCCGATGCGATTGGGGAGCACGCCAAATTCGGCCGCGCGCTGCCGCAGCAGGCGCACCGCCTGCTGGCCGTCCTTACCTCCCAACTCACGCACATTCTGGCCCGCTTGCGGACCCGTTGTGGCTGGCCCCCTCCCGGCCGCGCCAGCAGGTGGCGCATGAGGATCGACGTAAGTAGTGCGGTACTTCAACACGAACGTGTCGACGCCCATCTGGTTCAGCCGCTTGGCAACATCCACGCCCTCATAGGACATCATGAGGGTCCGGAAGCCGCCACCGGGCGCGACGATCATGGCCGTCCCCACGGCATTGGCCTTCTCGGCCGGGTAGTAGAGCAATACCGGCCGGACGATGTTCTGTGCCTGGGGCCGGTCCGGCGTGCCGGCGACCCTCTCCGCATAGTTCCAATTCTCCGAACCCGGAGCCACGCCCGGATACAACGGGATCTCGCGCGCCGGCGGCGCCAGTTGAGCCCAGGCCGTAATCGCCAATCCAACCAGAATCGGGATCGAGATCTTCTGCAGGTTCAGCGTTCCCATTCGAAACCTCTTTCTCAGACAATGATACGTTACCCCGGCAGCGATGCCCAGCCGGCTGGGTTCGGCCAGGTATCGAGGTCGGCGAGCGGGTTCATTTCGCCGCCAGAATCTCGTCGACCCGGGCGGCGATTTGGGCGGGGCTGAACGGTTTCTGGAGGAACGCCTCGTCCGGATTTAGAAGGTCCGGTTGCACGTCCCCCTTCGGCGCATAGCCGGAGATGAACAGGACGCGAAGGGACCCCCGGTGGGGCGGGCAATCCTGCCCAATGCCACATAGTTTTCGGGATATAGGGAATCCTGCGAGATCTGTGGGGCGGACCCCCTGGTCCGCACGGGTCCCCCTGGACCCGCTCTTCGCCAACGAAATCAGCTCTGTCCATGCCAAGCAAGCCGACGGGGGCGTCGGCTGCGGACCAGGGGGTCCGCCCCACAATCAACGCAGGATGTGCGCTCGCTGGGAAAAGTATGTGGCATTGGGCCATCCTGCCCGGCAGCCGCCTTTCAGGCGGCTTCTTCGCGCATCTGGAACCGCGGTCGCCGGCTGAAAGCCGGCTGCAGCCAGGATTGGCTGCCCCACGGCTACGCTTCCACCCAGTTCCGCCGGTCGATAATCGTGGGCGGTTCGTGCGAATTTCCGCGGGCCAGCCGCTTATCCTCGCGGAGACTCGTCCACCAGAGCACCGGGCCAAGAACCTGGCTCGCCACGCGGGCCACGGCTCCGAACTCCTGCTCGAGTTCTTTGCGCAGATCCCGGATCTGCGACGCCACCGAGAGGTTGGCATGCTTGAGCCGGTGCTCCATGGCCCACAGAACCGCGGCGTAAGCGTGCCGGAGCATCCTGGATTCCCGGTAGATGCGCTCGCGCACGCGCAGGTCCGGATGATTCTTGTGCCGCATCCAACCCTGAAAAGTCGTGCGGCAAATGCGAAAGAGACTGGGGCCATTGCGCTCGAAGTCCCACCGGAAAGCCGAGTCCAGGAACCGCCGGGAGTCGTCGCGCGAGATGGCCGCGTGCTGGAAGTTGAAACGGTCCTGCCCGTGGATGTCGGCCAAATCGACATTCTGAAGCAGCCTGCCCTGTTCCTCCATCTCGCTATAGAGCGGCGTGCCCGGAACCGGCGTGTAGAGCATGAATTGGTGCAGATCGGTCTCGTGCGCGATGGCCCGCTCGATCTCTTCGGAGATGTTCTCCGGGGTGTGATGCTCCAGCCCTATGATGGTGGACCCCAGCAGGACAATCCCATGCGCCCGCAATTCGCGCGTCATCTTCAAGGTGTCGACGCCGTCCAATTTTGCGTAGGCCGAGTGCTCCGATTCGAGCCCCAGCCAGATGGAGGAAACGCCCAGTTCCACCAGCTCCTCACAGGTGTATTTCCGGATGGCGTTGGCCGAGGAGAAAATGTTCAGCGCCCAGCTCTTGCCGGCCGCCTTCATACAGGAAAGCAGCTCCATCGCGCGGGGGCGCTGTAGGAGGAAGTTCTCGTCCATGATGAAGAACGAGTTGACATGGCGCGAGGCTTCCGCTTCCTGCATTACCTTGAACAGTTCCTCTCCGCTGGAGTAAAAGTTCAGGATCTTTCCCTTGCCTCCGAAGAACGCGGATGTGGTGCAGAAGTTGCAACCCATGGGACATCCCACCGAAGCGATGATGGTGGCGGAGGTGTCCGCCCGGTTGGGAATCTTCACGCCCATGACGCGGAGGTCGAAACCGGAAGAGAGGGCCGAATGGCTAATGGGGGCGTCCGGATCTTCGCCCAGGTACCGGCGCATCCAGGCGATGCCGTCTCCCTTCACGATGTGGTCGGCGTCGAGAATGTGCTCGATCCCGGGGATCGCAGCCACGTGCCCGCCCACCACAATGGTGGATTCCGGCGAGAGCTTCCGGGTCATGCGGCACATTTCGCGCGCCTTGCCGACGTTCACGATAATCGAAGAGATGCCCACCACATCATAGCGATGGGACACCAACTCGCGGGCGAATGCCTCCCGCGTGGGGAAGTCCAGGACGGCGCACGGCGCGGAGATATTCTCCTGGATCATGAGGATGCCCCAGGAGCGGTGAAAGCGGCGCAGCGAGAACGATCCCTGCGCTCGCGTCACCTGGTTGTGGTACAACTCCATCGGGTTGATGGTGCGGCTGCCAAATTCATCGTTTTGCGCATATGGGCCAAACACGGACGAGAGCAGCACGCGCGCGTGGACGCCCTTAGGATGAGTCTTGTTCATTTGTCGGGAAGGCAGATCTCGGGAGGGTGATACGATCCGTGGAACAGCCCTTATAAAGGTTAACAGGTTTCGCGAACTCACGCGGTGCCGCTATTGGAGTATACTTTCTCGGACAACCTGTTTGGGAGGCGAATGAAAATGCGATCCTTCTACGGCTTGATAGCGATCCTCTCGCTCGCTGCGCTGTCAGCGTGCTCTCGAAACACCGCGGCCATTCCCCACCTGCGGAAGCAGGGCACCGCCACGCAACTGATGGTCGACGGCAAACCCTTTCTGATGCTGGCGGGGGAACTGCGCAATTCCAATTCCTCCACGCCCGACTACCTGAAGCCCATCTGGCCGCGGATGGTGGCCCTGCATGTCAACACCGTCCTGAGCGCCGTCCATTGGGAGCTGGTCGAACCCCAGGAGGGCAAATTCGACTTCTCGCTCGTGGATAGCCAGATTCGCGACGCCCAAACCTACAATCTGCGGCTCGTCTTTCTATGGTTCGGAACCTGGAAGAACGGCGTATCCAGCTACATTCCGGCCTGGGTGAAGACCAACCAGGAGCGGTTTCCACGGGTCCCGGACAAGGAGGGCAAAGGCACCGAGATCCTCTCCACGCTGAGCGCCGCCGGCCGCGATGCCGACGCGCGCGCTTTCGCCGCCCTCATGCGCCACATCAAGGAAGTGGACACCAATCACCGGGTAGTCATGATGCAGGTGGAGAACGAAGTAGGCCTCGGATTCGACACGCGGGACCGGAGCGACGCGGCCAACAAGGCTTTCGCGGCGCCCGTCCCCAAAGAGCTGCTGGATTATATCGCCAGCCATAAGGACACGCTGCATCCGCTGCTCCGCAAGGCCTGGGAAGCGGCCGGCTCCAAGACATCCGGGACGTGGGAAGAGGTTTTCGGCAAGAACGAGTACACCGATGAGATCTTCATGGCTTGGAACTACGCCAGCTACGTGGGCGCGGTGGCGGCGGCGGGCAAGGCCGAATACCCGCTGCCCATGTTCGTGAACGACGCGTGCTCCATGCCCAGTCCGGAACGGCCCCAGCCGCGCGGCGGCGGACGCCCCAACCCGGAGGTAAACAACATCTGGAAAGTGGCGGCGCCGGCCATCGACATCCACTCGCCCGACCTGTACACGCCCAATCTCCCGGTGTGGGCCAACTGGTACCAGGAGTCTTTCGTCGGAGAGAACCCGCTGTTCATCCCCGAGACGGACGGCAACACGGGCACCTACCACGTCTTCTACGTGGTGGGGCAGCATGACGGCATGGGTTTCTCGCCGTTTGCCATCGACGAGTATAGCCAGGCGCGCCACGGCGCGAAGAGCGTACCGGCGGCGGACCTGCCGCTGGCCAAGAGCTACGGCACGCTGGCGCAGTTGGCCCCCGTGATTCTCGAGAACCAGGGCAAAGGTAAGATGGCTGGCGTGGTGGTGGGCGCGGGTGAGGCTCCGCAGAAGATCGCGCTGGGCAACTACAATCTGGAAGTGAGCTACCCGCGCAGGGGGAGACAACCGGCGGGCGCCGAACGGGCTGCTCCACCGCCGGTGTTTGCGATGGTCTCGCTCGAAGCCACCGAACTGCCGGAACGTTCCGGCGTCCTGTTCATCTCCCTGGGGCCGGATGAGTACCTGGTGGCGGGCAGCGGACCGGTGGAGGTGAGGTTCTCTCCCAACACGCCGGGCGACCCGACGGCCGGCATCCTCTCCATCGAAGAGGGCACCTATGCGGATGGCCGCTGGGTTCCCGGGCGCAAGCTGAACGGGGATGAGAACGGCGGCGGCAGAAGCCTGCGCCTCGGCGGCGACGAGAGCCGCAACGGCCTGATCCAGCGAATCAAGCTCTACCGCTACCGGTAACACCTGGCAGTCGAAAGCGCCTGCCCCACAAGAACACCAAACCTTGCGCATCAATGTGGGACAGGCGCTTTCGCCTGTCAACCCTACGGTTTTGCCACCGCAATAGAATGGAAACGATGCGCCCTCTTAGAGACTTCACGCGCCGCCAGTTCATCGCTGGTTCGAGTGCCGTAGCCGCGGCCGCGGCCCAGCGCGCGGCGGAACCCGCCATCCCGGCTCCCAAGACGATCTCGGGCGCCGTGCGCGGCCTGGTGGCCGGCCGTACGGCTCGGCCTCTCCGCTACACGCCCGTCGAGGGCGATTTCGTCATTCGCAACGGCGCAGAGTTCTTCAATCGCCCGCTCTACGGCCCCAACATCAACTTCCGCGTCGACGCCGGCGACCTGCCGGAGTTCTCGCTCTATCTTCCCGGGCATGGCGGCAACCTCAAGCTGGGCATCTCCGCGGCCAGCGGCTCCAAGTGGCTGGCCCAGGCCACCGAGGTGGTGGCGCGCTACCGTCCGGGTCGCATGATCTACGAAGTGCGCGACCCGCTTCTGGCCCAGGGTTCGCTCCGTATCGAGGTGCTGACCGCGGGCCAGGGCGCGGGGTTCATGGTGCAGATTGCGACGCAGCGGGTTCCTCCATCCGCCGCGCTCACCTGGGCCTTCGGCGGCGTCAGCGGACGCAAGGGCGCGCGCAATGGAGACATCGGATGCGAGGTGGAGCCGGTCTCGCGCTTCTTCCAGGTGCGCCCGGAAGAATGCGCCGATAACGTCTACACCATCGAGATGGCGCCGTCGCCGTCGTGCCTGCTGCACAGCCCCACCTGCGATTTACGGCTGCGCTTTCCGGCCGGCTCGCAACTGGGCGTCGCCGATGCCGGCACATGGGACGCGCCCGTCGTCGCGGCGGGCCCCGCTCCCCGGCTGCCCATTCTGACTGGCCGGGTTCCGCTGGGCGAGGGCGCGCCCATGTACATCTCGGTCCAGCGCCTCTCCGCTCCCGACCAGCCTCCTGCCGCCATCGAGCAGTTTGCCGCGCGCAGCCGACAGGTTTCCAAAATCGCGGCGACACTTCAAATGTCCACGCCCGACCCCTACATCGACGCCAGCGCGGCGGCCCTCGGCATTGCCGCCGACGCGCTGTGGGACGCCGAACAGCAGTGCGTGATGCATGGCGGCGTGGCCTGGCGGAACCCGCTGGCCGGCTGGCGCGGCCCCTATTCGCTGGTCTCGCTGGGCCAGCATGACCGTATGCGCCAACAGGTGCGCCACTGGGTCAAGCGCCAGAACACCAAGCCCATCGCCGACTCGCCTTCCCCCGTCACCGGCCCCTTCGACCCCGGAACGCACCTCGCTCGCAAGGAAGGCCTGCTGCACTCGAACGGCGACCTCTCCGGGAATCACTACGACATGAACATGGTCTTCTTCGATGTCTTCCTGCGCTACCTGCGCTGGACCGGGGACATCGATCTGGCGCGCGAGATCTGGCCGGCCTTCCAGCGCCACCTCGCCTGGGAGCAGCGCCTCTTCCGCCGGACCTATGCCGGACCGGGCGGCAAGGAACTGCCCCTCTACGAGGCCTACGCGGTGATTTGGGCCAGCGACAACTTGCAGTACAACGGTGGAGGGGCCGCTCATTCGTCCGCGTACAACGTCTTCGCCTTCCGCTCGGCGGCGGCGCTGGCGCGTCTGCTGGGCGAAGATCCGGAGCCCTACGAGCGCGAGGCCGGGCTGATTGCGGAGGGCATGGAGCGGCACCTCTGGCTGTCGCGGCAGGGCGCCTACGCCGAATCGAAAGACTGGCTGGGCAGGCGCACGGTCTATAACAATCCCGCCCTCTGGACGGTCTACCACACCATCGACAGCGAGGTCCCCACCGCCCGCCAGGCCTGGCAGACGATTGCCGAGCGGCTCTCCGTACTTCGCAAGATTCCGGTCCACGGCCCCGGTGTCCCGGACGGAGCGTGGTACATGCTCTCCTGCTCCGACTGGCTTCCCTACATCTGGTCGCTCAACCTGCTGGCGCTGGCGGAGAACGCCCACATGGCGCTGGCCATGTGGCAGGCTGGAATGGCGGAGGAGGCTTTTCTCCTGCTCAAGGGCAACTTGCTCGACTCCCTGTTCATGGGCCTCGCGCCCGGCAACTTCCATATGACCTCCGCGCTCGACGTTCACCGGCAGGAGGCCCAGCGGGATTCCGGCGACCCCATCGGCATCGCCGCGCGCGCCCTCACCGAAGGCCTCTTCGGCCTGCAGCCGGATCTGGTCCGCGGCCGGCTCACCATTCGTCCCGGCTTCCCCCGGGAATGGAGCCACGCTTCGCTCCAACATGCGGACCTGGATTTCTCGTGGCGCCTGGAAGGTTCGGTGGATACTTACGAGATCTCCAGCCGCCTGCCCAAACCCGTTCCGTTGACGCTCGTCCTGCGGGCCCGGACGACGCGTCTGCCCAAAGTGTCCAGCGGCACCGCGTCCTTCGATCCGGCCGCCGTGGGAGCGCCGGCTGTGGTTGTGACGCTGCCCGCCGCGCCTTCGTGGAAGGTCGCCATCGAGTGGAGCGGCGAGGCGCCCGCGGCCCTGCCCGCCCATCGAACTTATGCGGCCGGGCAGGCACTCGCGCCGCCGCCGGGCGTAACGCTGGCCCAGATCGACGACCCGCAGCACGCGCTCGCCCGAGGGCGCGTGGCGGCGGCCGGCTATCACACGGTCTTCGCCAACATGCACCAGGGGGACTGCCGTTGGTCCCTGCCCATCTCATTTACCGTGAAAGCGCGTGGGACGGTGCCAGCCGCGGCGCCAGCCATCGGAACGCGCCGCCAGCCCGAGCCGGTGGACCTCTCGGCCATTTTGAAGCACCAGATCCGCGAGATTTTCACGCGCCCCTACACAGAACCGCGCTCTCCCTTCTGCTCGCTGGCGATCCCCCAGCAGTTGACCGGAGGGTGGGCCAACATGGATATCACCGCCAAGATCGACGACGCCGGACTGCGCGGCGCCGGCGGCACGCTCGAAACGCCCCTCGGCGTCCCCTTCCGGACTCCCGCGGGCGCCGCCCCTAACTGCCTCTTCCTCTCGCAATGGCGGCAGGACCAGGCCGAGGCCGAGATCCCCCTCACCGGCCGGGCCGAAGGCGTCTATCTTCTGATGACCGGAAACACCTTTCCCCAGGCCAGCCGGATGGAGCACGGCCGCATCACCGCCGCCTACGCCGACGGTTCCCAGGCGCAGCTCGCGCTGAGGAACCCGGAGACCTGGTGGCCCATCGAGCAGGACTACCTGCTGGACGATTACCTCTTCATCGACGAGGCCCCGCTCCCCCCGCGTGTCGATCTCGCCACCGGCAAAACGCGGCTCCTCGACGCGGCCGGGTTCAAAGGCCAGGGTCGCAACGTGCCGGGCGGCGCCGCCACCATCCTGTTCTTGCCGCTCGACCCGCGCAAGGACCTGGCCTCGTTGAAGGTACAGGCCAGCCTCTACGGCGTTGTCGTGGCGTTGCTCGCCGTCACCCTGGCGCGGCCGGACGGGCGCGCCATCTAGTGTAGTGCGGCATGCAGAATGACGATTATGTCTGAACTTGTGGGGCGGGCTATCCAGCCCGCGGACCCGCTTTCCAGCGGGTCCAGCCGCCTGGAAAGGCGGCTGCAGGCAAGATTGC
>Ga0182021_10007550_pt1 | contig 12883 bp, 11 predicted proteins | sample 612E3MmetaG_FD_120493 | JGI IMG/M metagenome (GOLD analysis project Ga0182021, IMG submission 120493) | Permafrost microbial communities from Stordalen Mire, Sweden - 612E3M metaG (Illumina Assembly) | ecosystem: Environmental > Terrestrial > Soil > Wetlands > Permafrost | place: Sweden... | reverse complement strand
TTCCTTCATTTTGCCTCCTGCAAATTCTGAGCCTCCCAGGAATGTCTCAATTGCTGCACATTCATCATCAGTGGGCACATGCCATTTTGAAGGGCAGATCTTATTGGTATCATTTACAGCATACCAATTGTACAAGGTGCCATATAATGAATCATAAGCAGTCGAGTCATTGTTGTAATAGCATCTTGCGCCTGTCCTAAGATTAGCCCATGAAGCACCACCGGCAACATAAGGTATAGGGACTCCATTATCATAGTGCGCAGTCTTCAGGTTTTCTTTCAGCCATATCTGACTGCCAATAATTACTGTATGATACACATTACCGTCATAGTCAGTAACAGTCTGTTCCTGGCTTCTGACTGTAAAAAATGCAAGGAGTGAAATAACGGCAACACAAATAATCCTGATACCTGAATTTGATTTTTTCATAATATGTTTCTCCTGTGTAGGAACTCACCCCGGCTCCTGATCCCCACGGTCCCCCTCTCTTATCAAGAGAGGGGGACCGTGGGGCTGAGTTCGTAGGTTAATTGCTTGTTAAAATTTGATCACTCATATTTTTTTCCTATTTTTGAGAGCGGTTAGATAGGCTGGAACTGGTTTTCGGCAACAAAATTAACCCGGCCACACCCGGATCATTTGAAATCCGCTTGTAAAACGATTGTAAACATTTTACAGTAGTTCCACATACGAAAATAGCAATAATCCATCATCTTTGCACGAGAAGGACCATATTTATTTCGAATTGCTAAAGCAAAAGATTGTAGCAGTGATGCAGAAGTCATATCCGGGCATCAATTCCTCCATTACTGAATGGAAGGGGCAGGAGATCACCGATTTCCAGGAAGATCTTCGCATAAAGGTCAATGCGAACATCAGCGAGAAATGGTTTTACACCCACATGAAGTCGTCGCATGCAACCCTTCCGCGGATTGACATGCTCAACTTCCTCAGTAAATATGCTGGTTATGCCAACTGGGACGATTTCATCTTCAAGAACAGGCAGGAGACGCCGGAAGCTATACCCCGGACAAACTCCAACCGGTACTTTATCCTTGTGCCGGTGCTGGCGGTTGTCATCCTGGTCATTTTTTGGGGCCTGTTCAGGCTGTTCAACACCCGCGAATACCGTTTTTCATTCATCGATGCCGATACCCGCGAACCGGTAACCAACAGCAGGACAGAGATTATTCTTCTACCCGAAGGCGAATCGCCGATCCATTATCTGGCCGGGAGTGATGGAATTTTCCGGCTGAAAACCGATAAGAGCAAAATACGGATGGTGGTGAGAGCGCTTTATTATCAGCCCGATACCATCGTGAGGATCCTGAAAAAGTTCGGGACCAGTGAAACGGTAATGCTTAAAGCGGACGATTGGGCCCTGATGATCCATTATTTTTCGATGATGAAAGTGGATGACTGGGAGAAGCGCCGGACCAGGCTGAATGAGATGATCGACGACGGGGCGATGATCTGCCAGGTCATCAATGGGAAAGAAGTTACAGGCATTGCTCTTTACAACAAGCAGGAATTTATTGATAAACTCACCATGCCTACAGGCAGCCTCAGGAATATCGAGATTTTGGGATCACAATTTAAAGACGGTAAGATCAAAGTACTCCGTTTCCGGATCAATGCAATGAAAAGATGAAGCGGTTTTTTATGCTATCGACCCTTTTATTGATCTACCTCCTGTTCAGCTCCAGAAGCTGCAACAACCAGGAGGAATTCGAAGCTGCCCGTGAGCAAAAACAGTTGGAAACTTCTATCGACAGCATCTCTTCTGCCTTCAGCTCCGACAAGCTCTCGTCGGAAACCCTGCGTGCTTTCGAAGAAACCGCAAGGCAACGTTTTGCAGATTTCGTGGATTATCTAGCTATCCTTTCAGATACCGTTGCTGCTCCGGCATTCAAAGAAAATACACGGCGGATGATACGGGAGCTCTTTATCTCTGACCAGTGCGTTCTTCGTTTTACTTCAACCAATAATGACTTAGCTAAAGAGATCCCATTGTCTGTCCTGCTTGATCCCCAATCCGATTTCGTAAAGCACTTAAAGGTTTTTCAGCCTGATACCATCCGGATTATGAATGCTCTTCAATATGTAAATGATTCCCTATACACAGGTAAGCTTGGGGTTACATTCAGAGTCCCATTTACTGTCGTTGAAAAAAATAGTTATCATTTTTCCGCTGGGACTATTGAGTTTCTTGCGGCGAAGAGGGAGAAGAGCTTTGGTAAGGATAAATTGAAAGTATGGTCTTTACTGTTGGGTGAATGAGAAATTTTAAAGTGAAAAAAGAATTTTTCGAAAAACTTCATCCGGATATTTTTATAATTTTTTTTATTGATTAACATTTGGTGATACATTTGGAAGTGATAATCTATTACCTTATATAAAATTTATTCATTTACTGCTGATAATATATCATCAAAAAAGTTTTTTACTTCTTGCCAAACAATACTCGATATTCATATGACTTTACCGGCCGACCCGGTACAAAAGGTAATGGGGTAGCGTTAGTTTCACAAATAACGCCAGCCCGGCAGCGCAAAAGACAGAACAAACAAGGAAGGCTGCTGAAATGGAGAACCGCTGGGCAATGGACCCGGCAATGATCATCCCCAGCCCCATGCCGAGATCCATGGCGATGAAAGCGGTGGAATTTGCAGCACCACGGCGGTCAGGCATTACGATATTATTGATCATCGCCTGGAAAGTCGGCCATACCACTCCATTGCCGATACCGAGAATGAAGGCAGCGAAATAGAACCCGTAGGCATTCCTCACCAGTGCAAGCAAAGGAAACCCAGCGATCAGCAGCGAAAGGCAAATGATGATGATTGTTCTTGGTCCGTTGCGGTCGACTGCCTTGCCCGACGAGAACCGCGCAGTGATAATACCAAAAGCAAAAATCAGGAAAAAACCAGAGGGACTAGTGATACCGATCTCCTTCCCGTACAGGGCAATAAAAGAGATCAGACCGCCATAAGAAAGCGAGGTGACCAGGAGGTTCAGGGATGGAATGAGGGAGGTTTTCTCCATGAGACCTTTCCACCGGAACTGCATGCCGGGACGGGGATGGTATTCAGGGTACCTGATCAGTGCTGCCATAATCATGCTCACCAGGCTCATGCCGAAACCTGCAATGAACATTGCATCATAGCTTCCATGCTGAAGAATGAATGTACCCAGTAAGGGTCCGATCGCCATACCGGCGGTTGTTGCTACCCCGAAATAACCGAAACCTTCCCCTCTTTTTTCTGGCGGGATGATATCGCCTGCAATTGTTGAGTTGGAAGTCGAAGTCAGTCCCCAGGTGATGCCGTGGGCAAACCGCACCAGGATCATGAACCATACTGAAGCTACCAGGATATAGACATTGAAAATTAGTCCGTACACCAGCAGGGAGGTGATGTAGATGGCCCTGCGGCCGAAAAAATCGAGCCCGAATCCACAGAACGGCCTCACAAGGATGGAGGCAATGGCATAGCTCGCCATCACAAACCCTACAATGCTGTGGCTTGATTTAAGTCCGGATGAAATAAAAACCGGCAGGGTGGAAATCAGTGAATAATAGGCACTGCACATCAGGAAATTCGACAAGGTGAGGAGGGTGAAGTCCCTGTTCCAGAGTGTTGGATATTTCATGCCACGAAAATAGGGAAAACCGGGATACTGACCCGTTCCTATTGCACTACAAGCTCCCTGAAGATCTTTTCCCGACCCGTTTCAACATTCACCAGGTAAATCCCCGGTGCCAGGTTGATATTTATTGAATCGTTCGTAACATGATCGAGTTTCTGTTCTTTCAGGAGCGTCCCGTTCATGCTGAATATCCTGATGACTGAAGTAATGCCCGAAGGCTGGAATTCGATCTTCAGTACCCCGCCAAGATTAGGATTCGGGTAGATCTTCAATCCGGGACTGCTTTTGATCATGTTGATCCCAAGGGGATTTAAAAGAAAGGCATTCAGGGCAGCAGTCGGTTTTCCATCGGAGCCCCAGCAGCTTAACTGGTAACCGCTCCAGCTTTTTTCTCCCTCCGGCTCCCAGTAAATAACACCCAGCCCTTTATTGTTGGGAACGGATTTAACTTTATTTATTTCGGCCACAAGCATATCGTATGTATCCTGGACGAGGGTATAATCTCCCCCGGTTTCGACCACCATAACTTCTTTCCCGTACCGGGATGCCATATCGATCAGATTAATGCCCAGGTTGTTGATGGTCGCCGTATAATCGCTTCCTAACCAGTAGGGGTAATAGGACATACCGATCACATCATAACGTACATTATTATTTCTTGCATTATCGAAAAAGGTCCTGAACCGGGAATTGTTATTCCCCTGGTCAACATGGATCACAACTTTTATTGAACTGTCCACTGCCTTGGTCGCATCATACCCTTTATTCAGCAACTGGGCCAGCTGGCTCCAGTTTGAAGTGCTTCCGTCAGGCCAGAGCATGCCGAAGGTTATTTCATTTCCAACCTGTACCCAATCCGGTACAACTCCGGCCGATTTCAGCGTATCCAGCACATTATAGGTATGATCATACAGATCGGTCAATAACTGGCTGAAGGGATGACCTGCCCAGGAAGCAGGCTTATTCTGCTTTGAGGGATCGGCCCAGGAATCGCTGTAATGGAAATCAATCATGATGCGCATTCCTATTGTTTTTGCCCGCTGGGCCATCGTCACCACTTCAGCTTTACTGCAATGGCCGTTGATCCTGTCGTTCGATGGATTCACCCATACACGCAACCGGATTGTATTGATCCCCTTATCTTTTAATATCTGCAGGCAGCTCTTCTGTTCCCCGGTGCTGTCATAAAATTTATACCCCGTAGCTTCCATCTGCTGCAGCCATCCGATATCCGCTCCTTTGACAAATTGTGCTTCCGCAATCTGTGAACAAGAAAGAGAGAGGATCCAGAAACATATTCCAGAAATGCTTACTGATATATTGCACAGATTAAATTTCTTCATGACAGCGGTGGAAAAATTTCTCTAAAATTAGTACTAAAACGGAAGGGATTCTAATCAGTTGAATAAAATAATTTCATTCTGATCGTTTGCGGCAATTATGTAAGAATCTATAACCAACCTGTTGCACCTGGAATGGATTGTTTGAGAAATCTAATCTCCGGCATATAATTTTTTTCCCCTGGTTTCAGGGAAAGTCCAGATCCATGCACCCGTAAGAAGGGCAAATAACGCTGCCAGGGAAATCCCACCTCCCAGGCCATATCGGATGGCGATGATGGAAATGACGACAGGTGTCAGGAACTGTATACCACGTGCAAGATTAAATGCGGATCCCATTGCCGTGCTCCGGACTGAAGTCGGAAAAAGTTCAGAAAATAAAGACCCGAAACCACCGAACATTCCTGTTCCAAATCCTACCATGAACATAAAGGCAAGGATAATCGGGGGATACGTCACTATATGATCCCAAAAGATTGTTACCATGACCAGTCCCAGCGCCATAATGACGGAATATATGCTGTAAGCCGGCCGTCTGCCTAACCGGTCTGCTACAAAACCGAAAAGCAGGTACCCCAGGAATCCTCCGGATTGTGTGACCAGGATCCAAACGGCAGATTTTGTAAGCGTAAAATTTCTTTCCAGGTGAAGATAGCCGGGCATCCAGGAGTATGTAAGCCAATACGCAGACATGTCAAAGATGGCCAGCACCAACCCAAGAATAAAATATTTACGGTTTTTTGTCGAAAAGAGTTGCATCAATTGACGAATACCGGCAGCTCCCTGTTCCCTGATCGGAATAAATCCTGATTTTATAATTTCTTTCCGGCGAAGCCAAAGGTCTGATTCCGGTAATTGTTTGCGAATATAGATGACCAGAAAAGCAGGAAGAACAGAAACAAAAAAACAAAACCTCCATCCGATAACCGGCGACAGCATCCCCCCGACCAGGGAAGCAAAAGCGATTCCTATCGGAGCCCCCGTCTGCATTAATGCACAATAGCGTCCCCGGACTTTGCCGGGAAATGTTTCACCGATAAAAGTCTGCCCGGTCCCCCATTCTCCTCCCACCCCCAGGCCTGTTATGATCCTGAAGATCATCAGGAGCCAGAAACTTCCTGCCAGTCCGGATAAAAATGTCCCGATGGAATACGTCAGGACAGTCCATTGCAAAACCGGTCGCCGGCCGAACTGGTCCGAAAGGATCCCGAAAATCACTCCACCGACCGCTGTAGCTCCAAGCGAAGCGCCCAGAACATAAGACATTTCTAAATTAGTGAAATGGTATTCTTTTGCTATCGGGATCAACAAAAACGTGAACAGGATCAGATCATAAAAATCAAAGACCCATCCTGCCCAACACATGCCCAGGATCCGGTAATGGACAGGGGTCAGCTTTTCGCATTCATTGAGAAGACCCGGTTGGGGATCAGGAAAGGATGAGGCGGAAGAGCTGTTCATCTTATTATTGAATTGTATTATTTCCTTCTCCTCTGGGCCCTCTCCTGAAGGAATACTGAGAAATGTTAATCAACCCGGGATTAAGTAAAAAGGCAATGACATGCTTTTCGATCCATTGATGCATCGGCAGCAGGAATGCTATAAGGATGATTTTAATGAGGAGAATTTTCCAGGGTTCACCGGATGTGATCTCGAGAATCTTATGGTCAGCGATCAGAACGATGAACTCAAAAAGGAAAATGAATGAAAAGAAGCCCAGCATTTTAATGATCCATTCGGGGACCTTTAAACTGCCCAGCATCAGCAAAACAATAAATACCCCTATAATGATGATGATCATGGCTGAATACTCCAGGTAATCCCTACGGAGTGTGGACTCCCTTTCTGATTCGGCTGCCAGCTCTCTTTGCCGGGTCTCATGGTCGATCTCCATGATCAGCATCTGGTCTTTTTTAGACATATTGTTCAGGCTATCGGAAAGAACCTTATTTAAAACGGAACAGGTGTAAGCGTTTTTATAATCCCCTTTATTCGCATAAATCAACTCAAGCTGTTTTGATGCCTTCAGCATATAGTCAAAATAGGAAGCTTCTTTGGCCATTTCGTAAGATTTTGAAAACTTGGATATAGCCTTTTCTTTTTGTCCCTGGCGCACCAGGAATTGACCGAATCTGTTATAAAAATTAGACTGAAGAATTTTATTGGGGTCCGAGTGCATAATCGATTCCGCTTTATTGAAATAATAAAGGGCAGAATCAGGCATATTCTCTTTTTCACAAAAAAATGCCCTGAGCCTGTTATACAACCCGGGATTATAGGAAGCCATTCTTTTCAGTTCAAGAGGGAATTGTTTGTAATAAAGGTCATGAAGTTCATCGATTTTGTCAGCTGCGATCAAATGGTTACGAATAAGTGTAATTTCGTTATTCAGCATCCCGTTGTGTTTTCTTCTTCGGGCAAAATCAAGGACTTCCTTACTGAGACTTTCATCCAGGTGGTTATTGTTTGAATTTATATCGATCACCTGCAAATCATATTTGGTACGCATCAGGGCAACCGAATCGACGGGGTTCCTTTTTCTCAGCAAATCACTTTGCCTGAGCTTATACTGGATCGCTTTAAAGTACAATTTGTTCAGGTTGTAGAAGTCCGATAACCGGGCGTAACATTCTATTTGCAGATCAGTATTTTTTATCCGTTCTGCAAGGCTAACTGCATTAAGATAATTCCTGAAGGCTTCAATTTTCTGATTTTTCCCTTCAAGACTTTTCCCGATATCCAGGAAACTCTCCGCTTTCCATTTGAAATTTCCGGTTGAAGCGGAAATTGACAACGATTTGTAACTGCAAGCAAGTGCCTTATCGTATTCATAGCCTGACAAATAAACGGAAACCAGGTTCTTATAGTTACGAAAAACACCCGCCGGATTATTTTTGAAGGATGAAATCTGTTCAGCTTTTTTTGCAAAACCAAGGGCTTTATGATAGTTTTTAATCAGATTGTTGGATTCTATATACCTGTTATATGCAATCAGCTGTAATTCCGGCCGGTGACTCGCCTCTGCAATCTGGATTCCTATCTCGCTTATACTATCAGCAATCTGATCCTCCATCATATAATCGGAATAAAAAAATGCAAGGTCGAAAAGCTTTTCTATTTTAATACTATCGTTATCTGACCTCTTAAATTCATCCCATAATTTGTTGGAATATGACATTGGGTCAACCTGGCTGAATGTTACCCCCGTTGGTAAAATAAGGAAGAGTGAGAAAGTTATGTAAAAATATTTTGAACAAATATTCATAAGTACTTATCTTTGCGCGAAATTAATATTTTGTTTAATATAATTCTAAATTAAGCATTTATGAAAACAAACAAATTTTTTCTGACTGCCATTGGGTTTTTAACTGGCATCGTATTGAGTATTTCAGCAATGGGTTTACTTGCATTTGTAAAGGGTCCTGTATCTTCCGGAGCAGGTCCCGGGATCAGTTCAATCACAGCGGTTCAGGCAAATGGTTATTTTAAAAATTACCTCTCCGGCGCTAAAAGCTATAATCAGGTAATCAAAGGCTTTATGGTAGACAGGAATCAACTGAACGCAATGAATAATCTTGTTACAGAAAATTCAGACCTGACAGGTTTCAGGATCTACATGGGGATAGATAATAATTCCAGGAAAATCGGTATTGTAGTCGGAATTGACAGTTATGGCAAGGATGCAGTGAATAATACCATTTATAACACTGATTCACCGAATAATAATCCCTGTCCCCCGTTATGTGACAGTAACAGTCCGGTAATTCAGAATTAATCGCTTTATTAAGTATTAATGGCATAACTGACTTCCCCATAAGACTCATCCCCTGTCACCTTCATTTGGTAAGCACGAGTGCAGGGGTTGAGTTTATTAAAATCCTAGCTGAAGAGCAACGATTATAGTTACTGGCTTTTCCGTGAACCCCCGGATCAGGAACACCTTAGTTTTTCCGGAGTGCGGATTTATACTACCTTTACAAAAAAAAAGACCAGTCGCTATTAAAAACAATTAAATAAATTATGGGCAGATCACAGGAAACATTCAATAAAAAAGACCAGGAAAAGAAGAGGCTGAAAAAGAGGAAGGATAAAGAGCAAAGGAAAGAAGAACGCAAAGCCAATTCTGATAAAGGAAAGAAACTGGAAGAGATGTTCGCTTATGTGGATGATGAAGGTAAAATTGTTTCAACTCCTCCGGATCCAAAGAAAATGAGGGTAATAAAAACAGAAGATATTCAAATCAGTATTGCGAGGCAGGAAGCTGTTGACCCAGCTGATTTAATCAGGAAAGGCACAGTGACTTTCTTTAATGAAGCTAAAGGCTATGGTTTTATTAAGGACCTGGAAACGCAGGAGAGTATTTTTGTGCATGTTAATGAGATGGAGTTTCAGGCTAAGGAAAACGATAAAGTAACTTTTGAAAGAGAAAAGGGCCCAAAAGGATCATTTGCGGTAAGGGTTAAACTTATCAGTTAAAATTATAGTTGTCCCATTTTGAAAAGAAAACCCGGGACAAAATACCACGCATTATTCTGAAATACAATAGACCTCCGACTCCCGGTACCGTGAGGCAATTGTAATGCGAGTACCATTGGCATGCGGTGCGAAGAGATCGGTAACGATCTGAGGCCGGTTATTCTGAGCTGACAGGTGCGATAAGATCAAAAACTTCAGGAAGGACGCACGGTTACCTGTGAAGATCTCAAGTGCCTGCATATTGGATAGATGGCCTTCGTCACCGCGGATGCGTCGTTTCAAATAAACCGGGTAGTTTCCATGCTGCAGCATTGTTTCATCGTAGTTCGTCTCAAGAAAGGCGGCGTGACATTGGCTGAAATGACGGACCACGTTTTCACAAGCGATCCCGATATCGGTGAAAACCCCCGCTGTGATTGCGTTGCAGGTCACGGTGAAGCTGTGCGGATCGGTGCCGTCATGCCGCTTGGGGAAAGGATTCACGGTGAGGCTACCGATTTGTACCGGTTCATGGGTTGTAAATGGTTGTATGAGTTGTGGATTAAGCCTCAGGCGGCTGTTCCGGTAGGTAGCGGCAGTAATGTAAACCGGTATCCTGTGTTTCCGCGAGAGGACCTCCACACCCTGCGTATGGTCGCTATGCTCGTGGGAGATGAAGATGGCGCGCACCTTCCGGATGGATAATCCTGACCGGGTCATCCTGCGTTCGGTTTCCTGGCAGGAGATGCCTGCGTCAATGAGCACGGCATCGTGATTGTTCCCTACATAATAGCAGTTTCCGTTGCTTCCGGAGTTGAGGGAAGAGATGCAGAGTGACATGGTTGCAAAGTTCGGGAAAATAGCGGGTACATTATCTGATTATTTTTTATTTCCATCTTATCCCTCTTTGTCTTGATCACTAAGCCCCCTTTTCACCCACAAACTGGTCTTCCTTATTCTTAAAAAGAACGTTAAATGTTGTAAGGCTGCCGTAAATCCTCGTGATGTACTGCTGAAGTTCCACTTTTTCCTCATCGGTTAGTGCACTGGCATTGATCTTCTGCTCCAGGACCCGGATACGGTCACGTACCATGACAATTTTGTGGAAAAACACATCCACAGGAACTTCTTTTTCTTTCAGGCTTTTGTCGCCGGGAACCATTACAAGTATTCCTCCTGTCCATTTGCCTCCCATAGGAACGGTTTCCTGTACATCGCTGAACTGCCGGAGCACCCGGATAAGGCTTTTCTCAAGTTTTTCATAGGTAGCAAGATCTGAAGCCGTTTCAACCGCTTCAATGATTTCAAGACCTTCAAAATCGCGGTTGATCAGGCGGATCCCTATTTCTATGAATGAAATTTCATAAGCATCTGAACGGATCTGGATGATCACCCCTTTACCAAACTGGGGATGATTTACTCTTGAGCCGACGCCCGGTGTTAATTCTGTCATGGCCGATTATTTTTCGATAAATACCAGTACTTAATTAAAAATAGATCCCTTTATTTTACCTCAAGCATAGTTCTATCTTTCTGATTTCTCATTTCAACCTGAACTATATAAACACCCTTGGCAAGTTTGCTCAAATCGAATTTGTATTCCAGGTCATCCCGGGTTTTCTGCGTTTTTTCCTGGGCAACCTTATTTCCGTGCATATCGATAACAGTAATCATTACTTCACCGTTAACCGAAGAATGATAATGTATTGTAAAACTCCCCTGTGTTGGATTAGGATCACATGATATCGGGTTAAATACCTGATTGTTGTTTTCAATGCCTGTTCCGTATTTGTTAATAGAAAATGTTTCGATAAGTCTGCCGTTGACATTGAATGTGCTATCGGTAAGTATGTGATCGTTCACATTTATTTTACAGAAATGATAAGTGCTTTGATAGGTCTGGATGAACCAGGTTGGCGATCCTGTGTAAAGCGGGGCCCCGGCACCACCGCATACTATTTCGCATCTTCCCTGTCCGGGACCGCTACCGTACTGAGAGACAGGAGCTGTATGGCTAACACTGTAGTTGATAGGTTTTGAACGTTCATACATATGATCGTGTCCATTCAGAACCAGATCAACACCATAAGTGTCGAACGCAGCCCACCAGGTTGATAATAGTCCGTTCATTTCTCCTGTATGCGGACCGCTGGTAAAGAACGGCCGGTGGAAAAAAACGACTTTCCATGTTTTGGATTGGTTTGCCTGCAGAATATTAACCATCCAGTTATATTCCGATGTTGTAATGTCTTCACTGTTCATGCAGATAAAAATTGCATTTCCGTAAATGAAGAAATAGTGCAATTCCGTGTTGGAAGCCTTTGGCAACGTGAAGATGTTTTCAAATTTTGCAGTATCGGATGCATCATGATTACCAATGCAATGATAAAAAAGATTATTTCGCAGATATTGAACTCCGTTGTTGAACCAGTTATCCCAGCTGCTGTTTGATGTACCGTCATTTACGCAATCACCAGTAAATGTTGTAAAATTCGCGTGTTTCGAATTGCAAAGCGTTGCGATCTGGCTCCACATCCCCGTATTTGTGCGGCTATCCCCCAAAGCAAGAAATGAAAAGATTGTCGTGTTTACCGGAGGAGCAGTGATGAATGTCATTTGCGAGCCCCATGAACTGGTATGGGAGTCGAAAAGTTCATAATAAATTGTGGAATTTGGAGTAACTGATGGGAATGTATAGTCAAAAAAGAAATCGAAATAACCGTTTCGTTTTACTCCGGCGAACGTACCATTGGTTATGGAAGAGCTGTAACCCCATTGGATTGAATCATGTGTTCCTGTATTTCTCCAGGTTATTGTCAGCCCGTTCAGGGGATCGCCCGTGCTGCCCCATCGGATTTGTTGGATGGCTTTGCCTTGCATACAAAGTACAATAAATAATAATATGATAGAAAGATTTTTCATCCCTTATGTTGTTTATTAGTCCCTTTTAAAGGACAGATAATTAACAGTTTTAAGTTCATTTGATCCGGTACAAAAATACTCATTATTCACAGGAGTCATTTTTATTAAACAACTTTAACTTAAAATTCACACAAAGTATTCTTTTGCTTTTCCTTTCCATACTACAGGTCTTTTAAGGGCCAGTAATCTACTTCCGTCATCTTGCCGGTACCATCACATTTTCTTATGTTCTTTCTATATTTTATACATTTGTCGGGTATAAAATGTGTATGATATGAAAACAGTAAAGTATTTCACAATGATCTTACTTCTCTTCTCTTTCCTGATGGCTGTGGCTCAGAACCCGGGTGAATCCAGGATGATGACAGACCCGTCGGTCAGCAGTTCCCATATTGTTTTTGTTTATGCCAATGATCTGTGGGTTGCCGGGTTAGATGGGCAGAATGTAATACGACTCACTTCCAATGAAGGGGCCGAATTTGCCCCGAATTTCTCACCCGACGGCAAGACCATCGCTT
>Ga0182021_10007549_pt1 | contig 12883 bp, 14 predicted proteins | sample 612E3MmetaG_FD_120493 | JGI IMG/M metagenome (GOLD analysis project Ga0182021, IMG submission 120493) | Permafrost microbial communities from Stordalen Mire, Sweden - 612E3M metaG (Illumina Assembly) | ecosystem: Environmental > Terrestrial > Soil > Wetlands > Permafrost | place: Sweden... | reverse complement strand
CGGCCTCGCGCCTGCCGTTTTGGGCATGCCATTGCTCGAGGTCTGCCAGGACGTAGCAAATCTTGGCCAGCGGATGGACGGAAGAATCCGCAAGAGACACTTCCAACTGCGGACCATCCATGAGCGCTTTCAGGTCCAGGCGGTAGATCTCGTTGGATTCCTGCGGCGTCCATAGAGAAGAGTCGGCCAGGAGTTCGACGTAAAGATAGGAAATGGCATCCCGCAGCGTCGCGCGAATCTCGTCCGGATAGTTGTTGCGATCGAGAAAATCGGCGAAGTGCGCGAGCGGTTCGGCGCCGAGCGCGGCGCGTTCGTTCCAGACTTCTTCGTACGTCTTCTGCGCTTCCGCATAGATCTGATCTTTAGTCCAGGATTTCAGGTCCACGACACCGGTGGATTCCACCTTTTCCCGTTGATTGATCTGCCAGGAATAGACGTGGTAGTAGTTCACGAGCGAGCGGGCATAGAAGAGGTTGAGCGCGGCGCGGTTAAGCAAACCATCGGGCCACGGCTGCTCTTTGAGAAAACGCACGGCAGTTTCGTAGCCGTGAAGGCCGCTGCGGAGCTGGACCTCCTTGATGAGGGCGCGCGTCCATTCCTCGCGGTTGCCGGCATTTTGAGCTGCCTCGCGAAGCGTTTGGGTTGCGGCGGCCGCCTCCGCGAATTTCTGCTCCGAAATCAGGCGCTCCACTTGAGGCCAGTCGGGTGCTTGCTGGGGCCGGGCACGGGCAGTCTCTCCACCTGGTTTCACTGACGCTCGTGTCATTACAGAAATCGGGGCCGATAGCAGGACCGCTCCGATCGCGATAATCCCTGCGCTTTTCCGCATCCAACCGGAGATTCTGCCCTTCATACGTTCCTCCGCGATAGACCGCACTATTACCTTGGACGTCGTCCATGTGCTCCGGGTTCCACGCGCGACATTTTCCCTGCCTTATCGCCAACCATGCAGATTGACGCTATATATCATAGACGCTCGCCCTGAACTCAGAGTCTCAAAATTTGGTCGCACCGATGCAAATCCCTCGCATGCACCAGGTGGTAAAATGTTCCCTATGTCAGGATCGATTCGAAAAAAGATGACCTACATCGCCCTATTGCGTGGCATCAACGTCGGCGGACGGAACCAAATCGCCATGTCCGACCTGCGAAGCCTTCTGACGACATTGGGCCTTTCAAACGCACAATCCTTGCTCCAGAGCGGCAACCTTGTCTTTGAGGGCGGCAGAAAAACATGCGCCGAACTGGAGCAATTACTGGAAGCTGAGACCGGGAAGCAACTCAATGTACGAGCTGACTATCTCGTCCGCACAGCCACTGAGTGGGCGCAAATCGTCGCCGCCAATCCGTTCCATGACAGCGCCAAGAATGACCCAAGCCATCTCATCGTCATGTTCCTCAAGAAGGCGCCGGCGGCGGATGATGTGGCAAACCTGCAGGCCGCCATCAAGGGTCCGGAGGTCGTACACGTTGAGGGAAGGCATGCCTATATTGCCTACCCAGCAGGCATCGGAAACTCGAAACTGACGACGACTCTGATCGAGGCTAAACTCGACTCCCGCGGCACGGGCCGCAATTGGAACACCGTTCTCAAGCTTTTGGCTCTTGCCCAAATCTAAATCCAGCGTCATTTTAAATCTAGGTGCGCGATATCATCGTAAAGGAAAGCACCTGTAAGGGAGCAAATGTATATGCAAAAGATCACCCCATTCCTGTGGTTCGACAACCAGGCCGAAGAGGCAGTAAATCTTTATATCTCTATTTTTGGCAACTCTAAGATCGTGAATGTCGCCCGCTATGACGAAGCAGGCGCGAAGGTCTCCGGAAGACCTGCGGGATCGGTAATGACCATTGCGTTCCATCTTGAGGGTGAGGCGTTTATCGCGTTAAACGGCGGCCCTCACCCGACTTACCCAGTTCATTGCCGCCTGCGATGCCTCCAGCCGTAGGCGATCAGGCCGACGATGCCGATCCCCAAGAAGGATAGGGTGGCGGGTTCGGGGATGGGGACATTGAACGGCGAAGCCATGTTCCTTGGGTTGGGAGTCCCGGCAATGAAATCTGCGCCGTTGTTGCCGGTATCCTGCAATCCGCCGCCCCGTCGCAGGATAGCAGTCGCATTGGTTGCAACGGGGGCAGCGCTTGCTCCTTCAAAAAAATTCGCCCCACCATATCCCACGAGATCCACGATCGAGGCCAGTTCAGCGGGAGAGCAGGGAGTGGATCCCCCATTGCAGCCGAGTGACGTGGTGCCGTTGACTAGGGCGACCTTTCCGTCCGATAGACTGAGATTAATAGGGGAGGCGTCAATCACGTCAGGCGACGGCAGCGAAGCGATGAGGTTGGCACCCTGGTCCTCCTCTATCAACAGATACTGGCCGGGTGCAAGAGTAATGCTCGGCAGCAGGGTGATCGCGGACGCATTATAGCCGAAGTTGCCGGTTCCCGTTGCGCTGGCGTACTGCACGGACCATCCTGCAAGCGAAGCCGGGGCGTTCCCCGGGTTGAAGAGTTCAATGAAATCATTAGAGTATATGCCGCCGGTGTTGCCCCCGCCGCCATAGATCTGGCTGATTACAATGGACGAAGCTCGAGCCGAATCTGCCTGGAATAGGATTATCAGTCCTGCCAGGCTAAGAAAAAGACCGCCGCCTGCAAGTTTCTTTCGCATGGAATCGCTCCTTCTTCTTATGTCTTCGGCACATCACATTCCCCTTATGAGCTTTTATATCCGTGAGCACCAGGGGAAGCGGATAGTAGGGAAAGACCTCTCATTGTGGTCGGAGTCCGGTTCTCGGGCGTTCGCAACTTCCGCCAGAACGCACTATCCCCTACTGAGTTAAGGCAATTGTCTAGCCATGCTCCAACTCAGGATTTAGCTTTCAGATCGGATTAGCGCGAACCGGTGTCATTTAAACGACTTGGAAGGAATTATTGCTTGTCTCTGGCTGAGAATCCGGTGGGTGACTCGCCCCCTATCTGTAACCCTCGCCATGGAAAAGCCGCCAGACTCTCGCCCAGGCGCCGCACATGACGGGCGGTGGTCAGTGCACAAAGCCGGTCACGCATGACCCTTAATGCTTGTGCAAGAAGCGAGCGGGCAGCGACCCGAGCTGCTGCTTATCATAAGCCTTTCACGCCCTCTCGACATAAACAAGCCCGAGGGATCGCAACGCAGTAGACGTACCCGGATCCGGCGACACTATGGCTCCGCCGTCTGCAGCCTAAGCGTAACAATTTAGGATTTTTGTGTGTCTTGATTATGCGCTGAGGCGGGAAGGAATCGTCAATGTCGATCCCGAGAATCTGATGAGTGATGAAGAAACCGCGACTCAAATGCGAGGACCTTGGGCTACGATCGGTCAGGGAGATTGGTGCGAATCTCATATCCGGAAATATCGCTTTTACATATAATCCCATCTATAGTCGATCCTGGGGTCCATACATGGCGACGCTAGCGTTAGTGCGTGGGCAGCCAGTGCTTTTTTGAGCATAGAGTCTTCGAGATCGAGAGGCATGCGGCTTGCCTACACCGTCGACGCCGCTGACCGGCTCGGCAACGGCATCTACCTTCTCGACCCCGAGACCGGTGAGACGCATGCGCTGAACACCGCCGCCGCGGACTTCGAGCAGCTTGCATGGAGCGGCGAAGGCACGAATCTCGCCGTTCTGCGCGGCGATAAGGTGAAGGACATGAAACAAAAGGAGAACGTGCTCCTCGCCTGGAGCGCGCTCGGTGCGGCCAATGCCAAACCGTTCGTCTTCGAGCCGTCGAAAGACGCGTCCTTCCCGAAGACGATGGTCCTCAGCGAATTCACCGCACCGCGCTGGAGCAAGGACGGCTCCCGCGTATTCATCGGGATCAAGGAACAGGAGCCGGAGATCCCCGAGGCGGATGCCATCAAAGCGAACGTGGACATCTGGCACTGGAAGGATCAAACGCCGCAGTCGGTGCAGATCGTGCAGCTCCAGCAGTTGCGCCAGGCGACGCTGCCGGCGGTCGTGTTCGTGAGCACGGGCAAGTTCGTCAAGCTCGGCGACGACGAGATGAGAACCGTCACGATGGCCGCCAGCTCGAACGTGGGCGTCGGCCGCAACGACGCGGCGTATCGCGGCGAAGTCGCGTGGGGCGGAAGCCGCGCCGACCTCTATAAGGTTGACATTGATACCGGCGCGCGCACGCTGATCGAGAAGGCGCTCTCACGCACGTACGGCACGTCTCCCGACTCGAAGTGGTTTCTGTATCTCAAGAACAGGCTGGTGCGTGCCTTCAACCTAGAAACCGGCAACTCCGTGCTGCTGGATGCGACGGCGGTTCCCGGCAAGAGCTACGTGAACGAGGACGACGACCACGCATACGAGAAGCCCATCTGGGGCGTCGGCGGCTGGTCGAAAGATGGGAAGTCCGTGCTGTTATATGACAAGTTCGATGTGTGGCAGGCGCCGCTCGACGGCGAGAAAGCAGTGAACCTGACGAACGGCGTCGGCAGCTCGCAGCAGATCCAGTTCCGAGTCGTGCGCTTCGCACCGGCCGGCGGCGGACGCGGTGGGCGCGGCGGCGGCGCCGGCGCATCCGCCGACGAAGACAGCGGCATTGATCTCTCGAAGCCCGTCACGCTCTCCGCGTACGGCGATCGTACCAAGAAGTCCGGATACTGGCAGGTGACCGCCGGCCAGGCGCCGCAGCCGCTCATCTGGGTCGACAAGAGCATCGGTGGCGTCGTGAAGGCGACGGACGCAGATCGCATCCTGTTCACGGAACAGGATTACAACGAATTCCCCGATTACTGGATGAGTACGCCGTCGTTCGCATCGCCAAAGAAAGTGACCGACGCAAATCCGTTCCTCAAGGAATACGCATGGTCCGCCGGGAAAGTCCTGATCGACTACACCACATCGAAGGGACACAAGCTCCAGGGGACTCTGATGCTCCCCGCGGGGTATGAGCAGGGTAAGAAGTACCCGATGCTCGTCGATTTCTACGAGATTCTGTCGAACACGCATCACAACTTCTCGGCCCCAGGATACAGCAACAGCCCGCAACTCTCGACGTACGCGAGCAATGGCTATCTCGTGTTTCAGCCTGACATGGTGTACGAGATCGGCAAACCCGGCACGTCGGCCGTGGACTGCATGACGAGCGCGGTGAAGAGGGTGATCGAGCTTGGCTACGCCGACCCGAAGCACATCGGGCTGCACGGCCACAGCTGGAGCGGCTACCAGTCGTCCTACATTGTTACGCAGACCGACATATTCGCCGCCGTCGTCACCGGCGCGCCGCCCACCAATCTCCTCAGCTTCTACGACGAGCTGTACAAGAGCAGCGGCACGGTGCAGCAAGGCATCACAGAAGTAGGACAGGTGCGCATGGGCGCAGACATCACGCCGTGGAACTCGACCAAGCTCTACGAGGAGCAGTCGCCGATCTTCCACGTGCAAAACATCAAGAGGCCGTTCATGATTCTGCAGGGAACGGATGACGGCGCCGTGGACTACGTCGAGGGACTCCAGTTCTTCAACGCCGCCAAGCGCAACGGGAAGCAGGTGATCCTGCTCTCCTATCCCGGCGAAGCGCACAATCTCACGAACCGCGACAACCAGAAGGACTTTACGATTCGCATGAAGCAGTTTTTCGATCACTACCTCATGGACAAGCCGGCACCGCAGTGGCTGACCGACGGCCTGCCGCAAACAAAGAAGGGCAGCCCGATCAAATGATTAGATTTATTCTATTCTATTCGGGGGACAGGCTACGCAACTCCCGAACTGCCGCCGAGAATTCGCACGCTCGTTGGAGTGAGTTCGGGAATTGCGTAGCCTGTCCCCCGAATCTCGTGGAATTCGCGGCCTCTTTTTGAAGCGGTCCAATATCTCGCGGCATTGTTTATCCTGTACAATTGTATTGCCTTTGTAAGGAGACCTCCTATGAGACGTACCTGGATTCTATGGATGGCCCCGCTCATCCTGGTGTTCGCTTTGGCGGCGCAGAGGCAGGTCCGGCCTGTCCCGCTGAAGGTTGGGGAACACATTCCGGATTTTCATGCAGTCGATCAATATGGCAAGGACCACCGATTCAGCGATCTGGCCGGCCCCAAAGGACTCGTTCTCTTTTTCTACAAATCCGCCGACTGGTGAGGGAGCTGCAAAGGCCAGCTCGTCGAGCTGAGCGCGGCGAAAGCCGATTTTGAAGCGCAGGGACTCAGGGTTGTTGCCATATCGTATGATTCCAGGGAAATTCTGGCTAAATTCTCGGAAACTCGCGGCATCAAAATTCCTCTGCTATCCGACCCTGCCAGCGAAATCATCAAGAGTTTTCATGTTCTGATGCCCGGCAACCAGGGCAACGCCTACCCGGGGTATTACGTCACAGGAAGCGATGGAGTCATTACCAACGAGCTGTTCTTCGAAGATGAGGATGAGGTTGGCGCCCGATCAACACCGCTCGGATTACTGAGCAAAATGTTTCCGACTACGCTCAGGCGCGCCACAAGAGTGATGAACGCCCAGCATGTAAAGATCGCTCTCTCGCAATCGGACGAAGAAGCTCGCTGGCGCAATCGCCTGGTGTTGCGCGTGGGGATGGAACTTCCGCCCGGATTCCATGCGTATGCGCCCGAGGTGACCGGCGGCTACAAACCGCTGACGCTGGAATTGCCGGAAACGGACCATTACTGGTCCATGCCTCCGGTCCGATATCCAAAAGCGCGCATCCTCAATCTTCCGAAGCTCGGCGAGAACCCGCCGGTTTTCGAGGGCAAGTTCGAGCTTACGACGGAAGCCGCAATCAAATGGCAAGACTTCGAACAAGTGACCAAGGAAAAGCACACGCACCAGGTCGAAATCCGGGGCGTCTTGCATTATCAGATTTGCGATTCCGAGATGTGCTTCCCGCCGGAGAGCAGGCCGGTTTCCTGGACAATCACTGTCATGCCCTACGATCAGGAGGCTGTCTCGCCGCCGATGCCGAGCGCGGCGAAAAAGTAACCGGCCAAAGCCTACGCAATCGATCGATCAAGAGGTTGCGGCGGGCAATGGTTCCACCTTGGCGCCCTTAATCAGAAGCCACAGCATGATCCACAATTCCCCGAGCTCCGGGATGATCGCAAAGCGGCTCACAACACCCGCGTAAGTTGGGTGGAGCAACGACGTAAGACTGAGTATCAGGTAGGCAAAACAGTTAACGATCAGCAAAACTCCCAGGATGCGCGGAAGGAAACCCGATTTCATCACCAGCACCCCGAAGGGGAATAGCCACAGACCCCAAAAGATCTCGTTGATGACAAGTCCCTGGGCATGCAGTCCGAGGAACAGCATGGCCAGGGCGTCCCGCTGCGCTTTGTCCAATACGGCGAGGAAATCGGTGCCGCGGAAGAGGGTGAGAGCCGCGATGTTGTTCAGAACATTCATAAACCCAACGGTGGCGGAAACCAAAACCAGAGCCACCATCAGCGAAGCATGCGTCTTGTTCACCCCGTTGAGCAAGCGGTACAGAGCCATGACCAGTAAGATGAAAATGACCGCGGTGATCAGGTCAGCGACCACGCCGAGTCGGAAAAGCGTCTCGTGAGCCAGGATGTTGTTGGCCGTCGCGGTTGCGTTCCCCGGCACGATCAGGGTGCGGGGAATATAGATGAGGCTGAAGGGCGCGGTGACCACCATTGATAGATACACCGCTCCCACAACTCTTGCTGCTTTTTTGGTTGGGTGCATGACTCTCTCCCTATTGCATTGACGAACGACCCTTAGAATTCGTCGCCGCTGCGGCGACACAATCAATAACTTGACTGCTTTTAGCGTTCATAAGAGTCCATTCCGAGCGGTGGCTCCCAGTAGCCGTCGTCACTTGATAATCGGTGCTCGTATTCCCTTAATAAGCAACCAAAGTCCTAGACCGACTTCGAAGATAAAGCCCGGTGGCCCATAGTAGGCTGGTGTCACGACGGTCGCCAAACCGGGGAACACCATAAAGGCCGGCATGAGGATCGCCATCACCAATGCCGAGAAGATTCCCAAAGCGGCCAGCCCTCGAGGGATGAAGCGCGACTTGAACCACAGCCAGCCGAACACGGCCGACCCCACTCCGTAAAATACGATTCCGATCTGATACCCGGCCGTGTGTATGCGGAGGAACGTGTACGCCAGCGCCTGCAACTGCTGCGTGTTAAACGCCCGCAGGTAATCGGCGCCGCCCAGGAGCGACAAGGCTGCAAAATCGTTCACGGTGATGACCGCAAGAACAAAGCACTCGCCGAGCCGGCAGAACAGTGCAAGTAAGGCCACATGCCTGTTGATTGGCTTGAGTATGACGTAAAGAGCCACGACTAATATGACACCCACGAACGCAATCACATCGCAGACAGTGCCGATTCGAAAAAGCCGTTCGGACGCCGCAATGTTCCTGGCGGTTCGCACGGCATCACCGCTGACGATCAGTTGACCACGCACATAGAACACCGAAAAGACTGAAATAAGCGTCGTGAAAAGGTAAGTGAAGCCGGCGACTTTGGCTGCGGCATGCTGTGCCGGCTCTATAGTACGGACTGTCATTTCGACTTTTCCTCCTTGAACTGTTCCGATACTCTTTACCTTTTTAGTCGAGATGGCGCACCGGGCGGAGCGGGAACACATGCTCCGCTACGCCGAGCGCCATGCGTTACACCACGCCTGTGGGCGCAGGCTCCTTTTCCTCCTCACCTGCGTCGCGTCTGAATCGGCCACGGTCCATATGGCGCTTCGATCTCCAATGCCGTCCTCCCCATGACTTGAAGAGAATGTGGGAAAGCAGCACCACCCCCCACGCGTGCCAGTAATCTATCCTCGGCAGACTGAAAATGTCTGGCATGAGCCAGTTCCAGAGCAGCATCACGACAAATCCGTAAAGGAACGTGAAGCCCGCCGCCACCACGATCATGCCTATTACGATGAGGATCTTGAGCGGAAGCCGCAATTCCCTGAATCTCTTACGCATACCTACCTCCCTCGCCCTTTAGGCGATCAATCTTCCAGATATTCCTCGAGCGCCGCGCGGAGCCGTTCGATCGCGTAGCGCTTGCGTCCCATGAGCGTGTTGATGGACGTGCCGGTCGCTTTGGCCATGGCCTCGAAGGTTTCGCCGCGGAACACGTTCCGCTCGATGACCTCGCGCTCTGAAACGGGAAGCTCTCCGAGCGCGAGTTCGAGCTCGTCCTCAAGCGCCGCGCGCCAGAGGGATTCGAGCGGCGAGAGCTCGCGCTCGTCCACCACCTCGTCGAGGAGTTTTTCGGACGGGGACGCGGTGATCCCCTTGCGCCGCTGCTTCGTGCGATACCAGTCCGTGATCCGATTCTTGAGCGCGGTGAAGAGCCACGCGGCCACGTTGTGGATGGGCTCCATGCTGTCGAGGAAGCGCAGCGCGCTGAAGAACACGTCGTGGAGGAGGTCTTCGGCCTCTTCCCGATTTACGTGGAGCTCGGCGTAGCGGAGCATGTGTTCCCGCTCCACCCGGTACGCCATCTCGACCTGATTCCGCATCTTTCTTTTCCCTTCGATATTATTGACGCGGCCGACGCGTTTTTAGTATGGGGAATGCGGCGTCACTCTGCGGACGGCGTTTCCGAGGGATCGTACTCCGCAAATCGAGCTTATGGCGCCGTTTCCGAAACCTCCGATTATTTCGTTGAAGAGCAATTTCCTTCTTCGTAATTCTCAATCAAAAGCAGCAGCAAAGCTTAATCTTGCTTTTCGATCTATTCGATTCCATCGGGATCCACAAAGAAAAACCGAACCCGGGCCTCGGAGGGCATAGGCAGAGCCATGGTCGTCATCGCCGCCCGTTCAGACGACAAGATCAGGGCTCTGGCCGCCAGGCAACCCGGCGCAAATTCCTATTACTTTCTACCGCCAAGAAATGTAACGGCCTTGTCGAGTACCGGATCCCTGCCTGCTAGAAAATCTGCGATGCTTGGACTGACCGCGATGTCGGGCTCGCTCCCGTTCCGTTCGATCGGCCGTCCCTTTGCGTCGCAGATATAGCCGTTCGAAATTCTGACAACGAGGTGGCACGGCAGCACGGCATAGGCGGCTACGCCCGATAAGTTTCCGTGGGTGGTGGAGCCGATCGTAATTACGCGCCCTGTGCTCCTTATATAGCAGGTGAAAAGGTCAGCGGCGCTTCCAGTGACGTCGTTTACAAGCAGCACCACGGGGCGAATGTATTGCCAGTCGCCGCCCGGATTGAAGTGAGTTTCGGTTCTAGTGAGGTCGTTGTGCCCCGGCCCGTTCTTCGTAAAGTTCGCGGCGACCAGCGTGCGTGCCGCGATGAATCGACTGACGATGCGCTGTTGGGAATTACCGTATCCACCCGGATTGTCGCGGACATCGACGATTAGGCCCGGCGTATCTTTCAATGCCTGGAGAGCTGTTTCAAACTCATCCGCAATCTCCTCGCGGCCATTGAACGATTCGATCCAGATATATCCCAACCCCGATGGATGGCGGCCAAAGTGAACGAACCGCTGCCTGGTCAGATCAAAACCCAGGGATCGGGATGCCGGGCGGAATGCCGATTGTGGGAAATCCCGCTTTAGTGAAAGTGTTTCGGTGCGGCCGTCCAGTGAACCCAGCTTCACAAGAACCGTGCTGCCTGATTCGCCACCGAGTAGCTGCCGGCAAGCTTCGCGCTTGTAGGCTCGCTCCGAAGATTGAGCGACGAGGTACGGCCTCATTTGCTCCATCTTCTCTTCAATCGAAAGTCCGTCAACCGCCAGAATTTCTGCACCAGCCTCCACACCCGCTGCCGCAGCGCTCGAATTGGGACCTACCGCGACCACGTAAGGCTTGCCTTGAAAAAGATCAGTCGACATACCTGGGCCGTAGCGTGGTGAAGAAGGCCGGTGGTTATCCAGCCACGAATGGGTGTCTTTCAGTTCGTTTACCAGTTGGAACAGCAAGGAATAAAACTCGTCGGTGGCCGTAATGGAATTGAGCCGTTCGAGATAACGTGCGCGTACAGATAGCCAGTCGATCGACTTAAGCGTGAAGCAGGCGTAGTTGCGATCTATCGCATCCCAAAGAAACTCGAGGTTCTCTCGCCGCTGCTTCGCTGATAGAGTTTCTGCGGGGATTAGGCCGGCCGGCGGCTGAGATGTGGTTATATAGCCTCCCATTGTATTGGGTACCGTGCTGACGGCAGTTGCAGGTTGGGCCGGAATGGCTGGCGTATGACGCGGCGGCGGTTCCGGCTCATCCAGGTGGCGAATCCACGTGACCGGCGTCTCGAGGCCTTCCCGAGCGACTTCCAAAATTCCCGGGCCCGCACCGCGAACCGCAACGGCCTTCGTAAACCAGGTGATGGCCTCTTCGCGGTTCCCGGCTCGATCGTCTATGTAACCCAGATACACATAGGCGTAGCAGAGCGAACTACCGCGAAGCGCCGTCCGTCCATTCTTGATCACATCAAGCAGGATCTTTTTCGCCACTTCAGTATATTTTGTTTGGCCCGTCAACGCCTGCCTGGCCTTCTGAAGCTGGATTTCGCTGTTGGTTGCCTTGCCTGAGGATTGGCTAACAGGAGAAGCTTGGATGCAGGACAACAAGCAAAACACAAGCACAACTCTGATCGCGCGCACGCCCTGCCCTCCAAGCAATCATATTTGGCTGCCGGGATTCTAGCATGCAGGTCCGTAAATGGGCCAGTGCTTGCCTGACTTCGGCCTGGGAATGAGGCAGCTCAATTGTCCTATCAGAAGGTTATGATCGGTTATGATCTAATTCTCGGACGGGCTCCTCGGCCATTTAAATGCATACCAAACGATGAGTGCGGTAAGCACAGTTTCCATAATACCGAAGAATATGAAATAGGCCCAAGAGTCCGTAATGAATGAATGTAGCGAGATTAGCAACACCATAGAATGCACCTATGATAATGTTTGCCCGGCGATTCCCTCTTGGCTTCAATGTTATGGACACGAATACCATAACACACGGAATCGCCATGAACACTGATGCTCCCAACAACGATACTTGCGTCACTGGAAAAGGTCCTATTTTACCAGCCATACTTTGCGCTATATACACACCCGGCCTTTTCCATCTTTTCAATCCGCCGGCGCAGATCCAGAGTCAGGCGCAGGATGAGGGCAGTTGAGTCCTTGTGCTTGGCGTCCCCTTGAGATGATTCCGGTGGATGGAGTCAGTCGTTGAGGTAGTAAGACAGCGCTTCTGTGATACGCTTCAGGTGGCTTGAGCGCGCGATCCCTACGATTTTCTGGATGCGCCCCTTGCTGACCTGCCGGATGCCCGGAAGAACTGCGAACGCTGCTTTGCCCCGAGGCAACTCCAACTGCAGTCGCAGTGGCCATATCTCGCCGGGTTGCGATGAAATCGGAACCAAAACCACACTCTGAAGAAAAGTGTTCTGGTCGGAGTTCGAAACTACCACTGCCGGACGAGTCTTGCCCAACTCAGGCGGCGAGACCGGCTCAAGATTCACCCAGCAGACAGTACCCCGTTTCATCGTCGCCTCCGTTTGGGAGGGCTGGAGAGATCGGCTTCGTCCCACTCATGCAGCCAGGACGATTCCTCCGGATGAGCCGCCATGAATTCCTCGTACGACTGAGCAGCCTGAGCTAGCTTCCGGCGCATATGATCCCTGTTCAGAACCTCCCGAACATACGCCGACAAGCTCAAAGATAGGGGCTTGTCCTTTTCCAACGCCTGGAGCAGTTCGCCTTCTATCTTTATGGTAGTAGCTTTCATGCACGAATGCTACCTGAGCAGCAGTTGCATTTCAACCCGGAATGCCGAAGCGGGATAGGCGTTTTTGCAGATCTTGTCTGTTTGAAGGGATCCGGTCCGGCACGAGACAATCTGCGCATTGGGAGCTTCAACATTATCCATTGGCAGG
>Ga0182021_10007548_pt1 | contig 12883 bp, 6 predicted proteins | sample 612E3MmetaG_FD_120493 | JGI IMG/M metagenome (GOLD analysis project Ga0182021, IMG submission 120493) | Permafrost microbial communities from Stordalen Mire, Sweden - 612E3M metaG (Illumina Assembly) | ecosystem: Environmental > Terrestrial > Soil > Wetlands > Permafrost | place: Sweden... | reverse complement strand
CACTCTAGTAGATAAGGACGACACGCTGGCTGACTTGACAAACAAGTTGGTAGACGACCTTAAGATTTCGTTTTCACTAAACCCTGAACTTCCACCAGGAATTCGTCTAGTTGCTGTCTTAAAGAAATGGTGGCAATCTTTAGATTCCTCTCCTAATGGTTTGGTCCTGCTGATAGATCTGGATAAAAAGAGCTCGCCCCTGATTCTAAAGCAATTAACCGAAGAGTTTGTTCCAGATGTCAAGAGAACCCTGAACGCCGCGCTCTCAGATCGGCTGTATGGTTTTCGTGTAATTATCGCCGGGCGATATATAGCGCGTACTGAGGTAAAAGACATTCCCGTGCATAAGCTTTGTCTTTCGCCTTTCACTTATGACGTAATACAAGACGCAACTAGAAAATACTTCGGTGATCAAATTGAGTATAACATTTCGCAGATCTCGGCTCATTTGTTGTACCTCTCCGGTGGTCATCCCGGTTGCATCGCCAAAGCGTTGGAAATGTATCGGGAACAGAGGATTTCCCCAGATGATTTTCTCAGGTATTTCGAAAAAAAGGTCTGGAGAACAATTGTGCGGGATGTGGCCGATGAAATTTACGAAGAGGTTCCCCAGAGCGGGACGAAATTTGGCGCCTTGATTGAAAAACTGTGTGTTTTTCGCTATCTTGACGACTCTCTCATAAGTCGTATTATGACAGATCAAGGAGCAGCTCTAGCAAGTGATGATGCATATCATTTGGCCGATGAATTGACTACTAGTCGTTTGCTTGAGAGAAACGGCCGTTTTCTGCAGGACAATATTACGCGACGATTATTGGCTATCCGCTTACAACACCTAATGTCAGACGAGTTTCATAGATTATGCCAGCATGCTCAAGATGTATACGCAGAGCGTTTGCAGGGACCCAAAGTTCAGATGCCAGAGAGATGGACAATAGAGTTCCTTTTTCAGTCACTTCAGCAACATGCTAATATTATCTTGGAACCAAACGGGCGACATATCGCTAGAAGAAGATTCTTTGACATCGACCTTCCCAAGGCCCTAGGTATGTGGAAACTAGTATCTGAAAACAGACGAGAAGAACAGAATGCTCTCAGCCAAGCCATTGAAGATGACTGGGAATTTCGCTTCACAGTTAACTACTACCTACGCGAGGATGAATATTCTAAGAAGTCGTACGAGGATTTAAGACGGTACTTGGATCGCTTCTTTGAACCAAAGTAATGCTTGGACTTGATGAATTCGCGTGTGCGCCTTCGGGCTTTCAAATCAGTCGTCATGTTCTACGTTCCCTACAAAGCATGAAAAAGAGTGACGCTTTTGCTATACTAATCACAGACTCCAAACCGCGATCGCCTGATTCTTAGTATTACGCATCTGAAGATCGGTCTTACTGGGTCACTGGCATGCACTCCTAATTGTTGCCAACCGCGCAAGCGGGGAAGCACGTAGAGCAGGCTTTTCTGTTCAATGGTGTCCGACCCGTTCTACACATCCGTTTGCCAACGAGCCCCAGCTGGTTGGCCGTTTTGAGATAAGATGATGACTTGGCCATCGTCAAAGCAGGACAGAATTTCGCCCGATTCGCGCTCACTGTTTTTTAGAACAGTCACAACGAGCAAGGAATCTTCTCTCGAGCGGCGATCGAAAGTCTCATTGCAGTTTGTGTCAAGAGGAAACAACCATGGCTGAACAAATACCATTCATAGGCCGAAGCGATGAACTTTCCCTTATTTCCGAACTGGCCGGAGAGTGGGGCACGAGACGTATATTGCACATTCAAGGGGGCGGAGGAATTGGCAAGACGCGTCTGCTCCAAAAGGTGCGTGACAGATATTTGCATGAGACTGTTAAGCGCAGGACAGCTAGCATAGCCCTTGTGCAAGAGGAAACAGACACGGGATTTTCAAAAGAGCTGGTCAGGGGAGTGCAAAGCATGGCCCTTGAACTAGGGGCAAGGCTGGTTACAAAGGATGCTCAATCCGATATCGATAAGATGATATCCGATTTGGATAGTGTCGTGGCAGAACAGCCAAACGCTATTATCATTGGCTTGGGTTCGAACGAAAAACTTTTAGCCGGCATAGACCGTGCGAAGCGAAAAGGCATAAAAATATTAGCTATCGAGAATTACCTGCAAATTTCTGATGGCATTACAACGCGAATTTGGCAAGACAACGACAGGGGTACTGGCCTCTTACTTCGGAAGTTGGCTGAAGATATAAACTCTCAGGGAGAAATCGTTGCTATTGGGACGTCAGGAGCAGTCTTGTCAGAAAAGCGCATGAGTTTTCTACGTGAACATCTGCAGAACTACCCAGATATTGTTTTGGTAGCTGAGTTTGGCCACGTTAATGAACTTCCCCAACTTCTCGCTGACCATCCTGTCATTCGAGCCATTTGGGCGACTTCTGGCGAATCAGCAAGAAGTGTTGCGCGCGCCTTAAAGAACGAAAGACGTACTGACATACTAGTCTACGGCTTTGATTTCTACTCAAAAGATTTTCAATTATTGTCGTCAGACGACGATCCGTGGGCCGCTACGGTTGCCACTGGACCATATGCACTAGGTCGCGCTGCTATGCGCCTGGCAATGTTTGCATATTTTGGCGATAAGATAGAAGAATATTACTCGTTACCCATGCACTTGATCACGAAAGCATCACTCAAGAGGGCAGAAAAGCTACCTCAAGTTTTGCCTTCCGATTGGGAAGAGATAGATATTGCCTGGACACCTAAGTTGCGATTCCTCCAAAAGACTTCCTCAAAAGACAGTCTGAGCTTGCTAGTCACTAACATTATTGATTTTGATGACCCTTCTCTTCAAACTACAGAAAACGTAAATCTTAGCATAGCGCAAGAGGTGGGATTACAGGAGGAGGTTATCCTGAGCGCACTGCAAGATTTACGCAAAATGGAAGGGGCTGATGTTAGCCCGGCAGCTTTGGTTCGTCAAAGAGAACAAATCCGAAAAGAGATCGTCGACTCTTTCAACAGTTTGGCCAATCACCAGCGTATAGTCTTGTTTTTTGACACTTGCGAGAAACTAGGACAGGATTCCTGGAGTCAAATCATTGCCCTCGTACTTCAATTGGAAAATGTGCTTTGCCTGTTGGCTGGCCGCAGACACGAAGACTTTGATCTAAGCGATCTATTGTATTCCAAGTTTGAGCAGGACGCCCGATTCCTTGATCTAGAGCCGCTGAGTCAAGAAGACAGTCTGGAATACCTTAGGCAGAAAGCAGATCAGTTGCACGTTTCCTTAAGGCCAGAATTGGCGCAGATGCTAGTGTTGTTGACAAAGGGACGTCCGATCTTGATTGACTTGGCTACAGACTACTTTGCACGTGCTGTTCCGCTTGAGTGGATTACCCAAACCACTCCAGAGGAATTTGCGGCGTTGCCAGATCGCCTTAAGGAGGAAAAACGCACAGAGTTCGAGCGTCAGTTAGTGCGCGAGATTGAAAAAGTACATTACCAGATGGATCGACTAACTCTCAGCATGTCGCGTGTCTACCCATTGAATGTGACGATGATCTCTAGGTTACTGGGCTTGACAAGCAATGAGGCCCAGAATCTGTTTGAGAGTGCCCAGACATGCGCTTTTGTGAAAATCCTGCCCGGAGAATCGCAGATTGTCCTGCATGACGAGATGGAACGCTTGATCCGGGTGTATGTATGGGAGAACACGGACCCAGATAAAGGCCGGAGGCGCCGAGATAGCAGAATTGCAGCTGAACTCTTCGGAGAACAGGTCAGGCAACTCTCTGAACAACGCAGTAAGCTCGTGGGCGAAATACCAGGAGGCGATGCCGACTCTGTAGTTTTTGTTGAACTGGAACGCCTGGAGCGTGAGCGGGAGGTTGTTGTTGAAAAGTGGATTTACCATGCTCTATATGCCGACGTCGCCACTGCTTTCGGCAATTGGCAGGATATATCTAAACAATTACATGATGAGAGAAGGTATGACTTTTCTTTACGGCTTGCAGACGTTGTGAAAGAATATCGCTCAGAATTTACTCCAGCCCAGCAATATACTTATGATTATCATTACACAAGGTCGAAAATGGGCACGGGCAAGTATGAGGAATCTAGAGATTTGTGTTTCAAATTGCTACACGACAGCACTCCGGACAACATATCAAGCGTCTATAATTTGCTAGGCATCATTGAAACCATACTGGGCAATTTTGAGCAAGCATTGAATCACCAACTCGAATGTCGGAGAAGAATTGTGGATATGGATTCAATTGCTAGAGTGGAAAACCAGCTGGGGTACATTTACAGGCTGCTCTATCAATTGGATCAATCAGAAAAACACTACGCACTAAGCTGTAAAAAGGCCAGTGAATTCGACGAAGAGTTAACAGGCAAAGAAAAGGTAAGCAATCAAGTGCTCATTGCTTCCACATACAATAACATGGGGTATGTATATGGATTGCAAGGAGATTACAATAAGGCGGAGAGTTACTGCCAGCTGGCCGTAGATGTCTGGTCAGGGATAGAGCGCAAGCGAGAGGTGGGACAAGGAGAGATTACCTTGGCTATTCTTGCAAGAGAGCAAGGTTTTTACGAAAGGTCTATCGCCCTTCTCCAGCGCGCCCTTAGGCGTCTAAAGGATCCTGATGATTATCTTCAGTTTTGCAGAGCCTATTCTGAATTGGGATGGACACAATGGTATAAGGCGGAATCAGATAATGAACCTAGTCTTGATGTAGCACTACTCAAGGATTCTCTCCAGGCGGTTGAGAAAAGCGGGGAAATTGCTCGCAAATATCAATTGAGGAGTGAATGGCCCAGCATATATTGTCGAATGGCTAGAATTTGTTGGCGAATTGGGGACACGCAAAATGGCGACTCGTTTCGCAGTCGGGCACGTGATCTAATCCATCAGGCCTCTAAGCTTAGTCAAGAAGTCGGCGACAAGCTCTATGCAATTGAAAGTCTAGTAGGCGAAGCAGAATTTGATCTTGATAGTGGTCGAGAGAACAGAATTTCAGAATATGTAGGCATTCTTGAAGAATTCCAAACGGGAGATAGCCCTTTCCCTGTGCAATATGGACTGATGTATCGCGTAATTGGAGATTTCGCCTTCGCCCGCCACGACCTTGAAGCAGCTTTTGCTAAATACGCTGCGGGATTTCCATTAATCAACCAACGACGTCTTTTCGGCCCCTTTTCTATCGGGCATGCGCTGTCAAAACTTGCCACGAGAATCAAAAAACTTTCTCCGCCAGACGCTGAAAAATGGCTGCTGTATTTGCGCAGCCGTTGGCAAGAGCAACAAACTAATCAGCATGATAATCTGCTGTTCTGGTGTGATCAGCAAATTATCTTGACCCGATTACGTGCTTGAGTTGGGGTTATACACTATGCCAAAACCAAATCTGGTCACACCCCAAGTAATATTTGATCGAGACCCCGCGACATACCACTTGACAGGAGAAGACGACTGTGACTGCAGTGGTGGAGATTGTGCTTGTAATCGCGATTCGTCAGTGATATCGATGGATAGTTATCCATTGGCACTTAGCGAGATGTCCCTTGTACGCTCTTTCGATTCAAAAACGCTGGCACTTGAAGAGGACTATGTACTTTGTTATGGGCCACTCCATAGACCGACAGTATTGAATAGTTCCGGGTTGATTCTTTTGTCTTTGTTCGAACGCACGGCTAAGGCAAGTTCGATTCCCAGCACATGGTGGAACAAATGGGGAGATGATTCGATCTATGAAGCCCTAAGGCAAATGTATAGTGCCCGTTTGCTTGTACAAGAGAATTGTTCTTTTCCTGATATTGACGAATCACTTGGGACTCTAGCCGCATGGCTACATGTCACTAACCGGTGTAACCTGCGTTGTGATTATTGCTATGTGCCGCATCGCTGTGAGGATATGCCATTTGAAATTGGTCGTGCCGCAATTAAGGCCACAATTCATTCGGCTATTACGCACAACTGTCACCACGTCAAGCTCAAGTATGCCGGCGGCGAGCCGTTGCTCCGTTTTCCCTTAGTGACTGAACTACATCAATATGCTCAAAGTCTAGCCTTGCGAGAAGGGCTTACCCTAGACGGTGTTGTTCTCAGCAATGGCACTTTGCTTAATGATCGCATTGCCAAAACCATGCAATCCCTAGGGTTGCGCTTGATGATTTCTCTTGACGGCTATGAAAGATGGCACGATGTTCAACGACATTATGCTGGTGGCAAGAGTTCGTTTGGAGATGTATGGTCTGGTATCTTGATCGCCCTAGATCACGATCTTGTGCACAATATTTCTATTACAGTCAGCGGGCGCAATGCTGATGGCTTGCCCGAATTGGTTGATTGGCTATTGGATCACAATCTGCCTTTCAGTTTCAATTTTTATCGTGAAAATGATTTTTCATCTCATTCTGTTGATCTGCGATTGAGCGAAGACAAAATCGTAAAAGGCATGTTGGCAGCATACAGAGTCATCGAAGATAAGCTACCTCTGCGCAGCCTATTATCAACGCTAGATCGCGCAGATTTTTCTACACCTCACGTGTATGCGTGTGGAGCCGGACGCAACTATATAGCTTTTGATCCTCACGGTAGAGTTGCTAAGTGTCAGATGCAGCTCCACAAGCCGGTTGCTACTATCTGTAATGAAGATCCGTTAGCCCTGATGCAAGCAGATGAGGCCGGTCTTCAGAATATTCCGGTGGAAAACAAGAAGGGCTGTTATTCTTGTGAGTGGAAATATTGGTGTGGAGGTGGTTGTCCACTAGTCACGTTTATGGCTACAGGCCAGTATGATGTCAAGTCTCCCAACTGTCACATCTACAAAGCTTTGTATCCTGAGGCCATTCGTCTAGAAGGATTACGTTTACTCAAGTATTCTGACTCAGCAATGCGAACACAGAGATTGTCTGTAGACGCATTTGCGTAGGAGTTGTTCATGCGTTTAACAGCACACCCGCAGTGGTCTTTTTTCATAGGAGGATAAGAATGAGAAACGAAAAGCCGCTTCAGCGTGAAAGCATAATAAACTACTGGAAGAGCCGCAGGGATCATGATGCGGAAGAAAGGGCCCATTCGCTGTTTTGGGAAAAGGCCAATGATATTCTCAATAATGCATCGGCTTATGAGAGACCAGAACCTGTTTTTCATGTCGGTGTGGAAGTTGAATACTCGCTCATGAATCCAGAGTTGGAACAAGTGACGGAGCCCCTGCGAGATTCTGTGATTACTAGGGCCTCTGAATTGTATGGTGGGCAGCAACAGCTATTCGACTGCGAACTTGGGGCGAGTCAGATAGAACTGAGAACGCCAACTCCTCCTGCGAAAGATCTACGCAGAGATGGAATAGGCGGGTTTCTCGATGAAGTCAAAGGTCTCGAAGGTGCACTAATGTCTTCGGTTCGCGAAAATGGCATCAATCTGTTGCGCTGCGGTACTAATCCTTTTGTGGATGTTGAAACGATCGAAAGGACAACTGCACCAAAATACTGGGATCTGCCAAATTTCCATGATCACTACAAGCGATTTCCTGACGGTTCACCTGATACGAGAATTGGAACCTCACAACCTGTGGAAGTTGGGGGAGCAGACATTATTTCCCTATGTAACTCTGTACAATTCATTCTGGATTGCAGAGACTTTGATGATGCTATTGCTAAACTCAATCGTGCTCTCATGATCACCCCATTTATATCGTCTATATGTGCAAATGCAAGGTTTTTGGATGGGAAGGATACCGAACTGGCGGACATTCGGATGATCGCCTGGGAAATTAGTCATGATGTTAGAATGCCAACCGAGATACTAGAAAGAAATCCTCAAAGAGTCGGCTTGCCCGATGCGTATTTTGTCGATCTGAAAGACTATTTCAATCGTGTTTCCTCGTATCCTTTTATCCTGCGTCCCGATAACGCAGATGCCGCATTTGGTATTGCTTTGGGTATATACTGGTGTGATGCACGGATCAAGTTCAACTTCAAGGCACATAGGGCGCTTCTCGAGTTCAGACCACTATCAGTCCAACCTTCGCTGGAAGAAGATGCCGCGGCTATGGTGTTCTTTTTAGGCAGGCTGATATGGTCACAGGAATCTGGGGAAAGGCTCTTGGACTTGGGACTGGTCCGCCAGAATCGATATGCTGCCCTGCGGCATGGTCTGAATACAGATTTATGGTGGGTGGACAATGGTAAGTTCAGGAAAGACGACGCTCGCAGGGTGATCCAGAGAGAAATGACACGGGCCAAAATTGGGCTAGAATCGATGGGACTTTGGGATGAATCTAGTAAAACCGTCCTAGCTCTTCTAGAAGCCCGGTTGCAAGAAGGCACCCCTTCTGACAGATTGGCCCTGGCCGTGCAAAAGCATGTTTCGCAGGGAATGACCACTCGAGACGCTCTCGAATCCGCAGTAACGGACTTGCATCTGATTTGGTCGTAAGCTTTTGAATCACGAGAGAAAGTGCATACTGACCATGTATGAAATTACAGAGAGCAAAACATTTCTACTCGGCATCAACTTGGAGTCTCCGTTCCCTCTAGGATTTGGTGTTCTTGAACACCTACCACGAGTCGTGTTTACAATCTCAGCCACAGATGGAACTTCCGTTGTACGGGGGATTGGCGAGGCTAGCATCGATTTTCCATTCGTATCGTATGATGCATGGGATATCTTCTATGCGTTGAGCGGGCTTGACATTGTGAATAGGCCGCTGGAACGTACAACTTTGCTAAGGGATGAATCAATTGGAAACCAGCTTCTTCAGTTCCCGGCCGCCTTTGCTGCGTTGAATATGGCACTAGATGATGCCTATGGACAGGCTCACAACCAATCTATTCTCGACATGTACGGCCAACGACGCGCAGGTGGAAGAGCCCTTTGCAGTATTTCACACCAACAAGATGCAGTTAGTTTGATGAGAACCATCCAAGATAAGCTAAACCACGGCTTCGTTCCCAAACTCAAAATGGGTATGGGAATCGAAACTGATGCCGAGGTACTGGTGTCACTAGGCCGCCAATCGCTAGGCGAGAGTCAAGTAAAGTGGGCATTAGACTTTAACGCCGTCTATGCAACTGATAAATTTTGTGATTTGGTCGATCTGTTGGCACGCCGCAATTTCCAATTCGAAGATGTGATATTCTGGGAACAGCCTACGTCCAAGGGCAATGGAATCTCAGGACTAATAGATGCACTTAACCGATTGAAGCAACGCACGTCAGCTAATGTTGATGTAGTTGCTGATGAAGTGTTTCTCTCTGCCGCCGACGCTCTAACATGCACGCAACACGGGATTTCGCTTAACTTCAAAGTCCAGCGTCTTGGGGGTATTTGGGTTGCGAAAGAGATTGAGGCGGCAATAGAGGCTCATCACAACAAAGCATCCAGTTTGGTGGGGGGAACTTTCCCTACTGCAATCGGACGTGTTTATGACCAGCAATGCGCAGCTGTGCTTCAGAGCGCAGACAAACCAGGAGATGGATGGGAGCCTTCGACCGATTGGTTCCAAAACGAAAAGCATTTGATTCAAGAGTCTTTCCAGTTCAATGACTTGACTCAAACGTTTGTTCCATTTCGAGGAGTGGGATTGGGGATCACGGTTGATTGGGACAAGATTGCGCCTTTTGTCGTGTCGGATCCGCGCAATGAGTACCGGAAGATTCGCCAAGGTATATCTGGCAGCAAGATAACTATAGAATTACGATCCGGTCAATCATATCAAGCCGAGTATGAAAGGTTAACTGGAAGAGTTTGGAACTGGAATCTGTAAGTGTCCTCTGAACCTCGTCTTGGAGAAGAAACCAACCTGGAGGAATATCTATGTTAAGACTTTTAATTATTGAGCATGCTCCAGAGCGCGCAGATGGCGTTATTACACTTTTTGAAACGTTGAAAATAGAATTTGAATTATGTCGGATATATCAGAACGAATCCCTTCCAGAAGTTGGAAGTCTACTGGGCGTCATTCCGGCTGGCGGGCCAATGGGTGTGGCCGATATAGGCAATCCTAAATATCCCTTTTTGACTAGAGAAGTTGAATACTTCGATCACGTTATCAAAGCAGGAATTCCCATTTTGGGAATATGCTTGGGTCATCAGCTTATCATCCACGCCTTGGGCGGTCAGGTTTCGAAAGCTGTAGTCCCAGAAATCGGGTGGAGCCAGGTTTCCCTAACCGATGCAGGAAAATCCGATCTGCTATTCAATGGCTGTTCTGCATCATATGAGACCTTCCACTATCATTTTGATGAAGTGTCTACACTTCCACCCAATGCAGTTGTGCTGGCACATTCTAAGTATTGCCAAGTACAGGCATTCAGGATTGAAGGCAGACCCATCTGGGGGGTTCAATATCACCCTGACATTTTTCCTGGTCATGCTGCCAAGATATTAGAAATGACTGCACAGCGTTCACCTAACTTAATGACTGCTGACATGTTACAGACACAGATTAAACATGGCGAAAGGGTCTTTGATATTAGCATAAGTTTGAAAATGATTGAGAATTTCCTGGCTATCTGTAAGAAGTGAGTTTATGGTGTTTATAACTTCCGACCATATCGCAGTCCTGCAGAATAGCCCGGTAGTATAAACACTTAAGCTGGAAAAGGGTATCAGCGTGAACACACAAACCGTTGGCGTTGTTGGCTATGGTCGCTTTGGTCAGTTTTGGGCCGACAGTTTGAGCCGCGACTATGAGATTTGGGTAAGCGACAAAGAGGATCTCAAGCAAGTTGCTATCGGGAAAGGTGTAAAGTATGGTAGCCTACCTGAGGTCTGCGCCAAGGCCGACAATATATTCCTATGCGTGCCCATTTCTCAAATCGATTCTGTTGTAAGCACGATTCGGCATTATATAAGGCCGGGCACCATTGTATTCGACACTTGTTCCGTAAAACTTTATTCCACAAGCATCTTGCAGCACTATCTTGGCGATCTGAATGAGGTCGATCTGATTGCCACACACCCGATGTTCGGGCCTGACAGTGGAGCACGTGGGTTACAAGGCCTGCCGATTGTAATGTGGCCACTGTCTGTTTCGTCAGACGCTTATCGAAACTGGCATAGCTATTTCGAGCAAATAGGACTAAGAGTAGTAGAACTGCCACCCGACGAACATGATCAACTAGCCGCCAATAGTCAAGGTGTGGCACATTACATTGGGCGAGTGCTACATGAAATGGGAGTGGAGTCCACACCGATTGATACAACTGGCTTCAAAATCCTACTATCGGTAATCGAGCAAACATGTAATGACACATGGGAACTTTTCCACGATCTTCAAAACTATAACCCGTATACGAAGGAAATGCGCCTTCGGCTCGAAAGCGCCCTCAACCGAGTGTATCGTCGCCTTCTGCCTGAGAGTGTTTCGCCAGGCGAATTAATTGTTGGAATTCAAGGGGGGCGAGGGAGTTTCAATCAGGAAGCCTGTCATCACTATTGTAGTTCGCATGGAATCACAAATTACCGTATTGAGTTTCTGTATACATCTTTGAGTGTATTGACCGCTTTGCATCGCGGCGAAATTGATCGAGGCGTGTTTGCGTTACACAACTCCAAGGGCGGTACCGTAATGGAAACCATAGATGCTCTCAGCCAGTATAATTGTGACATTTTGGACTATTTTAGCATTGTGATTAGCCATTGCATTATGCATCACCCCAAGATGGATTTTCAGAAGATTGACACGCTGATTTCCCATCCACAGGCGCTCGCGCAATGTGAAAGTAGCTTAAGAAATCGATTCCCTAACTTACGCCTAATCAGTGGCAAAGGTGAATTAATCGATCAAGCTCTTTGTGCACAACATATAGCAGAGAGCAAACTGCCGGCAACGACCGCAGTACTGGCCCCAAAAGTCTGTGCGGACTTGTATAATTTGAAAATACACGCGACAGATCTGCAGGATATGGGTAGAGAGAACCTAACAACTTTCGTTTGGGCGCAACGGAGGCACGACCTCTGAAAATTGTTCTTGAAATGCCGTGTAGTACTTTGTTTGCATGTGTAAAAGAGCGGCCCTCGTTCCTGTTTTATAGCATCACTAAATTAGGAGGATAACATGCTGATTGTCATGCGAGCCGACGCTACTGAGACGCAAATAGAAAAGGTGGTAACTTATGTGACTAGCCGCGGTTTGAGAGTAGATATTCTCAGAAGCGAGCGTCATTCTATGATTGGCGTATTGGACGATGTAACACCTTTGCGCAGTTTGCCAATTGATTCACTGCCTGGAGTTGAAAGGGTTACGCTAATCACTCATCCTTTTAAGTTGGCAAGTAGAACCTTTAAACACATGGATTCAGTGATCAAAGCAAATGACCTTGAGATCGGTGGCAGTAAGATCGTCTTGATTGGTGCAACAGGCTATATTTCGGACAAAAATCGTCTCTCACAAATGGCTCGAACTTTTAAGAATGTTGGGGGGGCAGCTCTAAAGGTTGGCGGTACTAGCGATCCTTCTTTTAATGGGTTTTCCAAATCTGAGATTCAGTCCTTTTCCGAGATTGCAAAAGAAACAGGCTTGGCACTCATTGCTGACGTTGTTTCGCCGAAGCAGGTTGATCTAGTGGAGCCTCACGCAGGTTTTCTCTTGGTTAACATACGGAACATGGACAACCCAGATTTAATTCAACGAGTCGGTCAGTCCAAGAACCCTGTGGTTTTGGAGAGGGGATTGGATGCTAAGATTGAAGAGTGGTTGTTGATGGCTCACCGTATAATGGCAGAAGGCAATCCACAAGTCGTGCTCTGTGAATGTGGGATCAGAACTTTTGATTCACACAATGCTTTAGATGTGAATTCTATATCAATGATAAAGGAACTTAGTCATTTGCCGGTATTGGTAAACTCGAGCCTCGCTACTGAAGGGCGATCTGCATTCCTTGGTGCGGCCT
>Ga0182021_10007547_pt1 | contig 12884 bp, 15 predicted proteins | sample 612E3MmetaG_FD_120493 | JGI IMG/M metagenome (GOLD analysis project Ga0182021, IMG submission 120493) | Permafrost microbial communities from Stordalen Mire, Sweden - 612E3M metaG (Illumina Assembly) | ecosystem: Environmental > Terrestrial > Soil > Wetlands > Permafrost | place: Sweden... | reverse complement strand
GTGCTGGAGAATCTGCCGGTCGAGGTCGAAGAGGGTGCGCTGGCCGCGGAGTTCCTCCAGCCGGGCATTGGAGGCTTACGTGTTCAGACCGGCGTTGCCTTCGTCAATGGCGCGAAACAGGCCCCGGAAGTTGTGCCAGACCGGGTGCGGATTGTAGGGGTCGCGGTGCTCGAAGGCGTGCTTGAGGGATTCGGCGGGGAGCAGGCCGCGGCATTCGCAAAAGGCGCAGAACAAGACGCGGTCCAGCAGCTTCTGGGTGCAGCGCAGGATTTCGGGCGGGGCGATGGCGGCGTTCTCGCGGCACAGGCGGGTGAGGACGCGCTGGCGGATTTTGGCGTAGAGGGCGTAGAACTGGTTGGTGAGTTGGCGCCCGACGGTTTCGGAGACGCGGAGCAGTTCGTAGAGGTGGCAATCAGGGTTTCTGGAAGCGGCCCAGCACGGCATCGGCGACCTTGCCGTCCACCTCGACGTGGCGTTCCCGGGACAGGGTGTAGGTGTCGGCCTCGGCAGCCGGGCCGGTGTAGCCGAGCAGGCCGCAGAAGATGTCGGTGAGGAAATCGGGGAGCAGGGCGGTTTCCTTAAACTCGTCGGCGCGGCCGGAAGCGATGAGGTCGGCCCAGTGCTGGAGCTTGGGCTGCCAGGCCGGCAGGTGCTCCGGCAGGGTGAAGGCGCGCACCTGCTGGCGCATGACCTCGGGGTGGAAGAGGGGCTTGGATTCGACGGCCATTTGCTGGGCAACAGGTTATACAGGCAAATGTCGGGTTCCGGCCTGTCCGGTCCCGGCCCCTGGCTCAGAGTTCCCGGATCCAGATATTCCGGAAGCGCACCGGGTTGTGGTGATCTTGCAGCGCCAGCGGCTCGATGTGCAACTGGCAGTCGTCAAAATCCTGCTTGGTGGAAATGCCGCCCGTACCATTCACAATAGCCGCGCCGTCTTTGATTTCCCACTTGGCCGGGCCGCCGTCCTTGTCGCTCTTCCATTGGGATAAATCCTCGCCGTCGAACAGGACAATGGCGTCGGCGGGCGGCGGACCGGGATCAACGACGCGCGGTTCGTCCATCGGTTCAGGGGTCCAATGCGCGAATACCTGTTTCGGGGAATTCTCTTCCCGCTATCTCCGCTGCGACGGTGATCTGACGGTCGTACGACAGTGTACCGAGCGTGATGCACCGGTACCACACCGGTACCACACCGGAACCACTCCCATGGGCATCGCGATGCCCATGGGAGTGGTACCGGTGTGGTACCGGTGCATCACGCTTGTTCCTGGCTTGGTCCGCCGTGGCGGCCGGGGACAAGGGTAGTTTTCTGTTCCTTTTGGACCTGCTCACCGACCATGAACCCGTAGGATGGGAAGTGGTCAAGAATAGCCATTATTCGTAAAATGCTGTGGCACAATATGTTGCGCATTTTGGCTACTGAGTGCCGGCGGCAGGCTCAGGGCTCCCCCGATACCCAAACAAGCCGTCGCGCTTGATGGTTTCCACGATGGCCGGCGGCACGAGCCGCTCCCAGGCCGCATCGCCGGACTTGATCTTCTCCAGCACGTCGCGCGAGCGGATGGGCAGCAGATCGGCGTTGACGTTGCGGATGCCCTGGATGAACCGGTTCTCGAGCAGGTGCGCGTAGAGATGCCGCAAATGCGGCGGGACGGGAAAATTGTCCACAGTCAGCCTGTGACCGGAGGCGAGGTCGAGGTGCGGATAGACGTAGAGCCGCGCCGGGTTCTTGAAAAGCTGGCCCAGGCCGCCCAGCAATCCCCCTTCGCTCTCATTGTAAAACTTCTCATCGAGAATCTCGGCCAGCTTGGATGCCCCCAGCGCCAGCCCGAGTGGCCGTTGGGTGTAACGCGAAAGGTAGGCCGCCAGCCGATGGAACCGGCGGAAGTTGGAGATCAGCACCGTCTTGCCCAGCGCGCTGAGCATGTCGGCGCGTTGCAGGAAGTTCTCCTCGTCAATGCCGGCATCGGTCGTCAGATGCCGGAGGGTCATCTCCATGAGCACTACGGGCGGTTCCCCTTTCAGCTCCGGCTCCTGCACGAACTGCTCCAGCGCCCGTTCCAGCACATCGAGCGTGGCTTTGGTGACCGGGTGGAAGCTGCCGCGCTGGATTAGCGCCGGTTTTTGGTGGAGCACTTCCGCCCACTGCACGGCCTCGCCCTTGGCCGTGAACATCGCCGCCTCCGTCAAGTCCTGCTGGACCAGTTGCAAGGCCATCAGCCGGTTATCCACCCGCGCGAATGCCGGCCCGGCAAACCGGATCATATCCACCTCCACCCGTTCCCACGTGAGATCGTCCAGCAGCGACCGGATGAGCGCTGCGGGCTCGCGGTGTAGATAAAATGCCCCGTGCACCAGGTTTACTCCAATGATGCCCAGCGCCTCCTGCTGCCGAATGCTCTCCTTATCCGGCATCCGCACGTGCAGGATGATCTCCGACGGGTCCGAGCCCGACTCGGCCTGGAACCGAATTCCCAGCCAGCCGCGCCCCGCCTCACGCCGTGTCGCCACCGTATTGGCGAAGACAAAAAAGGCCGTCTTGCCCCCGCGCGTCTTATCCAGCCGTTCCAGCAACAAATCGTACTCGTAATCGAGCATGGCGCGCAGGCGCTGCCGGCTGACGTAATAATCCGTCGGCCCGTAAATCGCGTCGCTCACCGCCATATCGTAGGCCGAAATCGTCTTGGCCACCGTGCCCGCCGCGCCGCCCGCCCGGAAGAACCAGCGCACTACCTCCTGCCCGGCGCCGATCTCCGCGAACGTGCCGTAGCGCCGCGCGTCGCGGTTGATCTGCTGCGCCTTCTGATTGGTATCCAGTTTCTCGTTGGCCATAACCTGCGCCTAGTATTCACTCGACACCCGCCAAAAGCGAGTTTCATTCAGCGTTTTTGCATCGCCGAACGCCCGCCGATCCTGTAGCCTGTCCCCATGCACTCAAGTTGGAGCTTTCGTCCGGGCGCTGTCTGCGCATTGCTGCTGGTCGGCAACGCGGTTTACGCCGATGACTGGCCGCAATGGCTCGGCCCCAACCGCGACTCGGTTTGGCGCGAGACCGGCATCGTCGAGCGATTTCCCACCAACGGCCCGCCGGTCCGCTGGCGCGCGACCATCGGCGCGGGCTACGCGGGACCGGTTGTAGCCAACGGCCGCGTCTATGTCGCCGACCGCCGGCTTGCCGCAGGGGTCAGCAACCCTGCCGATCCGTTCGACCACAACCTGATCCGCGGTTACGAGCGCGCGCTGTGCCTGAACGAAGCTGACGGCCAGGTTGTTTGGAAGCACGAATACGAATGCCCCTATAGCATCAGCTATCCGGCGGGGCCGCGCGTCGCGCCGCTGGTCAGCGGCGGCAAGGTCTATACGCTCGGCGCCGAGGGCAACCTGTTGTGCCTCGACGCGGGCAGCGGCGAAGTCCTTTGGTCGCGCGATTTCAAGAAGGACTTCGGCATCAAAGCGCCGATGTGGGGTTTCGCAGGGCATCCGTTGCTCGACGGCAACCGGCTGATTTGCCTGGCGGGCGGCGCAGGCAGCACCGCGGTCGCCTTCGACAAGGACACCGGCAAGGAGATCTGGCGCGCGTTGAGCGCCGAAGAGCCGGGCTACAGCTCGCCGATCATCTACCAGGCCGGCGGCAAACGGCAGCTTATCCTCTGGCATCCCGAAGCCGCCAACTCGCTCGACCCGGAGACCGGTCGAGTTTATTGGTCGGTGCCCTTCAAATCGCGCGCCGGCATGACCATCGCTACGCCGCGCAAGCTGGGCGACTGGCTTTTCTTCACCTCCTTCTATAGCGGTTCGCTGATGCTGCGGCTTGATCCCGCCAAACCCGCCGCGACCACCGCCTGGCGCACGCTGAAGGTGAACGAGAAGGACACGACGCACCTGAACGCCGTCATGTGCACGCCGTTCCTCGAGGACGGCTACATCTACGGCGTCTGCAGCTACGGCCAGTTGCGGTGCCTGAAGCTGGAAACCGGCGAGCGTGTCTGGGAAACCTTTCGAGCCACGACCGCCGGCGAGCCTGTCCGCTGGGCCAACACCTTCATCGTGAAGAACGCCGACCGCTTCTTCCTCTTCAACGAGCTGGGCGACCTGATCATCGCGAAACTCAGCCCGCGCGGTTACCAGGAAATCAGCCGCGCGCACCTGCTCGAACCCACCGGCAACGCCGCGGGCCGGCCGATCTTGTGGTCGCATCCCGCCTTTGCCAACCGGCGTGTTTACGCGCGCAACGACAAGGAAATCATCTGCGTGGACCTGGCCCGCTGAATCGGTATATTGCTCCAAATGCTTCGAACTCAGGATTTACGCGTCAGAGAAGTCATCCGGCTCCTCACGCCGCGGGCGCTCAAGGCCGAGCTGCCGATGACCGAGCCGTCCAACCAGACGGTCGTCGCCAGCCGCGAGCGCATCAACAGTCCTCGACCCAATCATCGTCCAATACATTGACGACCTCGTCATGCACGAGGGCAACCAGCCCTTCCCGAAAAACCCGGCGGAACTCCGCTACGGCGTCTCCATCACTGACGCCTGCATCAGTTGGGAGACGACCGAACGCCTCTTGCATTGGGGCTTCCAGACACTAAGTAAGTCCACGTGGGACGTTTCGCCGAAACGTCCATGTTGAGGCCGGAACGGACGCCTCGGCGTGGCGTCCCCACCGCAGGCAGGCGCGTGAGGCTCACGCAAAATGCGTGAAAATTTCACTCGCTACGGAATTGGAACCTGCTGTTTTCCTAAGGAAATCGTGAAAAGAGGTGCTGGCACCGGCATTGCTAATGAAAAGTCAAACATGGGTTGACAGCGTGGACAGCCTCGGTAACGTTCGCGGTCTGTTTGCCAAAAAAACAACGAAAGAAAACAGTAATTACATTATGAAGAACTTACGCAAAAAGATCGGGGCTTTCACTCTTATCGAGTTGTTAGTCGTTATTGCCATCATCGCCATTCTGGCGGCTTTGTTGCTGCCTGCCTTAGCCCGCGCCAAAGCTAAAGCACAACGCATCAGCTGCACCAACAACCTGAAACAGGTGGGCTTGGCGTTCCGAACCTGGGCGATTGATAATAACGGCAGCTACCCGATGGGGTTGCCTGGGGCGCAGGGCGGGAACTCCGAGAGTGTGGGGAGCAGAGTTCTGACCGGCGCACAGACGGCCATCCGTGGTGTTTGGGGCTTTTTCCAAGTGATGTCGAACGAGCTCAGCACCCCGAAGATTCTAGCCTGCCCGTCTGAATTCGAGAGTTCGATTCGCCAAGTGGCCAGTACCTTCGGGTTCACCGTAGTCGCTGGCACCGCCAATACGACGCCGTTCACCAACGATTTGAATACCAGCTATTTCGTGGGCGTTGACGCCTCGGAGACCATGCCGCAGATGTTCCTGACTGGGGACCACAACATGGGAAGCGGCCAAAACCCGCCGACGTGCTGCTTCCAAACCGGTCCGAATACGACTCCGGCTGGCACATCCTTCAACGTGTCGCTGGGCACCAACTTCCCCGCCAACAACGTTTCCCTGGGCTGGATGGACAACATGCACTCCAAGCAGGGCAACGTCGGCCTCGCCGATGGCAGTGTGCAGGGATTCAGCCGGTCGGGTTTGCAGAGCGCGCTGCAGAATTCGGGTGACACCGGTGGTCACGGAACAGCAGGGTTCGCGGTCGCTACCGGCTGCAGCCCGCAAGGCGTGAACCGGATTCAGCTCCCGTAAGCTGAAGATTTAGGCTCTCAATTCAATAGAACTACAAGGCATCCGCAAGGATGCCTTTTTTGTTGTTGGCTGGAGTCCAAGTTTCGGTGCTCTCGCGCAGTGCCTTCGCCACGGCCTCTGCCATTTGCTGACGATAGGGCGGATCGGCAATCCGCCGCGCCTCCACCGGATTCGACAAGTAACCGCCTTCAATGAGGATTGCCGGACGGTTTTGCCCGCGCAGCACGCCCAGGTATCGGGCCCGCCGCACGCCCCGATCCCTCCGGCCATTGATCTGCAATAACGCGCGATGCACCCAGGCAGCCAACTGCACATTCTCGGCGTCAAAGGCATTGTTCGGGAAGGTCTGCGCCGGATCGTCGCCATACCCGCGCGTGACGCTCGAAGCCATGCCCGCGGGCGTCAGGCAATAGGTTTCCAGGCCCGCCTGGCGTTCATCGGGCGCGGCGGAATTAAAGTGCAGACTCAGAAACAGGCCCGCTTTGTGTTCTTCCGCGAAGGCGATGCGGTCGGCAAGCGACACGTGCGTGTCATTGCTGCGCGTCAGGAATACCTGCCAGCCGTTGGCGGTGAGCAGCGACGCCAGCCGCCGGGCCCAATCGAGCGTGAATTCCCGCTCGTAGCGGTTGCCCAGGACGCTCTTGGTGCCGGCGTCCTCGCCGCCGTGCCCCGGGTCAATGACGATCGTTGGGTTGGTTCTGAGGAAGCTCATGGGCGCGCCGCCGATCAAGGGCCCGAGGGTCTTCTTCAAATCGAGGGTATGAACGAACGGCTGCCCGTCAATCATATGCGGCGCGAACCCCAGCCGCAGTTCCACCCCGTCCCAATACGCCAATCGCAAGCCGGTCCGCAGGATAAAAACGCCGTTAGTCGTGCTGAGCGCGTAGCCCGGTGACGGCCCCAGCCCCAGCGGACATGGCGCGCCCCAGCCATTCGCCTTGCACCAGCGATAAAGCGGGACCCACGTTTCGGCCACCTCATGGGTAGGGGCGGCAGGGGACGGCAGGGGGGAGATTGGCGCGGGCACGGTCGGCGCAACCGGTGCGGGCGGCACTGTCGCCGCCTGCGGGCTTTGCCAATCCGGCGCCTGCGTGGCGTCCCGGCGCGCGTGCGTGGCGCATCCTGCCAGCAGCACGACCAGCAAGCCGAAGGCAGCACTAGACGTGGAGGCAAGACTCTTGCGTAGGTCTAACACCCTGTCAGTTTGTGGAAACGCCGCTTTGACTCAAGCCGATTCGGAAAGCCGCTTGCCCATTCCACGGCGCGCCGCCATAGTTTTTCCCACTAACGGGTCAACCATTCGTCGCCCTTGAAAATACTTGTCGCCATCACTGGAGCCAGCGGCTCGCTTTACGCTCAGCGCCTGCTCGACAACCTCGATCCGGCGCAGCACGAGATTCATGTGGTGCTGAGCCACTACGCGCCGGCGGTGATCGCCGAGGAGCTGCCGGGCGGCTTGCGTCTGCCGACCGGCGCTGCCGCGCACAAACTCAAAAGCATGAACGCCCCGTTTGCCAGCGGCTCCAACGCCCCGGACACGATGGTCATCATCCCTTGCAGCATGGGCACGCTGGGACGGATCGCCCATGGCTACAGCGAGGACGTGCTGCTGCGGGCCGCCGACGTGGTGTTGAAGGAAAAGAAAAAGCTCATCCTCGTTCCCCGCGAAACGCCGCTCAATCTGATCCACGTAAAGAACTTCGAACTGCTCCTCCAAGCCGGCGCAATCATCCTCCCGGCCAACCCGTCCTTCTATGCCCGGCCGCAGAGTGTTCAACAGGTCGTGGACACCGTCGTGGCGCGCGTGCTGGATCATCTGGGTGTGGCCCATGCGCTGGCGCCGCGGTGGGCAGCGGAGAGGGAATGAAGCCGAGGATGGAGGATAGAGGATTGACGATGGAGAATTGTGTATGGCGCTGATCAGGAGTTTTCGAGATTTGAATGTGTATAAGTCTGCGCGTCGAGAAGCGCGAGTTATTTTCGAGCGCAGCAGAAACTTCCCGACCGAGGAGCGTTACGCGCTGACTGACCAGGTCCGGAGGTCATCCCGTGCAGTGAAGGCATTGATTGCAGAAGCGTGGGGCCGGCGCAGGTACCCGGCAGTGTTTATTAACAAGATAGACGAGGCGCTGGGCGAAGCCACCGAAACTCAATCCTGGCTCGATGATTGTCTCGACTGCGGTTACATCTCGCCGGTCGAGTTCACGCGGATGGACGGTGCGTGGCAGAGCATCGGCGCCATGCTTAAGAAAATGATTGATCGAGGGGAAGACTTCTGCCGCGGGTCCCAGCCCACAACTGACTAATGCCCTCCCGGATCCTCCATCCTCCATCTTCGCCTTGCTGGCTCTCTGTTCCCCGCCACGCTCCGTTGACGCCCGTTTGATGCCATCTTCCATCCTCCATCGTCCATCTTCGCTGCTTGCCACCATTCGCCAGTGGGCTTCCTTTGTGCGGTTTTCACACACCGCCTTTGCCCTGCCCTTCGCCCTCGCCGCCATGGCGGTCGCCGCCCGGGCCAACCGCGGCTGGCCGGGCTGGCGCACGTTCGGCTTGATCCTCGCCGCGATGGTTTGCGCCCGCACCTGCGCCATGGCCTTTAATCGCATTGCCGACCGAAAACTCGACGCGCTGAACCCACGCACCGCCGGACGCCACCTGCCCGCCGGCCGGATCAGCCTGCTCAGCGCCGTGACGCTCTGGGTGCTCGCGGGGGCAGGACTGGTTGCAGCGAGTTTCCTGCTGAATCCGGTCTGCTTTTACTTGTCGCCGATTGCTTTGGTGGCGATTTGCTTTTACTCACTGACAAAGCGGTTTACGGATTACACGCATTTCTGTCTCGGCCTCGCGCTGGCATTGGCCCCTGTGGGCGCCTGGCTGGCGGTCAAGGGCACGCAGATCTCGGTCATGGAAATTCTGCAGATGAGTGTTCTGGCCGCCGCCGTGGTGTTGTGGCTCGTCGGCTTCGACATCATCTACGCGATCCAGGACTATGAGTTTGACCGCCAACACGGTTTGCACTCTCTCGTCGTGGCGTGGGGGCCCAGGAACGCCTTGCAAGCCGCTTTCCTGGCGCATCTTGTCATGTGCGGGCTGCTGCTCGGCTTCGGACTGCTTTGCCACTTCCGCATTGCTTACCTCATTGGCTGGCTGATCATTGTCGGCTGCTTGATGTTGGAACACTGGATCGCCCGTCGCCGCAGCCTGAACTGGGTCAATGTCGCCTTCTTTCGCCTGAACGCCCTGATCAGCGCAGTCTTCCTGCTCGTCACGGTTGCCGAGGTCGTCTTCCAGGGCGGATTCCGGTTCCGCTAATCGCGGCAAAACGGCATACCACGAGCACCGCCATCCCTGTCGGCAATTTCCGAATCCCCCGAACCGGCTGTCAGGGGAGTCAGCCCTCACGCTGGTTCAGGGAAACGCGGCCGAAGCTAAAATCGAAGCTTGAAATTCCAGCGGATGGGCGCAGTGTTTCCTTTGCAAGAGCAAATTTTGCCTAACTATGAAATCTCCGACGACACCGGTCCCGGCGACCAGAGAACTGCCGGTTAAACAGCTCCCACCCTGCCGCTGCGGCAAGCAGCAGTCCGGCAATTGGCCCGGCGGCCCCGAAAACCACTGGCTGGTCATTAAGCCAAGCGAGCCGGAATCAGCGGAGCCCCCGCTCATCGAATACGAGTGCCTTTCGTGCCATCGGCGATACCGATTGCGCGACACCAGGCTTTACGAAGTGCTCACCGACGGCGCAGAGCGAGCGTATATGCGCCAGGGCCAATACGGTCGCTGGCTCTCATGTCGCTGAAACCCGGTTTGGTTACGCCTTTTCGCTTGCCGGGAACCGCGCTGGGCCTTAGCACTTTGACCCATGAAAACTCTTGCTGCCATCACCGCTGCATTTGGCCTGGTGTCATTCGTTATCGTCGCCCAGGACACCAAGACTGAAGCCCCCCGCACGGACGCTCCCAAGAGAATCTCAGCGGCCGAGGCCGAAAAGCATTTTCAGGAAACCGTGATTGTCACCGGCAAAGTCGCCCAGGTCTCCATCCGCCCGAAACTGGTATATCTGAACCTTGACAGGAAATACCCGGATACTCCCATGAACTGCGTGATCTTCGCGCGCGCCACCAACCAGTTCGGCGACCTCAAGAAGATCGAAGGCAAACAGGTCGAAATCAAGGGCAAGGTCGAGGAGTATCAGGACAAAGCCCAAATCATCCTCAACAGTACGAATCAGTTGAAGGTGATCGAAAAGGCCGGCGACCCAGGCGGCTCAAAGAAGGACTGAGGCTTCAGGTTCTATAGTGACTTTGACGGCCCCGGTTTGGTCCTGAGGGGCCTACGCGGTTGGAGGCGGACCTTGCGCCGGATCGCTCCCACTTGGTTCGCGAGCTTCTTCTCCACCACTTCCCTCCAGACGAGACGACAGGCACAATGTTTGTTCGGGCATTTCTCGAGGCGGGCCAACTGCTTCCGGCGTTCCCGCACCAAAGCACTGAGCTTGACCAGTTGGTCTTCAAGTTCGGTAGCCGCGGATCGTTTGTTGTTCGTTGCCATGAATGTGCGGCTTTACCATAACCCGGAGTGCCGGAGTTGTCATTTTCTTCGTTCTTGAACAGCGGCTGGCATGACCCATGAGGACCATTTACTTGCAGGCTCACCGTGGTTTTCGATTCTCTTGCCGAGACTCGGGGAGGAACCGTTGCCGCCCCTTTTCTCGAATCGGCCTTGATCCTGCAAACTTGCGCGGCGTTGCCGGCGCATCTGGCGGGAGGGCGGGATTGCCAACCCCTGCTCCGCCAGGTCCGGGAAAGGCAACGAGGCGCGTGATTTTCACGCGGGTTGCGGGAAATACACACTCGATTAGCGGCGAAGCCACACCAAAACGCGCGTATTTAGGCCCGAATCCGCTTGGCACCGGGTATGCTAATTGGCATTGCAGAGCGACTTTAGACACGTGTGGCGCATGATGCTCGGTGCATATTAACTGTTAAACTCTCACGCCAAAATGAGAACGCTGTTACGGAAGATTTCAAACGGGCTCTACTTTCAAGGTCCGGACCAATGGACCAGCAACCCCCGCGATGGTCTTAATTTCAAGTCCATTGACCGGGCGCTTGACTTCGTCGAAACCTGGGATCTTCAGGACGTGGAGTTGGCTTTTGGTTTCAACGGCGCGAGCACTGTGACCCAGGTGCCTCTCGAAAAGATCGCGTTGCGGTATTCCGAGAAGTAGTCGGTTCCCCTTGTCACCAACTCGGCGGAATGGTGGGCGCTGAGGGACTCGAACCCCCGACCTACTCGGTGTAAACGAGACGCGCTAACCGCTGCGCCAAGCGCCCTAACCAGTTGCCTCAAAGGCATTTGCGAGAACATTGCCAGCAGGCGATTCTTTTGCTTATACGCAGTTCTCACCGCACTTGGGGTGGAATGCACCCTTTCGGCGGAGAATTCTACCGCGCGGCCGACCGCCATACCGGCAATCTTCTAGCGAGCCTCACTATGCCCGCTTTTGTGCCGCTGGCAAGGAGGTTTCCACGGGCGTGCGGAGAGAGGGCTGACCCCGCCATCGCGACAAGGTGAATCCGGCACGAAGATTCCATCGCCGAGGCCAGAAACTAGATGGGTTTGCGTCCGAATGTTCACGGCAGGTTCACCTGCAGAAAAAGGGATTCGTAAAAGCCGCCCGGATGAGCGACAATTGGCTCGTGAGGATCATGCCCGAGTTGTTCTCGGCGTTCCTCCTGTGCCCGACCAAATGCTGGCTGAAATCGGTTGGCGAACATGGGACAGGGAACGCATACGCCGAGTGGGTTCAAGCGCAAAACGAATCCTATCGGGTGGCGGGAATTGATCGCTTGCGTTTAGCCACGCCACCGGGAGAACTCATGCCCGCCCCTCCGACTGACGGCCTGAAAAATGGGACATGGCGGGTGGCCTTCGACGTACTGGCCCGAACGGAAAACCTGGAGTCACGACTGAACGCCTTGGAGCGGGTGCCATCAGAAGGGCGTGGAAAACCGTCTCAATTCATCCCCATCCGCTTCATCTCCAGGAACAAGCTCACCACCAACGATAAGCTCCGCGTGGCGTTCGAGGCGCTGCTGCTCTCGGAGATCGTTGGGCGGGAGGTTGGTGTTGGCAGGATCATCCACGGAGACAACCATACCACGCTTAAGGTCAAGGTTTCAGTTCTCGCAGGCCAGGTGAGGAAGGCGAATGACAAGATCACCGCCCTCATCTCAACCAAGATGCCACCCGACCTCGTCCTGAACCGCCACTGCCCCGAATGCGAGTTTCGTGAGCGGTGCAGGAAAGTGGCTATCGAGAAGGACGAGTTGAGCCTCTTGGCCGGAATGAAGTCGGACGAACGCAGGGAATTCAACCAGAAGGGCATTTTCACCGTGTCCCAACTTTCGTACACGTTCCGACCGAGACGGCGGCCCAAACACCTCAGGGACAAACGGGAGAAATATCATCACGCCCTGAAAGCCCTGGCGATCCGGGAGAAGAAAATCTACGTTGTCGGACAACTCGCTTTCAAGATCAATGGAACGCCGGTTTATTTGGACGTGGAGGCGCTCCCCGACCAGGACTTCTATTACCTCATCGGAGCACGGGTCAAAACACAGGATGGCTTCACTCAGCACAGCTTTTGGGCTGACGAGGCTGCTGACACGCCGAGAATCTGGAACGAGTTTTTGACCTTGCTGGCTGGCGTGCCGAATCCATGCCTCATCCATTACGGCAGTTTTGAAAAGACCTTCTTGAAACACATGTGCGACCGCTACGGCGGCCCTCCTCCGGATGCAGTAGATGCGATCCAAGCCATCGAAAACCCGGTGAACTTGGTATCCATCCTCTACGTCCAGGTTTACTTTCCGGCCTTTTCCAATGCCCTCAAGGAGGTCGCTGGGTTCCTCGGGTTCAAGTGGTCAGAACCCAACGCTTTCGGCTTGCTTTCCGTGACATGCCGCGGGCTGTGGGACGGCTCGAAACAGGAGCGGTTAAAGCAAAGGCTTATCACGTACAACGCAGAGGACTGTGAAGCCCTGGCCCTGGTGGAACAGACCATCAGCCGTCTGGCAGCTCATGACAGCAACGAGACGACCCCAACGTTCAATCAGGCGGAGGTAGTCAATACGCACGACCTGAGAAATCCTTTGGTTACGAAATGGG
>Ga0182021_10007545_pt1 | contig 12885 bp, 10 predicted proteins | sample 612E3MmetaG_FD_120493 | JGI IMG/M metagenome (GOLD analysis project Ga0182021, IMG submission 120493) | Permafrost microbial communities from Stordalen Mire, Sweden - 612E3M metaG (Illumina Assembly) | ecosystem: Environmental > Terrestrial > Soil > Wetlands > Permafrost | place: Sweden... | reverse complement strand
TTTTCAAATCCTACACCGAGAAGGTGTGGGGCGTGGCGTGCAACCGGATTAGCGCCGAGTGGGGCGCCCAACGCATCAAGGGACTGTCCGTCTGGTCCACGTTGACTCACGCCTTGAAGAAGGCGTTCCGCGGCGGTGAGACGGACATCGCCCAGAAAGGTACCCAGACTTCGCTGATCGAACAGTTTCTGTATCCTAAGTTCGGTCCCGGACAGATGTGGGACGAGGTGGCGCGCCGCATCCGGGAAGCCGGCGGGGAGATTCGCACCGGTTACCGGTTCGAGCGGGCCGTTACCGATGGTTGGCGCGTTCGCGCGGTCGAGGCCGTCGATTCCGCGACCGGACGAACGGAAACCTTCGAGGGCGATTACTTCTTCTCCACCGTCCCGGTGCGGGAACTCATGCGGTCGTTCGACGTGCCGCCTCCCGCCAACGCGCTGGAGGTGTCGGACGGCTTGGTCTATAGGGACTTCATTACGGTGGGCTTGCTGGTTCGCTCGCTCCGCATCCACGACGGCTCGGGGCTGGGAAAGAAGCCCATCGGCGACAACTGGATCTACATCCAGGAACCCGACGTGCTCCTCGGCCGGCTCCAGGTCTTTAACAACTGGAGCCCGTTCATGGTGGCGGACCCGGGAAGCGTCTGGTTGGGCCTCGAGTACTTCTGCAACGAGTCGGACGAGATCTGGAACCTCCCCGACGACCGGATGGCCGCCCTCGCCATCGGGGAACTGAGCAAGATCGGCATCATAGACGCCGCCCAGGTGCTCGATTCGACGGTCCTGCGGATGGAGAAGACCTATCCCGCGTATTTCGGCACTTACGGCCGGTTCGCCGAGATCCGCGACCACGTGGACCGGTACGAGAACCTGTTTCTCATCGGGCGCAACGGCATGCACCGCTACAATAACCAGGACCACTCGATGCTGACGGCCATGATGGCGGTGGACTATATCGCCGCCGGCAGGACGGACAAGACCGGCCTCTGGGAAGTCAACACCGAGGACGACTACCACGAGGAGGATGGCAACTCCAGGTAACTCGAAAAGCCTCCACTACCTGCTGGTTCCGGCCGCCGTTCCCTCTGGTGGCCGCCTTCGCCGGTTGGCCGGAGATGCTGGCGTGGATGCCTTCCGGCCGGCGCTGGGCGGGCGCCGTGTCCCGCGCGGACAGGACCGCGCATCCCGGTTCCACCGGCGCTCGAAGGGCCGGTGAAGAAATTCGCCCACTCCGGCCGGTTCGGCCGCAACTACCGCCGGAGCCCGGTCAATCCAATCGTTTGGAACGGACGCCCCGGCGCGGCCCTCCCGGCGCAACAGCGCGTCATGCGCGGGATGCTGCGGCGCTGGACGATCTACGAGTGCCGCGCGCCAACCGCTCGCTGACGCGGCGCCCCGGGTGCCCCCCATATCTCACCGAGACCGCCGCCCGGAGCCGTGGCGCACGCACTCGTGCGTGCCGCGTCGCCACTCGTGGCGACGCGCTCCGGAGGGGCTGGGAACCGCCTGGCATCCCGACGAGCCGGGGGTGCCCTGGATCGCTTCCTCTCACCCCTTGCGGCGCCCCGATGGCGCTGGCGTGCGCACGGTGACCACGGGAATCAGACTGGTACGCTCTTCGGCGGCGGCCGGCCGTGCCGTGCGCGATACCAGCTCGCGGTTGAGCGTGGCCACGAATTCCTGAATCTGGGCCTGCATCTCGGTCATCTTGGCGCGCATGTTGAGGATGATCTCGACTCCCGCGAGGTTGACGCCCAGGTCGCGGATGAGGTGCAGAATCACCTCCAGCCGCTCGATGTCCTCGGGCGTGTACAGCCTCGTATTGCCTTCGCTGCGCGAGGGTTTGAGCAGGCCTTCCCGCTCGTAAAGCCGCAATGTCTGCGGGTGGATGGCGTATTGCTCGGCAACGGCTGAGATCATGTACGCGGCTTTGGACTTGGCTTTGGCCATGGCTAGGTCTCACTCACCTTGGACCAGATTTCGGCGCGCGGGTCCTCGGGTTGCAGCTTGGCCAGCTCGCGCAGCAGTTCGCGGGTGCGTTCGTCGCGCGGGTCGGGAGCTTGTATGGCGACTTCCACGATCTGGTCGCCGCGAACGTTCGTCCGCGAGTTCTGCACGCCCTTCTCGCGCAGCCGGAATTTCTGGCCGTTGCGGGTGCCCTGGGGAATCTTCAGCAGGGTCCGGCCGTCGATGGTGGGCACCTCGATCTTGGCGCCGAGGGTCGCTTCCCAGACGGCCACGGGCAACTCGATCTCGATGTCGTCTCCTTCGCGGCCGAAGAACGGATGGTCCTCCACGTGGGTGGTGATGTAGAGATCGCCGGGGGCCGCGCCCATGGTGCCGGCGTTCCCTTTACCGGGGACCCGCAGCCGCGAGCCGGTGCGGGCCCCCGAGGGAATGCGCACCTCGACGGTTTCCTTGCGCGTCACGCGGCCGTCGCCGCCGCACTCCGGGCACACGTTGCGCAACCGCCCGGAGCCGCTGCATTTCGGGCAGGTAAGGTTGAACTTCATCGCCCCGGCCATCTGCGTGACGTTGCCCGTGCCTTTGCATTGCGGGCAGGCCACTTCGCCGGCGCCGGCCGCCCCGGAGCCGCGGCAGGTGCCGCAGGCCTCGTACCGGGTAATCTCCAGGCGGGACTGGGTGCCGCGGATGGCCTGCCAGAAATCGATGGACATCCCGTACTCGAGATCGCCGCCCTTTTCCGCCATCGGCTCGTAGGCGCCGCCGCGGCCGGTGAAGAACTGCGAAAAAATGTCGCGGAAGCCGCCGCCGGTTTCCTTGCGCCGGCCGCCTCCCGCGCCGAAAGGAGCCTCCGAAAAATCGAACCCGCTGAAGTCCATCCCGGGGTTGGGACCGCGCGCCCCCCCGCCCGAAGGGGGCGGAGGCATCCCGCTCTCCGAGTAAAATCCGTACTGGTCGTACATCTGGCGCTTCTTGGCGTCGCCCAGGATATCGTAGGCTTCCTGCACGTTCTTGAAGCGGTCTTCGGAGGATTTGTCTCCGGGGTTGAGGTCGGGGTGGTGCTTGCGGGCCAGCTTGCGGTACGCCTTGCGTACCTCGTCTTCGGACGCCTTGCGCGGTATCCCCAGGGTCTCGTAGTAATCGTGCTTGGGAGCGGAAGCCATAATGAGGATCGGGCCGGGCGTTGTGCCCGGCCCCGGAGCCCTTCGCTTACTTCTTGTCGTCTACGTCCACGAATTCGGCGTCGACCACGTCGTCCTTGCCCTTCTTGCCGGCATCGCCGCCCGAAGGCGGTGTATCGCCGCCGGGCGCCGGGCCCGCGCCCGGAGTCCCCGCCGATTTGTACATGGCCTCGGCCAGTTTGTGGCTGGCGGTCGTCAGCCGGTCCACCGCGGAGTTGATCTTGGCCGGGTCGTTATCCGCCATGGCCTTCTTGGTTTCCTCGATGGCCGATTCGATCTCCTTGGCCTCGGCCTCCCCAACCTTGGAACGATGGTCTTTCAACGTCTTCTCCACGTTGTAGACCATGGCATCGGCGCGGTTGCGCGCCTCGATGGTGTCGCGCTGCTTGCGGTCGTCGGCCCCGTGCGACTCGGCGTCCTTGGCCATCTTCTCCACTTCTTCCTTGGACAGGCCGCTGGAGCTGGTGATGGTGATCTTCTGCTCGTTGTTGGTGCCACGATCCTTGGCAGTCACGTTCAGGATGCCGTTGGCGTCGATGTCGAAGGTGACTTCGATCTGCGGAACGCCGCGCGGAGCGGGCGGGATGTTGCCAAGCTGGAATACGCCCAGCAGCCGGTTGTCGTGCGCCATGGCGCGTTCGCCCTGGGATACCTTGATCTCGACCGACGGCTGGTTCTCGCTCGCCGTCGAGAACACCTCGCTCTTGCGCGTGGGAATGGTGGTATTGCGCTCGATGAGCTTCGTGAACACGCCGCCCATGGTCTCGATGCCCAGCGAAAGCGGAGTGACGTCCAGCAGCAGCACGTCCTTCACCTCGCCGGCCAGAACCCCGCCCTGCACCGCGGCGCCTACCGCCACCACTTCGTCCGGATTCACTCCCTTGTGCGGCTCCCGGTTGAATAGCTCGCGCACCAGGGCCTGGATGCGCGGCATGCGCGTCTGGCCGCCCACCATGACCACTTCGTCGATCTGCGGGGGCGTCACGTTGGCATCCTGCATGGCCTGCTTGCAGGGGCCGATCGAGCGCTGCAGAATGTCCTCCACCATTTGCTCGAAGCGCGCCCGCGTGAGCTTCATCTGCAGGTGCTTGGGACCGCTGGCGTCGGCCGTGATGAATGGCAGGTTGATGTCCGATTCGAGCAGCGTGGAAAGCTCCATCTTGGCCTTCTCGGCCGCTTCCTTCAAACGCTGCAAAGCCATCTGGTCGCGGGCCAGATCGATGCCGTTCTCCTTCTTGAACTCGTAAACGATCCAGTCGATCACCCGCTGGTCGATGTTGTCGCCGCCCAGGTGCGTGTCGCCGTTGGTGCTCTTCACCTCCACCACCCCATCGCCCACTTCCAGAATGGAGATATCGAAGGTGCCGCCGCCGAAGTCGTACACCGCGATGGTTTCGCTCTTCTTCTTGTCCAGACCGTAGGCCAGCGCCGCCGCCGTGGGCTCGTTGATGATGCGCATCACTTCCAGCCCGGCGATCTTGCCCGCGTCCTTGGTGGCCTGCCGCTGCGCGTCGTTGAAGTAGGCCGGCACCGTGATCACCGCCTGCGTCACCTTCTCCCCCAGGTAGCTCTCGGCCGCTTCCTTCAATTTGCCCAGAATCATGGCCGAGATCTCCGGCGGACTCTGTTTCTTGCCGGATACCTCGATCCGCAGGTCGCCCTGGTCGCCGCGTACCACTTTGTACGGCACCATCTTCATTTCCTCGGTCACTTCGTCCGACCGGCGCCCCATAAAGCGCTTGATCGAGAAAATGGTGTTCTCCGGGTTGGTGATGGCTTGGCGCTTGGCCACCTGCCCCACCAGCCGCTCCCCGGTCTTGGTGAATGCCACGACCGACGGCGTGGTGCGGGCTCCCTCCTGGTTCGCAATGACTGTCGGCTGGCCGGCTTCCATTACCGCCACCACCGAGTTCGTCGTTCCCAGGTCAATGCCAATGATCTTTCCCATGCTGATGATGCCTCCCAATACTGAGTGATGCCGCCCGCTACGCCATTAAGTGGTGGCGGATGGGTGTCCATTCGGACTGGCCCAGGCCGGTCCGGCCTTAAGCTCAAGTCCATTATCAAATATTAGCGTGATGTTGTCAAGTATTAGTTGAGCGTAGCATGCTCAACCGGCGTGCCACCACTCCGCGAAAACGCGGGGACTGACGACTCCGTCCCAAGGCGCCCACCGTCTTCCGTGGAAGTTCCGAATCCCGCAGCGCCGCGTGGACGGAGCCGTCTGTCCTCGAGGTTTTCGCCCCCCGGAGCGCAGCCTTCGCTTCTCCCGCTCCCGAACCGCCGCCCAACCCATTGCTCCGGTTGGAGATAACCCCGCCATCCCGGCGCTCAACTGCTCCTGGCCACGTAAGCCCGCATGTGATGCAGTTCATCGGTCCTGCGCGCCAACTCGTAATCCATCACGTCGCGCATGGACAGGAAGCCCACCACGCGGTTGGCCCGCATCACCGGCAGATGCCGGCAACCGTTGGCGTGCATTGCCGCCATGGCTTCTTCGATGGGGGCCAGTTCGTCGATGGTCACCACGGCGCTGCTCATGACATCCCGGACGGCGGTATGCTCGGGATCGAGCCGGCACACCACCACCCGCTTCATGAGGTCGCGTTCGCTGAACACCCCCCGCAATTCTTCCCCGTCAAATACCAGGATGGCTCCCACATGGAGATCCGCCATCTTCCGGACCACTTCGGCCACGGTGTCGCCCTCGGCGGCACTGTACAGCTTGCGATCAAGCACGATGTCGCGGACACAGGACATACGCATCCCTCCCGAATCTCAGTTTACGGCGACTATATCACAAGCCGGGGCGCTTGGGAAACGGGGTGTGCGGCAGCTACCGGGACCGCGGCCTTACTCGCCTTCCGCCTCGATCCGGCGCCGCCGCATCGCCGCAAACTCGCGGTTGACCGCATCCACCGAAAACGCCTCCGGATCGTAATCGGCGCCCAGCCAATTCAGCGCCTTCCCGTGCTGGCGGTGTTCCGGGTCGCCGATGGCACACAGCATTTCGTAGTACCCCCACACGCCGCCGCAGTCGTCGGGCGGACCGTGACGTTTGCCGGCCACGCAGACCGGATATTCCTGCCCCGCCTCGGGCGGCAGCACTTTTTCGACGGCAATCCTGTGCTTCCAACTGTCGCCGAAGTCGTAGGTGTATACGGCCTTCGCGCCGGCCCCGCCCAGCACGTTGAACAGCGGCGCCATGTCCTCGGCGGCGACCTCCTGCCAGCCTGAGAAACCCTCCATCGGGTCCTGTTCCCCGAACCGCTGCTGACCGATGCGGAATTCATGCGGGTGGCTGCCGTCCCACCCCATGGCCACTTGCAGCACGCCATCCAACTGCCCCAGGGTCATACTCGCAGGAACCAGCAGCCGGCGCCAGATCGGCGGATGCGTGTCGAGCAGCGTGACCTTGATCCGGTAGATGTCCGGAGGAACCGCGCTCTTCTTCTCTCGCATATCGCACCCCCCGCAAACCGCTCGCCCAACCCGCACCGCGCGGCCTGCGATACGATCCCCATGATATGACAACCCGGTCTGCCCGCTCCGCCCGCGTCCCACAGCAAACGGAACTTCGCTCACACCACGTCGCGGCTACCCGCGGCTTGCGCCGGAAGGGCGCTCTGCCGTGGATCGCCCTGAAGCCGCCCCGGGGTACCCGCTTGGAGCCCCAAGCGGTCTCGCGATAGTGGCGAATCTCGCGGCCACGGCACTATTTCGGCGGCCGGACGCAAATCGGCGCCGCATCGTAGGAGCCTTGGATGCCGCTGATGGTAATGGTCAGGTTCGACGAAAGGAGAAGAAACGGACCCGCCGTGTTACAGGCCTGCAGCGCCGGAATCGTGGCGGGGATCTTCACGTTGATCTGATACAGTCCGACTTGTCCGGGCGTAAGGCCGGCGAAATCGGGAAGGTAACTGGCCGGCAAGGTAAACTGCCACGGAAGGGCCAAAAGATCGGTCGGGCCGGCGTTGGGGCTGAAATTCAACTGGGCATACACCGGCAGGGACACGGTGGGCGCGGGCGCCGGCGTGGCCGCTCCGGTCGCTACGCTCGGGGTGGTCTGGCCCAGGCCAAGCGCGTAAATCACCACGGTCTCCCCTGCAATTGCCGGAGACAGATCCGTAACCAGCGAACCGTCCGCGTGGGTCACGCACACACCGCGGTATGTCCCGCACCCGGTGACGATGTGGATACTCTCCCCATTCATGTGGATCCCGAAGCCTCTGCTGCTTATGCCGTTTTCCGTAATCACCAGCTCCGTGCGGTAAACCACGCTAGGGACCTCCAGGCCGAACGGAATGGCGTTCAACTCGAAGGGAAGCTGCAGGGTGATGGACGTGACCAGGCAATCCGGAGTGGGCGTAGCCGGCGACTCATCGCCGCAAACGTCGGTCTGCACAATCGAAGAAAGCGGTGCGGGGTAGGAAGCGCTTCCGGCCACCGCATACTGCTTGGCCGTGACGGATATTCCGGAAAGCGCGTGCGGCAGAGGCACGACGCTGGCATAGACCGGACCTGCCAGAACGGTCTTCAATCCGGTGACCTGAATCGTCACCACTTGCCCCGGAGCGAAGAACGAAGGTCTGAGGGTGTAAGCCGGTCCCACAATCGTGGGGCCGCTCTGCCCGAAAGCCAGGCACACCGCCATCGACAACAACAGTCCGCTACTTAGTATATGTCGCATAAGCATCCCCATTCTATCGGAAGCGGATTGCGATGAGGGGTACTGAAAGTTACATCGGAGAAGGTGCGGGCCGGTGCCCGAGCCCCGGCTCCCAGCGCCACGAGGCCATCCCACGGGGAACGGCAGAGGAATCCGCCACCCACGCCACCACCGGCGGCTAGGTGTTTCGCCGCCATTTGCGGCGAAAGGGTGTGCTGGCGTGGGTGGCGGTGAAGCCGCCGCAGCCGAAGTTTTAGCTATTTCGGCGGAGCAACGCAAATCGGCGCCGCATCGGAGGTCATGTAGATGCTGCCGATGGTAATGGTCAGGTTCGACGCAACCTGAGAGTACGGGCCCGTCCCTCCGCAGGCCGGAATTGCGGGAATGGTTGCGGGGATCTTCAGGTTGATCTGGTACAGTCCCACTTGACCGGGCGTCAGGCCAACGAAATCGGGGACGTAAGTAGCCGCCGGGGCCCCCGGATCGACCGTGTTTGGGATTGGAATTGGGCCGGCGTTCGGACCGAAATTGAACAGGGCGTACACCGGGGCGGCCGCGGTGGGAGCGGGCGCCGGCGTGACTTCTCCCGTCGCCACCTTCGGCGCGGTATAACCCAATCCAAGCGCATAGATCACCACCTCCTCCCCCGCGATTGCGGGAGACCGTTGCGAAACCACCGAGCCATCCGCGTGGGTAACGCAAGGACTATCGAACTGGCCGCACCCAGTTACGATATGGACACTGGCTAAGGTCTGATAGATCCCAAAGCCCTTACCGCTCACGCCATTTTCCACGATCGCCAGTTCCGTTTGGTGAGGGCTAATGCTATTGAGTGGCGGGTCTGCCAACGATTCAAAGGGAAGCTGCAGAGTAATGGACGTGACCATGCAATCCGCCGTAGCGGCCGTCTGATTGAAGCACCGGTTGCTTTGCACAATGGAAAAAAGAGGGGCGGCAACGGAAGAAATCAGGGTGGGAGTGGGGGACACGCCCAGGCGCGAATACTGATTGACCTTGACCGAGATGCCGGAAAGCACCAGGGGCAGAGGAACGATGTTGGCATGAACCGGGGCCGGGAGAACGGTCTTCAGTCCGGTGACCTGAAGCGTCACGACTTGCCCGGGTGCGAAGAACGTGTCTTTCAGGGGGTAATTCGGGATCGCAATCGTGGGGCCGCTTTGCCCCGCGGCCTGGCACAACATCGTCAGCAGCAGTGCTCCACTACTTACAATCCTTCGCATAACTATTCATTCTACCCGGGATGGAAGGCGGTGGCGCGCCCAACGCAGCCTCTAATCGACGGACCTAGGTCTCTGACCGCGTGATTCGGTGCCATTGGGGGCAACCACCCCCCCACGGTCGTGGCTCCGAACAGAGCCGCGCGCGTCAGCAAGCGGTCTTGCGATGGCACCGAACCACGCGGTCACGGCACTAGCCGCGGGACGCGAGCCGAGGTGCGGCCAGGCGGTGCCGCGCAGCACCAGTTCGGCGGGCAGGACCGCCTCGGGCACCGCCACGCGCGGCAACGACGCTTTCCCGATGGCCATCCGCGCCAACTCGCGCCCGATTTCCAGAAACGGCACGTGGACCGTGGTCAGCGGAGGCAGCGTCGCGCGGGCGTCGCACCTGCTCCCACGCGCCCAGCGCAATGTGGTCGCTTCCGGCGAAGATCGCCGTCACCGGCGCGCCGCTCCCGAGCACCGCCTCGGCCGACGAGAAACCGTTTTGAAAGTTGTCCGGCGACAGGCTCACGGTCTGCGCCAGCGGTTCGAGGCCCGCGCCGGTCATCGTTTCCGCGTACGCGCGGTGACGCCGCTCGAACCACGGCTGCGACGTGTCGCCGATATAACAGATGTAACGGTGGCCCAGGCGGACCAGGTAGCGGGTGGCTTCGCGGGCACCCTGGATTTCGCTCGCGCCGGCCTGGTCGAACCCGGGGTTCGGCGCCTTGCCCACCAGGTTCGTGCCGAAATAAACGTAGGGAATGCCGGCGCGCCCGGTGGCCTCGATCAGGTTGGGGTAATTGGTTCCGGCCAGAATCAGGCAGTCGGCGATTCCGTGCTCGCGCAACAGCGACGGAAGCTTGAGGTCCGCGATGGCGGCGCCGGGGGAATAGTCGAACCGCTTGAACACCAGGAAGTAACCGCGTTCCTCGCAGTACTGCTCCGCGCCCAGCAGGAGCCGGGCATGCATGGGGTGAAGAAAATCGCGGTTGCCGAGGATGAACGTGATGATGGGGCACGTCTCGCGCATCGCCTTGCGGGCATTGGCCGCGCGTACGTAGTGCAGCGACCGCGCGGCCTCGGCGAACTTGAGGCGGAGCTGCGGGCCGACGCCTCGCCGGTGGTTCAAGGCTCCGGATGCGGTGCCCAGCGAAACCTCCGCCAGCGCCGCCACGTCTACGATAGTGGCCCGGTTCCCGTGCTTCCGGCTCCTCACGCCAGCGATAGTACCACGCTGGCGTGGATCACGCCCCGGGCCACCCTGAGACCGCCGCGCGGAGCGTTCCCCTACGCCCGCGAAGCGTTCCCGGCCCGCGGCAATGCTAAACTGGACGTTTCCAGGCCATGCTGTCGATTGTCATCCCGGTCCACAACGAGGAACGCTCCATTCTGCCGCTCTACGACCGCCTGACCTCGGTGCTGGACGCCGTGAAGCGGCCCTACGAGATTCTGTTCGTCGACGATGCCTCCACCGACCGCAGTTTCGATCTGCTGTCCAACCTGGTGGAGACCGACGGGCACCTGAAAGTCATCCGCCTGCGCCGCAACTTCGGCCAGACGGCGGCGCTCTCGGCGGGATTCCACGAAGCCCAGGGCGAAGTAATCATCGCCATGGACGGCGACCTGCAGCACGCCCCCGAGGATATCCCCGCCCTGCTGAAGAAGATCGACGAGGGTTTCGATATCGCCAGCGGCTGGCGCCAGCACCGCGTGGACAACGCCATCATGCGCAAGTTCCCGTCGCGCGTCGCCAACTGGCTGATGGCCAAAGCCTCGGGCGTCCAACTGCGCGACTTCGGCACCACCTTCAAGGCCTACCGCGCGGAGGTGCTCAAGGACGTGAACCTGTACGGCGAGTTGCACCGCTTCATTCCCGCCCTCGCCAGCTTCTACGGGGCGCGCATCGTCGAGGTGCCCATTCGCAGTACGCCGCGCTCGGCGGGCGGTTCGCACTACGGCATCGGCCGCACCTTCCGCGTGATGTTCGACATCCTCACCATCAGGTTCCTGTTGAAGTACTTCACCCGCCCCATGCACTTCTTCGGCCTGCTGGGCCTCATCGGCACGATGCTCGGCGGCGGCATCATGGCGTTCCTGCTGTGCGAAAAACTGCTGGGGTACGACATCATCGTGGAACACGCTCCGCTGATGATGGCGGGCGGCCTGCTGTTGCTGGCCGGGCTGATGATGTTCAGCACGGGGTTGATGGGCGAGATGATGATGCGGACCTACTTCGAGAGCCAGGACCGGCGGATCTACGCCGTGCGCGAGATTCTGACGCGCAAGCAACGCGCCGCCGGCAATCCGCGGTAGCCCCCCGGCCGCCACCACCGCGAACCGCTCAGCCGCGCACCCCCATCATGCCGGCCGCTTGCAGGTGCGCGATGAACCCGGTCTCCACGACCTCGAATCCCGATTTCGCCGCCGCCAGCCCCAGTGTCCGCCGGTCGTAGTAGAACAGGTGGGATGGCGGAATGATGGCGCAGAACCCGGCGCCCGTGAAGATGCGGTCTCCGAATCGCCACCGGGCCATGGCGGCGTCCGCCGCGGAAGTCTGGCAGCCACGGCATTCCCAGCCCTGCACGGCTTCCGGAAACCACCCCCCGGGACGGCCCACGTCGAGGATCCTTCCGGGCCGGGAGACCCTCCTTTCGATCCGCTTGCGCGGCCAGCTCCTCGCGGCTCACGACGTTCCGCACGAACACCGGCGAACACCCCTGGCAACGGGCAATCGTGTAGCCGTCCACTTCCCAGCGGCGCTCCAGCGCCTCGCTCTGGCACAGGGGACGGGATTTGTGAAGCACTTCGGCAGGCATTTGCAAGGCAACCATACCACCGTGCCGGAAGAACCGGCCCGGGAATGCGCGGCCGGGAACTTGACACCGCCGCCCGCGCCGCCGGAAGCTGAGTTGTGACGCTTGAAGACCGCCGTACCCCGCTCGTCCGGCGCGTGCTGTACTGGCTGGCCGCCATCCTGGTCTCCGCCGTCCTGCTGTACGCCGCTCTGCGCGGGGTCGCCTGGAGCCGCGTCTGGGACATCATCGTCCACGCCGATCTGCGATACCTCGCGGCCGCCACGGCGATCACATGCTGGTCGCTCGTTCTGCGTTCCCTGCGCTGGCGCATCCTCCTCAACGCGGAAGGCCGCCTCGGCGTCGCGGCCGTCTTCTGGGCCAACATGGCCGGCTACCTGGGCAACACGTTTCTTCCCGCCCGCGCCGGCGAGGTGGTCCGCAGCGTCCTGATCGGCCGGCGTAGCGGCCTCAGCAAGACCTACGTCCTCACCACCGCTCTGAGCGAGCGCATGATGGACGCCATCGCGCTGGTGCTGATCGGTTCCATCGTGCTGTTGGGCGTGAATCCCAAGCCCGTCTGGATGCGCGACGTTTCGGGTGGCATGGCCGCCGCCGCCGTTGCCGGCGCGCTGTTGGTGATTGTCCTGCCGCACTCCGGCGGCTGGTTGGAATCCCTCGTGAAGCGCATCCCCCTGCCGGCTTCCCTCCGCGCCCGCCTGCTCGGACTGGTGGAGCAGATCCTCCTGGGAGTGCGCGCCTTCCACGATTGGGGCCGCCTGGCCGGATTCTCGGCCCTGACCGTGGCGATCTGGGCTTCGGACGCGATGTCCACCATCGCCGGCGCCCGCGCGCTGGGTCTGCACGTCACCTTCCCCGTCGCCCTGCTCCTGCTGGCCGGCATGGGCTTGAGTAGCGCGCTGCCCTCCACGCCAGGCTACGTGGGCGTGTACCAGTTTGCCGCCGTCTCCGTCCTCACCCCGTTCGGCATCTCGCGCGACGGCGCTCTCGCCTACAGCTTGGTGTTGCAGGCCCTCAACTATTTCCTGGTGCTCG
>Ga0182021_10007542_pt1 | contig 12886 bp, 7 predicted proteins | sample 612E3MmetaG_FD_120493 | JGI IMG/M metagenome (GOLD analysis project Ga0182021, IMG submission 120493) | Permafrost microbial communities from Stordalen Mire, Sweden - 612E3M metaG (Illumina Assembly) | ecosystem: Environmental > Terrestrial > Soil > Wetlands > Permafrost | place: Sweden... | reverse complement strand
TAATTTGTTAAATGCACAAAACTCACGTTGCCAGGCAAATGAATTGGGATCACAGTAAGTTTGAGAAATTATTGGAATGAACACCAGACATTTCAGTTTCTCTTTCAGCGAGGCATTAACATCATGTGTCTCTAACAGGCCGTCATGCGGGTTGATATCAAAATAAACACTGATTTCCTCCTTAAATGTAGACTCGAGTTCCCCCTTCAGGTTATTAACAAACTCGGTAACCCAGCCATCATGTTTATTGTCTTTCTGGCGGTAGCTGATAAAGATGTCGTATTCGAAGGCTGATGTTATGCTTGTCATTATGTTCAGTTTCTCTAAATCGGAAATTTCATTTTTTGTAATAATTTCTTTACCCTTGGTTCATTCCTGAATTTTTTAAAGGCTGGATCTACTCCTAAGTAGGTAAGCTGTATTTCTCTCGCGGCAAAGGACCTTTCGAGCCATAAATACACTTTCTCTGGCTCATTCCCATAAGTATGTGCAAATGCAATCCAATATGCACTGCCTGGAATGTTTTTTTCTATCAAATCACCACATAATTTTTCAGCGATGTTATTGTGATTCAATTTAAAGTTTACAGCAGCTAAGGCAACATTATGCGCATTATCATCTTTTTCAAATCTCGGCTCTTTGACTACTTCTTCTATTTTGTTTTCCTCAAGGAGAAGCTGGTAATACATATATTGATGAAGTTCATTATATTCCTGTTCGTCAGACTTCTTCAAGGTTGTCCGTGCCTCTGTATAACGGCCAGAATAAAAATATGCAAGGCCTAAGTATAAAAGCACGGTGGAATTATTAAGATCATTTTGCAATGCCTGATTGCAAAATGAAATACTCTCATCTGCCCTTCCTAATTTAGTATAAAACCGCCCTGCATTTCTTAAGACGTATGGATTATTCGGATCAATTTTTAAAGCCAATTTTATTTTCTCTTCAGCGCCTTCAAAATTGTATTCATTATCAAGTATTTCAGCCATGTTAACAATTGCAGTACCTGAGGTAGGATCCAATTCCAATGCCTTCTCAGCGAACCGTTTGACTTCCTTAAATTCAGTCGAATTAGCATTAAAGGTCGTCCTCCAATAGCACATGGAAAGATATGTCCAGGGTAAAGCGAAAGTGGAATCAAACCTGATCGATTCTTTGAACCAGAAAATTGCTTTTCCATCTTCAGCGGTATCATTTTTCTCGTAGTAGAATTGTCCTTGAAGATAAGCATCGTATGCTGTAAGATTTGCTGTAGGTGTTTTTTCAATTAGTTGTTTTTCTTCAGGGGTCATAATTGCTTTCAATTTTGTTGCTATGGCCTGTGCAATTTGACTTTGAACAGAAAAAACATCATTCCAAGTCCTGTTATATTCGTCAGCCCACGCATAACTTTCTTCGCTTGCTTTAATCAACTTTACTATTAGCCTGACATTATTACCATCTTTTTGAAATCTGCCCTCAAGCAAATACTCAACACCAAGTTCCTTCCCAATCTGTTGTGTTGTTTTGGTAGTTACCCGAAATTGTTCAACTGAAGTACTTGGCATCACACGCAGATCCTTAATCTTTGACAAATTAAGAAGTATTGCCTCCATCATACCATCAGCAAGATATTGTTTATTTGGTTCATCACTAAGCAGCTTAAAAGGGAGAACAGCAATTGACTTTTCAACTGGTTTAGAAGTGTTAGATAGTTTAGGGATAAAGAAATACACTAACCCTAGAAGTACCAGAACTAATAAAGATCCTATACTGATTTTTACTTTGTGTTTTTTTGGTCTTTCAGGTTTTCCTTTAACAACTTCCTTTGGTACTTCTCCGTCTTGTTGAGTATGTTTTTTTATTGCGGTAATAATCTCTTTGACAGCATTTGCCACCTTGTTAATCTGGTCGGGGTAAAAGGTGTGATTCAGATTTTCTGCCCGTTCATCTTTTGGTTTCAATGGTCTGTTCACTCCAGAAGCCTTATAGATAAATTCAATCGATCTTAAAACTCCTCCCAGTTCATTTTCAAGGAGCGTTTTGTCTTCAATATCGAGGTCATGGATCTTAACCGGTAATATTCTGCTGGCTACGTTTCCACCAGCAAGTCTTATATCTCTTCCGAATTGATCTTCCTTTGCTAATATGTTAAATGCACAAAACTCACGTTGCCAGGCAAATGAATTGGGATCACAGTAAGTCTGAGAAATTATTGGAATGAACACCAGACATTTCAGTTTCTCTTTCAGGGAGGCATCAACATCGTGTGTCTCTAACAGGCCATCATGAGTGTTAATGTCAAAATAAACACTTATCTCTTCTTTAAATGTTGATTCTAATTCAGTCTTCAGAGCACTAACAAACTCACTTACCCACCTGTCGCCTTTATTGTCTTTTTGGCGATAGCTGATGAAGATGTCGTATACGTAGCCTGGTATTATACTTGCCATTTTAGTTGTTCATTGTGATAAGATGACAAAAATTAAAGTTTCCCCTGCTCTTCGAGCCATTTCCTTACCCTTTCATGCTCCGCCTGGTATTTGGCTTCTATCTCTTTTGCAATCTGTTGAAACTCCGGTTCATTTCTGATACTGTTGAATAATGGATCGGTTTTCATTAACATTGCTATAAATAAGTTTATCCGTTGGCTTTGATTAAAAATTCTTAAATTCTTGTATGCTTTATCCTTTTCTCCTTTGAAAGCATATACAGTTGCAAGATCATAATATGTATTTAAGCCTATTCCCCCTGGTCGCTTCAATTCATTCATCCTGTTACAATATTTTATTTCTTCATTGAAATAGTTCTCCGCCTCTTCTTTATAACCATTTTGCCAGTAAGCATATCCTACGCGGTGAGAAGTGTTTGTATAGAATATCCCCTGAGTTTTCAATCTTTCGGACCATTTTTTAAAATATTTTAATGATTCTTTATACTGACCAAGCCATGAGTAATCGTGTCCTAATAAATCCAGTATTTCATAATTAGTTGAATCTATCGCATAACCCTTTACCCCAAATTCGATAGATTTGTTGTAATTTGTAAGGAAGTATTCATCCGATTCTAAATTATAATAGTATTTCGATGAATCACCATCCAATTTCAATTCTTCCTGATAATAATACTTAGATTTCTCAGGAAATCCAGCACAAAAATACACCAACCCAATTTCTCCTAATAAAGTGGGTAATTCTGGTCCGCGATTAATTGATGCCGATTTTTGATAATTATCAATACACTTAACAAGGTCGATATAAGAATAATACAAATTGCCTTTTTCAAAGTTAGCCATCCAATCGTTTGGATTTAATTTTATGGCTTTATCAAATTCTTCAATAGCCCGTTCTGGTTTCCCGATTTCACTATAATATCTTCCTCTTAAAGTATATGGTTCAGACAAATGAGAGTCACGTGAAATGGCAATATTTGTAAGTACCAGAACAGAATCCATAAAATTTTCTGACAAATATTCTTTTTCTTGGAAATAATGTTTGTCCCAATATACCCTTGCCAGACCAGAATATGCCTGAGCGAAAGTTGAATCATATTTCAGGGCTTTACGATAGAGATATTCGGCTTTTTGAAGTACTTCTTTTTGAAGTACTCCTTTATTATTATTATCAATCCAATATTTTGTATATTCTTCTCTTCCTCTCTGGTAAAAATCATATGCTGTAAGGTTTGTTGTAGGTATTTTACTAATGAGTTGTTTTTCCTTAGGGGTCATTGTGGCTTTCAGTTTTACTGCTATTGATTGTGCAATCTGGCTTTGTATATTTATTATATCGCTGGTTTCGTGAATCTCCTGTTCATATGATTCACCCCAAAGATGCTTTTCATTTTCAGCGGCAATTAATTCTACCCGGAGAACAATTTTATTGCCGTATTTTTGTCCGCTTCCAACAACTATATAATTCACATTCAGTTTTTTTGCTATTTCAGGAAGAGAATGTTTGGTTTCGACTCTGAATTGCTCAACAGATGTCCGTGGTAAGACCTTGCTGAAATCACTGATCTTTTGGAGATTATTGATTATCTCATCCATTATGCCATTGATGAAGTAAGTATTCGCTGGGTCAGGACTGTCATTAATAAAAGGCAATACAGCAATTGACTTTTCAACTGGTTTAGAAGTGTTAGATAGTTTAGTAATAAAGAAATACCCTAGCATTATTAGTGCCATTACAATAACAGATACTATAACGATTTTTGGTATAAGATTTTTTTGCTTCTCAGGTTTTAGTTTAAACACCTCCTTTGAAATTTCTCCATCCTGTTGATTGTGTTTTTTAATTGAGGTAATAATCTCTTTTACAGCGTTTGCCACCTTGTTGATCTGATCGCGATAGTAAGTTTTATTAAGATTATCCTGCGGGTGATCTTCGTTGGCCCTCAATGGTCGATTAACCCCAGATGACTTATAAATAAAGTCAATACTCCGAAGAACTCCACCCAATTCATTTTCAAGTAGCGCTTTGTCTTCAGCATCGAGTTCATGAATCTTAATGGGCAAAATTCTGCTTGCTATGTTTCCCCCAGCTAGTTTGATGTCTCTTCCGAACTGATCTTCCTTTGCTAATTTGTTAAATGCACAAAACTCATGTTGCCAGGCAAATGAATTGGGATCACAGTAAGTTTGAGAAATTATTGGAATGAACACCAGACATCTCAGTTTCTCTTTCAGGGAGGCATTTACATCATGAGTCTCCAATAGTCCACCATGAGGGTTTATATCGAAATAAACACTAATCTCTTCTTTAAATGTCGATTCAAGTTCAGTCTTCAGAGCATCAACAAACTCAGTAACCCACCTGTCGCCTTTATTGTCTTTCTGGCGGTAACTGATGAAGATGTCATATTCGTAGCCTGGTATTATACTTGCCATCGGATAAAATATTTGTTTATTCGGATTCTTTCATTGGATGTTTACAATCAATTATTTTCCTGAATAGTTTTCCATCATCTTTTTAAACTCCGGTAGATTTCTTAATGGTGCCCATCTGGGATCAATCTCAAGGATTTTAGTCGAAAGAAATCCAGGAATTGAGAGGAGAAATTTTATTTGCTTTATAGCATCATCATATTTGCCAACCATAACATAGATCAGGGCTAAATCTTCAACTGGAACTACCCCCCTGAATGCCTCTTTACTTACAGGAAGCAATTTTATAGCCTTTTCACCTGCTCTTATTGCCATATCATCAAAACCAAGTCCCGCATATGCAATTCCCAGCGAACTGTATAACCTATGATCTTCAGGAAAATCAATTATTCTCTTTTCAAGAAATAAACGGGCTGAATCGTAATAGGTATGCTCTAATTCAGGTTTATTCATCAAACCATAAATAATTGCATTATATAGATATTTGGGTTTGAAGTAAAACTGATTTTGAATTATATCATATTTTAAAAGTGATATATCTTTCAGAGCCTCTTTATATTTTCCTTCATAAATATTAATCAAAACATTTGTTTCGATGAAAAGTGAATCTGATACAGAAGTTTTATTATTCAGTGCAGCGTTTCCCAATACTTCTCTCGCCTTCCTCATATCTCCTTCCCATCTGAGATACATCCGGGATAAAAGAGTATAAGGAAAAACCCAATCTGGCTTAAGCATAATAGACATATTATAGAATTCCTCAGCTTTAGAATAATCCCGAACTAAATCATACGTTTCTCCTGCATCCTCAGGTATTTGTGATCTTCCGGGGTTAAGTTCGATCGCTTTCTCAAACCCAGACTTTGCCATCTCCCAGTTTCCGGCACGACGATGAACAGCAGCTACCCAGTATATAACATCCGTATTCTTAGGCTGATATTTCAATACCAATTCAAATTGTTTCAATGCTTCCGGGTATTTCAAATAACCATAGAAGTAATAAATCCCTAAAGCAAGGTGAGCGTCAGGGAGGTCAGGATCAATTTCAAAGGCTTTGTCAATTGCCTGTTTACTTTTGGCTAATAGATCCTCACTATGATCCTTATAAAGCCAGTATTGATCAAGCAAACATTGTGCAATTCCTGTAAATGCTAAGGCAAACCTGGGATCAAGCCTGATTGCTTTTTCATATAATTCAATTGCAGTACTATTGTCTGCCGAAGCCCAAGCTTTCCACCAATAGTATTTCCCCTGAAGGTAATAATCATAAGCTTCAGGATTATCCGTAGGTTTTTTCTCAATCTTTTTTATCTCTTCAGGTGTGAGTTCTGCTTTTAGTTCAGTAGCAATTTCCTTAGCTATTTCACTCTGCATAGAAAAGAGTTGATTCATTTCCCCAGGATAATCATTTGCCCACAACTGCTTATCGGCTTTTGCATCAATCAGGGAAACCCTTATTTTTAGATTATTCCCTTCACGTCCTACACTACCTCCAACTAAATAATTTACATTAAGCTCCTTCCCTATAATTGCTGTTGATTTTTTTGTATCCTTGTATTGATATGATGATGTTCTGGGCCTGACCGTAAAACTTTTTACTTTTTGAAGATTATTCAGAATATCGTCCATAAAGCCATCACAGAAGAATAACTGAGTCGAATCATTACTTAGATTCCGGAAAGGAAGAACAGCAATTGTTTTTTCAACCGAATCAGAGTTTTTAGATAGTTTAGGGATAAAGAAATACCCCACCGCTATGATAACCAGAACTAATGAAGATCCTGTAATGATTTTTACTTTCAGGTTTTTTGGGGGGTCGGGTTTTAATCTAATAACTTCTTTTAAAACTTCACCATCCTGTTGATCATGCTTTTTTATTGAGGTAATAATCTCTTTTACGGCGTTTGCCACCTTGTTGATCTGATCGCGATAGTAGGTTTTGTTGAGATTGTCCTGAGGGTGATCCTCATTAGCCCGCAATGGTCGATTAACCCCAGACGATTTATAAATAAAGTCAATACTCCGAAGGACTCCTCCCAATTCATTTTCAAGAAGCGTATTATCTTCAGAATCGAGCTCATGGATCTTAACAGGTATTATTCTGCTTGCAACATTTCCACTGGAAAGTTTTATGTCTCTTCCAAAAGAATCATCCTTAGCCATTTTATTAAAGGCAACTAACTCATGCTGCCAGGCAAATGATTTGGGATCACAGTAAGTTTGAGAAATAATCGGAATAAACACCAGACATTTCAGTTTCTCTTTCAGGGAGGCATTAACATCATGTGTCTCTAATAGTCCATCATGAGGATTTATATCAAAATAAACACTGATCTCTTCTTTGAATGTCGATTCAAGTTCAGTCTTCAGAGCGTCAACAAATTCACTAACCCACCTGTCGCCTTTATTGTCTTTCTGGCGGTAACTGATGAAGATGTCATATTCGTATTCTGAGATTATGCTTGACATGATGTAAAGATAATACTAATTTAAAAATCAGAGTTTTATCGTTGTCCCAAGGCCCAATCATCCATTTTCCTTTCTAAAATGTTTAAAGGCATGCATCCATCTTTTAAAAACTCATCATGAAAATCAGAAAGCTTAAACCTGTTCCCCAATTGTTTAGTGTATTTTTCTCTCAACTCCCTGATTTTTAACTCACCGATTTTATAACTCAATGCCTGTCCGGGATAAACCATATAACGTTCAATCTCAGCAGTCGCATCTTCTTCGCTTATAGCTTCATTATCCATATTGTATTTTATAGCTCCCTCCCTTGTCATTTTACCTGTGTGCATAGCTACATCAACAACTAACCGAATTGCTCTGTGTATCTCATCGCCTAAAGCTGCCATTTGCTGCCAGGGATCGGTATAAAGTCCCAATTCTTTTCCAAGACTTTCGCAATATAGAGCATATCCTTCACCATACGCGCCATACCAGATAAAACGGCGAAACTTTGGAAGATGATCATTTTCCATTTGCAGCGACATCTGGTAATGATGGCCCGGGATAGCTTCGTGCAGAAATAAACTTTCCATCCCTGAGGTTACATTGAATTTTGTTGCATCAATAATGGGTACATAAAAAATCCCGGGTCTTGTTCCATCGGGTAGTCCCTGATAGTATTCAGCACTGGCACTGGCTGCCCGAAAGGCTTCCGTCTGTCGTATTTCAAATTTTGTTTTGGGCGTTTTGCTAAACATTTTTATAAGATTTGGGTCAATACGGGTTTGAATGTTAAGGAATGCATCCAGGACTTCACTTGCCGACTTATAAGGCATGAATCTCTTATCTGTTTTCATGAATTCAAAGAAAGCCTTCAGGTCACCCTTGAATTGGACTGAAGATTTTATCAATTCCATTTTATCCCTGATGCGTTTTACTTCTGAAATACCAACCTTATAAATTTCATCTGGTGTTTTATTTGTGGTTGTCCAGTATTTAACTGTGTAAGTATAATATTTATCACCGCCAGGCAGGGCATTTATGCCTGTTGTATTTCGTGCATCTGGCAAATATTCTGTTTGTAAAAACACAGCCAGTTTTTTATACGATGGCACTATTTGCTGATTAATAAGATTAATGTATGCAATGGTTAACCGATTCTTGTCGGGTTCTCTAAAATTAGCAGGTATCGATTTAATTGGCCCATAAAACAGACTCTTAATAGCAGAATCTGTAACCATTGCCTGCATCTGAGGTATCATCTTTATAACAGCAGCTTTTGGTAAAACATATTTTACAGCCATCCCTTTTTTAAAATAAACAATGGCACTATCTGTCCAGGAACTAAAGGCAGCAGCACGCTGAAGCCAGTTCTCATAATCCGTCGGAGTCTTAAATGGCTGGTTGCCTGTACCTCCACCCATTTGACCAAGCAGTAAGGGGGTGCCATTAAACTGATCAAAGGGCATATAATCATAAAAGGGATGAAAGTTAATTAAACCTTCGAGGCTTATGCCAGTTTCATACTTTAGTATATCATAACTGATTTTATCATTGTCATTTAATTGTTCTCTGTCAAAAGTGGTTAAAGAATTCTTGTAGCTATTAAAAAACTCTGTTAACTTCTTGCGGTAACTATCAGTAAAATCAGCAGGCAGCAAGTTATTGAAACGGTTATCTCCATTGATGGTAGCTTCTAACGGAAACATATGCATCCGTTCATCGTAATATTTATCAAGCAAACTGGCAAAATCCTTATTGTCTTCTTTGACCTGGTTGATTTTGCCTGGTTTGCAACTTGATACAATAAAGATGATTGTAAGAAAGAAAATTACTTTTTTCATTTTGGATATGTTTTTTAGCTCATTTTACAGTTATTCCTTCTCACCTGCTTTAAAGAAAGTCCAGGGTTGTGTTGGGCGATCTTTTAGCAGACCATCCATCCAGTCATATTGAGGATGCAGTTCAAGAAATTTTTTGGCATCGAATGGTGTTCCGCAGGCAGCGCCCCAACGCGCAACAAATGACATTTGTTTTGCCATTTTTGAGTCGACTACCTTCCCATCCAAAACTCCCATGGGTTCAAAAGGTTCATGTTTACCTTCAATGTTCGGATCCAACTCATTATGACGACAAAGAGTACGATCATCGGGCTTATTTATATTTAAATAAGTATCATAATGATCCGATTCAAATAACTCAGCATTGTTTATATCAATTTTCCCAACATTTTCATTCATAAGTTGCTTCCATCTGACCCTGCGGGCAACAGAACTAAATTTGATATTCGTATTGTCAGTCATAGTGGTTTCAAATCGAAGGATTCTCAGGTCTTCAGCCACATTGGAGCCAATGAAATACCCATCCTTTTTCTTTTCAAATCCTACATATTTCAGACCCAGTTCGAGCCTTGCGATTTCATTGGTATTTATATCTCCGATAAGCCATGCAATCGCATAACCGCCGTTATTGCCTTTTTTCATGAGTTCACACCATTCATCAATGGAAGAAGCATATTGGGTGGCGGTTCTCATCCGTGAAAATTCAGGTACCCCTTTTGTATCAAAGGGGAAAAAATCTCCTATAGTTGTTTCTGAGCCAACTATGCCAGCATCTGTTATAAAAAAATCTGTGTCGCTATGGATAAATCCGGGAATAGTTTGCATCAGGATACGATGACCTTTTTCAGGAAGAATATCTATTATGACATTGCACAATGGATTATAATAATTATCATGAGTATTATGCCCAAGTACTATTCCTCCGTCTTTAGTCATTCTGCCCGTTGCTATAAAGGAACTGCAAGACTCTTTTACCGGATCCGCGACATTTACTCTAATGGAATCCTTCATCATGGGCAACAAATACCTAAATAGTTCTGATAGGCCATTAAGAGAAACAATTTCATCCCGGGTAGTCGAGACTCCAGTCACCTTCATTCCTTCAACCATGCCATCAATTTCTGTAAGATTTTCCGGATCTGTTTTTGGAGTCAGAATATCATGTCCCCTGTCAACAAACCAGCTCCACTTCATTGCTGTCTGGAATTTCCAAACTTCAGAAAGAATACGGATAGATTCTTTGATTTCTCTGGAAAGCAAGTATCCATGCTGAAATCCTCTTTCTTCCGGACTCCCTTCAATGTGAAGATAGATCCAGCCGTTTTTTTCATGACGATTGGCTTTGCTTAGCCATGTTTTCTGCTCCTTTGTAAGCTGGTCATTATTTTGGCTATAGGCAAAAGTGAAAGAACTGAAAACCAACAGAATGAAAATTACAACCTTTTTTTTCATAATATTTTGACTTATTAATATACGCCTTTCAAGTCCTTATTGTTTATCATATTGTGAATTTCTATTGGATTGCCTTAAGCACCTCACAGCAGCTTCAGTCACCATGCCTCAATTCTTCTCCTTTAAAGGGCTCTAAAAAATACTTTGCTACTGCTGAGTTAAACAGAACAGGATTATTTTTTGTGACAAAATGATTTTCTCCGGTGAAGATGCACAGGTTGGCTTTAGGAATATTACGGTAAATAAATAAAGTATGTTCTTCCGGGATTAAATCCCTGTCACATGATAATATTAAAACAGGGCATTTGATTTTATGCAGATCGCTGGCTGAAATATGTGGCTGAAACTCCATGAGGCGATTTTGCTGTTGTATTACATGCCAATTTTTAGATGTATCATTTTTGGCAATCATTTCATCAGCGTGTTTTCTGTCTTGTATCACTTCCTTATAAGAAAATGAATAAAGTCCTGCTGTATCCGGAGTTAGATTTGCACCAAATGCCGCTACTTTTTTCACTTTATCCGGATAATAAATTGCCATCAATAATCCAATGATCCCTCCATCACTTCTGCCAATTACATAAGTTGAGTCCAGATGTAAAAAATTTAAAAGACTAATTATATCCTTTGTCATCTGGATATATGTAAGGCTATCTTTTCCTAATTCGCTCTTTCCTCTTCCTCTGCAGTCCATAACAATCACCTTATAACTTTTAGAGAAATATTCAATTTGAGGCTTCATATAGGCAATATTTCCCCCATTACCATGGATCAATATAAGTGGAGCACCATCTCCATATATTTCATAATAAAGTTTTATCCCATTAACGGCAATAAAATTTCCGGCATTTTTGTTATTTCCGTATGGAATTGCTTCTGATCCGGATTGTGCAGCAAGAGATAATGGAAGCATTAGATTTAGCAAAAAGAAGAGTGTCCAGATATTAATGACGTAAGGTTTCATGATAGATACCTTTTATTTTTATAGAATTTCCTACTCTTTTATTGGATTTTCGGATTCCTCCTTAAAGCAATTTTTTTTGGAGAAATATTGTTCAGGAAAATATTGAAACATGTAAAACGAGTTGTTATACTCACAATATATGTACTGACTAATTCATATAATTAGTAAATTTATGCAATTATTTTTTATCTAACAGTACATTTAATGATATAAATTTCTGAATATCACTCTGTTAATAAATTAACAGTAAAATCGTATAGATGGTCATTATTGATTTATTGTTTGATGAACTTGTTTAACTTACTGTAGACGAATACTATATGTTGACAAATAATGCCGGGTTTTGAAATTTTGATAGTCATATGGCGATCTTATATATTTTTAGAATGAATTAAATTTGATAATTTTTTAAAATTATGGAGAACAATTTAGTTGAAAGTACCACACCGGTCTATACCCTGAGTACAACCTCCTCTCTTTCTGGCATTCCGGTACATTCAATAAGGCAATACATTGATAAGGGATTGATTATTCCATTCAAGAAAGATTCCAACCGGAATTTATTTTCTCAGGTAGATATTTTACGCCTGAAATATATTAATAACCTGCTGAATGAAGGTGGTTTAAATATTGCGGGGATCAGGGCTTTACTGGCTCTTATTCCCTGTTGGGCAATCAGGCAATGCTCCAATGAAGAGCGTGAAAAATGCCAGGCTTACCTAAGTAATTCTTACCCCTGCTGGGAGGCATCTGAAAAGGGAACTCTCTGTAAGAATACTAATTGCAGGGAATGTGAAGTTTATCGTATTGTTGAAAACTACTCTGATGTAAAATCATTCGTCAAGACTCTTATACCATAAAATGTATCTGATAATTTCAGCTTAGGACATTTAGTGTAAATTCATGATATCCATACCTTGCTCTTCCTTGCGCCGGGAGATATTGCAATATAATCCTTACATCATCGTACTTGTTTGCCTCACAGGCAAATGTTCTGACTAACATAATCTTAAGTTTACTAGCACATTAGGAAACCAGTATCACATATAGAATATAATAAGATAAAAGACAAAAGTTAAGTAACAAAGTTATGAACCGACCGAAGGGAGCTCGCCGAAGGCAAATCCCGCAAGGCGGGAGAAAAAGATAAAAGTTGAAGCTAATAGTTCCTCTCCTGCGAGGGGCAAGGGGTGGGTTTTTGGATAAAAAGTTGGCGGCTGGTTCTATTTTATTATAATTTTCCTGGTATCTACTGACTTATCATTTACAATTTTCACAATATATACCCCTTGTAATAAATTGCCTAAATCAATTTCT
>Ga0182021_10007541_pt1 | contig 12887 bp, 12 predicted proteins | sample 612E3MmetaG_FD_120493 | JGI IMG/M metagenome (GOLD analysis project Ga0182021, IMG submission 120493) | Permafrost microbial communities from Stordalen Mire, Sweden - 612E3M metaG (Illumina Assembly) | ecosystem: Environmental > Terrestrial > Soil > Wetlands > Permafrost | place: Sweden... | reverse complement strand
GTCGACCGCACCTTCGATGCCCTGGCCGAACGCCTCCGTGATAAGGTCGCTTTCCTTGTCCTCGGCGAACAGGTCGGGGCCGCGGACGCTCATGCGCACGGAGCAACTGAACTGTTTCTCCGGGACGCGCGTATCGTCGTGTTCGAGCGTGACGCGGGCGTCCACCGTCCGCTGGCCGAGGTGATCCAGCTTGTCGAGCTTGGCGACGATGTGATCCTCAATGGCTTTGGTAAGGGTGACGTTGTGCGTGGAAAGAATCAGTTTCATGCTCAAAAGATGCCGCCGCCGCGCGAAAAAATCCAGTTTTTACTTTGCTGAAAAATTTGGAAGCGAGATTCGTGCCAAAATGACTTGAGCTTCCGCAAGATTGGGCTATGGTGGAAATACAAATGGGACCCGGACTGCAACTTTCACAAAGGCTCACGCAATCGCTGGTGCTTGCTCCGCAACTCCAGCAGTCGCTAGCTTTGTTGCAGGCACCCACGCTCGAACTCAAGGCGCTCGTCGAGGCCGAACTCCAGCAAAACCCCGTCCTCGAAGAAGTGCCGGACCAGGAGATGGACACGCGCGAAAAACCCCCGTCTGACGAGGATGACGCGCCCGCCGTGGCCGACCTGGCCGAGCCGCCGGAGGACATGAAATTTGACGACGCCACGGAAAAGCCTTCCGCCGAGCCGGTGGACGATTTTCAGGCGGAATTTGAGAAGCTTGTCCAGATGGACCAGGAATGGCGCGATCAATTTTCCGGGGCCAACACGGCCATCCGCTCGACCACCGAGGATGAGGAACGGCGGCAGTTCATGTTCGACTCGCTCACGGCGGAAGCCTCGCTTGCGCAACATCTCGTCGAACAAGTGCGCGACACCGATCTGAACGAGGAACAGCAGGGCATCGCCGAGCTGCTCATCGGCAACATTGACGACTACGGCTACCTCATGGCAACCCTTGAGGAACTGTCCACCGCCACCGGCCTGACGCCGGAAAAAATCTCCGAAGTCCTGAAAGTCATCCAGAGCTTCGAGCCGGCGGGTGTTGGCGCGCGCGATTTGCGCGAATGCCTGATGCTCCAGCTCGAGCGCGCCGGCCAGCAGGAGACGCTGGAATACCGCATCGTCCGCGATTTCATGGACGCCCTCGGCAAACGACGCATCCCCGAAATCGCGCGCGGCACCGGCCAGTCTCTGGACGACGTGCAGGACGCGCTCGCCCGCATTGGCCGCCTGCAGCCGCGGCCCGGCCGCGCCTTTCTGACCGCCGTCGAGCAATACGTCGCGCCGGAAGTTTTCGTGCAGAAAAACGGCGACGATTTCATCGTCACCACCAACGACGAACAGATTCCGCATTTGCGGATCAGCAATGTCTATAAGGATTTGATGGCGCAGGGCGCGGAAAACGCCGAGGTGAAAAATTACATCCGCGAGAAAATCCGCGCCGGAAAATTTCTCATCAAGAGCCTGCACCAGCGCCAGACGACCATCCGCAACATCGGCCGGGAAATTGTGAAACGCCAGCGCGAGTTCATGGAAAAGGGTGTCGCGTTTCTCAAGCCCATGACGATGGCGCAGGTCGCCGAAGTTGTCGGCGTCCACGAAACCACCGTTAGCCGCGCCGTTTCCGCCAAATACATCGAGACGCCGCAGGGCGTGTTCGAGATGAAATACTTCTTCACCGCCGGCCTCCAGACCGCCAACGGCGACGGCATGTCCAACACCAGCGTCAAGGACATGGTCGCCGAGATTTTCAAAGGTGAGAACACCACCCGCCCGCTGTCCGACCAGGAAGTCGTGAAGATGCTCACCGACAAAGGCATCACCATCGCCCGCCGCACCGTGGCGAAATACCGCGATGAACTCGGCATCCTGCCCTCAAACCTGCGGAAGGTTTATTGAGTGCCGCCGTCTGCGGAAGCCAGAAAAACAACTTTGCCCTGGCCGCTCCGGCCTTTTACCTTTTCTGCGTGAGCAGCAAGCACGAACGCATCGCCGCCTTGACCGCGTCGTTTTCTGTAGGCGGGGTTGACCCGCGCTACGCCGGCTTCTTTGCGCTGTTCAACCGGCAGCAGTTTTACGAGGCGCACGACGTGCTGGAAGACTTGTGGCTGGCGGACCGGCACGGCGCGGATGGTGATTTTTACAAGGGCCTCATCCAGCTCGCCGGCGCGTTTGTGCATCTGCAGAAGAACCGGCTGCGCCCGTCCGCCGCGCTGCTCCAGCTCGCGCAGGCGAACCTGGAAAAATACCCGGCCCAACACGCGCAACTGGATTTGAAAATAGTGCTGGGCCTGATCGCCGGCTGGCGGCGGCAGTTGGAAGACGGCGGGTTTGTGGTCAACCCGCTTTCCGCTACGAACGTGCCGGAACTGAAATTGTCAGTCTGATTTTCCATGGGCCAACGCATCATTCTTGCCGGCGGCAGCGGCTTCATCGGCCGCACGCTGGCGCGCGAATTTTCCACGCGTGGATTTGAAGTTGTCGTCCTCACGCGCTCGCCGCGCGGGCGGAGCGACGGCATTCGCGAAATCGCGTGGGACGGAAAAAATTCCGGTGCGTGGATTCAGTTTTTCGACGGCGCGGCGGCGGTCATCAATCTCACCGGAAAAAACATCAACTGTCCTCACACCCCGGAAAACCTGCGTGAAATCCTGGCCTCACGCGTGAACTCCGTGAACGCCATCGCCGCCGCGCTGGGGCAATTGAATACTCCGCCGCGCGTCTGGGTGCAGGCGGGCGCCGTCGGTTTTTACGGCGACGGCAAGGACTGTTTGCGTGATGAAAATTCTCCCGCCGGCAATGACGCGCTCGCCGAAATCTGCCGCTGCTGGGAGGACACCTTCAATTCGGCGGACGCGCCGGCCACGCGAAAAGTTCTGCTGCGGACAGGTTTTGTTCTCGGCCGCGACGGCGGCGCGCTGCCGGTTCTGGCGCGGCTGACGAAATGGTTTCTTGGCGGCGCGGCGGGCAGTGGAAGACAATACATCAGTTGGATTCACCTCGCGGATCTGGCGCGGATGTTCGTCGCGGCGGTGGACAATGAAAAATTGTCCGGCCCGTTTAATGCCGTTGCGCCCGCGCCGGTGACGAACGCCGAATTCATGCGCGAACTGCGCGGCGTGCTGGGGCGTCCGTGGAGTCCGCCCGCGCCGGAGTTCGCGGTGCGGCTCGGCGCGAGGCTGATGCGGTCCGAGCCGTCACTGGCGCTGGCGGGCCAGCACTGCGTGCCGGGAAAATTTCTGGAGGCGGGATTTGAATTCCAGTTTCCGCGCCTGCGCCCGGCGCTGGAAAATCTTTGCCGCTGAATTTTAGCGCTGATCTTGAGCCGAAGCTTGGCGGGCTTCAATTTCTCCAATCGCCCAGCGCGCGTGTTCGGCGATCAGGGGTTCGGGATCGGCGGCGGTCTGGCGCAGGCGGGGCAGGGCGGTTTCGTCGCCGGCATTTCCCAGCGCCACGCAAACGTTGCGCAGCAGTCCGCGCCGTTTCGTCCGCAGCAGCGGCGTGCCGGTGAAACGGGATTTAAAACCAGCATCGTCGAGCTGGAGCAGTTCCAGCAAACCGGGCTGCGCCAGCTCCGTCCGCGCATGGGCTTTCATCAGGCGGCCCTCGCTGGCAAAACGATTCCACGGACACGCGGCAAGGCAGTCGTCACAGCCGTAAATGCGGTTGCCGATGGCTTTGCGAAATTCAACCGGGATCGAGCCTTTCAGCTCAATCGTCAGGTAGGAAATGCACTTCCGCGAATCGAGCTGGAACGGCGCGGTAATGGCGCTGGTTGGGCAGGCGGCCAGGCAGCGGGTGCAGGTGCCGCAATGATTTTTCTCTGGCGCGTCGGGTTCCAGTTCGAGAGTGGTCAGGATTTCCGCGAGAAAAATCCAGTTGCCGAGCTGGCGGCTGATGAGGTTGGTGTGCTTGCCGACAAAGCCGAGTCCGGCGCGCTGCGCGGAGTCGCGTTCGAGAACCGGCCCGGTGTCCACATACCAGAGCGAGCGGGTGTCCGCGCCGCCTAGATGGCTTAAGAAATCGCTCAGCTGTTTCAACGGCGCGGCGAGCACAACGTGGTAGTCGGCAAACCGGGCGTAGCGGGCGACCACGCCAGATGGCGGATGGCGGATGGCGGATGGCGGATTTTCAATTTGATAACTCGCCACCAGAACGATGACAGACTTCGCGCCGGGCAAAACTTTCTGCGGGTCAATCCGCTTTTCCGCGTTGCGTTCAAGCCAGGCCATTTCGCCGTGATTTTTTTGCGCGAGCCAGCGCTGAAAATGCTCCGCGCCGGCGGGCGGCGCGGCGGTGGTGAAGCGGCAGTCGTCGAAGCCGAGTTCCGCCGCGCGCTGACGGATGGCGTCCTTCATTTTTTTGCGCGCGTGGCCAGCCTGAACTGCAAAGTGATCTGTTGTGCGACCTCGCGGGCGGAGCGCTGGTCGGTGTTGATGAGCACGTCGGCCTGCCGGTAGAACGGTGCGCGGACGGCGAGCAGCTCGCGGATTTTTTTTTGCGGGTCGGGATCGTGGAGCAGGGGACGGTGCGACTGGTTCCGGACGCGCTCCCAGATTTTTTCCGGCGAGGACCAGAGGCAGACGACGAGCGCAAAGGTTTTCAGCCGGGCAAGATTCTCAGGGTTCGTCGGCAGGCCGCCGCCGGTGGAAATGACCGTTTGTTTCCGCGTAGAAAGCTCCTCGACGACCTGCCGCTCCAGCGTGCGGAAGGCCGGTTCGCCGTCCTTTGCAAAAATGTCGGCGATGGTGCGGTTGGCGCGCGACTGGATGAGTTCGTCTGTGTCGAGAAAATCAAAGCGCAACTGCTCGGCGACGATCCGGCCCACGGTGGTCTTGCCCGTGCCCATGAAGCCGATGAGCGCGAGGTTGAGGGGGTGCCGGCGGATTTGCATGGCGATGGGTTAGCCGAAAAACGCGCCGGACGCACGCTTGAATTTCCAGCTCTCGACAGTTTCGCAAATTGAGGTATGATGGGCCTGTGAAACTCACGCCAATTATTTTGGCCTCGGCTTCGCCCCGCCGTGCGGAGCTCTTGAAGCTGTTGAAACTGGACTTTCAAATCGTGCCCAGCGACGCGGACGAAGCGGCCCACGAACATCTCTCACCGCTGGAAATCTGCCAGCTCAACGCCCATCGCAAGGCCCGCGCCGTGGCCAAGAAAATTCCCGATGCGCTCGTGCTGGGCGCGGACACGCTGGTGTTTCTCGATGCTGAAATCCTCGGCAAGCCGCGCGACCTCAAGGAGGCTGAACAGATGCTGTCCCGCCTGCAGGGCCGCGCGCACCAGGTCGTGACCGGCGTGAGCCTGATTCATCTGCGCAGCCATCGCGAACGCCTTTTTGCCGTCAGCACGGACGTGTTGTTTCACCCGCTCGACCGGGCGCAAATCCGCGACTACCTGGAAAAAATCCATCCGCTCGACAAGGCCGGCGCTTACGCCATCCAGGAATTTGGCGAGCTGATCATCTCGGAAATCTCCGGTTCCTACAGCAACGTCGTCGGCCTGCCGGTCGAACGGTTGCGCGAGGAATTGTCGGCGTGGAATCTGGTGGAATAATTTTCTTCATTCACGAACTCGCGCTGGTGTAGCGGCGGACGGAAATCCGCCAGAACCACTCCGACACTGCCGCCCACGCGCCGCCCAGGCCGAGCAGCAGCAGCCACGCGAAGGGTGAATTCAATTTGTCCGCCAGCACCCGCACCGGCACATTCGAGACCAGCAGCACGGGCAGGGCGAAAGTGAACACCGCCTTGAACGCGCCGCGAAACGCCTCGTCCGGCATTCGCGCGATGTTGAACAAATTGTAGTAGCCCCAGACGATGCCCTGCGCCCGCACCGTCCAGAAACAAATCGTCGCCAGAATGAACATCAGCGAGTAGTGGATCAAAACGCCCGCGCCGCACAGCGCGGCACAGCCGAGGAGTTGCAGGCACGACGGGTGCAAATGCAGCTTCAGCGCCGCAAACACCATCACGCACAGGCCGAACGCCGCGTTGACGAACGCGCCCAGATCCACCACGCGCAGCGAGACGAGGAAGCGCGTGTTGACCGGCAGCAGCAGCAAGAAATCCATCTTGCCCGTGCGGACAAGTTCCGAGAGGTTCGTGCAGTTCGTCAGGAAGAACGCCTGATAAAGCTGCTGGATGAAATTGCTCGCGCCGACGAGCAGCACCATCTCCCACTTCGTCCATGAGCCGACAGATTCCGTCTGCGAATAAATCACCGAGACGAAACACAATTGCAGGCCGAACCACAGCAGCTCGACGACAATCCACAGAATGAAGTTGCCCTTGAACGACATCTCGCGCGCCACGGAATTTTTCCAGAGCGCGGCGTAAAGTTTCAGGTAACGCCTGAGGCTCATAATTCCTTCCGGCGGGAATATTCGTTTATCCGCGACTGCAAAAATGGCGTGCAATGCCTCGTCGTCGCCTTGTTTCGCAGGGGCCAGCAGGCGTCGAAATCTCTCTCCAGCCTCCGCAATTCACGAACACCCCGCTGCGCCAGCCGTTTTGCCGCCGCCGTTCTGCCCGTCGCGTCCGCCTGCTGCCACAGCATGAATTGGCACGACTCCGCCGCCATCCGCGCCGCCAGCTCCAGTTCGCGCGCCAAAAGTTTTCCGGAATCCGAACCGGGCTTTGCCTTGGACAAAGCGGTCCGCTGCTTTTCAATTCCCTTCAGGGCCGCCTGGATTTTTTTTCCGGGAATTTTGGCAGACCATTTCAATCCATTGCGGCAAAAGAGTTCGCGGTCTTCCGGCCTCGGCGCGGCGAGGGCCGTGCCGAGCGGCGTTTCGTTCGGCACCGTCACGCCGAGTTTTTGGTGGGCGAAGCCGAGTTTGACAGCGGCGCCGGCGACTTTGCCGGTTGGATCTTCAAACACATCGCGGCTCAAAGCGGAAAGAAGGCTTTGTTCGTCCAACGAGTTTGCATTCCACGCCAGCGCCGCGCCGGCGGCGAACAACGGCCAGCTCACAGCCAGCGGCTGCGGATGGCCGCCATCGCCCCAATCGGTGTTGAGAAAACCAATCGCGCCAAACTTTTTGCCCGCCTTGGCGGCGGCACGCAGGTTGGCAAATGCGTTGTCGTGTTTGCCGATGAGCGTTTGCCACGTCGAAGTGCCGGGGCATACGTAAAAGGGAATTTTTGCCTTCGCGAACTGCGCGGCTTCCTTGGCAAACGGATGATTGGCCTCATAACCCCAGTTCAGCGCGATGAGGTCTGGAACGCCGGGCACTGTCTCGGCGTGTTTATTGAAAAATGACGATCTCGCCGGAACGGCGTTCGGTGTTCCGAGCGAGGCAAGTTCCGGCAGGAGTTGCGGATATTTCAAAATGATGTCGCCCCAGAACATCATCCGTTTATTTCTGCCGGAAACTTCGCGGTGGATTTTCTTCAGGAAGTCGAGATAGACGCGGCCTTTGCCTTTGGCTTCGCAAAGCATTTTGCTTTGGCCCTTGCCCAAATCCCAAGTCTCGTCGCAGCCGACGTTGAAGAACTGACTGGAAAAATTCGGAAGCAGCTCGTCGTAAAGACCTCGCAAGAAGGGCAGGGAGCCGGGATGATTCGGTGCAAGCGTGGTCGGGCGGCGGAGAAAATCTTTCGTCTCGGCCTCGTAAGGTTCGGGAATCTCCGCCATTTTTTTCAGGCGCGGGTCTTCGAGAAAATAGCGCAGGTGGCCGAAGGAGTTCTGGTTCGGCACCAAATCAATTCCTAGTTCGCGGCAGCGCGCGTCGAGCTTGCGGATTTCCGCGCCGGTCAGCGCGCCCCAGCTTTGCCAGACGGATTTGTATTGGCGATAGGCAAACGTGTGCTCGGTGTAAAGTTGCAGCTCGTTGACCTTGAAATCGGCCAGCTTCTCCGCAAGGTCGAGCAAGGTTTCCAGCTTCGGCACGCGGCCGCGCGAGATGTCGAGCATCACGCCGCGACGAGCAAAGTCCGGCCAGTCGCGGATTTTCAGGCAGGGCAGGCGATGGCCGAATTGGCGTAGAATTTGCCGGAGCGTCGCCGTGGCGGCGCGCAGACCGCCGGTTTCGCGGAAGGAAATTTCAATTCCCTTTTTGGTAATCGTCAGCGTGTAGCCTTCAGGATGATTGGGCGCAGAGTTGGTGCGGACGACCTTGATTGCGGTCAGCGGTTTCTGCTTCGGTAAAAGAAAACTCCCCGGACGCTTTTGCAGCGAACGGGGAGTCGGGAGCAGATTCATTTGCGAATTCTACTTCGCTATCATGCCGCTGTTGCGGGCGTAATTGAACAGCCCGCCGGCGTCCACGACGGGGCGCACGTCGCCGAGCGGCTTGAAGGAATAAACCTTGCCGGTGGCTTTCACGGTGACGGTGGCCTTGTCGAGATCCACGGTCACGACATCGCCGGTTTTCAAAACGTCACAAAGGCGGTCGGCGCATTCACAGGGATAGAGTTCGCCGGTGGCGACGCAGTTGCGGAAGAAAATGCGCGCGAAGCTTTCGGCGAGAACGATTTCGCAGTTGGCGGAACCCATCGCGATGGGCGCGTGTTCGCGCGAGCTGCCGCAACCGAAATTTTTCCCGCCGACGACAATGGGATAATCGCTGTCGAGCTGGCCTTCCCTGACGTAGCGGTTCGGGTAAAGCGATTCGGGCAGGCCGGCGAGCGCGTGGCTGCCGAGCTTCTCGTATTCCTCGGCGATGGTGGGCACGAGGTTCAAAAACTGCGCGGAAATGATCTGGTCAGTGTCAATGTTGTCGCGCACCACATAAACGGGACCGGTGAAAACAGATTTCGTCATGCGTAGAATCTGCCGTTTGCGCGCAGTTTTTTCAATCAGATTTCAACCGCTTGACCTCGACGCCGAGAAGGCAGACATCGTCGGAGAGTTCCTGCTGGCCTGCAAACCGGCGGATTTCCTCGATGGTTTTGGCGAGCAATTCCTTGGTGGGCAGCGTCCCCAGGTTCTGGATGGTTTCGCTCAGCCGTTCCTGGCTGAATATCTCGTTGTTCAGGCCTTCTTCCTCGATCAGGCCGTCGGTATAAAGCACGATGAGATCTTCCTCGTGCATGGGCCGGTGATAGGTCGGGAATTTTGAATCTTTGAACAGGCCGAGCGCCGGCCCCTTTTTGCCGCCGGCATCGGGCCCCAGTGTTTCCACCTGGCCTTGGCGCCGTTTCAGTTGAAGCGGATTGGGGTGCGCCGCACTGGCGTAGGTCAATTGACCGGTGGCCACGTCCGCGACCAGATAAAATGCCGTGGCATACATTGTGGTTCCGGCCTGCCGGAAAACCTTGAACAGGGCCTGGTTGATTTCCGTCAACAACTGGCCGGGGTCAGTCGCCTTCAGGCTCAAATCTTCCACCAGCGCGCGGAGCATGGCGGTGACCAGGGCGGCGCGCACATCGTGGCCCATGACATCGCAGATGAAGATACCGACAGAGGTTTTAGAAAGCGGGACAACGTCAAAAAAGTCGCCGCTGACCGCGCCGCTGGGAATGAAGAAGCTGTAAAACTTCAGCGCTTCCGCCTCGGCGTCCCCGCTGGAAACGGTGGGGAAATTTTGCGGCAGCATGGCGAGCTGCAGCTCGCGCGCCATCTTCAATTCCTCCTCGATCTGCTGGTTTTTTTTGTGCAACTGCCGGGTTCGTTCCGCCAGCGCAAGTTCAGCGAGCTTGCGTTTGGTGATGTCGCGGGAAATGCCGAAGGTGCCGACAATCCGCCCGGATTGATTGCGCAGGGGCATCTTGGTGGTGGACACCCAGGTGACACTGCCGTCCGGCCAGGTTTCGCTTTCTTCAATCCCTTCCATGGGGCGGCCGGTGCGCAAAATGGCCTGCTCGTCGGCCAGCGCCTGGTCGGCGTGCGGCTTGGTGAAAAAATCCGCGTCGGATTTTCCCATGGCCTGCTGCTGGTCAGTCAGATGATGTTTTTTTGCCAGCGCGCGGCTGATCATCAAAAAACGGCTGCGCGTGTCTTTGAAATAAACCGAGTCAGGAATGTTGTCCATCAGCGTCTGCAGCAGAAACCCCTCATGGTTGTGGGTCATCTGGCAGTAGTGACGGTCTAGAGTCTTGCGGATGGTGCTGATCAAGGTTTGCGCGGTTAACTGCGGCTTGAGCAGGTAATCCTGCGCGCCCAGCCAGATGGTTCGCGCCGCAATCTCTTCATCCGCCGCCTCCGCCAGAACCACCACCGGTGTGTGCGGCGAAGCGGAATGCACCTGGTTGAATGCGTTCAGCCCGAGACCATCCGGCAAGGCCAGTTCCATCAAAACAAGGTCGTAGGAATTGGCGTTGATTTTTTCCAGGCCCGCCGCCAGGTGTTCTGCCCGCGCCAGTTCAAAATCGCTTTGAGCCAGCAGGGTGGAGCAAACGGAATCTTTTTCGATCAATAACAGCCTGGGTATGGACTTTGACATCGCAATGACAACGTGGTCGGGTCGGAATTCATTTCAGGCTAACGGCTTGCCTCTTTGCTGTCCAGCACGACAGCACGACAGTTCAGCCTGCGGGCGGAAGCAGCTTCGCCAGGCGACGCCAGGCGATGACCGCCGCCACACATGCCGTCCACGTCGGAAGTTCATCTACCAGCGGAATGAGTTCGATGAGAAAAGTCGGCAGCAACAAGGGATGGAAACCCAGAATCAATATCATGAAAACCATCGTCACCACGTCCACGGCCGACTCGACGAAAGTCCACGCGAACGGCAGCAGCAGGATCTGCAGGCCGTCGGCCACGACTGCGACAGCCAGTGCCAAAAACATCCGTTTGCGCGTGAAGGGCGGCCCGCGCAAGATGGCGGTGATTTTGTCCGGCACTTTCATTCGTGCAAATTAAACCAAACGGCTTGCCGCGATAAAGCGCGTTTCTTAAAGTGTCCCGTGCTCGACATCAAATTGATCCGCGAAAAAACCGATTTTGTCCGCCAGCGCCTCGCCACGCGCGGGGCCGGGGACGAGGCAAAGATTGACGAACTGCTCAAGCTCGACGAACAGCGCCGGAAATTTCTGGCCGAAGTCGAGACGCTGAAATCCCAGCGCAACCGCGTGAGCAAGGAAATTGGCGCGCTGATGGGCCAGAAGAAACTCGCCGAGGCCGAGGCGAAAAAGGCCGAGACCAAAGACCTTGGCGAGAAAATTTCCGCCCTCGACAAACAAGCGGCGGAAAGCGAGTCGGCGCGCGACGCGCTGATGCTGCAACTGCCCAACCTGCCGCACGAATCAGTCGTCTTCGGCAAGTCGGCGGAGGACAATCCGGAAATGCGCGTTCACGGCGCCAAGGCGGATTTTGCCTTCAAGCCCAAGTCGCACGTCGAGCTGTGCGAGTCGCTCAAGCTGGTGGATTTCGCCCGTGCCGCAAAACTTTCCGGCAGTGGATTTCTGCTCTACACCAACTGGGGCGCGCGGCTGGAGCGGGCGCTGATTTCGTTCCTGCTGGATTTGCACATCACACAGCACGATTACACCGAAGTCTCGCCGCCGTTCATGGTCGGCGAGCATTGCCTGGTCGGCGTGGGGCAGTTCCCGAAATTCAAAGACCAGTATTACGGCGTGGCCGAGGGCGACGACGCGAAAAATCTTGGCAAACTTTATCTGGTGCCCACGGCGGAAACGCCCGTGGCCAACATTCACCGTGAGGAAATCCTGGCGGAAAAACAACTACCTATTCGTTACTGCGCCTACACGCCGTGTTTTCGCGGCGAGGCCGGCGCGGCCGGCGTCGGCACGCGCGGCATGATCCGCGTGCACCAGTTCGACAAGGTGGAGCTGATAAAAATTGTCAAGCCGGAGGACGGTTATGCCGAATTAGATAAGATGGTTGCCAACGCGGAGAAAGTTTTGCAACTGCTCGGCCTGCATTACCGTGTGATTTTGCTTTGCACCGGCGACATGGGCTTTGGCAGCGCGAAGACCTACGACATCGAAGTCTGGGCGCCGGGGCAGGGGAGCTATCTCGAGGTTTCGAGCTGCTCGAACTGCGAGGATTTCCAGTCGCGCCGGATGAACCTGCGCTTCAAAACGGAGACGGGCGAAAACAAATTCCCGCACATCCTCAACGGCAGCGGCACGGCCTTGGCGCGGCTGTTCGTGGCGCTGATCGAAACGCACCAGCAGGCCGACGGCAGCGTGCTGATTCCGCAGGCGCTCCAGCCTTATTTGAAAACCGACCGGATTTCTGCATGACCAGACGTTTCTTTATTTGTGATTTGCGAATTGTGATTGACGCGACATATATCTCGCCGTGCGTAAATCATAAATCGCCAATCGTAACCCCATGAAAATCCTGCTCGCCAGCAGCGAAGTTTTTCCGTTCTCCAAAACCGGCGGGCTGGCGGACATGGTCGGCGCGCTGGCCCGCGCGCTGGCGCTGGCCGGCCACGAGGCGCGCGTGGTCACGCCGCTGTATCGCGGCATTAGTAAAAAATTCCCCGGATTGCGGCGTGTGGACTGGCAGTTCGACCTGCCGCTCGGCTGGCGGCAGGTGCAGGCTGAATTGTGGGAGCTGGACCTGGAGCCGGGGCTGAAAATTTATTTCATTGATCATCCCGGCTATTTTGACCGCGCCGGAATTTACCTGGAAAACCACGTCAGCTACCCCGATAACGCCGAGCGTTTCATTTTTTTCTCCAAGTGCGTCACGCACCTGGCGCGCTACCTGCCGTGGCGGGCGGACGTGATTCACGTTCACGACTGGCAGGCGGCGCTCGTGCCGGCGCTGGTGTTGCAGCAGAAAAACGAAGGGTGGGGGAACCCGCCGCCCACGTGCCTGACGATTCACAACCTCGCCTACCAGGGCGTTTTTCCGGAAGAGGCGTTCGCGCTGACCGACCTGCCGGAAAAGATTTTCAACACCGAAGGCGCGGAGTTTTTCGGCCTGTTGAACTGCCTCAAGGCCGGCATCGCCTACGCCGACATCATCACCACG
>Ga0182021_10007540_pt1 | contig 12888 bp, 12 predicted proteins | sample 612E3MmetaG_FD_120493 | JGI IMG/M metagenome (GOLD analysis project Ga0182021, IMG submission 120493) | Permafrost microbial communities from Stordalen Mire, Sweden - 612E3M metaG (Illumina Assembly) | ecosystem: Environmental > Terrestrial > Soil > Wetlands > Permafrost | place: Sweden... | reverse complement strand
CGTGTACGGGCAATTGCCGAGACCGGTGTTGACATTATTTCAGTAGGAGCCTTGACTCATTCGCCGCGGGCGATGGACATCTCGATGCTTCTGGACTAGAAACGGGTCACTTTCAGGCAATTTCCGAGGTAGCACGATGCATCCAAAAGCCGTCACCATACTGCGCCTGTTCCGTACCAAGGACGGGTATATATCAGGACAGCATTTCAGCAGGGAGCTCGGGGTATCTCGAACAGCAATCTGGAAACACATATCTGCGTTGAGAAATGATGGGTATCTCATCGAGGCGGTCCCTTCGCGCGGCTATCGGCTTGTCTCCTCGCCTGACAGTATCGACCCTGACGAAGTCAGGGCTCAGCTGAAAAGTACCAGGGTCGGCCGGAGACTGGAGTTTCTGAAAGCCACCGCCTCAACCAATGTCGATGCCTTTCGGTTGGCAGAGGAGGGAGCGGTTGAGGGAACGGTTGTTCTGGCAGATGCCCAGAGCGGCGGCAAGGGGCGACGCGGCAGGGTCTGGGCGTCACCTGCCGGAGTAAATCTCTACTGTTCGATTGTATTGCGCCCTGCCATAATGCCGCATGAAGCACCGCAACTGACTTTTCTCTCTGCGGTGGCCGCAGCACGGGCAATTGAACAAACAACACATCTTATTCCTGAAATAAAATGGCCGAACGACCTGCTGGTCTCTGGAAAAAAGGTGGCAGGCCTGTTAAATGAAATGAGTGCGGAAACCGACGGCATCAACTTCGTCATTCTCGGCATCGGCGTCAACCTGAATATGACAGCCGCTCAGCTTCCAGTTGACCTGCGCCACCCTGCAACCTCACTCTTTCTTGAGGCCGGCTCACGGGTCGACCGGTCACGTTTCACCGGCACCATGTTGAATGAACTTGATCGACTGTATGAGGAATTTCTGGCGCACGGTTTCGGGCCGGTACGTGAAGAGTGGCAGCGGCGCTGCAATGCCAGCGGGCGCCAGGTACTCGTAAGCGACTCAGGAACTGACTGCACCGGAGGCCGGTTTATCGGAATTGATTCGGATGGGGCGATGCTGCTCCGATCTGATGACAACATACTGCATCGTATCACCTGTGGAGATGTGAGGGTAATCTGAATGCTTCTGGTTATTGACGTCGGCAACAGCAACATTGTGTTGGGAGTGTATGACGGTGCGCTGTTGGTCCGCAGCTGGCGGCTTTCAACAGACAAATCCCGCACGTCGGACGAATACGCGGTGCTTTTGCACAGCCTGTTTGACCAGGCCGGACTCGGTTTTTCCGCGGTCAGGGCCTCAATCATATCCTCGGTTGTTCCACCCCTGACCGGCGTCATGGAAGCGATCTCCCACGATTTTTTCAACCTGACCCCCTATGTCGTCGGTCCCGGGATCAAGACCGGGATGTCGATCCACTACGATAATCCCCGGGAAGTTGGAGCCGACCGGATCGTCAACGCCGTGGCCGGCTATGAAAAACACAAGTGCCCGTTGGTCATTGTCGATTTCGGAACGGCCACAACCTTCGACTATGTCAACGGCAAGGGAGAATACTGTGGCGGTGCCATCGCTCCCGGCCTTGCCATTTCAGTGGAGGCACTCTTTCAGCGGGCCAGCAAGCTCCCGAGGATTGATATCATCAAACCTCCCAATGTTATCGCGAAAAACACTGTAAACTCGATGCAGGCTGGAATATTTTTCGGCTATGTTGGCCTGGTGGACGGGATCGTAGAGCATATTCGAACCGAATCTCACGAAGATTTTCGGGTGATCGCTACCGGAGGCCTGGCGTCTTTGATCGCTCCGGAGTCGAAGACCATCGATGAAGTCGATGAAAACCTGACACTTGAAGGTTTGCGCATACTGTATGAACGGAACTGCTGACTGTTGTACCCGATGAGATTTTCCGAAAGTGATAGTTACAGTTGGACAGACAGTTACATCCATATTGCACGCAAGGAGGCAGTTTATGGGACAGTTTGAAACCAGCAAGATTCGCAACTTGGGCATCATCGCGCACGGTGGTGCCGGCAAGACATCGCTTTCAGAGGCGATTCTGTTTGACACAGGGATGATCGACCGACTGGGCCGGGTTGATGACGGCACGTCAACAATGGATTTTGAACCGGAGGAGATCAAGCGGAAAATTTCCATCACGTCTGCCCTTGACCATTGCGAATGGAAGGGACATTCGATCCACATTGTTGACACCCCCGGTTATGGCAATTTCATTGCCGACACCCGTGCCTGCATGCGCACCCTGGACTGTGCAGTAATCATTCTTTCGGCGATATCAGGGGTCAAAGCCCAAACAGAGGAGCTCTGGAGCTGGGCCAATGAATTTGAAATCCCACGTATCGCATTTGTTAACAAGCTCGACCGGGAGCGGGCCAGCTTCCTGCGTGCCATCGATGACATGGAAAAGATGCTGGGAGCACGGGGGGTCGCCATTCAGATGCCGATCGGCCTTGAAGCCGACTTTGAAGGCGTTATCGATCTGATAACAATGAAAGCCTGCTATTATGCCAAAGACGGCTCCGGGAAATATACTGAAGGGGCAATTCCCGCTGAATATACTGAAGAGGCAGCGCGTCTGCGCGGACAGATGGTTGAAACAGTTGCCGAGGCGTACGATGCACTGACTGAAAAATACCTTGAAAACGGCGATCTTACGGTCGAGGAAATCATCGACGGCCTCAGGGTCGGCACAATGCGCAACACCTTCACCGCCGTCCTCTGCGGTGCGGCCACCGCCAACATCGGCGTAGCTCACCTGCTCGACGCAATCTGTGCCTACCTCCCCTCCCCACTGGATCGAACCAAGGCGGTCGGCATCCACCCCAAGAGTGAAGAGATTATCGAACGTGCACCGGATGAGAAGGAACCGTTCTCCGCGCTGGTTTTCAAGACGACGTCCGATCCGTACACCGGCAAAATAACCATTTTCAGAGTATACTCCGGAGTTCTCAACTCAGACTCGACGATATTCAACTCTACCAAAGGGGTTGAGGAGCGGATCGGCCAGATTTACGAACTTGAGGGGAAAAAACAGCATCCGATCAAACAGGCTGTTGCAGGTGACATTGTCGCCGTTGCCAAGCTCAAGGAAACCATAACCGGCGACACACTCTGTGATCCAGCCAAACCGATCATCTTTGAACCGGCAAAACAGCTTCTGCCGGTGATATCATACGCAATCGAGCCGAAGACCAAGGCTGACGAAGACAAAATCCACAATGCTCTGCACCGTATGATCGAGGAAGAGCCGACGCTTGAATCGCACCGTGACACCCTGACCAAGGAATTTATTATTTCCGGCATGGGACAGGTTCATCTGGAAGTTATCGTTGAAAAGATGAAGCGCAAGTTTGGCGTGGAGGTTCTGCTTAAGACGCCTAAAGTACCCTATTTTGAAACAATCCGGGGGATGGCCAAAGTTCAGGGAAAATACAAGAAGCAGTCGGGAGGGCGTGGTCAATATGGTGACTGCTGGATTGAAATGTCTCCTACCGGTCGTGGCGAAGGATACGTTTTTGAGGATAAGGTTGTCGGCGGGGTCATTCCGCGCCAGTATATCCCGGCCGTGGACAAAGGAGTTCAGGAGGCGAGCATGGAGGGCTTTCTGGCCGGTTACCCGGTGGTAGACTTCAAGGTTGCCCTCTACGACGGATCTTTTCACACCGTGGACTCATCAGAAATGGCCTTTAAGGTAGCCGGCTCGATGGCGTTCAAGAAGGCGATGGAACTCTGCAAACCGGTCCTGCTGGAGCCGATCACGAACATGAAGATTACCGTGCCGGACGAGAATATGGGCGATGTCATAGGTGACCTCAACTCCCGACGCGGCAAGGTTGTCGGCGTGGAACCCAAAGCGAATTCACAGATTATCCGTGCAATTGTACCAATGTCTGAAGTTCTGGCCTATTCAAACGACCTCAAATCAATGACCAGTGACCGGGGGCTGTTCAGTATGGAGTTTTCCCATTACGAAGAGGTGCCTTCGCATCTTTCACAAAAAATAGTGGCCGAGGCGCTGACGGAAAAAAAATAATCGCATAACAATTCATTGAGCTGTAACGGAGGATTCTCATGGACTTCAAACTCGGTAAAAATTCGGGCGACTCCCAGCATCAGGAAGCGCCCGGCGAAAAAAAGAAGCAAAATACTCTTCTCGTCCTTCTGCTGATTCTGGCCGGCGGTTTTACCTACATCTATTTTTTCACCGGCCTGATCAAGCCTCAGGAAACCCAGAAAACGGCCGAAGCCCCGGCTCCCGCACCGGAGATTGTCAAAATGCCGCTCCCATCCCGACAGGGTGAGTCTGCCAAACCGGGTGGGAAAGCACCAGGAAAAGCTGAAGCTCCGAAAGCAGTAGCGACCGACCAGGAAGAAGCGGCAGCTCCGGTCGCCAAGTCGGTTGCCAAGCCGGTTGCCAAATCGGTAGAAGCGCCGGCCAAACCGGCCCCGGCCGTAAAATCGGCTCCAGTTTCGGCCATACCGAAAGAAGAGCCAAAAAAAGTTGAGGCAGCAAAACCGGCCGACAAAAAACCTCAGCCGTCCCCAGTAGCGGATAAAAAGGTCGATAAAGCCGCTGTTACCAAAGCGAAAGCAAAGAAACCTGCTGCAGTTGCTAAGAAACCCGCTGTGGCAGATAAAAAAGCCGCTGCTGGCCAGTGGTCGCTCGTAGTCGGTAATTATGTTCTCGAAGAGGCCCTGTCAGCCGACATGGGTCGTGTACGGAAGGCCGGTTTTGAACCGGTTGTCAAACCATCCACCCGCAAAAAAACGACCATGAATCGCCTTTTTGTATCTGAATCCAATGATCGGGCCGCTGCCCTGTCAACTCTGGAAAAACTGAAACGTCTTACGTCTGACGCGTTCGTTATTGAAAAGGGAGGAAAGTTTGTCGTATATGCGGGATCATACTTGCAGGGTGAAGCAGCAAACTCTGAAAAAGAGCGGTTAAAGGAAGCCGGTTTTACGACCGTCATCAAGCATGCCGATATCGCAATTCCATCCCAGAGTCTCTCTGTTGGTCCTTTCAGCAACAAAAAAGCCGCAGACTCCGCACGTGGCAAGCTGAATAGCGCTGGGATAAAAGCAACACTCGCACAGCGATAACCACCTGATGGCTGAAAAAATCAAATTGACCATATCCCCGGCTGTGGCGGCATACGTCCGGCCGGGAACCTCTTCGGAGATCAGACTGGCCGCATGCATCGCTGCCGGGAGCATGAGGGTGGCAGACCGGCTGATGCTCCTGTTCTGTCTCTCAAAAGATACCGAACCGGCAGTTCGCACAGCAGCCCTCTCCTCTCTGGGAGAATTGCCAACCGAAGTCATCAGAGAATACAGGGATTGCCCGCATCCCCATCCTCTGGTGCTTGATGCGCTGGAGATCCTCTGCCAATCGCCTCCTGCAGCAGCCCCAATACCCGAAACGCCGTTGGTCGAGGATGTGGAGGAACTTGAGACTGAACCGGATGAAGCCGACCAGGAAGCAGAGTCTGAGGAAGAAACTCCGGTCAATGAAGAAGACGAGAAGTTTCTCAGCAAATATAAAACAGCCCAGCTCATGGGAATCGGCGAAAAGATCAAGATGGCGCTTTCAGGAGACAAAGAGTGGCGCTCGATTCTTGTCAAGGACGCAAACAAACTGGTTTCAGGCAGTGTCATAAAAAATCCGCGGATCACCGAAGGTGAAATACTGACGCTTATCAAAGCGGGTATTCAGAATGATGAGATCATGCGGCTGATCTGTGCCAACAAGGAATGGATCAAAAGCTACAAAATACGGAAAGCTCTGATAGAGAACAACCGGACACCGGTTCAGAATGCCATGAGATATCTGGGTACAATGGGTGAGAAGGATCTTGCGTATTTTGCCAAAAGCAAAAATATCGGTTCGGTTATCTCTACCTTGGCAAAACGGCTTCTGTTGAACAAGAAAAAGTAGCTCATTAGTACGTTAGAAAATATTTTCTGCATTTTTTGTACGATAGAACTGATTTCGTGAATGTACTTAATTCCGTTTATCGGGGCTGACAGAAAATAACTTCGTTAACGCAAGTATACTGTTTATCAGGGCTCCGGAGTTTGTCATGGCACTTGTTAATCATGCAAAAAAAGAGATCAACGCCAAAATCGTTTATTTCGGACCTGCCGGAAGCGGCAAAAGTACCGCTCTCACCTATATTTATTCACGGATAAAACCTTCCTTGCGCGGCGATTTAAAGAGTGTTCCAGCCGGCGCCGACAATTTGCAGTTCTTTGATTTCAGCCCGTTTGAAACCCCGCTGCCGCACGGATATCATGTCCGCCTTCATGTATACACACTTACCGGAGCCGTCACCAATCCGGCAACATGGAAAATGACCCTCAAGGGTGCCGACGGGATAATGATCATGGTTAATCCGGCTGCTGAGTACGTCGCTGAAACCAGGGAGAGCGTGTCCCAATTACGGGATTTTCTCTCTGCATATGGAATAGGCCTTCACGAAACACCTGCTGTTCTGCAACTAAACAGCTTCTCCCAGGTGGAACGGCCGGATGAGGTCACAGAGATTGCCGCCGCACTCGATCTTGCCGCCGTGACCACCTGTCGCTCCAACTCTGCCAGCGGTGAGGGGCTTCTTGAGGCCTTGACGACTCTTTCCCGCCAGGTACTTGACCGGGTCACCATAAGAAATGAGCAATCAGATGCCGAGATTGTCACGGCCCCCCCTGTGTCAGAATCTGAAACGGTTGGACCGGTCCAGCATGATGGTGCCGCCCCCCCCCTGGACATGCCCCATGCGTTTGTCTCTCTTCAGGTTTCCCTGTTATCAGACGAGGTTGTTTTCGATGGCGGGACCATCCGGATTCCACTGGAAATTGCTCAGGGTGACGAACGTCGCAGGATGGTTGTGACGGTGAACGTTGAACTGGAATAGCAGTCCGAAATCGTATCAACAGATTCACGAAGGTGCAGGTAATCTTCGATAGACTTAATTGTTGGCAGAACCATCACGATCGGCTTGTATACAGACGTATTACATGCTATAAGCGACCAAACTGATTCACTTTATTGGAGGCTGGATAATGGCAATTATCACCGTATCACGAGAAATGGGCACTGGGGCCTATCAGATTGCCTCGGAGGTTGCCCAGAGACTCAAATATACCCTCATAGACGGACCACGAATCAAATCTCTTGCTGGCAAATACGGCCTGACTCCTGAGATGCTTCAAATGGTTGATGAAAAGCCCCCTTCCTATGTTACGGCAGAAGACCGCAAGCGTGCGGCGGCCCTCAATGCAATAGAATTGATCATCCTTGATCTGGCTCGCAAAGGGAATGTTGTTGTGTATGGTCGAGGTGGTCAGGATTTAATGAAGGATTGTAAAAACATTCTCCGTCTCCGATTTATTGCCGATTTCGAAGGACGGGTAGAGCGGTTTGCCGAGCGGGAATGGATTGATCCGGATATGGCCCGCTCACTGATTCGACGCAGTGATCACCAGCGGGGCGGTTTTATTCATTTTTATTTTGACCGTGACTGGCAAGATCCGAACTATTATGACCTGGTTTTTAACACGTCTCGTCTTTCGGAGGCGACGATCGTTGAGTGCATTATTGCAGCGGTCAAAGAGCCATCCATAAAAGAGTCAGACAAATCTGCCGTTGCCGTCATTGACAGTGTTATTCTGTCAAAGAAGATCGAAACAGCACTCCTTAATTCACCTGTATTAGAGGATTATCGACCATTTACAATCTCTATCGACAAGGGGGCGGTGTCAATCGGCGGTTATATCGTTTCCGAGGCCCAGAAAAAAGCCGCAATAGAGGTTGTCAAAGCGGTTAAAGGGGTAACATCAGTCAGTGAAGACATTCACGTAGTTGATTACAAGGCCTACAAAGAAAAAATGTAGTTTAGCTTCTGATCTGTTGTATCCGTTCATAGAGGGGGGCGAGCAGGGCGCTGTCAAAGCGCATACCTTCTCGCCCCTTTCCGATTTCAAGCCCCTCTTCGATCCCGTGAAAATCCGAGCCGGCCGTCACCAGCAGTCCGCGCTCCTCAGCAGTGCGCCGCAGATATTCGATCTCAAGCGGCCACCCCATATTGTTATACACCTCTATTCCATCCAGACCTGACAGCTGAAGGGATGTTATGACAGGTCCGAGAACGGCCGAGTCCCTGGAAATGCTGGTCGGATGGGCGAGCACCGCAATTCCGCCGATACGATGAATTTCAGCTATTGCCTCATCCATCGGCCAATAGCTTTTAGGAACATTGCAGGGGACGAGATAGCGACGAAATGCATCTTCCATAGAATCTGCATACCCCTGTTCCAGTAATGCCCGGGCAATATGCGGGCGGCCTATGGAATCACGAGCAAAAGCCAGGACCCTCTCGCGGTCCAGGGAGCTTCGCCCTTCGTCACGGAGACAGTCATTCACGCGCGCAAGGATTTCATCGTTGCGCCCCTCGCGGCGGTGTCTGAAACCGTCAAGGGCCTTGAGAAATTTATCATCACAGCAGTCTATGCCATACCCAAGCAGATGGACATCCTGCCACTCTTTAAACCGCACTGAAAGCTCAACGGCCGGAAGGACGACAATACCGGCGTCCTCGCCCGAAACGGACGCCTCCTGCACCCCGGCAACTGAATCGTGGTCGGCAATGGCGATCACGCGTACTTCATGTTTTACCGCAAGGGCAACAAGTTCGGAGGGGGTAAAAGCGCCGTCCGAATAACTGGAGTGTAAATGCAGATCAATGTTCATACTGCGCATATTAGCGCGTCATGGCAAAAAAGTAAAACCGCTATTGCAGAGAATTTCTGCATACGATAGAATCCGGCCAATGAAACGTTCCGCTATTCATGCTGTTATCGAGATTCTGCGCGAAGAGTACAAAGGTTGGAAGACACCGGCAGTGACAATCGTTGCCCAATGTAACGGCAGCCCCTTCAAGGTCCTGATTTCCTGCATCATCTCGCTGCGGACCAAGGATGACGTGACCGCCCAGGCTTCGGCACGAATTTTTGCACGGGCTCAGACACCCGAAGCGATGGTGGAACTCTCTGCCGAGGAGATATCACATCTAATCTATCCAGCCGGTTTTTATCGCACCAAGGCGGAACAGATAGTCCTGTTATCCCGGAAGCTGGTGGATGAGTGTGGCGGAAGCGTGCCGGATACTATCGATGAGCTTCTCCAGTTTAAAGGGGTCGGGCGGAAAACCGCCAACCTGGTCATGACCCTCGGCTTTGGAAAACCGGGAATTTGTGTAGATACCCACGTTCACCGGATATGCAACCGCCTTGGATATGTTTCTACAAAAAACCCTGAGGAGACCGAATGGGCGTTGAGATCCAATCTCCCTCCTGAATACTGGATCGAGATTAACGACCTGCTTGTCGCATTCGGACAGAACCATTGTTATCCGGTCTCGCCCCGTTGTTCAAACTGCAGATTAGCGGGAGTATGTGACCGTATTGGCGTCAATGTGTCCCGATGACGCATACTGGACAAAAAAATCGGTACCAGTTAGTATTTGATTATTGCCAGTTGCCGAAAACTCATATAAATTGAAACACTATTTTATGGCAGCCATCTACAGGAGGTATCGTATGTTACAGAAAATCGGTTTTATTGGACTTGGTACTGTCGGACGACATATGGCTGCCAATCTGGCCAAGGGAAGCTATGAACTGACCGTGTATGATACTGAACTTGCAGTCGTACAGGAACTGGCTGCATCGGGTTCTAAAGCGGCATCTTCGGCTTCTGAAGCCGCCAAGGGGCGTGATCTGGTTATCGCGATCGTTCCTGAAGGTGATGAGTTGGGACCGCTCTTTTTTGGTGATAAAGGCATTTTAGCCGGAATCGATAGTGGCACGATCCTCGCTGATATGGGATCACACTCTCTTGAAACCACCATGAAGCTGTCTGAAGAATGTGCAAAAAAGAATGTTCAGTATCTGGATGCACCGGTATGGGGGAGCAAAGACCACGCGGTCAATGGACTCATGACCATAATCACTGCAGGCGACCCGGCTCTTGCGGGTAAATGCAGGGAACCGTTCTCCTTTTTCGGACTTAATACAATTCATGTCGGTCAAATTGGCGATGCCACCAAGATGAAGTTTATTGTTAATCTGGTGCAGGCTGAATTGGTGCAGGTATTGGCGGAAGGTCTGGTTTTTGGAGAAAAAATGGGGTTCACCGCCGACAAAATTCTTGAGGTACTCGATACTCGCGGTGTGGCATCGCCACTTTTCCACAAGAAAGGGCGCGATATGGCTCGTGGTGACTTTTCACGCAGCCTGGCCCTTAAGTATGTCAATGACCAGTTGCATATGGTTATGAATGCCGCCCGAATTATAGGCCTGAAACTGCCCGCAGCAGAATTAGCGAGCAAGGTATACCAGTCAGGCGTTGATGCGGGCCTTGGCGAAGAGGATTTCTGCGCTATCATCAAAGTACTGCGCAAGTAGAGCCCGGCACCGAAGTTAGTCTGCATCAGGCGTCCAAAGCATCGGGCGCCTGTTTTTTTTGGTAAAGGAGCCGCATAATGATTGTCCTTGGCATAGATCCTGGCTCACGTATTACCGGCTATGGCCTTGTAGAGAAGGCCGGCAATCGTCTGGTCCATATTGACAATGGCGCTATTTTCACCGATACAGCATCCGACTTCCCCGGCAGGCTGAAAAAAATATTTGACGGTCTTCTGGAGGTTATTGCCCGATACCGTCCTGAACAGGTTGCCATCGAGAACATATTTTTTTCAACCAACCCCCAGAGCGCCCTCAAACTGGGGCAGGCCCGCGGAGCCGCCATTGTCGCGGCAGTGCACTGTGGTTTGCCTGTCGCAGAGTACACCGCACTGCAGGTCAAGCAGGCCGTAGTTGGTCAGGGACGGGCAGAAAAAGAGCAGGTGCAGAAGATGCTGAAGGCGCTGCTCGGTTTACCGGAAATTGCCCAGGCTGACGCCTCGGACGCTCTTGCGGTTGCAATCTGCCATATCAACTCATTCGCCCTGAAACAGGTATCCGGTGGCCGTATCAACTCAAAACAGCAAAAAACATCCTGGAGAGACATGAAGCTATGATTGCCCTACTGACCGGCCGAATCGCCTATAAATCGCCTGACCATATCATCCTTGACGTACAGGGGGTCGGCTACCGGGTACACATCCCCTTTTCGACCTACTATGAACTCCCTGAAGAGGGTGGCACGGCAACACTGCATATTCACACCAGCGTCAGAGAGGATGCGATATTGCTCTACGGGTTCCGCACGAGGCTGGAAAAGACGTTCTTTCAGCTGCTGATCGCAGTCTCCGGAGTCGGACCCAAGCTGGCCCGTGATATCCTCTCCAATATTCACCCCGGTCCATTGTCTCAGGCATTGGTACAAGGGGATCTTGGCAAGCTCTCAACAATCCCCGGCATCGGAAAAAAAACCGCAGAGCGTCTGGTGCTGGAACTGAAAGACAAGGTTGTGAAACTGGATCTTTCCTCGCTTCCTGCTGCTGAAGCCCGGGAGATACCTGCTGAAGACGTTGCTGAGGATGTAATTTCGGCCCTGCTCAACCTTGGCTATAAAGAGCCGCAGGTACGAAAAGCCTTGGCTGGACTGGATGCCGGTGGAGGTGTTTCGGTGGAAGGGCTGCTGAAGCAGGCGTTAAAAACATTGATGAAATAGAATGCAAAAGCGGCGTACGAAATAAATCGTACGCCGCTGAATTTGCTGGTCGGTGAGACTGGAATCGAACCAGCGACCCCCTGCTCCCAAGGCAGGTGCGCTACCAGGCTGCGCTACTCACCGACGAAAGACAAATTGTATAGCATGGCTGGCATTGCCATGCAAGACTTTTATCACTTCCCCATTATTTCCCTCTCCAGCGAAGCGCGCCATTCCACCACCAGGGAATCATAATTCAGGTTGTAGTCTTTAAGTGCCGTACGAAGTGATTTATCAATAGAGAGCCCACTCCCCAGTCCTGACAGAATCTGTCTGATCCTGTGCCACCCGTACGTCGTAACCATGTAGTTGACCATTGCATAACTCTGCTGATATGCCAAGGCAGCCTCGGAGGGGGAAAACTCACTGAAATTGGCTTCCAGCTTTCTGAAGTCTATCAGTTTTCCCGCGCCGGCAGCCCGCCCGACCTCCGGCAATGGCCGGTTATACTGCATTCGTCCGAACATCTCGGCAACCCCCTCATTCAGCCAGAGCGGGCAATTACCACGGGTCAGCTCGAATACAACCACATGAGCATACTCATGATACAGGACACCACGCATTGCCGGGGTGATCTCGCTCAGAGAGCCGAATGGCAGCCGGATTTTACCGTCATAGAAGCCTCCCGACCAGTCCGGAGAATCGGTTACCGTTTTATAATCGGCCCGTTTATATATGCCCACCGGTACACGGGCTTCAGGGAACAGACCCATCTCGGATCCAATCAGATTCGCGGCCGATTCCAGAACGTCAAGAACCGCCAGGGCAAATGCGGCATCAACTCCGGGATCGTACGTAAGGTCAAATCGGGAGCTGTGTCCGCGATCCATGCTGGATTCAATATTGTTTTCCCGGCGGGATTTTGCAAGGAGCTCAACAATTTCCGTACGCTCCGGAGAGAGTTTGAGCGCCTGCTCCCACAACTCCAGTGCCTGCGATCGGTTGTCGGTCTCAAACTGCACGAGCCCGAGATAATAAAGTACTTCGGGGGTGTCCTGCCTGATCGCCTTCGCCCGCTCAAGTTCATACCGCGCCACGTCATATTTTTTCAGATGGTAGTTGCAGATACCGCGCAGCAGGGCATATCCGGATTCTTCAGGATAGAGTTCCAGAGCCTTGATGAAGTATTCATCCGCCTGTTCATAGCGCTTCTGTTTTAAAT
>Ga0182021_10007539_pt1 | contig 12888 bp, 14 predicted proteins | sample 612E3MmetaG_FD_120493 | JGI IMG/M metagenome (GOLD analysis project Ga0182021, IMG submission 120493) | Permafrost microbial communities from Stordalen Mire, Sweden - 612E3M metaG (Illumina Assembly) | ecosystem: Environmental > Terrestrial > Soil > Wetlands > Permafrost | place: Sweden... | reverse complement strand
TTAATTTCTTTTGCAAGGTGAGCTTCTGATGCTCCACTTCCAGGTAAAACTCGGTTGTCTTCATCCATTATTTTTAGGACGACCATGCTGGCACGGATGGCATTTTCCAATTCGTTGATTGCTTGCGGTGTGCTTCCTCTAAGCATAAAAGTCGCTCCTCTGCATCCCTTAATTGTTACAGTTTTTTCAAGCTCTAATTTGTCAGTATAGAGTTCTTCTGCAGTGCCTAAGTCTTCTTCTGCGAGGTCGTTGAGTTTTCCCACGGCTTTAGCGCCGGTTGCTTTAGCTACGGCATCTGTATCCTTCTTGTCTACTCTCTCTAAAGCAAAAATTCCATGTTGCAGCAATTTACCCTTCAAGGTATTATCAATCGGCTGCTCACAAAGCAGCACGTTAACTTTTAGTTTAATCATCTTGTCAAAAGATTCAGCTCTTATCTTGTCTTCGGCTTCCTTATATTTCCGCATCTGGTCCGCGTTTTGAACGCTTAGTTTGATTTGTGTGGGTCCGTCACCCTTCATTTTAATATCTAAACGATTTATTCCAGGTCTTTCGGTGGTTATTGCAATTCTAAGGTTTTGGAGTCTATCCGGCATGTTGGGATGAGCTTTTTCTTTTTTTATTACGATACCCTTGATTAGGTTTGATTCTTGGAGCTTGCCACCCTGTTTGTTTAAAAATCTTACATTTTCCTTGCAGAATCTGCCGTCAGATAAAGCCAATTGGTATGCTTCCATTATCATCAAACGTATTTGTTTTGTCAAAAGGTTTCTTTTGCAGTCTACTGTATCTAAAACGTCATTGTTTGGACTGCTATGAGTTGCTTGGTTATCTATTAGCTCTAATGCTTTTTCCGTCGCCAAATAATAGCCATGAATAATTGTGTTTGGATGAATTTTCATTGATAAAAGCTCGTCTGCTTTCTTTAACAGCGCTGACAAGAACACAACAAAAGTTGTCACCCCATCTCCAGCTTCTTCCCGTTGCATCTTGGCGGCTTCAGCAACTATAACGGCTGGAGGATACTGAATTGCAAGCTCATCCAAAATTGCAATCGGATCCTTAGTGACTTTAACAATCTGCTCAGGACCACGATTGTAAGCAACTATTTTATAAGCGCCCTTTGGACCCAAAGTGCTCCTAATCTTGTCGGCTGCGAAAATGGCTAAACGCAAATTTTCACGCCAAACATCCTTTCCAGTAGTGCGTTTGTATTTTTGAGAAAATACAGTTTCCATAGTTACCATTTCTTTAATGATTGGTTGGGCAGATCATATGCAACCCAAGTCTGCGCATACTTGCTTAGTTCTTGTAGCTTTTAAAACTAGGTGGTTGTAGTAGTACAGTAACAAGGGTTTTATGAAATTATCTTTCCAATGTCAAATGAATTTGACCTCTCTCAGGAATTTTTTCAATTATGTCTTCGAAAGAGGGGTTAAGTTGAATACACGGTCGAACACTTAATTTGGAGCCAAAAATTCTGGCTAATGTATAACCTCTTTTCAATCCGAATTTTTGAACAAAATCGTAATATTCATAGTTCATCTCGTTTATGGCTGTGTGAACCTTGAAGTTTTGGCTACACAGACAGCGGAGAAGACTTACTGCATTTCTTTTATTGAAAGGAGGTAAAACATGTAACTCAATATTTATGCTGTCAATTTGGTCAGGGATCCGCTCTGATAATATGCGATATTCATGGCCTTCGACATCCATCCTGACCATAGTTATCGGATACTTCTCTTCCATGCTTTGAAGTGTTTCTGCCCTGGCTATAATCTCGTACGCTAGCGAATGACCTGTGTTAACAAAAAGTTGTCTAAATGAAGAAGTTACGTTACGATCTGTTCCAACATACAATTTCAGGCTTTCTTTACAATCTGAAATTGCCATGTTCAAAGGTTCAGCCTCTTTGTATTTTTCCAAAGTCTTCGTAAGCAGTTTAAAGGTTGATGGAACAGGTTCCACAGAAATAACTTTTTTTGCTCCCGCTTGAAGTTCCACTAATGAAAAATATCCTAGATTTCCGCCAATATCCAAAACCACCGGTTTCTTCTTAGCTACATCGCAGAAAAACGCGAAAGTGTTTAAAGGCTCACGGAAACCATAAACATTGAATTCTCTTGAAAAACCTCTGTCTAATGGGTTAAGTAGAATCTTTGCTGAACCATGGAGGTTCAAAGCTCTGAAATTAATTTCCTTCCAGCTATAATCGTTTAATTCAGCGTGTAGCTTTTTCTTCAAAAACCTGTTGTACAGACTTCTTTTGAGGTAATTTTGAGAGTAGTAAGTAAATCCTTGAGACCGAATTATAGCAATTGCACGCCTGACTTTCGCAGATTTGCTATTGGAACATGGCCCTTTGGTAAAGTTTTGGTTCCTTGTTGACAATAATAACCCTTCTAAAATTCAAAAGAAACTATGACGAGTAAATTAACGCAAAAAAATCAATTTGAAATGGACCCATTAATCTATACGTCCTCATTTTTGTTCTCCTCAATTACACATTCAAGAACAGATTTAATTTAGTACAAGTGTTTGCCAACACCAACAGGGGTCATATTTGGGAAAATATTAACATAGGACTGCCAAGCCTTCGATAAGACGAGACCATGGAGACGACTACTGAAACTTTAACTGAATTGGGACTAACGCTTAACCAGGCAAGAATTTACGTTGCTCTTCTTAGTTCGGAGCGTCTTTTAACGGTTAAGGAAATCTCGAAAATAACAAATATAACTCGTCAAGATGTTTATCGAATAATGCCCATGCTTCAGAACAGTGGTCTAGTAGAAAAAAGTGTAACAGCGCCGACCATGTTCAAAGCTACTTCATTAAGACTTGGCTTATCAATTTTAATGGAAAATAGGAAATTGCAGTTTAATGAACTAATAAACAAAGCAAACAAACTTTCATCTGAAAGTGAAAACAAAAAACAGCAACTGACAGAAGAGAGCACTGAATTTATCCTCATTCCTGGAAATCACGCAGTTATCCAAAAAATAAATAATTTTACTAGTAATGTTCAGCAGAGCCTTGATATTGTTACTTCAAGAAAGAGGTTTCCAAGAGCTGTCTTTGAATTTTTCGATTCACGAATGCAATCACTACAAAGAGGCGTAAAAATTCGAATAGTCAGCGAAAAACTTACCTCTGTTAACATGCCTCTGAGCGAAATAATGGAAATTGAGAAACAAGCAGGGGCAGTGACCAGGTTTCTTTCCACGCCACCTCCAGCTTTAATCCTTTTAAGTGATGAAAAAGAAGTGCTGATTATAACTTCTGCAACTGGAACATTGGAAACATCTGCATTATGGTCTAAAAATCCTAGCCTTATCGCTTTGGCTAAAATCTATTTTGATAACGTATGGCAATCAGCATCGATAAGTATTGAGAGGACACAATCTGCCAATATTGTTGTGCAAAAAACAATCAAATCCACAATATCAAACCGGGAATTATGCCGTTAAAAGAAATAGCCCAATTTCAGCAAACATATTTGGAAGCAGTTTAACCTCGGTACCTTTTCGGATAAACGCTGCGTCTTCTATGTGGATATTACGCTTTTTGCAATAATCTTTGAAGTCTGCGATGCCGAGGAAATGTAGGTTTGGGGTGTCATACCATTCGTAAGGTAGCGCCTTAGTTACTGGGACTCTTCCTTTGAAGAAAATTTGGAATCGGGCTGAGGCTTGCACGAAATTTGGGAACCCTACAATCACTTTTTTTCCGACTCTTAGCGACTCCTTTAGGGCGAAATCTGGCTTTTTCACCTGTTGCAAAGTCTGGTTCAATATAACATAGTCAAATGAGTTGTCAGCATATTCGGAGAGACCTGTGTCTATATCTTGTTGGAAAACGCTCAAGCCTTGGGCAACGCATCTGTGAATGGCTGTTTCGCTTAGTTCTATTCCCTGTGCATGAATTTGTTTTTCACTTATGAGTAGTGATAAAAGCTCTCCGTCGCCGCATCCAAGATCCAAAACAGACGCATCTTTGGTTATCCAGCTTAGAATGATTCTGTGTTCTGTCTTTAGTGTTGCCTCTGACATTATGTATCACCTTTATGATCGTTTGATACTGCGTTGAGAAAGTGTTTGATTAATTGGGTTTCTTGTTCTGTTTCCAGAAGAAATGAATCATGTCCATACGTGGAGTTTATTTCGCAGTATGTTGTGTTTACGCCTGCCAGTTTGCAGGCTTTTACAATATCCTGAGATTGATACGAAGGGTACAGCCAATCGGATTTGAAGGATATTACTAGCACTTTGGCTTTTAATCCTTTAAAGATGTTACCTAATTTTTTGTTTCCGTTAAGAATGTTGAAATAATCCATGGCTTTGGTAATGTAGATGTATGAGTTGGCGTCGAATCGTTTAACAAAGTTGTCGCCTCGATACCGAAGGTAACCTTCTACTTCAAACTCTGCCCCAAACTTGAGCGGTTCGGTGTCTTCGCGGATACGTCTGCCAAACTTTTCAGCCATTGACGCGTCACTCATGTAAGTAATGTGACCGATCATTCGTGCTACAGCTAATCCTCTCGCTGGAACAGTTAAGTCATAATAATGTCCACTCTTCCAGTCGGGATCAGCCATAATTGCTTGGCGGCTCACTTCATTAAAGGCTATTTGTTGGGGGGTATGCTTCATCGTTGTGGCGATTGGTATTGCCGATTGAATGCGTTCGGGGTAGGCAACCATCCACTGGAGAACTTGCATACCGCCCATCGACCCGCCGATAACGGAAAGCAGTTTTTCTATGCCTAAGTGGTCAATTAGATGAGCTTGAGCCTGTACCATGTCGCCAATAGTTACTAGTGGGAAGTCGGTGCCGTAGGGTTTGCCCGTTTTGGGGTTAATGGAAGATGGACCTGTAGAGCCCTGACAGCCCCCAATTACGTTGGAGCAGATTACAAAATACTTGTTTGTGTCTAACCCTTTGTTTGGGCCAATTAAGCTGTCCCACCAACCGTTGGCTCCTGCCGCGTGAGCGTCTCCGCTGAGTGCATGAAGCACAAGAACGGCATTGGTTTTTTTGGAGTTGAGCTCGCCATATGTTTCGTAAGCAAGCGTTATTGGACCAAGCTTCTTACCTGACTCAAGAGTTAGCTCCGCTGGTGAATACCCGAAAGTGAACTTTTCGGTTTCTGAATTCGCCACTTTATCACTAATTGTGAACTTTGTTCCTCCAAAAAATGAGAAGTGAGCAGTTATAACAATGCTATAGATTTAAGGTTTCGCTGATACTTTCAGTGCCTGATCCAAGTCTTCAATGATGTCTTCAGCGTCTTCAATACCTATTGAAAGTCGAATGAAGTCTGCAGTTACTCCGGTTGCCGCTTGTTCATCAGGAGTCAATTGTTGGTGTGTAGTGGAGGCTGGATGAATGACTAGGCTTTTTGCATCGCCAATGTTCGCTAAATGTGAGAAGAGCTTTACCGATTCGATGAATTTTTTGCCTGAGCTTAATCCGCCTTTAATACCGAAGCCTACCAGCCCGCCATAGTCGTTTTTAAGATATTTTGCTGCAATTTTGTGGTTTGGGTTGTCAGTTAATCCTGGATAGTTTACCCAGCTAACTAATGGATGATGCTTTAGGAACTCAGCTACTTTTAGGGCGTTTTCTGAATGTTTTCGTTGTCGAAGTGGCAGGTCTTCAAGTCCTTGGAGGAATAGGAATGAGTTGAATGGGCTTAAAGTAGGTCCTAAGTCTCGGAGTAATTGTACGCGAACTTTAAAGATGAATGCAACGTTTCCTAATCCTGGAAAGTTCCCGAAAGCATCCCAATATTTGATTCCATGATAACTGGGGTCTGGTTCGGTAAATTCAGGGAACTTGCCATTATTCCACTTGAATTTGCCGCTGTCAACGATCACCCCACCGATGCTAGTGCCGTGACCTCCGATGTACTTAGTTGCTGAAGCTACAACGATGTTTGCTCCATAATCTATGGGTCTTACTAAGCCTACGCCAACTGTATTATCTACGACTAGCGGTACTCCAGCGTCGTGTGCAATTTTAGCTATAGTTTCAAAGTCTGGCACATCTAGTTTCGGGTTGCCGATTGTTTCTGCATAGATGGCTTTTGTTTTGCTTGTTATGGCTTTTTTGAATTCTTCTGGTTTTTGGGAATCAACGAACTTTACTGTTCTGCCTAGTTTTGGAAAAGTGTAGTGAAAGAGTTGGTAGGTTCCACCGTACAGATTGTTTGCAGCAACGATTTCGTCTCCTAGTTGTGTTATCGCAAGTAACGCTAGTGTTTCAGCTGCTTGTCCCGAGGCTACGGCAAGTGCGCCTGTTCCGCCCTCGAGGGCTGCAATTCTTTTTTCGAATACATCGGTTGTTGGGTTCATTAACCGGGTGTAGATGTTTCCTAGTTCTTTTAGAGCAAACAGGTTTGCTGCATGCTCTGTGCTATTGAAGACATATGAGGCTGTTTGGTATATTGGGACTGCTCTTGCGTTTGTTGCTGGGTCAGCTGTTTCTTGTCCAGCGTGGATTGCGAGAGTATCCAGTTTTTTGGGGGTCAATTCGTTTTCACCTGTTATAGGTCAAATACTGCATAACGGTGTTATAATGGTTTTTGACAAAAATATTCCAAAAAGAATATTATCCTACACAATCAATTACTAAACCATGTTCCCAACCTTAGATGACATCGCTAAACGGAGACGCCAACTAGGGCTAAAACAGTCAGAGCTAGCCAAAATGGCGGGCGTCAGCCAATCCCTAATCGCCAAGCTAGAAGCAGGCACAATAGAATCCTCCTACACCAAAGTAAAAACAATCTTTGACGTCCTAGAACGGCTAGAATTTAAAACAAAAGCTCAAGCCGACAAAGTACTCTCTAAAAACGTCGTAACTGTCCAGAAAAACGAGTCAATATCAAAAGTCGTAAAACTAATGCAGGAACACGGTTACTCGCAAATACCCGTTTTCGAAGGCAAACATTCAGTAGGAAGCGTATCAGAAAAAGCAATCTTGCGACAAATCATGGCGGGAAAGGATTTGGAAGAAATATCTAAGTTGCCAACGGAAGAAATAATGGAAGAAGCTTTCCCTCAGATAAATGAGGACGCGCCGTTATCGTTGATATCTAGTCTTTTGCAGACTTATTCGGGTGTTTTGGTTGTGAAAAAAGGTATAGTGATTGGCATAATTACGAAGGCAGATTTGCTAAGAATGATTTAGGGAAGTGCCTTCTACCTAAACCATTTTTGATTTAGAAATCTACGACAAAAAATGCTATGTTTTGTCCACTTTTTTGATTTACGATAGCTAAAGAATAGTGTGCCTCAAAATAGTGCCTGTCTTGCCTTTTGCGGCACGTAATTTATTAAGTATAATGATGTTATATTCTGCAGAACCTAAATGAGTGCTAGATGCGAATCTATAGGCAAATATGTGCTTCCAGTCTTCAGGTCCCTTGTAGCCAAAGAACTTATCAACACTTACAATTTAACGCAGGTTGAAGCCGCAAAGAAACTCAAAACAACCCAAGCGGCGGTAAGCCAATACATAAACTCCAAACGCGCAATCAAAGCTACCGAACAATTCAATGACATATTGCCCAGAATACAGGCAGAAGCCAAAGAAACTGCTAAGCAATTGGCAAATCAAGAGACAACTTGGGATGAAGTGACGCTTGACTTTTGCAAGCTTTGCTCTACCTTTTATGTAACGGAAGAAAATAAAACAGGCGACAACTACGCAATATAGACAATATGGCGACACTCAATTGACGATGGTATCGCTTTTAAGTAGATATTAGGCGATTGCCTAGTCGTCAATTACTTCACTCATAGTTTTACCGCAGCATGTTGGCGGTTTCTCCATATTGCGTTTGGCACCACCAGTGCACGATTCTTCAAACTCAATGAGAGTTTTGCGACTGCACACTTTACACATGAACACTGGGAATCCAAAGCCTTAGCCATCAAGTAAAAGAAAAATATGTTATAATACTTGTGCTAACTGCAGGAAAAAACCACTAATTGTACTTATACACATAAGATTTAAAGAACTTAAACACATATGCATATAAGCGCGAATGTACCTATAGTATATTCTGTGAATAAGTGAATTTACAGCAAAAACGACTAAAATAAACAAAATAAGAATTGCCGTTTCACTTATTTCTAAAAACATTAAGACAAACAAATCGTACAATGAAAACAAGTGACTGAAATTGGGCCGCATCAATGTTGACATCTCAGACGAACTAGAAAAGCAACTAAGACTAAAAACAGTGGAAAAATTTGGGGGCAAAAAAGGCGACTTATCCCGAGCTGTTCAAGAAGCAGTAAAAACATGGATTACCCAAAAAGAATAAAGAATGAAGTCGCTGTCTCCTCAAGCCAATTAACTTGGTTATAAGTATGCCTCGGAAATAGGGTAGGGAAAGCCAGTTAGCCTCAAACACCCAACCGCACGGGTGACATTAGGGGCAATCTAGCTGAAGCCCCTTTTTAGAATGCTTATCTCAAACAATTAATTGACCCATGGCAAAAGAGCCTAAGCAAGAGGAGTTAAGCGAATTGTGAACCAATAAGAATTTACTTGATAAGGTGAAAATAATGGTTAATAAAAAATTGGAACTTGTGTTCATCGATAAAAAAGGAAAATGGTACCCTTTAGACGAAGTTGATCGTGAAGACTTGGCCGTTGGTTTAGAAAAAATCTCAAAAGAAGTCGCCAAACGACTGCAACTGTTAAAAGATCAAAGGTAGACACATTTATTCCAAAGCTACAATTTTCAATACATTTGAAACTTAAATATAAGTTGGCACTAACAAGATAGTGGAGATTGTTTTATGGGTAGTTTTTCAGTGTCTTTACCCGCAAATTGGGAAGAGTTTTTCAAACGTTTAGCTGACGATCGCGAAATTGACGTTAGCAAAGTCATCAGTGGATTATGCGAATGGGCTTTTTCTGTTTCTGACAGCAAGAGGCAGTTTGAAGTTTGGTTAGATAAGGCTTATCCTCCAAAAGGTGAACCTGAAGATAAAGCAAAAGCTGAAGGTGAAGAAGCAAGCGAGGCTGAAGAAGAAAGTGAAGATGAAGCTGAAGAGGAAGTTCATGAGGACAGAGACTACAGTGAAGACAGAGAACTAAAGCCATAATGTGTGTCTTTCTAAAATAGTGTATATTATTCAAAAATAAAAATTGGGATTACTGTGGTGAAAATAGTATGAGTGAAAAAGAAGACATTAAGGGTATTGACCAAGAAAAGCAACCAACCTCTCACGTAAAAGAAGTGAAACGATACAATGGTGAGAAAAACAAAAAAACTCCCAAAGTCAATGAAAGAGAAACGGGACTACGACAATCTCGTGGAAAAAAACAACGACGACAATTCAAACTTGCTCCTAATAGAGGGTAGGTCTTCCTTATCATCCAACAGTTAACTCCGTTTTTTAGGTCCTAATAATAAATTAATCGAGGTGAAAAAAAGTGATTGAAAAAGAAAAAAAGACGCCGGTGAAGGCAATCGTAAAATCTGAAGTCGCGATAAAACCTGTAAAACATGTTCCTGTTAAACACATTCCTAACAAACAAATTCCCGCAGTTCATGTTCTGACGACATTCGACGATTTAATGGATAATTTCCGCAAAAACTTCATTGAAAGCATAGCTTTTCCATTTGAGTGGATAAGTCTTGAACCTGCAGTTCCGGTTCGTGAGGCAACTGTAGATCTAGTTGATGAGGGAAATAAGTTTGTGGTGCATGCTGAGATGCCTGGCGTAGCTAAAGACAAGATCGACGTAGCGTTAACTAAAGATGGCATAGAAATCTCGGCTGAAACAGATGTTGAAAAGGAAGATAAGGAGAAGAACTTTGTTGTCAGAGAACGCGTTTACTCGCATATTTACAAACAGCTGTCGTTCCCTGAAGAAGTAATCCCTGAAAAAGCTGAATCAACATTTAGGGACGGATTACTTGAAGTCAGTATCCCAAAGAAGACGATTGCACCAGCACCTAAAAAGCACAAAGTGACAGTGAAATAGTTGATGTAGACGCTTTTTTATGCTTACTCACTATTCTCGCAAATTTCTGAGAAACCATCAATGTATGATAATGAGTGCATGTTTTTATATTCGCAGAATCTTTGATGGCAAGTTTTAACAAAAGGAATTGCCGCTCAAAATGACTTTCTTTGCAATCTTAATTTTTGAGGCGCTTAAGCATATTTGATGCTTAAAATAATTGCTTCTTTTACTCTAAATTCCCATCTCAGAATTACGTTACTTTTCACAGGAGACACAAAATACACCTTTAGAATAAGCGCTGAAATGGGTATATATAGCCATTTTGTCTTTTAGCCTATAGGTTGAAATTATGCCGAAGTGTCCAAATTGTACAGCTCATATGAAAGAACCCGATAAGGAATGGGACTTTGGGCGATTCCGAGTTAAAATGTATAGGTGTACTAAATGTGGGAATCAATTTAGAGAATTTTTCAAAGAAAATACACTTCAATTTGTGTTAAGTGCACACAACGGTGGTTTAGGAAAAACCAGGGTAAACAAGGAAACATTAGACAGGCATAAAAGTTATCAATAACTATTTCTGAATTATTCATATTCCGGGTATTTTCAGAACTCCAACATTGTCTTTTCTTTAAAAATCTATTGGCATTGATAAAAAGGATCCAATTTTATAGAGTTTCTCGAGGGTGTCCCTAAAAATTTTGGTGCATCACTCTCAACTGGTTTAAGCACATAGTTCATACTTCTAAAGAAACCCGCGACTTCATCACTACAACAGTCATCATACCGTGCCTTAATGGTAGTGGCGCCATGCTCCTTAACAATTTTCCCTTTCTCCAAACAAAAAAGAAAAGTACTTCTTATATTATCTAAGTGAAGTCATAGAGTTCAAAATTGATCTTGGAGGATAGGGGCAGGTTTCTAATTATTCTGGGGAAGAAAAAAACATTCGCCATTATGTAGAGGACTTTTGGTTAGGGCTTAGAGTTTATCGCGGCTTTATTTCAAATTTACTTGATGTGAAGGCTCCTTTGTTTTGCGGGCATAAGGTGACCTATAATTGTAATCTTCGTTGCAAGATGTGTCCGTTTTGGAAAAGAACCAGCCCAAATTCAAGCCTTGAGCAGGAAAAAGAAATTTTAAAACGGGTTTATGCTTCGGGAGCAGTCGGAATCGCTTTTGAAGGCGGGGAGCCGCTCCTCAGGAACGATTTGGTTGATATTCTGGCTTTTTCTCGTTCTCTCCCTTTGCACACAAGCCTCATAACTAACGGGACTTTGCTCGAATCCAGAATTGACGAAATAGCCCCATACATCAACGGGGTTGTTTATGTTTCGTTGGATGGGTTAGAGGAAACTCATGATGCTATCCGTGGAGTTGGCGGAAGTTTTAGGAAAGCGGTTCGGGGCATAGGTGCGGCGAAAGAAAAGGTTGCTTTAACCATCAATACGACGATAATGGCTGAGAATATTGATGAAATAGAAAGCTTAGTGGGGTTAGCGAAAGAGTTGGGTACAAAAATTTCAGTAGCTGTGGCTCATGAGTATTGTAATGTTACTGCGTCCTCAGCTAAAACTGATAAAACGTCGAAAATAGCGCATAGGCTTATGGAAATGAAACGTGAAGGTTACCCGATCGTCAACTCAATTGGTTACCTGAAAGTGATGGCTAAAGAGAAAAACTGGCAATGCAAACCATGGGCTATGGTAAACATTGATCCTAACGGAAAAGTAGTTTTGCCCTGTTATGTTCATAATGATTACGCTAGCAGTGTTTCTATTTTTGATGATAGTATTAACGAAGCTGTTGCCGGTTTTGATTGGAAAAAAATAGAAAATTGCGGGAAATGTAGTCTTCATTGTTACGTTGAGCCTTCTTTGGTGCTTTCAGGAGATTTTAGATCATTTATGCATTGGGCATTTCGAGTGAGTATATAGTTCTTGAGAAATCACAATGTAAGAGCGCTTGGCGAAAACACTTAAGCGGAAGAAAATATATGCTATTATTAGATATTTTTAGCAAGAGGCTGTAGGTTATTATGAGTTATTCAAAAAGGCAAGGCGGTAATTATGAGGGTAGACGGGGTCATGGCAAAGGTTTTAAACGTAACCCAGTTGAGGTGGGAGAAGAATTAGAAGTGGATATTGTGGAATGTAGCCCAAAAGGCGAAGGCATCGCTAGAGTTCAAGGTTTAGTAATACATGTTGCCGATGCAAAGCTTGGTGACCGTGTGAAAATAAAGATAAATCGGGTTGGCGGCACAACTGCTGAAGCAGAAGTAATAACGTAATTATGCGTTGAAGCTTAAAACTTTCACGATTCTTTGGAGATCAGTCACAATTTTGACGGGTGTTTCGTTTTTTTATTGTTTCTTGAATAGTGTGTAGATGAACGTTTTTGTCTGTGACCGCGCGAACCATTATGGAGCCAAAAATGAATTCTGACGGCAAATTCATCTGTAAGCCGATAAAAAAACTCGACACAAAGAAGAATAGGATAAGCAATGCTCCGAAGTGAATATGAAAAGCAGCGGAAGCAAAAGCTGGTAACTTCAATAAATAGTACCTAAAACCTTTCATCTCCATTTTTTTCGCCTTCGTTTTGAAAGAAAAACCTCAATTAATAGGAAATATTATTCAAAAATTTAACGTCTCCAAAAAATTTGCGTTAAGTGGGTTATAACAGAATGTTTAATTGAATGAAAAGAAATGTTTATATCAGTTGAACTAGCTTCTGTAAGAATTCAGCTATAATTGCTAGCCCCGCAATTTTTACATGGCGGCGGCTCAACCCCTACCGAAACGGCGTTTGCCTTGCAGGAATGACGGAGTTGGCCTCCAGTTGCGGGGACACGAATGTGGACCTGACTAATTGCTCAGTTAGGTCTGAATTGGGC
>Ga0182021_10007536_pt1 | contig 12892 bp, 8 predicted proteins | sample 612E3MmetaG_FD_120493 | JGI IMG/M metagenome (GOLD analysis project Ga0182021, IMG submission 120493) | Permafrost microbial communities from Stordalen Mire, Sweden - 612E3M metaG (Illumina Assembly) | ecosystem: Environmental > Terrestrial > Soil > Wetlands > Permafrost | place: Sweden... | reverse complement strand
TTCCGAGACGGAGGGCGAGGGCCGGCATCTAGCTGCAACGGTCATCTGCCGGATAGCCGAATACCGGTCTCCCCGCGAGAGTCCGAAACATCATCGGGCCCTCAACGAGGAGTTATGTCAGTCAGAAAGGCATTCACCAAACGCAGCCATCAGGAATTGACTTATCGTCGAGCGCATAATCGTCCAGTGCAATCAAGGTGATCGCTGCCCGAGCAGCGCCGCCGGCCTGATGGGACACGTCGTAGACGAAGGGGCTCAGCGGTGCCCGACGAGACTCAGTTCGATCTATCGGACTCTCGCGTCGACAAGCTCATGTCGCTAATACAGAACACGTTTCGTGTTCGCGAGAACCACGATCCTGTCTACGTCGATGTTGGAGGCCATCCAGAGCGAATCGAGGCCCCGCAGCATGTCGTGGTCTTCGGGCGACGTGGATCTGGGAAGTCCTGCCTGCTGGTCCACTATCACCGACAAGCGCACAAGCATCGCGGAGTGACCTCCCTCTACATCCAATCCGATGAGATCAAGATTCTCCCGTATCCGGACCTTCTGATCAGGCTCCTTTTGGACATCCTCACCGGGGTCGCGTCGGCAGCACCCTGGCATCGCCGCCTGCTTCGCTCTCCTCGCAGGCCGATCGCGAACCACATTAGTACGCTACGCCGCCTACTCGACTCCGCAGAGGTTCAGCGGGTCACGGAGGACTCGGAGGCCTCCTACAAGGCACAGGTATCTGGCGACGTAAGGTTGCCCGCTGGCTCCATTGGGCTGTCCGAGGGTCGTGGATCGTCACTGCGCCGCTCGGCGGAGTTCACTGAGGACAAGCGGGACTACCTGGAGCGCCACTTGTCGGACTTCAAGCGGGACCTGGCCACCGCGCTTCGGGCCACCGGCAACACCACCTGCATGGTTATCGTCGACGATTTCTACCTCGTGCACCCATCAGTACAGCCCGACGTCATCGATTATCTGCACCGCCTGTTCCGGGGCACGGCCTTCTACCTCAAGATTGGCACGGTCCGACATCGAACGTCACTCAGTCGACACGGGGCGCAAACCATTGGGGTCGAGCTCTCACAAGACGTTGAAGAACTGAACCTTGATCAGACATTTGAAGACGTCGATGGGACCAAGGCCTACTTGGCCCAAATGCTGGACAGTCTGGCGCAGAAGGTCGGGATCGTAGGCCTCACGTCGAAGGCGTTCAACCCAGACGGGCTCTTGGACCTAACACTGGCGTCCGGAGGCGTGCCTCGCGACTACCTCAACATTTTCGTCGAGGCAATCAAGTTCGCCCGGGGGCAGAAGCGCACGAAATGGTTGACTCCGACGGCGATTTACAAAGGAGCCGACCGCGTCTCCTACCGCACTAAGCTGTCGAATCTGCAGTCCGATCTCGGTACAGACGCAAGTCCAATCGAGAAGCTCTTTGCCGATCTCGTCACCTTCTGTCTGAAGGAGAAGAAGAAGACAGCCTTCCTCATATCCCAGGAAGACGTGACGTCCTATTCATCAGAGCATGACGCGATCAAGCAGCTGATGGACTTCAAGTTGATCCACATCGTGGACCCCCACGCATCGGCAGCATCTGGGCGCCAAGGACGCTTTGAGGCTTATACGCTCGATTTCTCGCTGTTCATGGAACCGAGGCTCCGTGGCATTGAACACGTGGAGTTCTGGAAGGTTGACGAACAGCGGAGGCGCAAAGGCATCCGCGAAGCTCCTCACTACGAACTGAAGCGAGCACGAGGCGCGATGGAGCGCGCTGCTGCGGCCGCGACCGTCTCCGTTGTGGAGCAGATCCGACTTGATATCGGATCTGACCCCACAGAGCCGTCCTGAGGCCAGATACGGACCGCCCTCGTCGCGTGTGGAGCGAGCCAAGGAGTCAGGGCAGCCCGCGGAATAGGTCAAGGATCCGCTCGATCACTTGGACCGAGCTACCGCGGACCAGGACTCCGAGCTCCAGATTCCGGCCGGCCAAACCTGCCGCCGTCACGTTGGCGCTTCCTACGTAAGCCGCCGCCGAGTCGATGGTCAGCACCTTCAAATGAAGGAATGGCGCATCACCAACCGCATGAGCCAGCTTGAGTCTCGCTGCATCACCGTCGGACTCCACGGAATCGACGAGACGCCTGATGGCCTGTCGCGCGGGCGGCCAGTCTTGTGGCTCGAACACCTCAACCTCTACCCCGCGGAGAGTGGCCGCCACGAGCGGGTCAATGAGGTACCCGAGGCCGGCGTCATCGACATACGGGGCTGCCAGCCTCAAGCTCGTTCTTGCCTCGGCTACGAGCCCGATGAGAGTCTCGCCGGTCGTACGGCGGAGGCCAGCCGGGGGCCATAGCCCCCGAGGCAGACTTGCTACCGCCTCCCAAGCGGCGTCGATCGCAACTGACCGACGCCCCAAAATCCAGGCGGCGCCCCGGAGGCAGGCGAGATCGAGGGAATCCGAGTCCTTCGGCAAGCGCTTCCGAAGCGCATCCACGAGGCTCGGCTCGAAACCGGCCCGCCGACACGAGCCGATGTCCGTCTTGGGGACCTTGAGCATCCCGGCCAAGATCTCGGCGGACGCATCCGGATCGGGCGCCGCGTATAGAACGCCCCCAACGAGTTCAGCATCATCGGGCGGGGGCATCGGCCATGTACCCCCTGGCGCCAAACAGAGCAGCACGATCGAGGCGGCGATTGAACCAGCGGCACGACGGTTCGCCGAGGTGGAGGCACGCCATACATGCTCCTCCACCGCTGCTGCAGGCCGGATCGAGCGGACACCTCTTCTCGCCATACGCAAACCGCTCAAGGACTGTGTGCAGGCCGGTCTCGAACAGGGCCTGCAGGCCACCGAGCACGAATTCGCCGCGGGCGGCCGCATAGATGATGAATGACAGGTGATGCGGGAGCAGGTACTCGGCCAGACTCTCGCGCTCGACACCGGCAGTGACGCCGATGGTCCTCAGCAACCGGTGGGCATAGGAGTGAACCAACGTCGCGACTGCAATGCCGAGCGGCTGGCCGGCCTGTTCGGTCGGTCGTGGAACGTCAACTGCAGAAAGGATCGCAAGGCGCGCCTCCCGCTCGTTCTGGGCCGTTGGTAGCTCGAAGCCCAGCTGCCGCAGATAGCGGAGGACCTGGAGAGGATCGAGCTGGCAGAGCAACCCTTCCGTCCTTGCCACAGCACCGTATGAGCGGAGACCACCGCCATCGCGGAACGCATGGAGTGGCATGCTTCCGGCCTCACCACCCCCCCTTGAGTAGCCGAACGAGAGCGTGGCGACCGGGAAACTCGTCAAGAGCTCGACGTTGGACAGTCGAGCATCTGCAAGCGCGGCCGGGTACGCAGATTCGTAGAGCGTTCGGAGCGGAGGAGTGGTGTTTCGAGACATGTCATCGACACTGACTCGACCCAGCTCCAGCGCCGAGGTGATGCTGAGCGCCTCATCCTGCGCGCGTTGACGAACCGCGTCCGGAAGCTGGATTTCCTCACCCGTCCGGCTCGGGGAGATGTTCCCTCGCTCAAGAGCCATCTGGGCGAGGGCACGGGCATCCTCAAGTGGGAAGCCCTGCTGGAGGAGAGCTTCGATGAAGCCGTCTACCGATTGCGATCCTTCGGCCGAGCGCGTCGTGGCGACCCCGGCGATGACCCATTCCAGTGCGCGAGCGCCCCCGCCTGTTGCTCGCAGCCTTGCCGCAACGGCCGGGTCTGGTGGGTTAACGAGCACGGCGTAGTGGGGCGAATAGACGGCGGCGGCGCGATGGACGTTCCGTGTCATTCCTTCGCTGGCGCCACAGGAACACGGCTGGAATGGGAAGCCTTCTCTCAGGGACCGCTGACATACAGGACAGAAGAAGTACAGCTCTCGAGCTGACGTAGTTCCGGGGAGTCGGACAGCAACGGCATTGTGCGTCGGGCACTGAGGCAGCTGCGGATCCTTCAGGGCGCCGCAATCATGGAACGCAACAAAGTGCATCTGTGCGAGGCTCGCAGCGCCGCAGCCAGAGCAGGTGGGGAGCTTCTCCCTTGATAGCCGCCCGCACGCTCGACACCGCCATTGGCGTGGGAATGGCTCGACAAGAACACCCCGATCCTGGTTCACCCCGACCACGTCGATCCGCGCCCCGCCACGGAGCTCGGCTTCCAGTCCGCTGTCATTCCCCTGGGCGATCCAGGGGCCCATAGCTTCCAGCACCGCGGCTCTCACGGTAGACGGATCGAGCCGAAGCGGCACGGGGTCTGTCCACCGGACAACCTTCCAGATGCCGCCGGGCAGATCCACTGTCTGCATCGGGAGCATGCCGAAGAGCACTTGCGACGCCCCTCGCTCCGCCTTCACGACGGCCCTCCCTTGGAGTAGATAGGTACTTGCGCCTCGACGTCTCGAAGCGACCTCATTGGCTCCCCGGTCGGGAACAGCTCCGATACCCACTCGGCGCTGGACCCGGGTTCATAGAGGTTGCGGAAGAACTGCCTGACGTAGTCGCGGAGATCGGCCCTTAGGTTCTCGTCGAGCGGCCCCTCGAATCTCAGCATTGCGGTGATGGCGTCTCGCTCCTTGTCTTCAGTGACGCCAAGCACGGTGAATGCTCGCTTCAGCGTGCCAGGTTTCGTCAGCTGTTTGAGCTGACGAGCGAGCGCCTCAGGCTCGTGAATCCCATAGATTCGACCCTGCTCGAGGCCCGAGAACGTCAACTGAAGGACGCGGCGACTCCGAGATGTGATCGGCACCGGGTCGACCAACCGGTCCATATGTTCGATGAAGGATGGGAAGCTCCGAAACACTCCGGCGTCGCGTTCGCGCGCGATCTTGTGCAGAACGAAGACCAGCCCGGGGTACTTGCGGCCGACCCGCGCGGTCGTCTGGATGAATTCCGCCGTGGATAGAGGAAGCCCAAGCATCACCATGACGTTGAGCCGGTCGAGATCAACGCCGTGCGACAACATGGATGATGCGGCGACCAGATGGATCCGATCGTCAAAGTCAGCTTCGGGGTCAGCGAGCCGCTGTAGCACCGTCCGGACTTCGTCCAGAGGAGTGCGACCGGTCATCGTGCACCAGTTGAGCTTCTCGATTGGGATCTGGGCATCGAACGAGCGGGCGGCAGCTTCCACGTCCTTGAGTGTCGATCCATAGACGACGTCGACGCCGTAGGCCCATACCAAGGCCGGTAAGGCTCCCGCATCCACGCCAGCTTCGACTGCAACCTCTGCGGGGGATGTCAAGGCTCGTCGGACCGACTTCTGCAGCGTCTCGGTAAGTTGATCGTTCGCGTACTCGAGCGTGACCCCCCTTGGCGCTAGCCCAACGAAACTCCGTGCAAGGCGAACCGAATCAACGGACCAGAACGAGCGATCTGACGCAGGTCCGGGAATGGGGAACATGCGTCCAGACCGTCGATAAAGCGCGGCGACTTGCTCATCGTGTCCGCTCAGCGTCGCGGAGGACGCAATCAGCTTGGGGCTGCTCCCCCAATGCTGCTGGAGCCCGTCGAGCAAGGCTTCGTAGTGGGAGTCGACCGCGCCCAAGCTGTCTCGTAATAGATGGAGCTCGTCTTGCATCCTTACCGACGGCGGAAACAGAGCCGCGGCCTGACCGAGCGGCTTGACCCGCTCTCGGCAATCTGGGTAGAGACATCCGTTGGGGCGATCTCCCCGTACCGCGTATGTGAAACCGTGCTCCGGGTTGCCGCAGACGCCCGATGGAGCTCCGTAGAAGCCCCGCATCGACGCCTGCATTGCGATGTTGGCGGCCTTGTCAAGCGTCCCGAGCACAACGGTCGGAAGCCACCGATAGATCTCGTCGTCCACGATCCTGAAGGGAAGAGGGCGCCCTCCCCACGGGCACTTAGACGCCTGGCACACGTGGTCGAGCGCCCAGCGTTGGGTGTCGAACGTTGTGTGCAGGTCGCGAGAGAGACAGAAGGGGCATCGGATGAGCACGCGATACTTGACGAAATCGGCCGGCACCTTCGGGTCAGGCTGCCCAGCTCGCGGTATGCGAGACACCCGATTTGGGCTCCCACTGCCGCCTTCTCCCACAAGGAAACCTATCGAGAACTGCGCTCCCGCTATCCCCTCCTCACGCCGAACAAGTTCAGCAGCGGCGAAGACGTCCGCGAATCGCTGTGTCTGTTGAAGGGAAAGCATCCTCAGCGGAAAGCGCGCCCAGGAGGTGATGCCATCCAGCTTGCCCGTGAGCCTGTCGTGGAATGCGGCCACGAGCACATACAGGAGATACGTCTCGGTCTTTCCGCCACCTGTTGCGAACCACAGCGTATCCACGACATCGCGCTCGGGTGACTTCGGATCCACAATGGCCGCGAGGTTTGCGAGGACGAACCCGAGTTGGAACGGCCGCCAATCATGGTGCTCGATGGATGGGGTCCGTGCGAATGATCGGTTGGCAAGGGAAAAGGCGCGGCGCAGAGTCTCGTCATCATCAAGCAGCTGCAGCCCCAGATCTACTCGCGCCACTTCACCCGCAGCGCGATCTGCCTCGTGCCGTGCCATCTGCAGCATGTCGCCATCCCAGCCGCGCCTTGCCGCAAGGTCTGACAGCGACTTGTCGGACCACATGATGGAGGTCCACCTTGACAGGGCGTCGACGAGCGGAGCCAAGCCCTCCACTGGCTTCTTGCTCAGCTCGTCGAACGTGAGCACAGGCCGCGTGCCAAGGAGTGCATCGTCCCAGTAACCTGGACGTCGCCGCCTGCAGCAGGCCGCGTCACTGGTAACGAACCTGGTCGATCTCAACCGCTCGACACCGCCGTTCACGCCGAACGCTGGGACATGCCGGTCATAGCGGAACGACTCCGGCAAGCCATCCAGTACGAAGTCCTGGATGGGACCGACGTCGGCCTCCAACTCCACTTCGTACAGACTGGTGTCGAACCCGTCGAGCTCCTCCGGTGAGACGTTCACCACCGTGAGGACGAGTTCGGGACCATCCCGCCCCGCTTCGATCTCCGCTCTGACCTCCGCCGCAAGGCCAGGGAAGCCGATGCTCGAAAGCTTAGCAGCCACGGTTTCGCGCCCGGCGGTCTCAATCGCCCCGACCGAATGCGGCAACGGCACTGGAATTGGGACGTCTATGCGCGCGCCCTTCTCCCACCGATCGGCATTCGGATCTTCGACTCCCAACCGGACACGCCACGCATTCGCCTGCAGCCGGCAGCTAAGGACGCGCCCATCCAAGTCGGTCGGCCGCACCCTGAAACCCGCCTCACAAGGCTCAAGGCGCTCGGCCCTCTCTCCCAGGGGGCTCCGCCGCACTTTGGCTTCGGAAGCGAGACGCCCAAGCCAGAAACGTCCACGAGGGGCACCTCTGAGGGTGACATGTGCATCACCGCGCGCTTCCGTGACTGCCTGACGCTGCAGCCACTCCACGAAACGCTCCGCCTGATCGAGATCGAAGTCCATCGCAAGGCCCCAGCTACCGCAACCGCCCCGTATCTGAGACAGGGACTAATCCCGTGTGCTCTCGCACTGCAACGATTCGGGCTTGGACCACAAGGTCGCGCAGATCCGCAAGTGACAGACCCATCTCACGATCCAATCTGGCCGCGTCTCCTGCCGCGACACTGTCCCGGGCTGACGCCATGAGCGCCCTACCAACCGCCCTCCGGAATCCCCGCTGCCTCTGAACGCCCATGAAGACTTGATTGAGCCGCCTGTCGGTGAAGCCCAATTCCAGAGCGTCATTCAGCCTGCTCAGATCGGCGAGGTCACGGGGCGCCAGAGGGCCATGCTCGTCCACATAACCCCTGACCGCATGGTACGACTTCCCAAAGCCCAGCAACCGGAGTCTCTCGAAGAGCTCGACACGAGTCATCCCAGACTTGCGAAATGCGTTCTGAACGCTCGCCCGAAGCACGTCGATCAGGAGCCGCGCGGTAACCAAGTCCGGTCGTCTCTTCTCCAGCCGATCCGCCAGGGCCTCGAACAGCCCGACTTGGCCACTCCGGCTCCCTAACAGCAGGAAGCCGCCCGGCTTGAGATCGGCTGCGCGCACCTGCTCGACGCGATCCTCATTCCGGACATCGACAAGGTGATCGAGGGGCATCATTACAGAGCCGACGTCGGTCACGATATCCACTACCTTCACGGCAGCGTGCCACTGCCCGTCGTCGGCTTCCTGTGCCAGCAGATCGATCGCCTCCGGGGTGTCCCCCCAAAGTGGCGTTGCCGTTAGGAGGCCCTCGAAAGCGTCAAGCGGATCTGGGCTCGCGGTCACCGCGCGGTTCAGAATGGCAACCGTCGCTGTCCGTGTCGTGTGCGCGGGCTCAGCTGGGGGCGCTCCCCCCACCAGCTCGCGCCAGACGCGGGCGCGAGCCTCTCCTCGGGCCCAGTACTCGCGCGCTTGCCGAAGCGAGAACAGCGTCCGCTCGGCCAGATCTCCGTCCAAGCTTCCGAGCACCAGGACGTGGAGGTCCGGCGTCAGGCCCGAGTCGAGTCTGTGCCAATCCCACCGCGCAGGCGAGCCGACGGCGACGACCTTCGACACAGGCATCTGAGCCTTGAGACGCCGCAGCCACGTGACGTGGACATGAGCCGACACTCCATGTCGGCTGCCGGACAATAGATGGGCAAATGAACGAGCGGCAGTCCGAGTTCGCAACACAGCGAGCGAGTCCAACGGCCCTGTAAGCAGGGTCTCAAGCTCTCTCTGGAACGGCGGTCGCGCCTCAAGGGCTGACCTGAGATCGGCTAAGTCACTGGCCAGAACGTCAACGATCTCCTCCATGTCGCCCGTAAGCCCTCGCGCCCAAGCATTGAGTTCTGGCTCAAATGAGGAGGTCGGCCGGGCGGCAATTGGCGGGACACCCGCGTAGCGGTCGAACTCGGACGGTCTGCAAGGCAGAGAGGTCAGCGTGCCTACGTGATGCCATGACGCCCGGATACCTCGAACGATCCCCGGCTCGGGATTCGGCCCGGCCACAGCGGCCAGGCTCCTTAGGTCATCTCGAAGCCTCTTGGATAGCGCGGCCGCCTCTTGATCATCGATGACGTGGATCGTGGTCTGCGAATCCGCGGCCATGGTGCGCAGGCGCTCACTCGCGACCGAGAAGGACGCCAGCCGCTTGTCCACAATGTCCAGACAGTGCCCAAGGTCCGCGAGATCCTGCTCCGCCCAGCCCCATATCAGCCCGCCCTCGTCCGATATCGCGCGCAGCTCAGGATCGAGCGGGTCCGCGAATACTCGGATTGCCGGCACGTTGGGACGGCCGAAGACAGGACCCGACAAGTGGTCAACGATGACCGCATCGACAGGCCACCCTTCGAAGACTTGGCCCACAAGCAGCCCTTGGAAGCGGTTGCGCCGAAACGGGCTCTCTCCGTCAGGTCCGGCTCTGAACGCCGGAAAAACCTCGGCGACCCGCGCAAGCGACGCCTGGGCCGAGACGGCGAGCTCCTGCCAGGTTGCCGTGGTAGTTGCAGCGTCGGCGGTCAAGATCCCGACCGAGGGAGATCTTGAGCCTCCAGAGAACCGATCCAGTAGGACACCTGCCGCCAAGAGAGTGCAGATGTGGCCGGCTGGGGCCGGGTAGACCAGGGTCAGATCCCGCCCATGCCGCAAGGCCAGGTCGACGAGTGCCAGAGTGGCCATGTCGACCGGCGAGACGCCCACTCGGCGTGACGATCCGCCAGACTGCAGGGCGAGGCGCGCCTCACGCCCGATAGCAACCAGGGTCCCAGGGCCACCGAGCCGGGCCAGAGCTAGATCCCACGGCTCAGGCCCGCGAACCCCTGGCTGGCTCTCAGACGGTTCCACACTCCTGCCCCCGCTCAACAGCAGTGCCGGCGCCCCCGGCCGCGGTGTCATTCAACACGGCATTGGCCACGATCGTTGCGGCTTCTTTGGGTTCATCGTGCTCCCAGAAACGCAAGACCCGCCATCCGCGGTCGCGCAGAACTCGATTGGCGTCCTCGTCCCGGCGACGATTGGCCAACAGTTTTGACCGCCACCAATCGCCGTGTCGCTTCGGCCACGTGCCATGCTCAGGGCAGGAGTGCCAGAAGCAGCCGTCGACGAATACTGCCACCTTCTCAACTGGAAATACGACATCTGCACGGCCGCGACTCGCGGAGTCGGGGGGCTGATCGACCAAGAACTGAAGCCCGAGCTCCCTGAGAGCGCACTGCAGGGCAACCTCCGGCCCGGTGTTCCTCTGGGCCGTTGTCTGCATCCTGACGCGGATGGTGTCGGACACAGGTTCCGGTCTGTTTGAACGAGACTCTGATCGCCGGGCTTCTGTCGTCACCAGACGACGCCCTCGGCCACAACTTCGCGTGGCTCCCCTTCGACAGCAACGCCGACGGGCTCCAATCGCAGGAGCCCTTTCGAATTGAGCTCGACCGCCTCCAGAATGGCCGCAGGAAGGCCGGGCGGAACGGCGTTCCCGATAAGTCGGGCCAGGCTGCCGCGCGTGCGAGCTAGGGAGAAATCAAAGAAGTCCGGGATGGTTTGCAGTCGGGCGGCCTCGTGAGCTGTGATAGTGCGGGCGGTCGCAGGGTGTACGAACCGCCCCTGGCCCATCGATCCGAAGCCGGTCGTAACCGTCTGTGCGGGCTGGTCCCAACGTAGACGGCCATACATGGAGCGATAGGAGTGCTCGGACTGATGACAGGGTGGGCGGAGAGCATTTGGCAGGTCGTGCTCATCGTGCTCGATGAGCCACGCCATGCGAGCAGCATTGGTCGGCGTCGGTCGACTGGGCCGATCCATAGCGCCGTCCGGAGCGCTCTCGGCGAGATCGCTGATCGCCCACTCCACGGTGCGGGCGGTGTGGACTGGGCACGCCGGTCGCAGATTCGCGAGAATGTCGCGCCTTTGGCCTCGATAGCCCAGCAAGACGTGCCGACGGCGTCGCTGAGGCACCCCTAGGGGTACCAAATCGATCACGCGATCCTCGACGGTGTATCCGCGGTCTTGCAGTGACCTGCGAGTCAGGCCTACCACGTCGGCAACATCGTGGATCGCTGTGGGCACGTTCTCGACGAGGATCACACTCGGGTCCAGCACTTCCGCTGCTCGGGCCATGATCGCGTACAGCGCGTTTCGCTCGTCGTCGCGCCGGGTGTGGTTGTTCAGGTCGGAGTGCCCCTGACACGGCGGCCCTCCGGCAAGCACGTCGACCTCACCGACTGACGCTCGAACGGCAGCCTCGACCGCACTCGGATCTGATCCCAGCTCGCCGTCGAACAAGGCCTGGACGGACGCTCTTCGCACAACGGAGTTGGGGAAGTTGGCCTTGTAGACCGCCACTGCATCGGGATCCGCGTCCACGGCCAGACGCACGTCGAACGCCAGACCTCGTCCGCGCGCGGCGAGAGCAATCCCCAGCGACAATCCGCCGCACCCAGCAAAGAGATCGACGACCCGGAGTCGGTTTCCGCCGGACTCGAATGGCGGCCGCAATCGCGACGTCAAGAACGCACGATCGCGCTCGCAAGCCTGGCAGGTACGCATGGGAACGAGCCTAAGCCACCAGGCGGCCCGAGTCACGCCCTTTGTGTGACTCGTGCTCACCTGGGTCCAACGCACGGTCTGCGGATGCGCCCTGGCGAGCCGCCCCTGGATAAGGCGTCGGTTCACGCTTGAGCAAGACCGGCCTCCTCCAACGATAGGATCCGCGCCTTGCCCGATCGAACTCTTCGTCCGTCAACGCCCCGGCCGAGTGGAGCGCCACCAGGTGCTCAAGGTCGTCGACCAGTGGGGGTTCGGCGCCGTGCTGGCTGTCGCGGGTCATCAGGTAGCTCGTGGTCGTGGCCGTGATCGCGCCGAAGAGGCCGATGCCCAGGAGCATCGGCCCTCGGGAGTGACCGGGTAGACGTCGCCGTAGCCGACAGTCGTGAGGGTGGCGACGCCCCACCAGAGCGCGCCGAACGGCGGGTCGATCGCCTTGTTGAGGCCGTGCTCGGCGACGTAGAGCCAGGCGAAGCCTCGATGGACGCCCGGACCGCCTGTATGCTGCGGGGCGCCGCGACTCGAAGGAGGCAGTCAGTGAAGCGAAGGCTCTTTCTCTTCGTCCTGACCCTGCTGGCCGTGGCTGCCTGCAGCGCTCCAACTGCTACGCCCACGCCGACCGTCGCGTCCCCGACGCGTCCCGCATCGAGCTTCCAGTCGCCGGTTGTCACGCCGCAGACGGCGACCGCCGAGCCCACGCCGTCTCCTGTTCCAAGCGTCCAATCGCCGAGTGCTACGCCGGTCATCAACTACGGCCAGATCGCGCGTGGCCACATCGAGGCCCTCACGAATATCGGTCCAAGAGTGGCCGGCACGGCTGCGGAGACACGGGCTGCCGCGTACATCGTTTCCGCCTTCCAAGGATCCGGATACGCGCCCGAGGTTCGCCCGTTCACGGCGACCGACGACTACGGCGTTCGGGTCAGCTCCGCCAACGTGGTGGCGGTCAAGACCGGCAGGTCCGCCAGGGAGATCGTCGTCGGAGCGCACTACGACTCCGTCAAGAATGGCCGCGGCGCGGACGACAACGCCTCCGGTGTGGCGGTCATGCTGGAGGTGGCCGAGCTCCTCAAAGGCGAGACGACGCCGTACACGATCCGCTTCGTCGCCTTCGGCTCCGAGGAGGTCGGCATGCTCGGCTCGAACGCCTACGTGGCTCAGATGAGCAAGGCCGACCGAGCGAACACGGTCGCCATGGTCAATCTGGATTCCGTGATGTCCGGAAACCTTGCCTACGTCTACAGCGACGAGGGGGCACGGGCCGCGCTCCGTGACTGGACGCTGGCCTGGGCTTCGCGCAATGGCTTTGACCTGCGAACCATCCGCAACGTGGATCTAGACGACCCGGAAGGTGGCGGCAGCTCAGACTACTACGCCTTTCAGCAGGCCAAGATCCCCTTCATCTACTTCGAAACCACCAACTGGAA
>Ga0182021_10007535_pt1 | contig 12892 bp, 17 predicted proteins | sample 612E3MmetaG_FD_120493 | JGI IMG/M metagenome (GOLD analysis project Ga0182021, IMG submission 120493) | Permafrost microbial communities from Stordalen Mire, Sweden - 612E3M metaG (Illumina Assembly) | ecosystem: Environmental > Terrestrial > Soil > Wetlands > Permafrost | place: Sweden... | reverse complement strand
GCTTGTCGAACGCGTGCCCGAGGTAGTAAACGCCTTACTTGTAGCGGGCGGAATCGCATACACAGCGGGTGTCGTGTTCTTCCTGCTCGATTCCCGTTTTCGCTACTCGCATACGGTGTGGCACTGCTTTGTCGTAGTCGGCACCGGCTGTCATTACTTCGCGGTGCTGGAATACGCATCATGAATTGGTTTGCGCACAACTTGTTGCATCGTCAGATATATTCATCCTCGACGTCATATTTGCCTGACATTTCTTCATCGTCAGCATCCGGATTTCCCAAAAGAGCGTAGTTGAAAACCACATTGCCAAGAAATGATTCAACGTCGATTTGAGCAAGCTCCTCTCGACTATAGGCTTCCGTGACGTCAACAACCTGATGTTCACCGGTTTCCCCCGTCACGACAACATAGGATGTGCCATCCGACTGTTCAAATATTGAGTTGGCCATTTAGATCTCCCAAACACTATAGAAACGGTGCGGGCGATCTGAAATCAGATCTTGCCCCCATTCCTGACAGTGGAAATCTAACGAGTGAAAATGAAATTTATGCTACCAACAAAAACAAAACAACAGTCCTTTCAGATCAAACAATAAGTATGTTCATGGCTGAGGTACCTTTGATTGACCACACAGGTCAGCATCAAAGAGCAGGGGCAGGTCTAACATCCGACTTTTTCCAAATTTGGACAATATAACCCCCTTGGGATTGCGTACCTTCATCCGTTTGAAGTGCACCTGGTAATCCTTGACACAGATTGACGCTATCTCATGACAGCTATGTCCACATGGATATTCTTGTAATAGTCCGAACGGACTATAACCAATGACTTGGCTGTCGTCGTTGGACAGCCTAGTCAGATGGCTAGTTGTCATATCTAATAACTCTTTAGTGAAAACGGTTAAGTCATTCGCTTGGAAGCCCTAACTGACGCAGCGAATCTTGAGTTCTAGTGATCACCTTTGATAGACGAAACTGAAGCCAAACGGTTGCACTCATCCTCGGCTTCCGCAATTTTCTTGAGAATAACTGCCTGTTGTTTCAGCATATCTTCCATTTCGCTTTCACTTAGCATCTTGCGATAGATTGCGTTTTTGCGAACCAGGTAATTCTCGAATTTATCAGTGTGAGGTCTCATGAATCCTCCTTGGTCAATTCTGTTTTCCTACTTCTCATTTCACGCTCGATGAAGTCGCGTAGAGAAAAGACGGTACGCAAAACTACATTAGAGCTGTGACTAAATATATATGTGGGACTACATATGTGGTATGCCTTTATGCATATGCTAAACTGCGCACCGGGAATAAAATTCGAACGAACATTTAACTGACAGTATTTGCGTTGGGTGTATGGACTATTTGCGATGAAGAGAACGCCTACAGAAAAGTATCTTGAAAAAGCTGCCTTGTTAAGCAGGGACGAAGCCGAGCTGTTTTTCTCAAGAATGGATAAAAAACTAATTCAAAAACTGGATGAACATAAACTCATCCCGGTTGAGCTATTGGCAATACAGCTTGAGATAGAGGATGAAAGGCTAAAAGAATGGCGCGAGAGGTTTGCAGAGATCAAAGCTCGTTCCAAAGAAGGTTAGTTATTCGCAGGAAGCGTTAACCGATTAAGTGCCGAATCAATATTGCGGCCAAATTCACGCGAAAGCCGATAGAACTTTTTCACGGAGACGATCCTCCGGCCTACGCCCGGGGATCAGCCTCACCATTGCCCATACAGTCTCCCATCCATGGCATTGCCGGGGGCACCGCTTTTGATGTCGGAAATTTTCCCCGGCACCGAACCTTGCGGAGCAACGATTAACCAGGTGAGGTTGCTTTCCGTGATGGGATCGGGAGGAATGCTCCTGAGATATTTTTTTGCGACCAGATCGTCCAGAGTATCGGGGTATCTCCCGGTATCGCTGAAATACTTATCAATCGCTTCGCGAAAACCGTTGAGGTCGGCTTGCAAGGCGGCTTCTTTAGATTTGTCCACGCTATGAAAATAGCGCGGCATGGTGAGGCTCAGCAATGTGGCGATGATTGCCATCACCACCAACAATTCGATGAGCGTGAATCCATGTACTTTGCAACGTTTATTCATCACCATTCCCGGTAGGCAATGCCGTTAAGCCCGACCGCGTCCGAGGGCGTATACACATCAAAAACGTCTGCGCCTTCCTGCGGGCTATCCGGGCTGCTTGCATAGCTGCGCTTGCCCCAGGTTTTTTCAGCGGGAAGAGACGGGTCTTGCACCATCGGATTCCGCGGCAGGCTGCGTAAAAAATATATCTTCGACTTCTTCAGGTCATCTTTTAGTTCTACGCCGTACACCAGATCTTTCAGCGATCTGGGATAACCCGACTCGCCCACCAGTTTCTCGATGTGCCCCTCATCCGCAGCCTGCTTGTAGGCATCGATCGCCCCGCGAATTTTCAGCAATGCCGTCTGCAACTCCTGCTCCTTGTTGCGCTGCACAACCAGTTGCGCCACGGGCACCGCAATACTCGCCAGAATCGCCACAATGGCGACGGTAATCAACAATTCGATCAGCGTAAAACCGCGCTGGCGTTCCAGAAGTCGAAGGCGTTTGCTGATATTCCGCGCCATCATCGACCGTCGTTTGGATCAACCGGCTTGTCGGTTTTCGGTTCTGCCACTGTGGCTTCCAATGTCGCAGCCGCATTGACGGAACTTGCAGGCATAGCGGGAACTGATGACGAAGCCGGTGGTGTCGAATCTGCGGATTTCGCCGGTGCAACCGGCACAACATCAACCTGGACAGAAACAGCAGGTGGCGTTGTCCTGGGAGCGCTGCCAATCGCACTATCGGTACCGGAAGCAAACTGGTTGGACAATTCGTCGGGCCGCGTCATGTTGCGAATCACGTGCGGCGTGATCAGCAGCACCAGATCTGTTTTTTGTTTATTGTTGTTATCGTTTGAAAATAACCTGCCGATCAAAGGCACGTCGCCAAAGCCCGGTACTTTATTCACCGTGGAAGTAGCATCGTTTTGAATCAACCCGGCCAGAACCTGCGTTTCGCCGTCTTTTAGCCTTAACACGGTATCCGCATTGCGCGTGCCCAACTGATAGACCTGGGTACCGGAAGTCAGGGTGATCGTCTGGTTCACACTGCTCACCTCCAGCTTGACCTTCATGTCGACTTCATCATCCAGCCGGATGCTCGGCTCGACATCCAGCTTGAGCCCCACTTCGATATAGCTCACAGATTCCGCACTACCGACCCCGGCCGTCGACACCGTAGTCAGGACAGGCAAACGCTGTCCGATATGAATATTGGCTTTCTCCCTGTCTTTTACCCGGATGCGGGGATTGGCGAGCAAGGTTGTATCGGTATCGATCTTTTTCAGATTGAGCGCCACTGCGGGGTCGGTCACTTTCAGGTTCACGAAACTGTTGTCGCGGTTTCTCCATTGATTGAGCGTAAACGCCCCGGCTGTCCCCACGCCGGCACTGATTTGTTGCGGCAATTGCAGACCGAGATTTTGCAGACGCGAAGTGTTAATTTCCAGAATCTCGACTTCTAGCTCAACCTCCGCGTCCGGCAAATCCTGAGTCGCGATCAGCTTTTCCGCCAGACGTATGACTTCCGGCGTATCGCGCAACACCAGTAAATTTTTTCTCTCGTCGATAAAAACATCCTTGGTTTTCAGGATGGTCTTAACCATATCCAGCGTTTTTTTGACGTCGGCATTGGCCAGGTAAAAACTCTTCACCACCTGCTGCTGGTAAGTTCCATTCTTGGCCGCGGTATCGGGATAGATAATGATGGTATTTTCACTCAATACCTCCTGTGCCAATTGATTCGTGACAAGCAGAAGCCTGATCGCATTCTCAATCGTCGTATTCTTGACGAAGATGTTGGCTTTCAAATCAGGCTTGATGTCCTTGTCGAACACGAAGTTCAATCCCGAAACGCGGGAGATCACATCGAACACAGACTTGAGGCCGGCATCCCTAAATTCCAGCGAGATAGTCTTCTTGAGTGCAGACTGAATCGCCGGAGACGCCGACACCGAGTGATTTTCGGCATTCTTTTCTTCTATCCGCTTCTGCAACGCAAGGGCTTCGCGCAGTTTGGGATTTTCGGCAAGAACCGGGCGCAGCTTCGCCATCGCCCCCTCCACATTGCCCTTGTCGAACAAGGCCAAAGCCTCCGCCAATTGTTGCTTGCGCCCCTTGTCTCCTTGCACCTGCGCCAACCCGTCATTGGCGCGCTGGTTGTTCGGATCGATGGTTTGCACGCGCTTGTAATCTGCCACTGCGTCGTCAAACGCCTCGTTCGTCCGCTCCGTTTCCGCCTTCAGTAGCAACTGGTTCACCACCTGTTCGCGCTGCTTGAACAGATATTGGCGGTATTCCACATTTTCAGGATCAGCCTTGGCTGCTTGTTCGATTTGTGCCATACCCTGCTCAAGCCTGCCTTCTGACAGCATTTTTTTGCCGGACTCAAAGTCGCGTATCGGTTGCTGGTTAGCGCAACCTCCCAACCCTGACACCACCCAGAGCAACAGCAGAATTCCGACAGGCCGTAACTTCAATTTACTTCTCCAATTTGTACAGTTTGTTTTATATCCAACGGTAAATAGGTCAGCGTCATCACCGGTGCGTTGATCGCATCCACGCGATAATTCGAATCGATCGCATCACCTTCATGGACGACAAATATCCGACTCTGCCGTTCCAGGAACACGGTGGGATTCTTTCCCTGTTCAATCATTTTGCCGACATATACAAATGGCAATGGCGGCGCGGTAGGTGCGGGACGTATCGTGGAAACCGGCGGCGGGACATACCAGGATTTGGATGCAAACATATCCTTTGCATTTTCGGGCAAAGCCGGTCTTTTCAGCTTGTCCATCAGGATATCCGCGGACGGCTCGGCTACCGCGGGATGTTCAGACTTCGGTTGGACTTGTGTCCTGGAGGGATTTACCAGAACCACCTGGCCGTCATTCCCATCCTGATTACCCACCGATGCCGCGGCCGCCACCGTGAGCAACAACGCTGCCCCCAACAACCAACGACGATATTTTGCCGGGATATTCATCAAGCGGCACTCATGTAAATGGTGAAACGGATCACGGCTTCAAGCTCTCCGCTGCCAACGCTCTCGCGTTTGAAACTCACTTCCTCCAGTGCTGCCGAGGGCATAGCATTCAGCACCTTGACGATAAACTTTCTGATCTGAACGTAAGTGCCCTTCACCGGCAGGTCGACCTCGTACATGCCCATTGCGCCGGCCTTGCCCAGACTGTATTTGTATTCCCCCTCGGATAGAGTGAGCGATTCGGCGCGTGCCGCCTTGTAAAGCGTACCGAGCAATTGCGGCGCACTCTGCCGCGCCGGGAAGAACTCATAGAACGCGTGCAGGCGAGCTGTGGAGGAATGCGTGTCTGCCACCGGATTCAGGCCGGCCGATTTCTGTTGTGCCTGTGCATCGGCCACTTCTTGCGTCAACTGCTCAATTTTTGAATGCTGCGGCAGTGTCATGCCCAGATAGCCGCCGACGGCAAGTACCAACATGGCCATTCCGGCCATCCCCAGTGGCCCGAGATTTTTCATCCAGCGGGTAGCGATAAACAGAGCCTTGTTCATCGCAGATTGTCCATTAGAAAAACTACGTCATTCCGGCGAAGGCCGGAATCCAGATGATTAATAATTTCCCACGCAAGTGGGACAACATCATGATCTTGTCCGCTTCGCGGTGAATTTTTCAATGCTGGATACCGGCTAACCCTCACCTCAATCCTCTCCCAGAGGGAGAGGAGGCGATTGCTCTTTCCCCCTCTGGGGGAAAGTTGGATAGAGGGCTGGCCGGTATGACGGCCTAATGGATTATCCAGGTTCATCGCTGCAAACTCCAGGTAGCTTGCAGCATGAAACGCACCGGCTTCTGCGGATCCTGATCCTGAATCTGGTGATTCAACAACGCGACATCCTGAAACAGGGAAATCTTCTGCAGATAGGCAATATAGCCCGGCAAACTATCCAGCGATTTCGCTTCGCCGCTGATGCGAACCTGCCCCTTCTGCGCATCGGGCTCGATGGCCAGTACGGCAATATCGCTGTGCCGGGAAGACTCGATAGCGTCGAATAATTCTTTCCACGGCAAAGCAAGTTCGAGAATAATCGAATTCGCCTGCTTGATCTCAAGTGCAACTTGTTCGGAATCCTTTTCCGTGGTGGCCATCGCCTGGCGGGCCACACTCGCATGCCTGATATTGGCGACCAACATTTCCTGCCGGGATATTTTCTGGCTCTCTTCCTGATAACTCCAAACAACGAGCAGCATTGCAGACAATCCCGCCACCAGCACCGCGCCGTTTATCCAGATATTGCGCCCATCAGCCAGGTAATCGAATTTCAACGGCTCCATGATCACACCCCCGCCGTCGCCATCGCAAAACTGGCTCTTTCCATCTGGGCAATCCCGGGCGGAAGATTCGACTCCAGCCTTTGGATCTGCCATGGCCCGCGCTTGACCGAAGCCGCACCGGCGATCTCCGGCGCATACACAAACACCTTGTTGAAATTGTTTCCCTGCGGAGCCAGCAACGCCTCTCGCTCCAGCAACTGCAGCGCCTCTTCGTACCAATCCGTCACGACACGCCGCAAGCGAATGCTGGACCAATGCCCGCCCTGCAATAATCCAACGCAGAAAGTATCGCGCTCCGCCAGCACAAACCAGCCCTCCTCCTTGCCCAACTCGCGGCGGCAAGCATTGAATGCAGTCATCAGGTAGGGTTGCACCGACTTCAGGCGCAGTGGCGTTGTCGTGAAAAGTTCTTTGAGTTGGCTCAGCAGTTCAGCGGGAATGGCACTGGCCATCGACGGAGTGCCGAATGCGCCTTCGTTCAGGCGATATTCCCAACTCTCTTCACCCGCTCCGTAAACCTCATCGAAGCGATGCTGCACAAGTGCCATTTTCTCCGCATCGCTCAGTCTGGCCTCGTTCCACGGCAGAACCAGGAAGCGCACGAAATGATTGGACAGAACCACCTGCGCATCGGCTTTTTTCCATTGCGTGCCTGCCAATGCGCTTTTCAGAAGCGCCAGCACAGGCTGCCAGCCGGATTCAGAACTGTCACAGGGAAATGTCTGTTTGGCGAGAATGCGTGGGCGCCGCCCGCCCTGCAGATGCAGGATGATCAGCCGGTTCCTGCACAGGACAAACCGGATCTTGTCACGCCACAAAGGTAACACGGTTGATCTCCTGTAACGTGGTCTCGCCCGACTTCACCAGATTGAGCGCCGACTCACGCAAGTAACGCGTTCCGTTGCGGCGTGCTGCTTCCTTGATGCGGCGGATAGGCTCCTTGGCAACGATCAGTTCCCTTATCTCATCGTTCAGGTGCAGCATTTCGGCTATTGCCTTGCGCCCTTTGTAACCGGTTCCACGGCATAGCCCGCAACCGCGGCTGGCCATGAATTTGTATTCGTGCAGGGACTCGGCGTCGATACCGGAAGTCTTCAGCAGTCCGGCATCAGGCACCACCGGCTCGGCACAATGCGGACAAGACAACCGCACCAGACGCTGCGCCAGCACCCCGTTCAAGGCCGACACCAGGCTATAGGGATCCACGCCCATATGCATGAAACGCCCGATCACGTCGAAAACATTGTTGGCGTGCACGGTGGTGAACACCAGGTGCCCGGTCAGTGCGGATTGCACCGCGATCTGCGCAGTCTCCGGATCGCGTATCTCGCCCACCATGATCTTGTCCGGGTCGTGCCGCAGGATCGAACGCAAGCCGCGCGCAAAGGTGAGCCCCTTCTTCTCGTTTACCGGAATCTGCAGTATGCCGGGCAGCTGGTATTCCACCGGGTCCTCGATGGTGATGATCTTGTCCTCGCCATTGTTGATCTCACTGATCGCGGCGTACAGCGTGGTGGTCTTGCCGCTGCCGGTGGGTCCTGTCACCAGCACCATGCCGTAGGGCTCTCGCGAAAGTTGCCGGAAGCGCGCCATACTCTCCGCGTCAAAGCCCAATATATCCAGACGCAGTCCGTTCAGCTCGTCGGAAAGATTGCGTCTGTCCAATATGCGCAGCACCGCGTCTTCGCCGAAACTGCTGGGCATGATGGACACACGAAAATCGATCTCATGCCCCCGATTGGTTACCTTGAAGCGGCCGTCCTGCGGCACCCGCCGTTCGGCGATGTCCAGTTCGGACATCACCTTGATGCGCGAAATCACCTGCTCGGACGTCTCCACGCCCGATACCTCGCTCACCGAGGTGAGCACGCCGTCGACACGGTATTTGATCTTGAGCCCGGTCGCATGCGACTCAATGTGGATATCGCTCGCGCCCACTTTCAGCGCGTCGTAGAGCGTCGAGTGCACCAGCTTTACCACCGGGCTGGTGTCTTCGCTGATCCCTTTCAGCGAAAGATCTTCGCTGCGTCCCGTATCACCGGACAAATCCGTCGCACCGGCAACGATGCTGTCCATCGCGCGCATGTTTTCCTCGTAGCGCGCCAGATACGCGGCGAAATCTGCCGGGTGCACAAGGTGCCATGCGTAGGAGCGCCCCGTCACCGATTCGGCCCACTCTTGCAACTCGGCTTCGAAAGGATCGCAAAATGCCGCAGCGAGATTCCCCCCGCTGTCGCGTAACACAATGCATTCACGGCGCGCAACTTCGGCAAAGGCAAGGCTGTCGAAGTCAGGTACATAATCGTTCAATGCCTGCATATCCAGCACCGGGTAATGGAACATCCGGCCCATCGCCTCTATCGACTCATGCGGGGCAAGGGAAAATTCCTCCTCCAGCACTTCAGTCGTATGACAACCCAAACGCTTGGCATTGGCACGTGCCCGGCGAAAATCCTCCGCCGCCAGACCGGCAGTCTGCATTTCCCGAATCGAATTCATTGAACACTCCCGGCCAGGTCGAATATCGGCATGTACATCAGGATCACGATCCCCCCGATCACGGCCCCGATCAGCGCCATCAATAAAGGCTCAAACATCTTGGTGAACCACTCGACCCAGCGCGCCATCTCTTCATCGTAAAAAGCGGCGATGCGCTCCATCATCTCGCCCATGTCTCCGGTGCGCTCGCCCACGCGCAACATGCGCAAGGCCACCGGCGTGGTGAGCTCATAAGCTTCCATGGCCTGCGAGATCGTGCGGCCTTCGCGAATGCTGGTCGATGCCAGTTTCAATTGCCCGCGCAGCGCTGGCTGCAGCAGCCCCGACACCATATCCAGCGCAGTCACCACGGGAATCCCGCCTTTCAGCAACATGGCCAGAGTGCGGTAAAAGCGGGCCAACTGGTAGACATGCATGCGCTCGCCGACGGCCGGGATATGCCAAAGCTTGAGCAGCAGAGCCTCGCGCACCGACGGGCGCGACAGGGCATAAACTGCGGCGGACACTGCACCGACTATTCCCACCAGCAGCAACTCGCCATGGTTCTGCAACAGCATCCCCCAGTTGAGCAACTGCTGCGACATCCAGGGCAGCGTGGTCTTGGTCCCTTCGTACACGAGAGCAAACTTGGGCACCACGTAGCCCAGCAAAAACAACATCACCAGTCCGCCCACCGCCAGCAGCACGACAGGGTAGATGGATGCGCTGACGATCTTCTTTTTGACGAAATCGAGCTGCAGCTGATAGCTCACAAACCTGCCCAAAGCCTCGCTCAGTCCGCCGGTTTTTTCGCTCGCGCGAATGGTGGCGATATACAGCGGCGGAAAGATCGCAGGGAACTCCTGCAGGGAAGCGGAAAATGCCTGACCTTCATAAAGGCGGGAAATAATAGCGTCGAACACCTTCTTCGACTCGGGATTGCGCTCTTTATCGGTGAGTGCCTCCAGCGCTTCGATCAGGCTCAGTCCCGCATTCAACAGAGAAAGCAATTCCTGACTGAACAAAACCAGCGGAAACGATTTGCGCGATTTCAAGCGGGACAGCGCAACACCCGCTGCTTTGACGCTCAGAACGGCATAGCCCTGACTTTTTGCAACGCTCGCGGCTTCACCTTCGTTCAGCGCAGAAACAGAAAGGACACAGACTCCTTCGCCACTTCGTAGAGCCTTTACCTCGAATTGCATAGGTGCGTCCTACCAGTTAGTAATGTCGGCTGCTTCGCCGGAGCCGCCAGGCTGACCGTCTTTGCCGTAGGACAATAGATCGTAATCACCATGCTCGCCCGGCTGTTTATACACATAGGGTTTCCCCCACGGATCGAGCGGCACGTTCTTCTGCAAGTAAGGACCGCCCCACTTGGGCTCACTGGATGGCCGGGTGAAGAGTGCCGCCAACCCCGCCTCGGAGCTGGGGTAATGACCAACATCCAGGCGGTATTGATCCAGTGCCTTACCCAGCGCGTTGATCTGCGCCATCGCGGTCTTGATCTCGGACTTGCCGATCTGCGAAAAATATTTCGGCCCGACGTATGCGGCCAGCAAGCCGATGATCACCATGACGACCAGCAATTCGAGCAAGGTGAATCCCGCCATGCGCGGTTGCCTGATCTTGATTTTCCCGGTCAATTGATACTCCTTGTTACTCCGTTTATTCATTGAGCAGTTGAGCACCATCACGAAACGGCAGACATTAAATTGACTCACCAGTCATGTCGTGACACGACCGGGACAGACTTGCTTGGAAGACTCGCCAAACTGCCATCGGAATAAAGCAGCAAGTATCCGTGCAACCACAGCATATTCATTGCGGTTAACGCAAAGATTGTAGGTCGCGAAGATTACAGAATCATGAACCTGAGATTGCTGCTTCCGCACAGATGGTGCGGCCAACAGGGTCGCGGAAAGCAGTAATTACCAAACCACCCGCTGATACTTCCGGTACAACCCCATCACCCTGGGAACATAGGCTACGGTTTCGGGAAAGGGAGGTATGCGTTTTCCGTATTTGGCGACATTGCTTTCACCTGAATTGTAGGCAGCCAAAGCGAGCTGCGGGTTGTTTCCATAATGCTGCAAAAGACTGCTCAGGTATTGCGCACCCGCACGAATATTCTGCTCGGCGTTGAAAGGATCCGTAGCACCGTAGCGCTTCGCCGTTTCCGGCATCAGTTGCATCAATCCCATCGCACCTTTGTCCGATACTGCGTTCGCATCGTAGCCTGATTCCGCTGCAATAACCGCGTGCAACAGAGCCGGATCAAGGTGATTGGCTTTTGCGGCACGCTTGATTTCCGGCGAGTATCTCTTCTGATGTGCCCGGTCGAAGCTATTGCCTCTATACACCGCAGATTTTGCCGCACTCTCGGGCTCCTCCGTCCGCATTGACAACACATAACGTGCATCAGTGGGCACATTGCTGAAATGCTGGATACCGCCCGCGTCGGTGAATGAGTAAATATCGCTGTGCGCCTCATTGCTTGCCAGACATAGACACGCCAGCAGCCCGAGCAAAGGCAACGAATTGCGTTTCATTTGCGAGACGCTTCTGTCAATTCAGACTGCGATTGAAAGTCCTGTAAATGTTTAAGTCTAGCCATGGCCAGAGGCGTGAAACCGTCACTAAACTTCTTTTCCTTGATTTGTTTCTCAAGCATCATGAGGAAGAGAGTTGGCATTTCCTGCATCAATTTCGCCGATTCCTGTTTCTGTTGCCTCGTGCCTGTATCCTTAATTGCGTCAAACTGTTCTTTCTGGAGAGGCTTGATGCTGGCCATCAGAAATTGGTAGATAAAATCGAAGTGATCCAGATACTCGGCCTCATATTGGCCGGGGAGTCTATCAAAGGCATCCGTATAGTTTTGCGTTATAGGCTTGTATTGCACCATTACGGCCTCTAATGTTTTCTCGCTATCACTCTCATGCTTCACTTCTTCTATAAGTTGCCTGGCCTTGTCCGGATTCAGCACCACCCGCGCAAAATTGCCGTTGCTGTCGCTGTATCTGATGATCTTGTTCGGAGCTTTGTTTTGCTCCAACAAGTAATCCGAAATCTCTTTCTTGAACAGCTCAAGACTTTCTCCGGCAAATGAATATGAACAATGGAAGGCGATCAGCAGAGTAAGGATTAACTTTTTCATGAATATATCCCTATTTGATTTCTTGCCCAGCCTGCGTTTTACCGCTGCCGTCAACGGCCGGTGCTTCGGCAGATGCGCTCAATGCATCACCGGCGGGCGCATCGCTTGATACGCTGGCTGGTGCGTCACTGGTAGTAGCGCCTCCTGACTCACTGACTGAACCCGTATTTGCGGACGCCGCATTGGAAGACACTGCGTTTTCGGGTGAGACATTGGCAACGGCCGGATTGACTGGGGCGTTAACGGCATCAGGGGCAGACACATCGTTGACGGGTGCGCTGGCAGGCGCTCTGGCAGACACAATTTTGGCAGCTTCCGCTTTGTCGCCATATTCCTGCAGCAGATTCTGAATCTTGACTCTCTCCAACTGGGTGAAAGGCTCAGCCTGAAGCAGCACCGACAACATGCCCTTGGATTGGTATTTATCCATCATCTCCATGCTGATCCGGTACAGCTCTGCGTTCTTCTTTTCACAAACCCGAATTTCTCCCGAAAGCCGTTTCTGCTCCTGCTCTTTTTCCGTCTGCAATTGTTGCAGGCTGCTGCTGGCGTCGACATAAAGCTGCATCATTTGCTGCAGGTTCTTGTCGGCCTCCTGGTATTGTTCCGTCATCTCGGCAAGCTGTTTGCGTTGTCCGCCCGATTTCTTCTCCAGTGCAGCGCTTTTGCTTCCTATCTCGCCAAGCTGCTTTTTCAGATCTTCGACCTGCCCTGCCAGTACCGCCTTTTCCTTTTGCGCCGCCGACAACTGCGCCTGCATGCGGCGTGATTCTTTCTTTGCGTCCTTGTCGGAATCCGCCAGTGCTGCAGGCGCCATGAATCCCGTCAAGATCATGGCTGCTGTCAAACAACAAACCCACCGCG
>Ga0182021_10007534_pt1 | contig 12893 bp, 11 predicted proteins | sample 612E3MmetaG_FD_120493 | JGI IMG/M metagenome (GOLD analysis project Ga0182021, IMG submission 120493) | Permafrost microbial communities from Stordalen Mire, Sweden - 612E3M metaG (Illumina Assembly) | ecosystem: Environmental > Terrestrial > Soil > Wetlands > Permafrost | place: Sweden... | reverse complement strand
TATCCAGCCGTTGCCATGCACCACATTCGTGCAGAAATGCGACATTGCCGGGGGTGAATGCGTATATTCGACTGTCCCACTCGGAATCGAGGCTGGGCAAGGGCTGGCCTTCGATTAATGCCAGCCGCAGCCCGCTGTGCTTGAGTGCGGCTGCAAGACTGGCTCCAACCAAGCTGCCGCCGATGATGACGATGTCAAAATCCATGTTGAACGTGTGCAGAAAAATTCATGAGCATCATAGCATGGGCGAGTTGATTAATTTATAATCGCCGCCCCCTTTGAAAACCATCCCGTACGGGCGCATGCAAATCGGAAAATACAAGCTGAAGAACAACCTGATCGTTGCCCCCATGGCGGGCGTGACCGACAGGCCGTTCCGCATGCTGTGCAAGCGCATGGGCGCGGGCATGGCGGTGTCCGAGATGGTGGCCTCCAATTCCCTGTTGTACGGTTCCGAAAAGACCAAGCGCCGCGCCAATCATGCAGGCGAGGTTGACCCTATTTCCGTACAGATCGTCGGCGCCGATTCGAAGATGCTGGCGCAGGCTGCGCAATACAACGTGGATAACGGCGCGCAGATCATCGACATCAACATGGGCTGCCCGGCCAAGAAGATCTGCAATGTCATGGCGGGTTCCGCCCTGATGCAGAATGAAAAACTGGTTGCCGAGATACTTGAGACCGTTGTCAGTGCTGTGGACGTGCCGGTCACCCTGAAAATACGCACCGGCTGGGACAAGTCCAATCGCAATGCGGTGAATATAGCCCGCATCGCCGAAGCCAGCGGTATCCAGGCATTGGCTATCCATGGCCGCACCCGCGCCTGTGCCTACACCGGCGACGCCGAATACGACACTATCCGCGCGGTGAAGGCGGAAGTGAATATTCCCATCATTGCCAACGGCGATATCACCACCCCGGAAAAAGCGCGTTTCGTGCTGCAACATACCGGCGCCGATGCGGTGATGATTGGCCGCGCTGCCCAAGGCCGTCCCTGGCTGTTCCGCGAGATCGAACACTATTTGCAGACCGGTACGCTTTTGCTCTCACCCCATGTGGAAGAGATCCAGCAAGTGCTGGTCGCCCATCTGGCCGATCTTTACGATTTTTACGGTGAACACACCGGGCTGCGCGTCGCGCGCAAGCATATCTCCTGGTACACCAAGGGACTGCCTGGATCGGCCGTGTTCCGACACCGTATGAATCAATTGGAGAGCGTGGCTGAACAAATGCAGGCCACCACGGATTTCTTTGAAGAACAAAAAGCCAGCAGCGAACGGCTGTTGTATGAAGTGGAGGCAGCATGAGCAGCAAGCAGGGGCCCCGCAAAGCGGGGATGTGCGCGTCCGCGAGTGCGGCCAGCCACCGATGCTATGCATGCAATGCTATTGCGACAAATAGCGAGGGGGCGGCATGACAGAAGATTGCGCGATCAACGAAAACGACATTGCCAAGCACGTGCGCAAGGCTGTGAACGACTATTTCAAGGACCTCGACGGTGAAGAGCCGTCGGTTGCGATCTACGACATGGTGCTTTGTTGCATGGAGAAACCGCTGATCGAAACCGTGTTGCACCATGCCGGCGGCAACCAGACGCGTGCCGCCGAATTGCTCGGTATCAATCGCAATACCCTGCGCAAGAAGATGCAGGATCATCGAATCAAATAATCAAATATTCAAAAGGGGAAATCAAGAATGGCCATCAAGCAAGCACTCATCAGCGTGTCGGACAAATCCGGCGTCCTCGAATTTGCCAAAGGTCTGAACGAACTTGGCGTGAAGATATTGTCCACCGGCGGCACCGCCAAGCTGCTCGCCGACAACAAGATCCCCGTTACCGAAGTGGCGGACTACACCGGTTTCCCCGAGATGCTGGACGGGCGCGTGAAGACACTGCAACCGAAAGTGCATGCCGGTATTCTGGCGCGCCGCGACCTGCCCGAGCATGTGGCCACGCTGAAGAAGCACGACATTCCGACCATCGATCTGGTGGTGGTGAACCTGTACCCGTTCGCGGCGACCATCGCCAAGCCCGGCTGCACGCTGGAAGACGCCATCGAGAACATCGATATCGGCGGCCCGACCATGGTGCGTTCCGCCGCCAAAAACCACGCGCATGTCGCCATCGTTACCGACCCCGCTGATTACTCCGATGTGCTCGCCGAGATGCAAACCAATAATGGTGACGTTTCTTCCGCTACCAAGTTCGACTTGGCGAAAAAGGCGTTCTCGCACACCGCGGCCTACGACAGCACGATCAGCAACTACCTCACCGCGATCAACAGCGACGGCAGCAAGAGCGATTTTCCGGCACAGATCAATTTCAACTTCGCCAAGGTTCAGGAAATGCGTTACGGCGAGAACCCGCACCAGAAAGCCGCGTTCTACCGCGACCTCATCCCGTTGGTCGGTGGCATTTCCGGCTACACCCAGTTGCAGGGCAAGGAACTCTCCTACAACAATATCGGCGATGCCGATGCGGCGTGGGAACTGGTCAAGACCTTCGACCAGCCTGCCTGCGTCATCGTCAAGCACGCCAACCCCTGCGGCGTGGCAATCGCCGATACCGTGCTGAACGCCTACAAACTGGCCTACATGACTGACACCACTTCCGCGTTCGGCGGCATCATCGCCTTCAATCGCGAACTTGATGCCGAGAGCGCCACGCAGATCACTGCCAACCAGTTTGTCGAGCTCATCATAGCGCCTAGCGCCTCCGAAGCCGCACTTAAGGTGACGGCTGCCAAGCAGAACGTGCGCGTGCTTACCGTACCGCTGTCCAAAGTACACAACCAGTTTGACTTCAAACGTGTGAGCGGCGGTTTGCTGGTGCAAACGCCGGATGCATTGAACGTGCAAACCGAGCATCTTAAAGTCGTGACCAAACTGCAACCCACCAAGGAGCAATTGACCGATTTGCTGTTTGCCTGGCGCGTGGCGAAGTATGTGAAGTCCAATGCCATCGTGTTCTGCAAGGGCGGCCAGACATTGGGCGTGGGCGCAGGCCAGATGAGTCGCGTGGACAGCACGCGCATCGCCAGCATCAAGGCGCAGAACGCCGGGCTGAGCCTTGCGGGTTCAGTCGTTGCTTCCGACGCCTTCTTCCCGTTCCGCGATGGTTTGGATGTGCTGGCAACAGCGGGCGCGAAGGCCGTCATCCAGCCTGGCGGATCGATGCGCGACGAGGAAGTTATTGCCGCGGCTGATGAGCATGGCTTGGCGATGGTATTCACCGGCTACCGCCACTTCCGACACTAACATCGGGGAAGGGTTAAGGGAGAAGGGGGAAGGGTGGGAGCGCAGTGCTCTGGTTTTACCCTTCTCCCTTCCCTCTTCTCCCTTCTCTTTTCACCAAGAGAGCATCGTATGAAAATATTAGTCATCGGTAACGGCGGTCGCGAACACGCGCTGGCGTGGCGCCTGGCGCAGGGCGCCAAGGTGCAGAAGGTTTATGTGGCGCCGGGCAATGCTGGTACGGCATTGGAAGAAGGGGTGGAGAACGTTGCCATCACTGCCATTCCCGAACTCATCGCATTCGTGCAACGCGAGAACATCGAACTCACCGTGGTCGGCCCGGAAGCCCCGCTGGCGGCGGGTGTGGTGGATGCGTTCCGTGCGGCTGGACTGAAAATCTTCGGCCCGACCAAGGCAGCTGCGCAGCTGGAGTCCTCCAAGGATTTCGCCAAGCGTTTCATGACGCGCCACAATATTCCCACGGCGTTCTTTGAGACTTTTAGCAACATCGCGCCGGCCAAGGCGTATGTCGAGAAACACGGCGCACCCATCGTCATCAAAGCCGATGGCTTGGCGGCGGGCAAAGGCGTGGTGGTGGCCATGTCCAAGCAGGAAGCATTCGATGCCATCGACATGATGTTGTCGGACAACAAGCTCGGCGATGCCGGTGCGCGTGTGGTGATCGAAGAATTCCTCGAAGGCGAAGAAGCCAGCTTCATCGTCATGGTGGACGGCAAGAACGTGCTGGCAATGGCGACCAGTCAGGACCACAAGCGCCTGCAGGACAACGACCAGGGGCCGAACACCGGCGGCATGGGTGCATATTCTCCGGCGCCGGTGGTTACGCCGACCATCCATGCAAAAGTATTGCGCGAAGTCATCCAGCCTGTCGTGCGCGGCATGGAAAGCGAAGGCATTAATTACACCGGCTTCCTGTACGCAGGCCTGATGATCTCGCCCGATGGAGGTCTTAAAGTGCTGGAGTTCAACTGCCGCATGGGCGATCCCGAGACGCAACCCATCATGTTGCGCCTGAAGAGCGACTTCGCCGCCATCGTCGAACACGCGATCGATGGCACGCTGGATAAAGTGGAAGCGGAATGGGATAGACGCACCGCGTTGGGCGTGGTAATGGCGGCGGCGAACTACCCCGAAACACCGCGCAAAGGTGATGTCATCACCGGCTTGCCGAAGAAGCTGGAAGATGCACATGTATTCCATGCCGGTACAACAATGCGGGATGGCAAGGTCGTTACCAACGGTGGGCGCGTGTTGTGCGTTGTGGCGCTGGGCGATATGGTGCGGCAGGCGCAGAAGAATGCCTACGAGATCGCCGACACCATCCACTTCGACGGGCAGCAGATGCGCCGTGACATCGGCTATCGCGCTATACAAAGGAAGTAGTTGATTAATTCGGCAGGTTACTTGTATAACGTAATACGTATAAAAATATTCGCGGCAAATATTCAGCTGATAGCGGGCATAAAAAATGGGAGGCAGCGTGGGGAGAAAAGCATCCATCAAGCAGACAGAAAAAAAACTATCCAAGGCACCAACCGGCATACGGGGATTAGATGAGCTCACTTTTGGCGGTTTGCCCCGCGGTCAAGCGACGCTGATCTGCGGCAGTGCGGGTTCGGGAAAGACACTCTTTGGCGCTGAATTTTTGACGCGTGGCGCCACCGAATTCGGCGAACCCGGCGTTCTGATTACCTTTGAAGAAAGCGAACAGGAGATGGCGCGCAATGTCGCCTCTCTGGGTTTTGATTTTGATGAACTGGTTGCCCGCAAGTTGCTGGTCATCGATTTTGTCCACATAGATCGCAACACGACATACGAATCCGGCGAATGGAGTCTGGAAGGCCTGTTCGTGCGGATGGGACTGGCAATTGATTCGATCGGAGCCAAGCGTGTGGTGCTGGATACTATCGAGTCGTTGTTCGCCGGGCTCAGGGATACGTCTGTTCTGCGCGCCGAATTGCACCGGCTATTTTCCTGGCTCAAGGCCAAGGGGGTCACTGCCGTCATCACCGCGGAGCGCGGCGAAGGAAGGATGACGCGGCATGGTCTGGAGGAGTATGTCTCGGACTGCGTGATCATGCTCGATCACCGTGTCCACGATCAGGTCGCCACGCGGCGCATGCGCATCGTCAAGTATCGCGGATCGCGCCATGGGGCCGACGAATATCCATTCCTGGTCGGCGATCGCGGGCTATCCGTGCTGCCGATCACCTCGATGGGATTGACCCATATCGCATCCAACGAGCGCATTTCAACCGGCGTTGCGCGCATGGACTCCATGCTGGGCGGCCAGGGTTATTACCTTGGCAGCAGCGTGCTGGTCTCGGGCACTGCCGGTACCGGCAAGACCAGTCTGGCGGCACATCTGGTGGATGCCGCCTGCCGACGCGGCGAACGCTGCCTGTATTTCCTGTTCGAGGAATCGCCCAGCCAATACATGCGCAACATGCGCTCTATCGGTCTTGATCTCGAACCGTGGGTCAAAAAAGGACTGCTGAAATTCCACGCGGCGCGTCCCAACCTCTACGGCCTGGAGGCGCACCTCATGACCATGCACCAGCTCACCGAACAGTTCGCTCCGCAGGTGGTGGTCATGGATCCGGTCTCCAATCTCATCACCGTGGGGACGGTCAACGAAGTCAAGTCGCTGCTCGTGCGGCTGATCGATTTCTTCAAGATGCGCCAGATCACGGCGTTCTTCACCAGCCTGAACAGCGGCAATCAGATCGAGGAAAGTACCGATATCGGCATCTCTTCGCTGATGGACACCTGGCTCATGTTGCGGGATCACGAAAACAACGGCGAGCGCAACCGCCTGATGTATGTGCTCAAATCGCGCGGCATGGCGCATTCCAATCAGGTGCGCGAGTTCCGGCTCACCGGAAACGGTATCGAGTTGATCGATGTCTATATCGGCCAGGGAAATGTCTTTACCGGCACGGCGCGTTTGGCCCAGGAGATGCGCGAGAAGGCAGAGTCACAGGAAAGGCAAATTGAATTTGCGCGCAGGAAGCACGAACAATTGCTCAAGGGCCAGGCCTTGCGCGCGCAGATCGCCGCTTTGCAGCTTGAGCTGGATGCGGCGGAAGATAACTGCGACAGACTGGACGCGAGTGAAGGGGATTGGATGCGTACGCAAACAGAGGCACGCAGCGAGATGGGGCGTGTGCGCCAGACGGATGCCAACAGTCCATCTCCGCAGCAGCGCAAAAAAGCGGGCGTCGTACAGAAGAAAAAGGGATAGTCATGGTCACACGCAAACCGGCTGCGGCAAAAACTGCCGCCAAACCAGCCGCAGGCAAACGGATTCCTGCGAAATCAACTGCAGCCAAACCGGCCCGCAAGCAAAAAGAAAAGTGTCTGCTGCGCCTGTATGTGGCCGGAACCACACCGCAATCGACCCGAGCCATCCTCAATATGCAAAAGATATGTGAGGAATACCTTGAGGGCGCCTATCAGCTTGAAGTCATCGATATCTACCAGCGTCCGCAGTTGGCAAAAGACGAGCAGATCATTGCCGTTCCCACACTGGTCAAGAAGCTTCCCTTGCCATTGCGCAGGGTGATCGGGGATTTCTCGGATTCCGAACGCGTCCTGATCGGATTGGATCTGCGCTCGGGCTTGAATAAATAGCCAGCCAGAGAGAGGCGAGGCGACAGACAGTGAGCGACATGATCAATAAAGAATTGCTGATCGAGGTCGAGTCGCTGCGTTCCAGGGTGGTGGAGCTGCAGGAGACCGTGCGCGCGATAAGTGCGGGAGAGGTGGACGCGGTGCTCCTGTCCGGCGCGGAGGGTACGGAGATCTTTACGCGTCAGGGAGCGGAGTATGCCTATCGTGCCATGGTCGAGGCCATGAACGAAGGGGCGGCGATACTGATCTCGGGCAATATCCTCTACAGCAACAGCCATCTCGCTAAGATGCTGAACACCCCGTTGGAGAAAGTGATCGGCCAATCTTTGTTCAGTTTCGTTCCGCAGGACAAGCAGGAAAGCATGAAGATGATTCTGGAGGGAGGTCTCACGGGATCGAGCCGTCATGAAGTGGTCTTTTGTGACGAGAGCGGTGCCCTGCTGCCCTTGCAAATCTCGTTGAACGGGCTTGATATCCAGGGGCAGCGTGGTCTATGCATGGTCGTGACGGACCTCTCTGAACGTATCCTCAAACAGCTTCAATTGGCAGCATCGGTCTACCAATCCAGCAGCGAAGCGATGGTGGTGTCCGACGAGAACAACATCATCCTGTCGGTCAATCCGGCATTCACGAACATCACCGGCTATAGCACCGAGGAAGTGATAGGCAGTACGCCCGCCCTGTTGAGTTCAGGGCGTCATGACAAGGCTTTCTACAGCGAAATGTGGCACGCGATCAACTCGACCGGGCATTGGGCGGGGGAGATTTGGAACCGGAAAAAGAATGGCGAGATATATGCCGAATGGCTGAATATCAATGTCATACAGGACAAGCACGGAACCTCGCATCGGCATGTGGCCCTGTTCTCCGAGATCACCGACGGGAAGAAGTCGGAGGAGCTGATCTGGAAACATGCCAATTTCGATACCCTGACTCAATTGCCCAATCGTCGCCTGTTCTCGGATCGTCTTGAGCAGGGCGTCAAGCAAACCTTCCGCTCTGCCGGTTCCATGGCTTTGCTTCTTCTGGATCTGGATGGATTCAAGGAAGTCAACGACACATTCGGGCATCTGGTCGGGGACGAGTTGCTGGTCGAGGCGGCGCAAAGAATCAAGACCTGTGTGCGCGAGACGGATACAGTGGCGCGACTGGGGGGCGATGAATTCACCGTGATACTGGTGGATGTCACGGACCTTAGCCACATCGATCGCGTCGCGCAAGCACTGACCGAGGTGTTGTCGCAACCTTATCAACTGGGCAAAGAGCGGGTCATCATATCGGCCAGTATCGGCATATCGCTTTGCCCGGCGGATGCGAGTGATGCGATCACCCTGCTCAAGAACGCCGATCAGGCGATGTACAAGTCCAAGGAAGACGGGAAGAACCGGTTTAGTTATTTCTCCAGGGCGATCGAAGAGAAATCCGTCAAGCGCTCCCATCTGATCAGGGATCTGTACGATGCTTTGCCGCGTGGCGAGTTCGAGCTTTATTACCAACCCATAGTCGATATCCGTACGGGATGTTTTGCCAAGGCGGAGGCGCTGTTGCGCTGGCATCATCCGGAGCGTGGACTGGTGAACCCGATGGAGTTCATTGCGGTCGCGGAAGAGACGGGGCTCATCATCGAGATAGGTGACTGGGTGTTTCGCGAGGCGCAAACTGCGGGACGACGCTGTTCGGAGCTGGCAGGACAACAGTTCTGGATCAACATCAATGTATCACCGGTTCAGTTGATGGCGAAAGGCAAGGTTGATTTCTGGATACAAGGCTTGCGCCAGGCAGGCATGAACGGGGAAGGGCTCGGCATCGAGATCACCGAGGGTGTGCTGCTCAGGGACAGGACGGCAGTATCGAAGGCATTGCTGGATTTTCGCGATGTCGGCATCGAGGTGGCCATTGACGATTTCGGCACGGGATACTCGTCACTTTCCTATCTGAGCCAGTTCGACATCGATTATCTGAAGATCGACAAGTCGTTCACCCAGAATCTGTCTCCGAACTCGAGCGACTTGGTACTATCAAAGGCCATCATTGTGATGGCGCACGAACTTGGCATGAAAGTGGTCGCCGAGGGCATTGAGACGGGGGAACAACGGGACTTGCTGATCGCTGCCGGCTGTGACTACGGGCAGGGATATCTCTTCTCCAGCCCCGTTCCGTTTAACAGTTTCGAGGAGTTGCTTTCGAAAGGCGCACTCGTGCCCGGTGCGTGAGTGTGATCGGGTTACATGGGCTGGCCGATGAAGAGATCGCACTTGTCGAGTGAGTCCGGGAGCAAGGGGCAGAATGATCTATCAGCATTTTTCGGGTCGGCCATGTGCCGCCGCTTAGCTGCTCACCTCAGACGAGGCGGCCTCATCGCCTATCCCACCGAATCCTGCTACGGACTCGGTTGCGACCCGGACAATCGCAATGCCGTGTTGCGCATCCTCAAACTGAAGCAGCGACCGCAGCGCAAGGGCCTCATTCTCATCGCGGCACACTACCACCAGGTCGCGCGCTACCTGCAGCCGCTTACTTCTGCCGAACAAGCCAGGTTGCAAAACGAAGACACTCAGGCAGTCACGTATCTGATTCCCGTAAAACCATCTTGCCCGCGCTGGTTGCGCGGAGAACACGACACACTGGCGGTGCGTCTTACTGCACATCCATTCGCCAAACAACTCTGCCGCAGTGCAGGCAGTGCGCTGGTTTCCACAAGTGCTAATCGCAGTGGGCAGCGACCAGCCAAAACCCGGGCCGAGTGCCAGCGCTTATTCGGAAAAAAAGTGTGGGTATTGCCCGGCAGAGTGGGGAAGCGCAAGCAGCCTTCGACGATACGGGCGTGGGTGGGTGGTAAAATTGTTCGCAAATAATTTTTAACCCGTCATTCCCGCGCAGGCGGGAATCCAGTTGATTAGAAATTTCTCCGCAATACGGAGACAAAATTCAACTGCATTCTTGATAACAACGCTGGATTCCCGCCTGCGCGGGAATGACGAACTTTTCGGAGAGATCATGGACAGCGCCGCAGTCAAATCCTACCTGCTCAAATTGCAGGAACTTATCGTCGAACGTCTGGAGCAAGTGGACGGCAAGAAATTCCTGCGCGACAAGTGGCAACGCGCCACCGGCTCGGGCGGCATAGGCAAGGGCGAAGGCCTTAGCTGTATTATCGAGGAAGGCAATGTGTTGGAGCGCGGAGGTGTGGCGTTTTCGCATGTGCAGGGCGACAAAATGCCCGTTTCTGCAACCGCGCACCGCCCCGAGCTGGCCGGGTGCAGTTGGGAAGCTATGGGCGTATCGCTGGTGATGCACCCGCGCAATCCTTATGCGCCGACTACACATCTCAATGTGCGCATGTTCATGGCCCACAAACCCGATGGCGAAAAAGTATTCTGGTTCGGCGGCGGCATGGATCTCACGCCGTATTACGGTTTCGAGGAAGACGCCAAACACTTCCATCAGATTTGCAAGAACTCGCTCGCGCCGTTCGATCCGTCATTGCATCCGAAACTGAAAAAATGGTGCGACGAATATTTCTTCCTCAAGCACCGCAATGAACCGCGTGGTTTGGGCGGCATCTTTTTCGACGACATGAGCGAGCCGGATTTCGAGAGTTGCTTTGCCATTCAGCAAAGCGTCGGCGATCACTATCTGTCGGCCTACGTGCCCATCCTGGAAAAGCGCAAGGACACGCCTTATGGCGAACGCGAGCGAGACTTCCAGCTCTACCGCCGCGGGCGCTACGTGGAATTTAACCTGGTCGTCGACCGCGGCACCATCTTTGGATTGCAATCAAACGGTCGTACCGAATCCATCCTGCTCTCCATGCCGCCGCTGGCGAAATGGCGCTATGACTGGCATCCGGAGAAGGGTACGCCGGAAGCGGAGTTGTACGAAAAATTCCTGGTACCCAGGGATTGGGTGTAAAAAAACCGCCAGTGGCGGTTTTTTGTTTTGTGCAGTTTCTTATTCAGCGAAGCTTAACAATTGGTTTCAATCTCCTCCTTCATTCTCCTGATTTCAGCGGCGCGGGCGTCATCCTCCCAATATTCCTTTTCACCCTTCTCGTTAATTTTGTACAGGCGCACTTCTTTTTGAAACAGATCTAACCTGTCCCTGGCGATAACGCACCGTCTTGCCTTTTCCACTTTTCGCTTATTGTCAGCTTCTTCCTGCTGCTCGCGCCGACGCTTGTAATTCTTAACGTTTTCGTTCCCTTCCCATTCTCTTACTGACGACAGCTGACTTCCACCTTCGGATACGGCGGGGGCAGGCTGGGTTCTTAACTGCTGGGCATTCTTGCTGGGCGGCGTGCCTGCCGAATAGTGCGTGACGCCTTGTTCATCTACCCATTTGAAAATACTCTCCGCTTCGGCGATCGTTGCGAGGAAGCAGAGAGAAAGCGCAAAAGATATTCTGAGGTTGTTCATTAAGTCCGCCTGTTGACTGTTCAAATTTAAATGCACAACGCACGCATGAGGAGACAATATTTCCAAACTGTTTTGATTCTGAACCTTAACCCAATTTTGACGTTCGCTGGGGTAGTATTGTCTACCATTTGAACCCGACAGGACAATGCGCGTTCTGGTCTGATCCGCAATGAAATATTGCGTAGTTGTAATTTCGCGAGTTTTATGGGAGTAAAGAGTATGCAATCCAAAGATCATTGGGAAAAAGTCTATACAACCAAACCGATCGATGCAGTGAGCTGGTTTCAGCCGCATGCCGGATTGTCGCTCGACATCATTCGGTCGACGGGGTTGGGACGCGATGCGGCCATCATCGACGTGGGAGGTGGGGCATCCACGCTGGTTGATGACCTTGTGGCTAATGCCTACACCGACCTGACGGTGCTGGATCTTTCCGGTGCCGCACTGAACGCGGCACGCAAGCGCCTTGGCGTGCAGGAAAGCAAAGTGCGCTGGATCGAAGCGGATATCACCAAGGCAGACTTGCCTGCCAACCGTTACGACATCTGGCACGACCGCGCGGTGTTCCATTTTCTTACCGATCCGGCTGATCGCGTTGCCTATGTGCAGACAGTGCTGCGTTCGGTCAAGCCTGGAGGCCATGTCATTGTTGCCACCTTTGGCGCAGACGGCCCGCTGCAATGCAGCGGTCTTCCGGTTATGCGCTACAGCGCGAACGAGCTGCATGACCAGTTTGGTGCCGCATTCCAGTTGCTGGATCACCGCGAGGAAAAACATCGCACACCATCGGGAACGGAGCAGCAGTTTGTGTATTGCTACTGCCGCCGTATCAATTCCTGATACATGTCCGAGCAGTACTCAGCGTGGGGATTGTCAGAGTATCCAGGCTATACCACCCAGTGCCCCGAAGAAGATGACGACATTCGCCCAAGTCCAGAGCTTGTAGCGTAGCGCGAGCTTGTCCTGATCGAAGTTGCTGATCAGGAACAGCCTGCCATCATGCGGTTGCAGTATGAAGTTGGTGTCCGGCTCTGCGAGCGCCTCGTTCATGCGTTTTTCCGCTTCGCGTTTCGCGGCCGAACGCGCCAGCATCCACTCCTGCATGTCCAGTACGCCGTTGTTGTCGAGGTCGAAGCGTTTCAACAGATTGTCGTTATCCATCTTCCATTCGGACAGGACTCGCTTCACCAGTTCGTCCTGCGTGAGCGTGGTGTTGCTGCCGCCTACCGTCTTGAACTCACCAATGGCGTAGATAGTGTCAATGTCAATCAGCCGCCATTCGGTATATCTATAGTCGCCCTTCATCCAGCTATCCTTGTGCCGGGTAAGTATCTCGGCGCCTTGCGGGTCCACAACACACTTGCCGGTTCCGTCATCGATGATGAAAGGTGCGCTGTTCTCGCCGGACTCTTCTGTGTGCCATCCTCTGTCGTCACCGCTGTTGCTCCTGCGCTCAAGTTTGTAGCGGCACCACAGGCAGGGCAATAAGGAATATCTGGAGAGAATGGGGGTTCCATGCACTTCGCCGTGTCCGATCAATTCGACATAACCTTGCGCGGCAGAGCCGATGCGCGAGGTTGGCGTACTGCT
>Ga0182021_10007533_pt1 | contig 12893 bp, 14 predicted proteins | sample 612E3MmetaG_FD_120493 | JGI IMG/M metagenome (GOLD analysis project Ga0182021, IMG submission 120493) | Permafrost microbial communities from Stordalen Mire, Sweden - 612E3M metaG (Illumina Assembly) | ecosystem: Environmental > Terrestrial > Soil > Wetlands > Permafrost | place: Sweden... | reverse complement strand
CTACCCTCCTGTTACAGCACATTCACCCTCGGCGCCAGGCTTTTCACGAATTCATCTCACCTCGCACCCGCATCCATTGTCCCGGAGGGCCGGGAGGTTTGAGGAAATACGAGGCCCGATGAGAGTCCACCGGGCCTGTTGTGCTTCGTGAGATCGCTGCATCTTGTGAGGAATAGTGGTGCCACTCCCTGGGGTATATCATGGCCCTTGACATGGAGATGAGAATCCAGTGCACAAGTCATCAGGAAAGGGGAAGGGTCCCCTAGACTCAACTGTCACGAGCAAACGCTTCCAAGTGTGACAAGACATTTGGCACCTTTGAATTGAGTATCTTAATGTTATCAAGATGGACCTCTGAGTCCACAACCATTTCAAAGGAGTGTTATGTCGAAGAAAATTGCAATAGAACTGGGTATCCAAGCTAGAACGGTGTTAGATGAGTATTGTCGTGAACATGACCTTCCGCATGTCGAGGGTAACAGTTATACCGGAAGAGACAAAAACCAACTCTGGGATTTTTGGTCGAAGGGTACATTGGTAGCAACTGTGGATATGACAAAAAAAACTGTAAAGATTGTAAGTGTCAAGAAGTTGTCATGAAACTGAAAAGACCAATCTGCCGGCCTTCAGTAAGGACCGTTTAGGAGCATCAGGCGTATGCCATACGTATGCGGTTATTGTCAGCAATTAGACAATCTTATCCCGGACGCGGACACCTACTTCTGTTTGAAGTGCAGGAAGAGAAAGCCGCTGCACAAGGATTGTTGTGAGAAACACAACTTCATTGCACACAGAGGGAAGGCAACATTCCAACTCAAACCACAAAAGCCTCCAACGGGACCGCTCGGTGTCGGTCCGTCTTAATTTGGCAAATGGGATTTGTTTTAAGATAGGAATGTCAGAGCCGCACATGGGTATGAGGTTGGGGGGAAAGGAAGAAGAAGGCCTGATATGTGTTCATCGGGCCTGTTTGTCTTTGTGTGATCCCGTCAGCGGAGTAATAGCAATTTCTTCGTCTGAACAAAACTGCCCGCCTGCAGCCGATAGAAGTATACGCCGCTCGCGAGAGTGGATCCGTTGAACTTCACTACGTGGGATCCCGCGTCTTGATTCTCGTTCACCAAAGTGGCTACCAGCTGGCCGAGATTATTGAAGACGGTCAGCGAGAGGTGTGATCGTTGAGGTAGGGCATAACGAATCGTTGTGGTGGGGTTGAAGGGATTGGGATAATTCTGCCCCAACTCCCACACAGACGGTTTGCCTGCAGTCACGCCCGACACCTCCGTCGTGACCGACCCGAGATTGACGTGCAAAAGGATATCCACCGTAAACGATGGAACCGGGATTGTAAGGCTGCCGATCAACGCTGTTCCGCTCAAACCCGAAAGAGAATCGCCCGTCAGAGGATCGAGAAATGTCGCCCTCCAGGGACGCGGCGTGCCCCCTGGTATCGTTATCGATACGTTCACATTGCTCAGTGACGTGCTGTGACTTGAGAAATGATGCAAATACTGCACGACGTCTGAGTCCCCCACCATCACGTACGACCTCACCGAGCCCGACAGGTTCGTCAATCCGGATCCGTTCGAGGGATGGAGCGTCTGCCTCTGACGCAACCGGCCGACGACCTTTTGCACAGCGTTAAGCTGGTGAAGTGTTTTCTGGTTGAAGTCCCACCCCGACGGATTATTGTCTCCCGACAGCCACAGGACGGGGTACCCACCCCCGACGAATGCTCCCCAGTATCCAATCCGTTGAAAGACAAGCCAGCTCAGAGTATACAACCCCTGTCCGCTCCCAAACTCTCCAAACAACACCGGCTTCGGGTATTTTGCGTAACGGTAGTTAGCCTGCGAGTTTGCGGCGGAATCGATGTCGAATTCCGTCCACCCGTTCTGGGCATAGAGATGATCGTCCGTTATGTTGACCCCGCTCAGACCATTGACGGGGCTCGGGACGCTCCACGAGTTATCCCAGAATGAAACTGACCGTGGATGATTGTACGGATCGTTCGCTCGCAGGACGCTGTCCAGCATGGCGATGTAGGCAGGAGTGCAGCGGACACCGTATTCGTTGTTGTACTCCCATGCAAAAAGATTCCGGTAAGCCCCCCATCTGTCCGCAATGTAGGTGTAATACTTGCATAACAGGGCCCCCCCGGTTCCGGTGGAACCATTGTAGGGGTCGTCAATCGTTGCAAAAGGACCTCCGTTCGACGCTGCCCACGGTGATGTGTTCAGCGGATATGCGGGTATGTCGAACAGCGTAAACATGCACAGGTAGATGTTAATATTGCGCTGCTTGGCTTGTTGGAACCATCGATCCATCAGTTTCCCGACGCGCGTGTTGTAATGGTCGAGGGAGAGCGTGTGGTACACAAGGTTCGCCGATCCCTCGTCCGTCTTCCACGAAAAGCTATCCTGGAACGCGTCCTGCCCGAACATCATAATCCGGTATGTATTCACGCCGTACAGCTGTAAGGAATCCCACATCGCCGGAACCCCGTTTGCTGAGAGAGATATGCCCAGCAACGCCGCCGTCACCGCAGGGGTATGGCCAACGTTGCCGTGCGGAATAATGAGCGTGGTGTCGGAATAGCAAAACGCATGGGGATTGGAAGGATGGATACGGACAAACCCGTGACTCTGCGTCGCAGTGCAGATAAAGGAGCCGCTGAAGGCTGCAGAGTCCTTTGAACTTCTTAGTGTGACGGAGAATTGCCAGGTCCCTTGTGTGTTCGGCGCAAACCTGACCTTCCATGCTGAAGAGTCATAATAGAAGCCCTGCACCGAATAGTCGACGGCGGCCGGACTTGTGAATTTGGCCCGGACGATCAGATCCCAGAATGGATTCGCAAACGTGGTGGTGTCGTTGAAGGTGAGCTCACAGACCTCCCACTGGGAAATGGCTGACGGAGGTGTTTGCATGGTTGCTTGGGGCCAGCAGCGTGCGGTAAGAACAACCATAAGAACAAGAGTTGCGAAGAGGTGCCGAAAGGGCATAGTGTAGGTCCCTGCAATAATCGCCAAGACATTTGTTTGTGAGACAAGCGCCCACAAAGTGAGCGATCGTTCACATCAGATCGTCGGACTTTCGCAGAAGATTTTGCTCTGCGCTCGTGACGCCGGCGTTAGCTGACTGTTTGCCGATGAACCATGAAAACAACATGAGATCCGACTCGTCGGTTGTGAACTGCTTCGAGGAATTTCCCTTGAGACCAACCACCTTTACTACTATGGTAGGTGGCGCTGTCAAGAAGGACTCCAATCGAAAGGACGCCATATTGATCCCATGCCCCCGGAGGCCCGCCGACGAGAATCGGATTTCCTGAATATTTGTTCCAATTTGTTTGGGCAGATGCCGTGTAACAAGCAAGGAAAGCAACGCACGTAAGAACAAATATCGTCACGAGATTCGTCATCTTCCAGCCTTTCATCCAGCGTGACTATGTTTGGTGATTGCGGCTACTGTGTGCAAAGTCAATAGTTGAGCGATCAGGGGTAATGAATCCAAATCAGCATGCTATTCGTGGAACGAAACAGGCCCCCACCTGTCCTAACGCAGAGATTTGTCCCACTCATAGCGGGCGAGAAACGCCGCTTGCCACGAGCCTCAGACCGCATTCTCAAATAGCTGAATGAGGCAATTTGATTCGAGGAAAGCTCGATTCACATCTTCGTGAGTTGGCTTGATTCTGGAGATGAACCTATGGAAATCCTGGTGGCGAGAGGAAAGGAGGGATTGTTCAAAGGTACTCAGTGGAGGCTTGGGCATCGACGGCTCCTCTGGTGAGCCAATAAAAATCTGATTACCTGAGCATTTTAGTATGTTCTAGAGCCATTGTCAAGCGTGAGTCTGGTAAATCTCACCATTATGTGGTTGCCCAAAAATGTGAATAATAACCCGTCGATTTGTCGAATCCCCAGCAGACGACCAAGATAACCTGGGTCTTCGAGAATCAGAGCCCCTGCTCCATACGCAAGGGGCAACCAATCACGTGCCGATTCCAATCGCTATCGACTCTTTCTTGCGCGGTTTTCCGACATTAGGCCCCCGTCTTAACTTCAGTCCGAAACACGCAAGTTCTGATCCGATTATGCAATTGACGGACATTTGGTCAATCTCCTATACCGTTCTCCCTGATGAGATGAACCGAATGTATACAGCGGTGCAAGACTCTACAACGAGAGTCGGGAATATCCGTTCGGCATCGCTCCACACAGTGGACCTGTTGGAAAAAGACTCTGTGAGCACGTCCGTATTACCGATTGGATCCATCTCACATATATGCGGAGAGGGAAATGGTGTTGGGGTGGTGAACGGTCTGCTGGTGGGCGGATCGATCTGGGCAGGTTACAACCTCATAACACAATGCAGCATGAAAGTCACCTCTCAGAGGCAAAGCGGATCCCAAACAATATTGGCAGTTGGATTAATTCTGTGAGTAGAGAAAGATGGGGGCGCCTGTTCCCTCTTTCTTCAAATTCGTTTCAGGGAAGTTGACCCACACTGTGTTCGACCAATATCAAGTGAGAGTAGGTGATGAGAAGGAACAAACCTGAATCTCCCTTGCGACAAACTCTCGTGGTGGAGGAGTGTTTGTAGGGAAACTCTCTCGAGGGACGACTGTCAAGTAATTCGGCGATTGAGGGGCTTCTCGTTGAAGAGGCTCTTTGTTGGACAATCCAAAGTTGATGAGACTTACCGAAACACCCCGGGAAACCGCCAGGGCCCCCCGGCATTGGCGTACGGATACTGTGGAAGATCAGCCGCAGGTTGAAGGTAATGTGGAAGATCAGCCGCAGGTTGAAGGTAATGCGGAAGCGATTGAAGAGGTACCTGTAGGGGCGGACGACGACACATCGCGCGGGCGCTCAGCGGAACTTCTGCGAGACCCTTCCTGTGACGCGCTTGTCCACAAGGGCGAGCCCCAGCACAACGACGACGACTGCGGCAGAAATGGAAATCGCGCCATGGTTGAAGCCGGAGGGGAAGAACCCGGTCAACCAACCGCCCAGGACTCCGGACGCCGTCCCGAGACCTGTCCCTATCGTGTCGAGAACCTTGCCCGCGGGGCCATTGTTCGCGGCAACATCCTCCGTCTTGATGACCCCCGTCAGGACGAATGCCGCGGTCATGAAAGCGAGCACGATGAGCATTCCGAAAAGATAAGCGACATGCTCGAGGAGCCGGAAGATCAGGGGATTTTTCGGAACTATCCCGAGCGAGGCCATCACGGAACGCGTAAAGTCCGGGCTGAGCGTCTCGAGCGGAATGCGCTTGCAGGCAGAGTCAAAGCGGACGAGCGACTCGTACAGCGAGCGGCATCGCGCACACGCCTGGAGGTGCCCGGCAACGAGTGCGTGCTCTCCCGGGTCAAGCTCCCGGTCGATCAGCGCGTAGAGCTGCTCGAGGGAACTGTGAAAATTCTGATCTGCCGACTGGTTCATGCCGCGTCCACCTCCTCTTTCAAACGTTCCAGAACTCTCTTCCTCAGCAGGAGGCGCCCCCGCGAGAGGTTTGTCTTGACCGTGCCCAAAGGCATTTGCAGGATGGAGGCCATATCGTCGTAACTCAATTCCTGGACGTAGAACAATGTCAATGCAGTCCTGAAAGTCTCAGGGAGGCGGGTTATTTCCTCCGCAAGGACCGCCTGCTCTTCTTCATTTTCAAGCGTATGCTGGACGGAAGGTTCGTCGCTTTCAATCATGTCAATAGCTTCATCGCCGCAATTTACAGTCTCCCCGTGTTTCGGGCGCCGCGTAACGCGCGCCATGCATGCGTTGTACAGGATCCGGTAAAACCACGTACTGAATCTGGACTCGCCCCGAAATTGTTCAAGGTTGCGGAAAGCGCGGAGGAACGCGTCCTGAACAACCTCCTCGGCATCCTCCCTTTCCCCTACCACGCGAAGGGCAAGTGTCATGGCCCGCTCCTTGTGCCGATCGACAAGGGCCCCGAACCCGCGCAGGTGACCCCTGCGGATCGATTCGATTATTTCCTTGTCCGGATCAGACTCCATGCGCGCCCTGTCTTCCCCCCTGTGTACTCTTAGACTACAATCCCACGCAGGGAGTTTCAGCCCGGGGACCGGGTTCCATGCAAGGCCCCCGGTCCTGCATGCCAGGCCCCCCTTACCCCCAAAGAAATACCCCACCCAAAGTGAAACCCTGCGGGTTTACGTGTAGTCTTAATACTCAGAGAGACCATACAATGTAGCACTTTTCCAGAGAGGTTACCATGGACGTCAACGGACTCATAGCTATTATCTTCTTCTTCACCAGCATCATGGTCATCGGAGGCTCAGCCATCATCGGCCGCCACAGAGAGAGAATGGGGATGATAGAAAAAGGGATGAAGGCGGAAGATATCAAGGCGATGTTCGGGCGGAGCTTCAGGGAGCCGCACCCTATTACATCGCTCAAATGGGGGATTGTCTTCGTCGCCGTCGGCTTTGCGGTCCTGCTCGGGCTGTTTCTTCATTCCGCCTACAACATGGAAGGTGGGATATTTCCCGGCCTGATCGCCGTCTTTGGCGGCGCGGGACTCGTTCTCTTCTACTTCATCGCGAACCGGAAAGCACAAGACTGACCGGCCTGCCGATTCAATTCGTCCGACCCCAGAGGCCTGCCAACCCGGCAGGCCTCATCTTTTTCATTGGGAACATCTGAGGAATCAAGAGACAAAAGGCAGTCTGCGAACATGGTCAAGAGTGAAGAGGGCGAACGGGCCAGTCAGTCTGAAGGAGCGAGGGGCTGGCCGATCGAGGTTGGGCCGGTCTGGGATTGTCGTCATGTTCCAGTTCCACCCCCACCTCTGAGGGCTGATACATGCTCACCCAGCGCGAGAAAGAGATCCTCCTGTGCCGTTAGTGAAACCCCCCGCACCTGTGCGGTTGTCGACCCGAGGAGCCACACTTCGGAACCCCCCATTTGGAACTCCTGACGTCCGGGGGTGCCCGTCAAGCCCTGATAACGAATCTGGAACGCCTGGACAAATAGATCCGGACTTATCGCGAAAGCCAAAATTCTAGGATGGAGCGCCTCAACTTTGGCGAGGAATTGCTTGATATCGTTGTCGTCCGGGATGGCGGACCGGTCCTTTTCGCTGGCGACAGCTACCCTCCGGTTCAGTTCAGTAAGGCCGATACCAAGGCGTAGCAATTGTGATGTTTTTTTCTCAATGAACATCAGCCGTACCGGGTTGCTGAGACTCCCATCGGCCATGCCATCCATCAGTGCTTTGCGTTCTTGAGAGGTGATGACTCGTTTGGGAGTTATTCCCCCCAATTCGAGCAGTTCCCAGAACCGATCTCTGGTGTGCAGATGGCGGAAGCCAAGCTTTTCTGACAGCTCCAGCGCGGCAGGGCTCACAAAGACCGCCATCATATTTGGATCCCAGACTTCATTTATCATGATTGCGGACTCCCGGCTGTTTTTCGCACTAATGTAGGAGTTCGAATGAAGGATATCCAGTTTGTCGGAGCAGGCTGAAACAACCGGGGGAAATATTCTGTATATAGAGGTGGATGGCACAGAAAACAAACATACCGCCCCGGTTGATATCCACACTGCGCGATGATCTGGCGCACGGAGGGTTTTTTGCCAACTTCAGGCGAGAGGCCAGGGAGATCGAAGAATTCTACCTTACGCAGGATGAGCGGGAGATTCTCCAGAAGAAAATGAGACTCTGGCGCTGGGCGTTCGTCGGCTGGTGGATTCTGAAGAACTCCATATTGAAACTTACGCCGCTGCGGCGAATCCTCCTCGTGATCGGTCTCGTCCTCGCGCTCACGGACGTCTCGATCAAGAGCAACGGCAGCCAGGTGATGCTCCAGTACAGAGTTGTGGGAGTCTTCTGCCTCCTGCTTGTTATTGTGTTGGAATTGAAGGACAAACTCCTCGCCCACAGTGAGCTTGAATCCGGCCGCGCCGTCCAAAGGGCAATGAACCCCGAATCGGATCCATTTGTCCCCGGCTGGAATGTGTGGCTCTTCACGAGGTCAGCCAACGAAGTGGGGGGCGATCTGGTGGATTTCCTCCGCCTGGACGGCGGGCGTTTTGGTGTTGCCATTGGCGATGTCGCAGGGAAAGGGTTGGGAGCGGCGCTCTTCATGGTCAAGATCCAGTCCACCATCCGCGCGCTTGCGCCGGAGTTTGACTCTCTGAGCGATCTCGCATCCAAACTGAACTCGATCCTGATGCGCGACGGGATCCCCGGAAAATTCGCGTCATTGATGTTCGTCAGGATCGACTCGTCGGCAGGCAGGGTCCGGTTTGTGAATGCAGGCCACATGCCCCCTTTGATCGTGTCGAGGAGCGGCCTGTCGGAACTCCCCAAGGGGAACGCCGCTCTGGGGCTTTCGGCCGACACGCAATTCGCGGAGCGGGATGTCACGCTGGAAACGGGTCAGTCTCTCTTCATATATTCGGACGGCCTCACCGAAGCGCGAAACGAACAGGGAGAATTCTATGGTCTCGAACGGCTCAAATCGCTCTGCCGGGATTGCAGTTTAATTTCAGCACAGTCGTTCGGCGAGAGGGTCGTCCAGTCAGTTTCACTCTTTGAGGGAAATGCCCGGAGGCACGACGATCTCACCCTCGCAATACTTCAGAAATCTGCGTAGCGTTCTCCGCATTGCATCATCAGGAGTCGACTCGACCCCCCTCTCACAAAAGGGAGCACCTCCCAAAATGAAATTCAACTCTGACATTGGCACGTCTATTGGCGGGGATGTAAGGGGTCCGAACCCCAAGATGAATTCTCAATTCCCTCCAGCCTGTATTTCCGGATTCAACTGATCCTTCCTCCCTTTTTTCCGGATTATCCAGCACGATGATTCTGTCATCCAACGGAGGATGCCATGAAACCACGGTTGGTCCTGTTTGTCTCCCCGTGAAAGGACCTAATTGTCAGGAGCCTCCAAATGTAATTGTCGGGAATGGACGTCGAGTCTGCAGGTTCGTGCCGGAGCATGGTACGGTGGGATCCGTCGAATCTATTCAAGCCGTCCTCAGTGCCGAACCACAATAGTCCGATGGAATCCTGCGCCATGCGCTGGACAGAAGACCGTGGATGCATTGTTTCGGGCTGCCGATGGTGAAATTGAACTTTGCCGGCCGGGGTATGCAAATGAACATGAAACACCGAAGCACAGGGCGGGTATCTTTCAACCGGCTGCGGCACCATCGTCGCGAGTGCCGCCTGTAACTGGCATTCCCGCCGGCGTCCGCGATTGCATTTTGGCGTCCCGGTTCGTATGCTGAATTGCAATGAAAGACACCGACCGCGACGTAGAACCCTCCATCCAGCGAATGGTGCTCGAACGTCAGGTCGCGCACCTGGGTTGGCGGTGCATCCACCAAACAGAGTAATCGATGCTACCAGATTCCCAGAAACCGTTAGATGTGAGATTCTTCCTGTTCTTCATCCCGGTTGCGTACATCTCATATCTGTTTCACGAGTTCGGACATTGGAGCGTGGGAGAGATACTCGGAAATCGGATGGTGTACAGCCTGAACTATGTGTGGCCCAAGGATGGCCACTATCTCCGGCAGAGCCATGATTTGTATGTGTCTATTGGCGGTCCGGGATTCAGCGTGCTTCAGGCGGTTATTGCTCTTTTGATCATCGAAAAATTCGGAACGCTCTATGCATATCCTTTTGCGTTCATCCCAATGTTCAATCGATTCTTCTCGGACCTGTTTACCGGATTCAGCAATCAGGATGAAGCAAGGATTGCGGTCCTTATGGGCACAGGAACCTACCTGGTCGCGATCATCGTGCTTGCGATGCTCTTGCTGATCGTTACCAGGTGCAGCTCCAAGCTAAGAATCGGGGCGAAGAACAACGGCTACATAATCACAGTTACCACCGTATGCCAGCTTCTCGTCATAGGCACGTATAAACTCTTCAACATATAGATCCGGGGTTGGGAGCGCACTGGATGCGGACGGTTTCCTAAATGAGAGACTTTACCAGCAAAGCAACAAAGACCGCAAGAAGCAGTGAGAGTAAGGTCCCAACGAGCACGTATTCCGCAAATGGACGGTCGTCCATCTCTTTGAACCGGGCAAGCCCCTTTACCGCAAGAACCAACCCGATGGCGGCGATTTGATCCGTCAAGACCGCGACGTAAATGATGATACGCTCAAGTATCCCGATCACCCTGCCGGTGTTGTATTCGCTCCGGTCAGCGGCCGTCATATTTGGGTTGTCGCCGGCCGCGGCTGCTGGTCCGACGCGCAACCCGGCAAGCAGAAGCCTGAGCAGGTGGTTTGCCTCATTGGAGACCAGTAAACCCCCCATGAGCACGACGGTCGTCCCCGGACGGCATATTCTCTCAAGAAGAGTCACGAGAACTGAGAATCTACCTATTCCTGCCATGGAGACAAATACTTCGCTGTTGAATGTAATCCCGATCCAGGGGGAGAAGAACACGCTCAGCAGGACGATTTGCACGGCAAGAGACAAGAGTCGCAGCCCCTTGTTCGGAATGCGACGCTTTTCGAGGCGGTGGAATGCCAGCCCGTTCAACAAGAGGAGGCCAAACAGGATTGCCCATGCGATCCCAAGCTGAAAAGCCAGAAGTCCGACGGCCTGTACTATGAATAAGAACAACAGGCCGCGGGTGGTCAATGGGCCATCGCGGAACAGGTAGACCAGGCGGGAGGCAAGGACCACGTTCACCATGAAGAAGAATTCAGTATTCATCGCTGCTCCAGAATTTGCCTGAGATCCGCAATAATCTCCTCGAGCAGAGGCACAATTGTCCTGATCGCCCCCGCGTCGATCGATTTGTACACAGCTTTATCCGTGACCCGGAGATCCCGGGCCATTTGCTTGACGGTGCGATTCTCGGAAAACCCCCGCAATATTTCCAGTCGACTCCTGGGCCATTTCCCGATAGTGTGCGAAACGAGGGCGAGACTCTGATTTATCAGCGTGAGCCCGGCGCCATCGGGGCTCGCAATGGCAAAGAGACTCTTCGTCTTTTTCAGGCGATCAATAGTCGCCCGGGCCTCATGGAAAGCCGGCCCGTCCATCCCGATGGCCTGTTTCGTATTGATGGCCGTGCTGATTTCGCCGATGGCGAAGGAAAACCGAACCGCGACCGGATAGAGCGCTATGAGAACGGCCAGTGCATCCCGAAAGAACCTGTCGGGCGCACTGAAAACTGCCTGAAACTCATCGCCGAGCGTGATTGTGTACGGAGAGACAAGCCCTTCCCTCTTCTTCGAGTTGAGCTGCTTCAGGCAGTCCCAGAGTTTCTCCTGCACCGCCGATCGCTCGACGATTCTTCTGGAGGCAACGAGGTCGCCCACGAGCACGATGTTTCTGGTTCGAGTAGCTTTGCCCACGCCGGTTTCCTTCTTTGACCTTCCTTGGCCATTCAACTGTAACAGTTTAATATGACAAAGTCAACAGTTTTGGTTGAATATAATATTATCAACCGTTCCGGTTGTATGCGCATCGTGGAGGGGCGAATCCAACTCTGATATTGGCACAAATGACACCAGATTGAAGATCATGTATTTTGCGTCCGTTCCTTTCAACCTTAAACAACGAAAGTTCATTCAGCCATGGCTTCGAGCACATGGAGACACCTGGTTGTGATCTGCTGCGTCCTCCTGTCCGGGTGCAACTCTGCCGCGGACTGAGCCCGGCAGCCGAATGCCGGGCCCGAAACGGGAGAGCCCAGGATTGTCAACATCATAACTTTTGTCCGTCTTCTGGAACCGCGCTCGGCTGAAATCACCGAGGATGTGCTCTACCAGACCGTCGTCGAGCAGATCAGGACCATGAGGGCGCACAAGCTCAGAGGCACCTTTCTCCTGCAGTATGATGCGCTAGCAGAGAGAGGGAGCTTCGATGGGTCAAAAGGAAAGATCAAACTCAGGATCCTTCCAGAAGGAAACGGCCTCGTCTCGAACCTGGCGGAGAGGGAATGAAGGGAGAATCGGGCAATACATCGCGCCGCCCGTTTGACATTCTTTGCGAGTTGTGGTACACTTGCAAGTAAGAACTCCGGGAGAATCTTCTATGCCCTCTTTCACGTTTACGCTCAACGGCAAAGGGACGACGGTGGACGCGCATGCCGGCATGCCACTCCTCTGGGTGCTGAGAGACACTCTGGGACTGACGGGCACCAAGTTCGGGTGCGGCAAGGGCCTCTGCGGATCCTGCACGGTGCACATCGACGGTGAGGCGGCCCGGTCATGCATCACGCCGATAGAGAATGTCACGGGCGCGTCGGTTCTCACCATTGAGGGCCTCTCGCTCAACCGTATCCATCCCGTCCAGAGAGCGTGGATTCAGGATGAGGTTCCGCAATGCGGCTATTGCCAGTCCGGCCAAATCATGACTGCCGTCGCACTCCTGAAGAAACATCCCAAGCCGACCGATGCGGAGATCGACGAGTCCATGGGCAATAACCTCTGCCGGTGCGGTACCTACCAGCGCATCAGGAGGGCGATTCACCGCGCATCCGCAGAGGGAGGTGTGCGATGAAACAGCCGTTTGATCCCGAGCGAAGAGAGTTTTTCAAAGTCACATCCATCGCCGGTGCGGGTTTCCTTCTCGGCTTTCACCTCCCCTGGGGCAGGAGGCTTGCGGCATTCGCGCAAAGCCGCCCGACGACGTTTGCTCCGAACGCATGGCTGCGTATCGACGGAGACGGGACGGTCGCCGTCACTGTGGCCAAATCGGAAATGGGGCAAGGGACCCGTACGGCCCTCCCGATGATCCTGGCCGAGGAACTCGACGCCGATTGGTCGAACGTTAAGATTGAGCAGGCCCTTGCCGACAAAAAGTACGGCGACATGCAAACAGGCGGCAGCGCCAGCGTGCGAACGTCGTGGGAGGTCCTCCGCACGGCCGGCGCAACCGCGCGG
>Ga0182021_10007532_pt1 | contig 12894 bp, 8 predicted proteins | sample 612E3MmetaG_FD_120493 | JGI IMG/M metagenome (GOLD analysis project Ga0182021, IMG submission 120493) | Permafrost microbial communities from Stordalen Mire, Sweden - 612E3M metaG (Illumina Assembly) | ecosystem: Environmental > Terrestrial > Soil > Wetlands > Permafrost | place: Sweden... | reverse complement strand
ATTCGCGTGGCTGGTGTATCGCGCCCTTCGCATCGCCCTGCGCGCGCGCTGCGATTACGAGTTTTTCCTGGCAGCGGGGCTGGGGGCAGCCACCGCCTTGCAGGTGCTGCTGATTTCGGCGGGCGCGCTGGGGGTGGGGCCGCTCTCAGGCGTGGTGACGCCGTTCTTGAGCTATGGCCGCACCGCGATGCTGGCGAACTTCCTGGCGATTGCGATGCTGGCTTCGATTTCGGCGCGCGCCACTCCGCTTGCTCACGCGCGCGGCTCTGAGGCGGCGCTGGCCGCGGGGCTGGTTCTCGGCATCGCCGCCGCCGCCGTGCTGGCCAAGGCCGCCTACGTCCAGGTGTGGGACAGCACGGGCACTATGTGCCAGGGCACGCTGGTGGTGGAAGCCGACGGAGCCCGCCGCTATCAGTACAATCCGCGCTTCCAGGAAGTAATCCGCCGCATTCCCAAGGGCGCCATCTACGACCGCAACGGCCTGCCGCTGGCCACCAGCGACTGGCAGGAGGTGCTGCGCCATCGCGACGAATACCGGCAACTTGGCATCGACCTGGACCGCGCGGCGGACCCGGCCGCCAACCGCCACTACCCGCTGGGCGCGCTGCTGTTCGACCTGTTGGGCGATTTGCGCACCCGTCTGCGGTGGGGCGCCCCCAACACGTCGTTCGTGGAGCGCGATTCCGCGCGGCGCCTGCGGGGGTTCGACGAACGGCCCACCATGCTCGAGGTCGCCAATCCCAAGACCGGCAAGCTGGAGCGCGTGGTCCGCTACGACTACCGCGAGCTGGCGCCGCTGGTGCGGCACCTCGACGATCCGGGCAGCCCGGAGATGCGGCGCGTTCTCGACCGTCCGCGCGACGTGCGCACCACCATCGACGCGCGCCTGGAGGTGCGGGTGGCAGAGATCCTGCGGCATCAGCTTCAGGCCGCGGGTAAGGAGAAAGCCGCCGCCGTGGTGCTGGACGCGGCCACCGGCGATGTGCTGGCCGCGGTCAGCCTGCCGCTGCCTGCGGAGCCGGATGCCGTGTCCGCTGGCGTGCCGCCGGGCGATGCCGCGAGTTACCTGGACCGCGCGCGGTATGGGCTCTATCCGCCCGGGTCCACCTTCAAGGTGGTCACGGCGATGGCCGCGCTCCGCAAAGACATGCGGCTGACCCACAAGACTTACGACTGCATCCGCCTGCCCGACGGCCGCGTGGGCAACTTCCTCAAGACCTCGACGCGGCCCATTCGCGACGATGTGGTGGACCGCGCGCCGCATGGAACGCTGGACATGGAGCATGCCGTGGTGGTGAGCTGCAACGCCTACTTCGCGCAGTTGGGAAGCTACGACGTGGGCGCGGCGGCCCTGTTCGATACGGCCTCGCTGCTGGGCATTGCCGCGGCCGCGCCCAACACCGCCGCGCAGTTGGGGAAATCGCTGGCGCAATCCTCGTATGGCCAGGGACAGGTAGTGGCGTCGCCGTTTCAAATGGCGCGCGTGGCGGCCACCGTGGCGAGCGGCGGCGCCATGCCGCAGGGACGCTGGATCGCCGGCGAAACCAACCCGCGCACCGCGCCTCCGCGGACCGTTCTGAGCGCCGAGGCCGCCGCCACGCTGGGTGGGTTCATGCGCGAAGTGGTGAGGTCCGGAACCGGCCGCCGCGCCGCCGTGGCCGGGGTTGCGGTGGCCGGCAAGACCGGCACGGCGGAGCTTCGCGACGCGCCCTCGCACGCCTGGTTCATCGGCTTCGCGCCCTATGGCGGCAGCGGCCGCAAGATCGCGGTCTCGGTTCTGGTGGAGAATGGAGTGTACGGCGGGACGGCCGCCGCGCCGGCCGCGGCGGACATTGTGGACGCCGCGGTAAAATTGGGCCTGATTCAGCCATGAGCCTGTTCTCCCAAGTCGAGCAGAGGATTCAGAAGGCGTTCCGCCATTGGACCGCGAAGGTGTTCGGTCCGGCGGATTCCGGCGATCTGGTGGCGGTGCATCACGCCATTCTGGAAGAACTGGAGACCATGATCCTGACGGTCGCGCGGGGGCAGCGCATTTTTCCTTTCCCGAACCTGACGGTGACCCTGAATTCGCCCGATGCCGACCGGCGGACGTTGTACCATGCGGCGTTCGCCGAAAACGATCGTCTGGCAAACGACATTCGCGAAGCCCTGGAGGCCTCGGGCTGCCAGATTCCGCACGGGTTCTCGGTGGCCGTCGCCACCAGCGATACTGGCGGCCCCGCGTTCGCCATCGACTATCGCGCGCACCCCAAGGCGGCGCCCGCCGCCGGCCGTCTGGCCGTGGTCAAGGGAAAGGCGGAGCGCGCCGGATACCCGCTGGACAAGGCGCGCGTCAACCTCGGCCGCATGGCGGAGATCGCCGACGCCCAGCAGCGCGTCCTGCGGCGCAACGACGTGGTATTTTTGGAGGGCGGGGACGAGGCCAACGCCACGGTTTCGCGCAAGCACGCGCACATCCGCCTGGAAGACGGCGTGTACCGCATCTGCGACGACGGAAGCGAATTCGGCACGCGCGTGTTTCGCGACGGCCGCACCATCGAGGTTCCCTCCGGCGACCGCCGGGGCGAGCGGCTGAGGTCCGGCGACGAGATCTACTTGGGGAGAATATGTCTGCGATTCGAACAATAGGAGGCACTGGCTTGCAACTTCGCCAAGCCGGCCGCGCCGACGCTGGGGCGCTTGCCGATCTGATCAACCAGGCGTTCCGGGTGGAGCGGTTCTACTCCGTGAACGAGCGCATCACGGTAGAGGAAGTGGAAGAGCATCTCGCCAAGGGCGAGTTCCACGTGCTGGAAGACGAGGACGCGCTGGCCGGTTGCGTGTACGTGGAACTGCGCGGCGAGCGGTCGTACGTGGGCCTGCTTTCGATCGATCCGTCGCGGCAGCACGGCGGACTGGGCTCGCGGCTGCTGGCGGTGGCCGAAGACCGCGCCCGCGGCGAAGGCTGCGCGCACATGGACATGCTGATCGTCAACCTTCGCAAGGAGCTGCCGCCGTATTACGGCAGGCGCGGCTATGTGGAGACGGGGACCGCGCCGTTCCCGGAGACCACGCCGACCACCGTGCCATGCCACTTCATATGCATGTCGAAGGCGCTCAAGTAGGCGGTGCGAGGCCGCGCGAGCGGCGCAGCCGGAGCATGAGATCGGGGTTGCCGGCGAGATCCGCGAGTGCGGCAAGGTGCGTTTCGACGTAGACCCAGTCCAGGCGTTCGGCCTGGCGGACCGCCACCGACCGGGCATCGCGAATATCCGTCTCGCGGCCGGCGAACAGCTTCATGACGATGAGGTCTTCCGGCGAACACAGGCGCAGCGTCCGGCCGGGCATCACCTCCACCAGCGGGGCGCGGCCGATGGCCAACTCCTCGTAGGGCAGGGCGGCCAGGGATACGTCGATGCCGGCGCCGCTGGGGCTGCGGAGGAGCAGCACCCGGTTCGCCAGCGCGAACTGGCGCGCGTCCGCGATGCGCGGGGCGTAGGCGCCGAGCAGCAGGTCGACCGGCGCCGCTTCGGCTCCAAAGCCGGTCAGCAGGCTGATATCGATGTCGCGCGTCAGACGAGGCTCGCCCCACCACTGCACCGCGACTCCGCCGATGATGCAAAACCGCAGGCCGTGGCTCTCGAGGAACGCTTGCAGCCGCGCGGCTTCGTCGATCAGGTCAACCACGGTCCCGCCAGAGCGCCATATAGCGCTGCCATTCGACCAGTCCGGAGGAAGCGCGGGGCGGCAGGTCGCGCAGGGCGATGCGGTAGGCCTGGTCCAACGAGCGGATGGCGGAGGCGGTATCGGCCTGGCGGATTTCGCCGTCGCGGATGCTTTCGAGAATTGGGCCCAGCGTTTTCCAGCGGCGGACGTAGGCTTCCTGGAGTTCGCGCTCGGATGGTTGCGCCATGCTTCAATTGTAGGCTCAAGGCCCTGTAGGGCGGACCCCCTGGTCCGCGGCCGGCCCCCTGGCCGGCATCTCGCGCGGCCGAAGAGCGGGACGGGGGCGTCCCGCGCGGACCAGGGGGTCCGCCCTACCGGCCGCGGGGAATCAGGATGAAGCGCTCGATGGCTACCCGCGCGCTCTTGAATCCCCGCTTGTAGTCGCGGCGGAATATCACGGTCATTTCGTTGAACGTGCGCACGCGGGACTTCGGAGGCATGGCGAAATCCAGCGTTTCAGAGACCGGGATCACGGGGTCGGCGTCGAGATTGGGAACCGACGTCACGGGCACGGTCCCCAGGCTCTGCGACCCTCTGCCGGACGGGTCGCGCAGGATCAGTTCGAGCGAGACCGTGTGCGGGTAGCGGTCGGCGTTGCTCACGGCAACTTGGATGCGGGAACAGCAGGAGACCTCGATGGGTTGGTCCAGCTTCTGGTGGGCTTCCATGTTGAGAGGCCAGTGGTCCGTGGTGCTGAAGGCGATCTTCCACGGGGTGCCGCGCTCGATGACGGACCGCTGCGGCGGTCTGCTGTACCACATCCGGAAGAACCAATACTCCCCGCCGAAGGGGATCCCGTACGGGTTCCGCGATGCGGCCAGCGCGCCGGGGCGCACCGGCAGGGGCGCGATCAGCCGGGTGACGGGCTGAATTTCGGGCCACAGGATGACGCCTGGGAAGCTGCCGGCCACGTCGCCGGCCCCGGGCACCATGTCGTCCGGTGCGGGTTGCGTCTGGCCCGGGAGGCCCGTTCGGGGCGCGGCGGGAGGCGGTTGGGCCCCCACCAGGAAGTCCCCCAGTGGCCGCGAGGAGGCTTCGTCGCCTTCGCGGCCCGAATCGGATGAACCCCCGCCGCCGGCCCCTCCGCCGCCGGCCAGGATCGTCAGGCCGGCCGCCAACGCCACCGTCAGCAGCACCCCGAAAATCGACCGCGGCAGCGTGGGCGGGCGGGGCGGCTCCCAGGCCCCGGACGAGATGGCGAAGACCGTCAGCACGGCGACGGTCAGGGTCAGCAGCGCTCCGGCGAGGAAGTGGTCGTGGAACAGAGCCGCCGCGATGCCGAACTGCAACCCCGCCGCGACCGTCAGCGCGGGGCCGAGGTGGCGGGTCAGTATGGGCGGGGGCATCCCGCCATCCCCCAGCAGGATGGCCGTTCCGGACACCGGCAGGGCGAGCTCGTCCACCGGACTGACGACCCTCCACTGGGTATACAGCAGCCGCGTGGCGTTGACCACCAGCACCAGCGCCGCGGCCACGGTGGCGGCGGAAAACCGATACAGCAGGAGCGTGGCCGGAGCGAACCAGACCGCCACCAGCGAGGTGCGCAGCGTGGCGCCAGCCAGGTCCACCCGCTCCACCCGGCGGATGGCGAACTGCAACGCCAGGGCCACCGCGGCGCTCCACACCCAGGCGAGCAGAGTGAAATCCACGGCCAACCAGACGGTGGAAGCCGGCAGCCGGAAGGCCGTGCCCCGCACCGCCGTCACGTTCCACACGATCCAGGCCGTGGCGACGAGGCTGGCGACCTGCGCCAGCAGTTCCAGGCGCCCTCGCGATTCGCGGATTGGATCTGTATCCGGCACTCTGGGCTTTAGTATCGGACACCGCTAGAGGGCGCCGGGTTCCCGGGGTTCCGCACAAACCCGGCGTAGCGGCGGCTGTGGCAAGCGCACCACCGCCGACCCGTACAGCACCGTTGAAGACCTCTCCGAAATTGGGCACGAGGCTACCTCGGTCGGGCTTGGTGGGATTTGGACTGGGTATCCGAGTCTGCGGAATTCCCGCAGTGTGCTTCGCAGGTGGCGCCTTGGATGGATGGCATCCTGCAGCCGAGTGGCACTCGGCCCATGGGGGGGTGCCTAACCGTCTTGGGGAACGTCGGCCGGGAATACCCGCAAATCGGGGCCAGACTCGGATTTCCGGCGCAGTTTGCCGGAAATCCGAGTCTGTTGTCATGGGCGGCGCGCCCACCGAGGGCGATGAAAATCGACCACCGGCGGCTCCCAGGTTTTTCAACGAGTTGCGGGCGACTTTCGGGAGTGTCCCCGGTTTGCCCAACGGCGAGACCTCTGCGTTCGTCGTGCCCCCAGAACGGTTAAGCACCCTCGCCCAGGCACGAGCTTGCCTGTCGTGTCTCCTGTGGATAGAGTGGAGTTGTGACCGCGGTCGAGGCCTACGAATTGACAAGCCACGGAGGTTCGACCGACTTTGCGCGGCTGATCGCCGCGTGCGAGTCGTTCGGACCATATTGTCTGATCGGTGGCCTGGCCGTCAACTGCTACGTCGATCCGGTGTACACGCTGGACGCCGACCTCGTCATGGTCGCGGCCAGTCTGCCCGATCTGACGGCGCACCTCGAAGCGCACGGCTTCAAAACCGAGCTGCAAAAGCACTCGCTGAACGCAGCGGCGCCTGGTAGTGAGCTTCGGATTCAGTTCACGACCGACGAACGGTACCAGGCGTTCCCCGCGCGGTCGGTGGAGGCCGTTGTCCTGGGAGTTCGCGTGAAGGTCGCTTGCCGGGAGGATGTTACCCAGGGTAAGCTCTGGGCGTATGGCGATCCCCACCGGCGTCTCAGCAAGCGCAAGAAAGACGAGCTGGACCTGATTCGGCTCGCCGAGGCCTTCCCCGAGCTGAAGCCTCGGTACCCAAGCGAACTGCGGGAACAACTGGACCGCGGATAAGAAGACTGCGTTGACGGGCCGGATTCCACCACGACTGATAGTCCCCGGGATGGGCGCGATGCATCTGGTTGGCACAAGAGATCCTCTTCATCGGTTTTGGCAGATACACCGCCGCGGATGGCCAGTTGCGGCTGGCTGCCTGGATCGGCAAGCTCGGCATATCCTCTCCCTGCAGAGAGGAATGCCGCAGCCAGGCCGCGACCGGTGCGCACGCTGCTCCAAATCCGGATGCAGTGGACGTGCCGTGCGCTCGGGCAGCGGAACCCGCCGCGGTCACTTGATCGCATCGGCTCGCGCCAGCCGTTCGGGCGAAACGAACATCCCTCGGAACGCCCATGCCCCCGAGCCACTGCACGGGCCGAGTCCTAGCTTTGCGCCGCCGCGCACCCCAGGTGATCGTCTGGAACCCCTACCGCCAGCCTGGTCCATGGCGCGTCCCAATCGCTCACGGAAGCGTGAAGGCTGTGTAGCGAATTCGGTCGCCGGCCGCCGTCCTAAAAGGCAGGCCTAGATAGAAGCTAACCGTTGACTCGCGCTCGCGCGCGGCGGCCTCCCCCATCTCAGAAATCTCCGATTCTCTCTTCCGGCCCAACCCACTAAACGAGGTTCCAAGTTGGAGCCCCTTGCCATCGCAAAGTATCCAGCGCTGATGAATGGGGCAATCGCCAGTTGGCACGAGTCCCGCAATCACGATGGTAACCTCCGGAGGATCCTGTGCCGACACCGCCCTCCAGCGCTGGCGATACGTGTCTTCGTAAGGCTGGGGCACCCTGTCTTCAGTATGCTTCCTCTCACCGATGAGCATTTGGACAGAGCACGCGGGATTAGCGTCACGGATCACCTTGAGTAAATACAGGTCGTCGGGCGTAAAATATGGGTCGCTGATCTTGAGATATGAGGGACACAGATCTTGCAGCCACCGCGCAATCCGATCGATTGCCTTTCGGCGCTCACCTGGCGAGATCACCTCAGCCGAGCTCGGAGCATCACCCCCGAGCCCGAGGGTCGATGCTTCGGGCCTTCGCCCTGAAATATTCAGCATCACGTGATAGGCGAGCTCGCACGCGAACACAACAGAGCGAAATAGCTCCATCAAGTGGGTAGCACCGAAAGGGGTTCGAGCGTAGCGAGCGATTGAGTTCTGAATAAACCAAGAAAGGACCGCATAGGCCTCGTCCATGTCGGCCCCTGCCCTCTCAATGGCTGGAAGAATGTCCTCGGCAGGCATGGGGGACACCCTGGCCGCGTTCAACCCCCCTAGCATTGACCACCCGAACTCGCCGAGACCCCGGTCACCTAGCTTGTCAAGGTCGGTGTCCGAGACCGCACCCCGTAGCGACTTTCGAACCTCGTTGACGGCCAAACGACTGCGAACGTGGGCGGGGTCGTCTTCCAGGTGTCCAACCAGGGATTCTGCGAATGCTGGGTCAAGCCCGTAGGCAAAATCAATCATCCTCTCCTGCGAGCCCTCCATGTTTGAGGGATGCGAGGTGGAGAGACGGAATGCCTTCTCAAGGGCGTCCTTCGCAAATCTTAAGTCGAACTTCGCGGCTGAGCGCGCAAGCAGTTGGAGACGGTCGATCTTATCCACGGGGGCCGAGATCGTCTCGGCGAGCCGAAGGCCCTTCGCCAAGGCCTCGGAGCGCACCTCGGCAAATTTCGACGGGATGACGTCCGCGAGCACTGCCAAGGTGAAAGCCTGATCAGCGACGTTGGGTAAGGCGACGGCTTTGGAGAGGAGGTCTCGCCAGAACGCCTCGTTCGGCTGCCTCAGGAGGCCAAGACCTGCGTGCACGATTATGCTATAGCCCTCGTGCTGGACACCAGTTGGGGACGGCAACTTGACATCGCAAAGCTCGCTCAGGGAGCGGTCGATGTCCGCACGTTGCCCCTTGGTCACCTTATCTCTGCCGGTATCTGAACTCAGAGCACCGCAGAGGTCCAGGGCGGTGAAAGCGAAAGTGCTGTCTCGATCACAGTGGTGGAGGCAAGCGACAATATCCAGGGCGCCAGCATAGTCCACATCGTACGGCTGCCCTCCCCTCTCGATCGGTTCGCTCGAGGGCAGGCCAGTGAGGATGGATCGACACACATTCCAGACGGCGTCATTTCTGTGTGCGCCCTCAAGCTTCGAGATGCGCTGCAGTGCAGACCCGGCGTGACGGCGGAAGATGGCCGACGCGACATCTGCGATGACGAACGACTGGAAGGCTTGGTCTGTGATGGCGTCCAGCAGTGGGATCAAGTGTGCATCGCAGATACGATTCGCGAGTTCAACCCCACCGATTGAATAACACCGCGAGGCTACTGTGCTCCAAAGGCGGGCGCGCTCGCCCTCCGACGGCACCCGCTTGATCAAACGTCCAAGTTGGTCCAGGCTCTCCTCTGGGTCAATCTGCTGGGCTACCACACCGACGAATGCTCGTATCGCGAGCCTGACGGCACCAATATAGGTATTCGCCGCCCCCTGGTCAGCTAGCGGAGTGCGCTTGCGAACCTCTTCGGACCGCTTCATGAAGCTGGAAGCCAACGCTGGGTCGGTGTCTGCGAGTTGTGTCGCGACCGCGAATCCGATGTCGACCTGATCCCAGCTCGAGTTCGTCCTCTCGAACGCGGCCCCCATTTCCCGTTTGAGAGCTGGGAGCAGCTCCTCAAGCTCGCTACATCCGCTTGCAAGGCACAGGCAGTACGCGGTGCCGCAGGCCAGGGCCTTGAGTGGAGCTTTTCCAGTGTTCAGGCTGGATGCTATCAGAGGCTTTGAGGCGGGAACGCACTTGTCTCCACGGCCCTCGAGCTGCCGAAGGACATAATACTGGACCTCGTCTCGAAAAGGCGCATCTTCGATCTCGAAGAGAATCGCGTTCAGCTGCACAAAGTCAACAGCTTTGACGGATGGCCGGATAAGGCGGACCACTGCCTCTCGGCGGAGGGCGTCCCGACGTTCCCTGGTGTTTGCCTTACATATTATGGCCTTGGCGAGTTTGGCACGGGCAGGAACCAAAGCCCAGATCACGCCGCGGAGCGCCTCGCCGTGTTCGGCCGCTGACGCGAGGACAGCCTCTACCGCGCCAACAAGTTCACCCTCAACAAGATTACTGAGGTCTACCGCTTGCCCTGGCAGCCTCCTTGAGCTCTCCGAAAGCACCTGCAGGATCCAGGCAAGAGCCTCTGCGCGGTTTCCAGGGTCGAGGGTTCCAGCTCCATATAGAAGCTGTTCGATCCTGTAGAGGGCTTGGCTTGGGTCCCATGTCGCCTCGGTTTCGGCTATGAGCAACTCAAGGCGCACGTACTCCACTGCCGGCCCACGCTTCTGGAGAAGCGGCGTCTGAGCGATGATTCGCTGGAGCGCGAGGTTGGCCTTGTCTGGGTGGACACCCGCAACATACGGCAACGGCGAGGTTAGGCGTCTGAACGTCGCAGCATTCGCGACGAACTCGGTACTCTTGAGGATGCGCTCGATGGCGTAGCCAGTGATTTTCCATGCCGATGCGTTTTGGGTGTTATTAACCGACCAACGCTCCAGGAGCGCAATGCACTTCTGGGTTCCCTTGATCTGTTCGCATCTGCGCAAGAGTTCGTCCTCCGCGAATTTGCCTATGAGGGAGGAGACACCCCGGACGAGGCCACGAACGCTGGGGTTAGTGATCCTGTCACTGATCGCATCCGAAGACAATTGTGCGCCCGCGCTCGTGCGGGCCTCGTCGCTGGCCGCGATCGAGAGGTGCGCAAGCGCAACATCGAGGGGATAGTCCTGACTGCTCCCAATTGCGCTCTCCACGAGGCGTATCGCAAGTTCCGGTTCAATGAACACGAGATCCGAGGCGATCTCAACGGCTTTCGAGGGTATCGAGTGAAAGTCAGTCGCCTCCACCAGGCGCTTGATCTCCTCTATGACCTCAGGAGCGGCGGGCTTGCCGAGTTTGTGCTGATGGCTGGCAACCTTGGCAAGGAGCGCAAGGCGGTGCTCTTTCAATCCTGTTCTCTGTGACAGCGCGTAAGCCACGTTTTCTTGTCCGAGCGACAGATGCGCTTCTACCTCTGAGCTGAGAACCGTCTCTTTGCCAAGATCGCGAACGGCCGCCCTCTGCAATATGAACTTCGCCATGGCCGTTGGCAGCCTGAGGCGTCTCGCAGCGTGGATTCCGGTTTCAATGGCCGAGTCAACGGCCGCTAGGGACTGGGTTCGGCCCGAGATACCGCAGAGGTAATCGGGTGTCAGATACTCGATTATCTCTGCCGGGCGTCCGGCGATCTCGAGGTACCGCGGGAGCTGCTCAACTGCCACCGGGCTCAGCTTTTGCGAATAAAGGTCGCCTATGATTCTCCCGATAGCGCCGTCACGGCGGTTTTCTAGCCTGGTTGCCACGAACCGCTTGAAGGACGTTGATACAAAACTGACGACTCCGGTTCGTTCGTCGATGGTGACGAACCGAACGTCCGTTAGAAGGGTGCCTATCTTAGAAGTGGGCGTATTGAGGATCCGCGATAGGTCTCCAACAGTCAACTCATGGCGGCAGTGTCCTAGCAGAGCGACGGCCTCCATGAGTGCATCGTCGTCCTCCGCTACGGCTCTCCACTCGACTGCGAACAATTCGGCGAGGGTTGTCGGAATGGCGGAAGTATCCAACTTAGAGCCCCCCTCCAGCAATCGCCTGATGCTCGCAAGCTTGCCGGGAAGCTTGAAGGTCCGGTAAATCTCTGCCAGGGCGGCCGGGTCGTGGCAACAATCAGACAAGTACGCCTTGGCCTCATCGCTCGTGAAGCCTATGATGGGGAACGGCTTGAAGTGTATCTTGTTCCTGATCGCCTCTGGAACGGCAGCAGGCTCGCCCGTCAAGACGAATTTGAAGCCGGACACGTCAAGTGGCAGGTATTCAGTAAGCACCAACGATACCAGGCCGGGGGCGGCATCAGCCGCTTCCAGCAGGCCGTCAACCACAAAGACGAAGGGGACCTTGCTGCGGGCTGCGAGCCGCTGCAAACTCAGCTTCGATTGGCGCAGGAAAAGCTCCGCATTCTCCGACTCGGGCATTCTCGTGCCGTGGAGTAGCCAATGGATCTGATCACAGAGGTCCCAAAGGAGAAACTCGGGGGATCTAGAGAACGCGCTCAAGCCCGAGATGAAGAGAGAGAACGTTCGTGCGGGCTTGCTGAGCGCATACTGGGCGGCCAGAACCGTCTTGCCGGCACCCTCCTCGCCCTCTATGACGATCATCGAGACGGCGTCGAGCGCTGTGTCGAATGCCTCGATGTACTGTGGGCGAGGGATCAGTGGCGCGGGCAACTGGGGAAAACTGCCCGAAATCGACGGAAGCGTTGCTACAGAAGGGTCGTCCATCGGATCACTGCCAGTATAGCGCTTCGTGGTCGGAGTGGCGGCCGCGTTTGCAGCAGGGCAGACGCCAGCACGCCACCCCTCAAGTAAAAGCAGTATTCTATAGGCAGATACTTCCCAGATGTCTTATTTGCCGCGAGGAGTCGCCCAGCAGAAGGATCTCATCGAGCATCTCAACGCCCTCGCGCCTTGGCCGCCGGGGGTTGTGAAACTGCAGCCCACGGTTGACAATGACTGGAACGGAGAGCCGGCGATCTTCTTTTGGGTCACGCTGTCGGATGAGGCATCTAACCCGGCGATTCTTCCCCAAACCACCCGGCGCATCAGGGACTTCATCACGCAACGGCTCGATCCGGCCGGGCAATGGGATCTGATTCCTTATTTCAGTTTTCGGAGCCAATCCGAGCAGGCGAAGCTTAAGGAAGAAGTTTTCGGCTGACTGTCGAGTTGCCGGACGACCCCAAACAGATCGATCTTCGCCGCGCGGTCTCAGCAGCGTACTACGCTCTCTTCCACCTGCTGACTACGGAGGCCGCCCAGAACTGGAAGAACGAAAGCCAGCGGACTCAATTTGCCAGAATGTTCGATCATCGGCGCATGAGGGCAAGCTCCTCGAAGATTTCGTTGCGCCTACTTCCCGCCGATCCTGCCGAGATTCCCTCGGCCGATTATGACAATTCCAAGGTCTGGTCGCGCACCCAGGTTTACGACATCATTGCTCAAACCCAGTACGCGATGGCCGCGAGGAATGTCGTTCGGGAGAAAGACCTGGGGTGCCTAACCGTTTTGGGGACGCGACCAACGCAGAGGCATCGCCGTGGGGCAAACCGGGGACAGACAGCGAATTTCCGGCAAACTGCGCCGGAAATCCGAGTCTGTTGTCATGGGCGAGGCGCCCACCGAAAGCGATGAAAATCGTCCATCCGCGGCTCCCAGGTTTTTCAACGAGTT